>Ga0208863_1000232_pt1 | contig 68110 bp, 62 predicted proteins | sample RifOxyD3_FD_184040 | JGI IMG/M metagenome (GOLD analysis project Ga0208863, IMG submission 184040) | Soil microbial communities from Rifle, Colorado - Rifle Oxygen_injection D3 (SPAdes) | ecosystem: Environmental > Terrestrial > Deep subsurface > Rock core/Sediment | place: Rifle, Colorado... | reverse complement strand
TTTCATGGCACACGGCCGCCTGCTTCAGCAATTTTCTTAAGAAGTTCAATGAAGCGGGTTACCCCCAAAGGGATGTCATTAATGCAACCATGTCTGGAATGTTAGAAATGGCATCCCTTTGGGCGGGGAGGCCTATCTTGCGCGATACTAACTAATTGTTTTTGATAAATAGTCAGTTTGTAATTATATTTACTGCCGAAATCTTGGGTGGATAATCGTACAAAGGAGGGTGGTATGTTACGACGGGTATTTCTCGTTTGCGCGTTGGTTGTGCTGCCGGCAACAATGGTCCATTCCGCGGCCTGCGCGGATTTTGACCCCTATATTTTATATTTCGACAGCGCGGCAAAGGCCAATTATTACCAGATGTACACGGCTTGGGAACAGGACAACATTGGATGGAACAAGTGGCGCGTTGCCCAGATTGGCAACTCTATCACCTATGCTGTCGCTTTCATGGGCACTTTCCGCGAGGGCGTTGACCGCCGGAGTTGCACACCCTATGGCATGACCTATCTGACCATGGCGTGCCTCATGAATGGGGGCGATTCCATCAATTGCCCATATTCGGTCAGCTGGCTATACGACGACAAAGGCGGCTCGCATGGCAACGAATCCGGCCAGACCGCGCAGTGGGGCTGCGGCGTCACGGACGGCGTGCTGAAAAATGACAAAAATTTCTGGGCAATCATTGAATTTGGCACCAATGAGTCGTGGAGCGGGGTTGGGGGCGGCCCGGCCGCTTTTCCGGATAATATGCGTTGCGTCATAGACGCCTGCATAGCCAACAATGTCATGCCCGTGGTCACGGTGATTCCTCCCTGCCCTTCGTGCAACCAGGCCAGCCTTCAGTCTGTCAACGATGCGATCAAACAGATAGCGCAGGAAAAACATATCATGGCGGTTGACGCGTACGCGGCCATGATGGCCTATGGCGGCGATTGCAATATCCAGGGCGACGGCGTGCACCCCAATCCTGGCGGCACGTCTACTGATGCTACCTGCACCACGTCAAAATATGTATTTACCGATCTCTGCATGCAGTGCGCGGGCAATTCACTCCGTTCGGGTCTTACGGCATGGGCCTTTATCCGCATCAAAAACGAGGTCATCAATGGCATGACCAGCGTGGACTACAATCCCTTCGAGCACCAAGCGCTTCCGGGCGACCTCACAGTCATGCCCAATCCCTGCAATCCCTCAGCCACCATTTATCTCATGGTGAAAAACCAGTATATTGACAAGTTCAACGGCACGGTCAGCATTTACAGCTACAACGGCCAGCTGGTGCGGTCCTTTGCCGTTACCCCGGTGCAGGGCCATTCTACCCGTATTGAGTGGGATGGAAAAGATATGAACGGCGCCCAGTGCGCAGCGGGCATATATGTTGTGTCCGCTCCTGCGGGCGGCAAGAGACTTCAGGTAAAGGTGAGTCTGATAAAGTAATCCCCCTAGGCCCCCTTTTTAAGGGGATAACGAATCCGAAACTGGAAGGGAAGAAAAAACAAGGGGCGCATAAGCGCCCTTTGCTATTTTTGTATGTCACATAGTCCCTTCCTTAGAAAGGGGAGGGGAAGGGGTGGGATTATGCCTGGTGGAACTTGCGGAGCGATGCGTTGCGCGAGGGGTGCTTGAGCCGCTTGATGGCCCGTTCCTTGATCTGGCGTATGCGTTCGCGGGTAAGACCGTATTTCGCCGCTATTTCCTCAAGCGTGTGGCTGCGTTCGCAATCAATGCCGTAGTATAGCCTCAGAACATCGGCTTCGCGCCGCTTCAGCGTGTTTAAAAGGTCGCCTAGTTCGTTGCTCAGGAAATACCCGTCGATGTTTTCGTCAGGAGACGGGGTCTGGTCATTGGATATGAGGTCCATGAGCGTGCTGTCTTCGTTGTTGGAAAAGGGCGAGTCAAGAGAGTCGTGGCTATTGCCAATGGCAAAGGCCTCGCGCACCTCTTCCTCGTCTATTTTGAGAAAACTGGCGATTTCGATATACGTGGGAAAGCGTTTGAGCTTCTGTTCGAGCTTGTTGACCACCTTGCCGATGTTGTGGATGGTGCTAACGCGGTTGAGCGGCAGCTTCATGATGCGCGACTGTTCGGACATGGCCTGCAGAATTGCCTGGCGGATCCACCAGACCGCGTACGAGATGAATTTGTACCCCTTGGTCTCGTCGAACCGTTTTGCCGCGCGGATGAGGCCGATGTTTCCTTCGTTTACAAGGTCGGACAGGGGCATGCCCTGGTTGCGGTAATTGGACGCCACCGAGACCACGAAGCGCAGGTTGGCTTCGATCAGCTTCTGCATGGCCTTGGCGTCGCCCTTTTTCGCCTTGATGATAAGGTCGTGCTCTTCTTTGCGTTTGAGGGGTTTGAATTTTGAAATTTCTTTGAGATACAGGTTCAAAGAATTTTCATTTTCCGCAAGAAAATTGTTTTGCATGTAGGCTTAAAAGGGTTAAGTGGCTACTATTTTTACAATTACCCTGGGCACAGATATATAATATAATAAAAAAAAAGCAAAAGTGATATAAAAATGTATATATTTCATCACTACACCAGTATGAAAGCGGTACTTCTACTTGGCCGTCTTGTGCGTGCCATGCCATGCTTCCTTGTCTCGGCCATGGCAGTGATGCTTGGCAATCTGATCTATTTTTGTGTTCCCTACAGGAAAAGCGTGATTCTTCAGCAGATGACGAAGTGTTTAGGCAATACATTGGATAACAATGAGATACGAAAGCTTGCCAGACTGAATTATGTGCACTATGGCCATGTGCTTTTTGAGTCTCTTTTATTAGCGTCTTTTGGAAAGGGAGAAACGGATTATTTTGAAGAGCATTTCACCATTTCCGGAAAAGAGGAATTACTGCAGGCGCTTGCCCAAGGCAAAGGTGTGGTGCTCATCGGCGGCCATATGGGTTTCTGGGAAGCTTTTGGCCATTGGCTGGTGCGGTACGCCTCGCCGGTCACGGTACCGGTAAAATTCATTCACAACCATTTTGTCCAAAAACTGCGCGAACAAATGCAGGCCCATCCCGCTATTACGCTTGTTGACAGCCGCATGGAACGGCAGCGGTCAGTCGTGGTCATCCGCGCACTTAAAAAAGGGGAGGTAGCGGGTCTCTTCATAGACCAGTACCGGCCTTCCGAGGAGTTTGCGCCTTTTTTCGGTCACGACGCCCGGACAAATTCAACGGCCGCAATCCTTGCCAGACGGACCAACGCGGCCATTATATATACATATATCGTGAGGAAGCGGTTTGGCAGCTACCAGATGCATTTTCAAAGGGTGCACCTTCCTGATGCGGATGGAAAAGGCGGGGCTGCGCAGGCCAATGCCCTGTTCAACCGGCTTCTTGAAGAGACTATACGCACCTATCCCGACCAGTGGTTCTGGGCCCATCGAAGGTTCAAGGAAAATCCGGAGTTTACATACTAATTTGTAAAAAATTATTTATTCTCTTCCACATAAAGAAGGAGTCGTATGAAAAAGCACCTTACGTACAAAGCAGCGGGCGTTGATATTGAAAAGGCCGATACCTTTGTCGACCGGATTGCCAGCATGGTTCCGAAAACAAAACGGAGCGGCGCTCTCGGCGCCATTGGCGGGTTTGCCGCCTATTTCCAGAACCCGCACCGCGCCATGAAAGACCCTGTCATGGTTTCTTCAACCGACGGAGTAGGCACCAAGCTGCTGGTTGCCGTGGCCCAGGACAGGCATACTACTGTAGGGATCGACCTTGTGGCCATGAGCGTAAACGATGTGGTCTGCTGCGGGGCGGAACCGCTTTTCTTCCTCGACTATTTTGCCACAGGCGGCCTCCAGCTTAGGCAGTCCATTGACATAATGAAGGGCATCGTGGACGGCTGCGCACAGGCCGGTTGCGCTCTTATCGGCGGTGAGACCGCGGAAATGCCCGGTCTTTATAAAAAGGGCGATTATGACCTTGCCGGTTTCTGCGTTGGCATCGTGGACCGGCCGCGGATCATTACCGGCGCCTCAGTCAAGCCAGGCGACCTGGTCGTGGGGCTCCGTTCCAGCGGCCTGCACTCAAACGGTTTTTCCCTTGCCCGCAGGGCCTTTTCGCGCAAGGAGCTCCAGGGCGACTGGGGCAGAAAGCTGCTCACGCCCACGCGCATTTACGTGCGGCCACTTCTGGAGCTGGTGAAACGCGGGCTGGTGAAAAGCATCGCCCATATCACTGGCGGCGGCCTGGTCGAGAACCTGCCCCGGGTTTTTCCCAAAGACATAAATGTGGTCATTGACCGTTCCGCGTGGAAGGTCCCTTCAATGTTCGGCGAAATCCAGAAACGCGGCTGCGTTTCAGACACTGAAATGTTCCGCACTTTCAACATGGGCATTGGCATGACTGTCATCGTTGATCCGAAAAGAACAGCCATAGCGCAGCAGACTCTCAAACGCAATGGTGTTGAGAGCGTGGTCATTGGAAAGGCAGTGCGGGGCGCTAATAAGGTCATCATTAACTGATGTGCTCCCCGGCCTTTGCGGCGGGGGGACGGGATATTCATGTTGTTTCCAGACCAGGTCTTAGAGGAGATCAAAGGGCGCATCGATCTGGCCGACTTTATCTCCCGGTATGTTGAATTGCGGCATGCGGGCGCCAACTATAAGGGCCTCTGCCCCTTTCACCAGGAAAAAACCCCCTCGTTCATGGTGAGCCCGGCAAAGGGTATCTTCAAATGTTTCGGCTGCGGCGCGGGCGGTAATCTGTTTACCTTTCTCAGGGACGTTGAAAACATCACTTTTGTCGAGGCGGTAAAGCTTCTTGCGCGCGACGCGGGTGTCGATCTTTCTCAATACCTTACCCCGGAAAGCGCACAAAAAGCCAGTGAAAACGAGCTGCTTTACCAGGTGAACGAGACGGCACGGCTCTTTTTTGCCGAGCAGCTTCTTGCAGCCCCAGGCGCTGCCGCACGCGCCTATCTGGCCAAACGAGAGTTGTCTCTGGACACTATACGGCAGTTTTCACTGGGCTTTGCGCCCAATGCGTGGGACACTCTGCTGCAGCACCTGTCCCACAAGGGATTTTCGGAACAGATATGTCTTGCGGCCGGCTTGCTGGTAAAGAATGACGCGGGCAAGATCTATGACAAATTCCGCAACCGGGTTATGTTTCCAATAGTCAACTTAAGCGGACTTGCCTGCGGATTTACCGGCAGAGTGCTCTCCGATGCCGACAACCCCAAGTATCTCAATTCACCCGAAACACCGGTGTATCACAAGGGAAATATCCTCTACGGTCTTGTCCATGCGCGGGACCATATAAAAAAAGAGGGGAGCACGGTGGTGGTCGAGGGCAACGTTGACCTTCTCACCCTTTTTCAGGGCGGCATTGCGAACATCGTGGCCGCTTCGGGCACGGCCTTTACCGAGACCCAGGCCATTACCCTGAAACGCTTCTGCGACTCAGTCACCCTGGTGTTCGACGGGGACAACGCGGGCCAGAACGCGGCGCGGCGCGGTATCAACATACTCATCAACGCGGGCCTTATCGTCAGGATCGTCACCCTGCCCGAGAACCAGGACCCTGATTCCTATTTCAAACGGGCGGGCAAGCGGGTCTTTACGGAACTGCTCTCCCAGGGCAGGGACATCGCTGATTTCATCATTGACCGGTTCGCGCTCACCAGGGACATCACCATTCCCGAACACAAATCACGTATTGTCAAAGAACTCGCGCCTTTGCTAGCGGGCATCAGCGACCCCATCCTCAGGACTGAATTGATAAAAAAGGCCGCCTCACGGCTTCATATCCAGGAGGCGCTCATTGTGCCTCAGCAGCAACGGTCGCGGCCGCAAAGCGCGGACCCTGAGACTGGCGCAGGGAAACGGACGGCCAGGGAAGAGCTGCTCGAACGCAGGATCCTTGAGCTGCTCATTATGAACGGCAAGAAGAACCTTCCCCTGGTGCGGCGTTTTCTTCAGCCCGGGGATTTTTCAAGCGGATCATATCAGGAGCTTTTAAACGCCATACTGGAACAAGACGGTTTTACCGAGTCGCTGCTGAATACACTCGGCGAGGAGATGCGCAATTTTACCAGCGCTGTCTATCTTTCAGGAGAATCGTCCGAAGGGCCTGAAGGCGAAAACGAGATGCTTATGCTCATTTTCAAGATGCGCGAGAGGAAACTTCTTAACGAACGGGCGCAGATCAAGAAGGAGCTGGCCCTGCCCGGCGCGGACAGCGACGCGTTAAACAGGAAATTCAGTGAATTAACAGCGCAGATTAATTCGCTCAAGGAAGAGTTGGAAGGTTAGAGGCACGAGGCACGAGGCACGAGGTACGAGGTACGAGGTACGAGAAGGCTGGGCTTTGCCTCGCATCTTGTGCCTCACGCCTCGAGCCTTTTATTTACAGCACCTGAACCCGCTGAAGAAGAATTTCTCCTCTTTTCCTTTGGTCATTTTTCCCGAGCAGTCGGCGAAATCTTTTTTGCTCCTGAAAAATCCGCCGTAGAGCGCCTGGCTGTTTCCGGCCGCCTGGGTCCATTCAGCCGCGTTGCCGCTCAAATCAAAGACGCCAAATCCCGATTCGCACAGTTCAAAGGAACCCGAAGCCGCGAGTTTTTTTCCGTTCGCCTCGGTGTTGCATTTTCCCGGGTCAAATTCATTGCCATAGGGATAGAGGAGCGCCTTTTTACCTTCGCAGGCAAAACGCCATTCCTGGACAGTGCAGAGCCGTTTACCAGTATTGCGGCATTTCTCCTGAGCGCTGGTCCAACTGACATCAATCGCAGGCGTTTCCTTTTTTGTGTTGGGCCATTCATACGTGTCCATGCAGTATTGGAGAAGCGCGCCTTTGTATGGGCCTTCAATAGGCCGCATGCCCTGGGGGCACATGATCACTTTAAGTGAATCCATGGCTGTTGCGCCGTCAGAATCAATGGCCTTCACATAGACCATGGTATACGCCGCAAAGCGATGTTTCAATCTGAGTTCAGGTTTTTCAACCTCAATGGTGGTGTCCCAGATTCCATTGGCGTCAAAATCAAAGAAGAAGGCGCGAATGGTTCCGTCCGAGTCAGAAGCCGTGACTTCGAGGGTCACCTTGTCGTCCTCGTCAGCCATGATGTTCGGTCCTGCCTCAACCGTGGGCGGTTTGTTGATGCGTGGCACAGGCGCTGCTTCTGGTTTTGGCGCGGGCAATGGTTCGACCGGCGCAGGCGCAGGCTCGGGTTCCTTGGCCTTGGGTGCTGTATCGGGCGGCAACGGTGGCGGGGGAAGGACCACCGTCACTTTGGCTGAGGTGCGCGCAGTATGGCCATAGGCATCCTGAATTTCAACGATCACAGTGTAGGTGCCGGGTTTGCCATAGACGCGGGCCATACCCGGGTCGGGTCCGAATCCGCCGTTTGCCGGATTGTCCCAGGCGCCATTGTTGTCAGTATCGAAGCGATAGAGCAGCCGGTCATTTTCCGGGTCTGTTGAACCCGAGGCGTTGATCTCAAAGGAAGACCCCGTATCGCCCGATGCGGGCCGCACCACAAGGGTGGCTACGGGAGGATCGTTCACCACTATTTGTTCCGAAGCCACGTCAACCTGTCCTAGTTTGTCTTGCACCTCGAGCCGCACCGTATACGTTCCTGGCTGCTTGTAAGAGACCTTGGAAGTTTTTTCCGTGGAAAATTCAATGTCCCAGATATCATCATTGTTGTAGTCCCATCGATAGCGGAGCGGACGGGTACCTCGACTTGCCGACGCGTCAAGAACAATGTTCTCTTGCGTCCTGGCCAGCGCCGGGGAACAGGCAAAGGCCGCGAAAACGCCTCCCAACGGCTTGATGAAAAGGGTAAATTCCTGTACTGTCCTGTTACCAGCATTGTCCATGGCCGTAAGAGAGACCGCGAAAGCGCCGGTGTCCATGGGCATCCAGGCCACGGCGCCAGTACGCTTGTGTATGGTCATGCCTGAAGGCGCCTTATCAATAGCGTAGCGCACTGAATCGCCGTCGGGGTCCCGGGCCGTGGCTGTGTAGGCGAATTTCCGGCCCACGGGCGCACTGGTGCGGGGTTTGGAGGTGAATACGGGCGCGTCGTTCAATTTCAGGTCTTTGAGCAGCCGGTTGATCCGTTCTTCGCCCACCCACACTTTCAGCGTTGCGATGTTTTCCCGCGTGAGTCTGCGGGCCGCGCCTGTCTGGTCCGCGGTGGCAAAGACTGAATAGCCCGGCTGGAGCGAGGCCGTTGTACCGCCTGCCGTGGCCAGGGAGACGTTTCCTGCAAGGCATTGGACCAGAAGTCCGTCAGGAGTCAGCTCAATTGAAAACGCGCCCGAATCGGAGGCGCAGGCGGCGAAGCGTGAATGCATGGTAAAGACGCGGCGCGTTTTTTCCCTGTTTTGCGCGAGCACGAAGATTCTGCCGCGCGCAAGCGCGACGCGTACAGGGACAAGGGTGTCCGATGGCTGGGAGGCGATGTTGAGGGCGCTGTTCTGGTCCGCGACAAGAGTATCGCGTACCAGGGCTATTTCAAGCGATCCGCCCGGTCCCACGGTTATAATCTCAGCGTTTTTGACCACCGTCCCTTTTACCAGGTTCCGGGCCGCCGCACCTTTTTTTACAAGCGAAGAGACCGGACCTTTTGCCAGTACCACCTTCTTGGTGTGGGGGCCAGGCCCCTCTTTGTGTGCGCATGTTGAAAAGAGAAAAGCGGTACCAACCAGCACGAGGGAGCGTAGGGAATGTTTCATAATAACTTAAATATGTATTTTATTCACCTCCTGAAAAAAGGTTGGCGTGAAACACCTGATGCTGCCAGGTGATTTTATCATTATAATAAATTGATAATAAATAAAATACGGCAAACCGGCGCACACGCTTCCGCACGAGTAAAAGCTTTATTTTATTGGCCTCAAAAATGTATTTTTGATAGGTGAATATTCTGCTGACAAACGACGATGGCATTCATGCAAAAGGTCTTCTGGCTCTTGCCGGCCATCTGTCAAAAAGCGACAATCTATTGGTTGTCGCACCCCTGCACGAAGCAAGCGGCGTTTCCCACTCCTTTACCATTTTCAATCCGCTCCAGGTCCGCGAGGCGCCCCTCAATGGTTTCGGGCGCGGATACACGGTAAACGGCAGCCCTTCTGATTGCGTCAAGATGGGAGTGCGGAAGCTTGCCGTGCATCCTCTTGACCTGATAGTATCTGGCATCAATCATGGTGAAAACACCGGGATCAGCAGTTTTTATTCGGGCACGGTCGCGGGCGCGCGCGAGGGCGTCTTTTTCGGCGTCCGCAGCATCTCGGTTTCGCTCTCTTTATTTACGGACGAGCATATCGAACACGCGGCGGCATGGACAGCGCGTTTTGTCGCGGCCATCCGCGACAACCGGCTCGATTTTGACCCGCGCCGGACATTTCTGAATATTAATTTTCCTTCGTGCAAACCGCAGGACATTCATGGGGTAAAAATAACCAGGCAGGGCATTACCCCGTTCAACGACGATTACGAGGAGCGGACCAGCCCCGGCGGCCAGCGGTATTTCTGGCTTTTCGGCGACCGGCCGTCCCACGCTGGTCCTGATACCGATGAAAAGGCCATTGAGGAGCGCTGGATCACTGTCACGCCCCTGTCGGTCGACATGACCGATACCGAGGCCTTCGGCCGTTTGACCGGCCGCGAGCGCGAAATCAACGAACTCCTGAACACATAGGGGAAGAGCCATGGACACTGAATCACGCATCATTCCAACCTACATCGAAGACGAACTCAAGACATCGTATCTCGACTATGCTATGAGCGTCATCATAGCGCGGGCGCTCCCGGATGTGCGCGACGGCCTGAAACCCGTGCATCGCAGGGTGCTCTACGGCATGAACCAGTTGGGCCTGCACTACAACCGGGCCTACAAGAAATCAGCGCGCATCGTTGGCGAAGTCATGGGAAAATACCATCCGCACGGCGATTCCGCCATCTACGACACACTGGTGCGTATGGCCCAGGAGTGGTCGCTTCGGTACATGCTGGTCGACGGCCAGGGTAATTTCGGCTCGGTCGACGGCGATGCGCCAGCAGCCATGCGCTATACCGAGGCGCGGCTTGCCCGCATCTCCGAGGAAATGCTCCGCGACCTCGACAAAGGCACCTGCGACTTCAGGCCTAACTTCGACGAGACCGAAACCGAACCCGTGGTACTCCCTTCGGCCATCCCCAACCTCCTGGTCAACGGCTCAACCGGCATTGCCGTGGGCATGGCGACCAACATTCCTCCGCACAATATTGTGGAGATCGTGAACGCCTTTATAGCACTGGTCGATAATCCCGATATCACCATAGACGAACTCATGCAGCATGTCAAAGGCCCCGATTTTCCTACAGCAGGACTCATTATTGGCCGGGCAGGTATTGCCGAGGCCTATCGCACGGGCAGGGGCAAACTTGTCATGCGCGCCAAGTCCAACATTGAGAAGAAGCAGAACGGCAGGGAGGCCATTATTGTCACCGAGATCCCCTACATGGTGAACAAGGCCAACCTGCTCGAAAAAATAGCTGAACTTATCAAGGACAAAAAAGTCGAAGGCATTTCCGACCTGCGCGACGAAAGCGACCGCAACGGCATGCGCATGGTTATTGAACTTAAAAAAGACGCCTACGCCGAGGTCATTCTCAATCAGCTTTTCAAATACACCCAGTTGCAATCAAGTTTCGGTATCATTACACTCGCCCTGGTCGACAACAAGCCGCGCGTGCTCAATCTTAAGGAGTGTCTGGTTGAATATTTGAAGCACCGGCATGAAGTGCTTATCCGGCGTACCCGGTTCGACCTTGATCTATCCGAGAAACGCGCCCATATCCTCGAAGGCCTCAAAATCGCCCTCGACAACATCGACGCGGTCATTGAGACCATCAAGAAATCCAAGGACGCGGAAACCGCGCGCATCAACCTCATGGAGCGCTTCGGTCTTTCCATTGAACAGGCCAGCGCCATTCTCGAAATGCGCCTGCAGCGGCTTACGGGCCTCGAACGTGAGAAGATTGAAAACGAATACCTCGAGCTCATCAAGTTTATCGAAGAGCTCCGGTTTATTCTTGAGAACGAGCCTAAGCGAATGGAAATTATCAAGCAGGAGGCGCGCGATGTGGCCGAACGCTACGGAGACGAACGCCGCACCGCCATTCTCGACGCCGAAGGCGAGTTTTCGATTGAAGATATGATCGCCGAAGAAGACATGGTCATAACCATTTCGCACCAGGGATACATCAAGCGTCTGCCCATCAATACCTACCGGAAACAGGGAAGGGGCGGCAAGGGTATCACCGCCATGGAGACCAAGGAAGAGGACTTTGTCGAAAAGCTGTTTGTGGCTTCCACACACAGCTATATCCTCTTCTTCAGCAACAAAGGCAGGTGTTACTGGCTCAAGGTTCACGAAATACCCCAGGCGGGCCGGACAGCGCGCGGCAAGGCCATTATCAACATGGTCGAGCTCAAACCCGATGAAAAAATTCGTTCTCTGGTGCCGGTGCGCTCGTTCGAAGACCAATACGCGCAAAAGTCCTTTATTATGTTTGCCACGAAAATGGGTACCATCAACAAACAGCCGCTCCCATCGTTCTCCAACCCGAGACGAGACGGCATCAATGCCATCAAGGTCGACGACAACGACGAAATCGTTGATGTGGCGCTTACCGACGGCACAGCCAATGTTGTACTGGGATCAAAATACGGTCTTGCCGTGCATTTCAACGAATCAAACATTCGCGAGTTGGGCCGCAATACGCGCGGCGTGCGCGGTATCAATTTGGGCAAGGACGATGAAGTCATCTCCATGGTCGTGGTGCGGCGCGATACCACGCTGCTCACGGTCACGGAAAAGGGCTATGGCAAGCGTACGCCCATCGGCGACTACCGTGTCACCAACCGCGGGGGCAAGGGTATCATCAATCTGAAGATCACGGAAAAAAACGGACCAGTGGTCTCCATGTGCGCGGTCGATGATCAGAACGAACTCATGATCATTTCCCGCAACGGCATCATCATCCGGATATCAGCGGCCGATATTTCAAATATTGGCCGGGCAACCCAGGGCGTGCGGCTCATTAATCTGGGCATAGACGACAAGGTCATCGATGTGTCAAGAATCATTCCCGAGACCATGGCCGACCAGGCGGTCGAGGAAGTTGTCAGCGGCCTTGCGGAAAACGGAACACCATTGTCCGTTGAAAAGGCGAGCCCCTTTAATGGTGAAGAGCTTCCTGCGGACAATGGGGAAGAGGCTGCGGAAGAGGAGCAGGAAGCCGCTGAAAGCGAGGAGACTGGAGACAACGAGGGCGAAACAGCCGAAGAAGAGCCGGAAGACGAGGCATGATTTTAGGGAACCCCTACCCCCTAGCCCCCTTCCCCTTTTTAGTAAAAGGGGAAGGGGGTCGGGGGGTTAGGGTTCCCAAAGAACAGCATATCTCCATGACACCTTCCAATATCCCGGATTTTTTTGACCCTCAGCAGGTCTTTTCGCTTCTGAAGGGCAAGACCGAATCAGCTGAGCTTGTTCAGTCTGAGTCAGCAAACAGGCCTGTTGTCTTCAAATCCAATGCGCTTAAATCAGTGGAAACCAACTACTCGTTTGGCGCTGGCTTGCGGATAATCGCCTCAGGCCGTCTGGGATTTGCCGTATCCACTGACCCTGCAAAGGTCCAGTCTCTGGTCGACCGCGCCCTTGAGAGCGCCCGCTTTGGCGAAAAAGCGGCTTTTGACCTTCCCGGTTCCTGCACGCCCGCGGCCGCACCCGCGCTTATTGACACCGCGGTTTCGGCCCTTACGCTTGAAGACAAAGACAAGCTGGGAAAAGAGGCCATTGCAGCGCTGCTTGCCGGCGATTCCGGGGTGCATATTGATTGTGAAATTGGCACAGCCTCGGGCCGCATGGTATTGGATAATTCGCGCGGCCTGCACCTTGAGGCCCAAACCACCATGTTCGATTTCTCCTATTCGATTCTTCATGTTGACGCAAACGGTCTGCTCTGGCTCTACGACGGCAATATGTCCCACAGGCTCGACATCCGTATGCCCGCACAAGTGGCGCGGACGCTCCTCCTGCTGAAAAAGGCCAAACAAGTGGTCGCGACAGGCGCTCCGGAAACAGTGATTTGCGAACCTTCGGTTGTAGGGACGCTTGCTTCGTCATTTCTCGCTGGCCTTAATGGTAAAACCGTGCTCAAAGGCGCTTCGCCCCTTGGCGGAAGATTGGGCCACAAGATAATCGACGACCGGATCTCCCTTGCCGAGGAGCCTTTTCTCGATTACCGGCCAGGCAGCGCCGGGTTTGACGGTGAAGGACTGGCCAAACAGCGCAATGTGCTCATTGACAAGGGCGTTGCGACCATGTATTTTTACGACCTTCAGACAGCGGGCTTGGTAAAAGCGCAGCCAACGGCCAATGGCAGCCGGGGTGCAACCTCGCTTCCTTCGCCAGGCTGCGGCAACCTTGTTATTCCTCCGGGAACAAAAAACACGGAACAGATTATCCGGGAGACGAAAAATGGCCTGTGGGTGCATTCAGTGCTGGGCAGCGGCCAGAGCAACATGCTGGCGGGCGACTTTTCGCTCAATACGCACCTTGCTTACAGGATAGAAAACGGTGAGATAACAGGCAGGGTCAAGGACACCATGATGTCGGGCAATGTGTACGATGTGTTCAATAAAATAGGCGAGATATCGTCCACTGTCGATGATTCAGGATCGAGTATTTTTCCCGCTATCAGCTTTCAGGGCATCACCGTAAACGGGTGATGCTGATAAAGGGGGAGTGTATGTACGATCTTTTGTCCGCACGCTATGTTTCAGGGCGTAAAATAAAACTTACCTTTGAGAATGGTAAATCCGGCATTGTGGATCTTGCTGGATATGCAAAAAAGGGAGGGGTCTTTTCCAAGTTCAAAGAAACGGCATATTTTAAAAGTTTTTCAATACACCCGGAATTGAAAGTACTCACCTGGCCCGGTGATGTTGATATTGCCCCGGAGACGCTTTATCATAATGCGACAGGGGAGCCTTTCCCTGTGTGGATGGAATCTGCGTAATGCCTGTAGAATCGAATATGGCTTATAAAAAGCTTTTTTCCGCTGCTTAAACGTGTGTTCAAAAGTAGAAAAATAACTATAAACAATTCCCTGTCATTGCTCTATAAACTGTATTCAAATGAATACGGTTTTTTACTTGTGCTATTGACTTAAGACGGTCGATAAGGTACTTTTACTGGTATATGAAAACCATATACCACTATTCTGACTATCGTAAGTATCTGCGGGACTATTACGAAGACCAGAAAAAGACCATTCCCGCGTTTTCACACCGCATGCTGGCGCGCAGGGCCGGGTTCTCGGCGCCAAATTTCATCCTCCTGGTTATTCAAGGCAAGCGAAGACTCAACAGAGATACCTGCTATAAAATATCCAAGGCAATTGGCCACACCAAGCGCCAGTCGGACTATTTTGAAGCGCTTGTGTATTTTCAGGAGTCAAAAACGGGCAGGGAAAAAGAGAAGTATTTCCAGCGTATGAAGGAATTGCGGCCTGCTGGCGCAGCGCATACCCTTGCCGTGTCGCAATACGACTATTTCAGCACCTGGTACAACCCTATAGTCCGTGAACTCATTGCCGATATACCCACGAATATTGATTATGCAAGCCTGGCAAAGCTGGTGAAGCCAGCCATTACGCCGGGACAAGCCCGGAAATCCGTTGAATTACTGCTCCAGTTAGGACTTATTGTAGAGAAAAAAGGGTGTTTTGTACGGGCAAATCCGGTCATTACAACAGGGCCTGATGTTGATTCAATGTCAGTCCAGGCCTTCCATAGGGCCATGCTGGAGCATGCCATTGAATCCCTTGATTATCCTAAATATATCCGGAATGTCACGGCATGTACTTTGCATCTTTCTCCGGATGGATATGCCAAGGTTGTCGAGGAAATCGCTGAATGCAGAAAGAAAATACTGAGTATTGCCGAGGATGACGCGGCATCAGACCGGGTGTTTCAGGCGAATTTCCAGGTTTTCCCGGTCAGCTGCAGGGTGGTCCGGTCAAAATCCAAGGCAAATCCAGGTAATTACGCTGAAGAAAACAACCACGAAAGAAGGAAAATATGAAAAGTCTGTACATGCCCATTGGTCTGGCCCTAATTGTTGCAGGTTTTAGCGTGCTTTACAATTGCAGCCAGCCTACGGATGTGGCTGGTGGGGGGACTGAGGCGGGCAATGCCTTGGTTGCCGGATATATATATAATTCCAATGGTACGCCTGCGGCAGGCGCAGTGGTCCAGTTTGTTGCAGTGGACCAGAACCCCCGGACCGGTGTTTCCATTGCCGCTGTTGAAACAACTGACGCTAAGGGCAAGTATAGCATTAAATCCATGGCTGCGAAGACATACAATTTGATCGGGCATGGTTCCGGTGGTGCTGTATATCACGATTCAATTGAGGTTGAGGACGATACGCTTGAATTACGTGACACGCTCAAGGCGCCGGGTACGCTCCGCGGTGTTGTGAAACTGGAGCATGAGGTTGATTCAGGGTATATTTTTGTGATTTTGCTTGGGACAAATATGTATGCAATGGCTGATTCAAATGGGAGCTTTGTGCTGGCGAACATAGCAGCAGGTACGTATCAGGCACTTGTGCTTACTACGGTTTCAGATTTCGCGCAGGTAGATACGGAATTGACTGTACGTGAAGGTCTGGATGAGGTAATGGTGGATACAATTGTTTTAAAATCAATAGGTATTCCAGTCCCCACAGGGCTTTCTATCGCGTATGATACGCTCAAGCAGATAGTTTTTGTGACATGGAATCATATGGATCAAGCAAACGTAATAGGCTACAATATCTATAGACGAATTTCAAATCCCGACTCGTCTTTTGCGTTAAGGAAAGGAAATATTATAGATACCTTTTTTTACGATACAACATGTATCGAAGGCTTATCTTATGATTATGCAATAACATCGATTAACCAAGATGGTGTAGGGGGAGTACAATGTTCTTGGAATACTGTTATAATCGCAAGCGCGTTCAGGTATTTAGGTGTTTTTGGCAGTGCCGGAACAGGTGTGGGTCAATACAATAACCCAATGGCAATTGCTGTTTCGCACAACCGAATATTAGTAGCGGATCTTTTGTCAGATGGAAGAAGTGGAAAAATCATCGTCTATAATTCAGGAGGAGATTATGTTAAAGAAATGACCCCATTCTCGTATCCTGTTGGGTTGGCTACTCGTTCGGACGGTGCATTTTATGTTATGGATGGTTTGCATAGTACAATCACATATGTTACCTCTGGAGATTCGATTGCTGCTACCTTTGGAGGGAAAGGTTCTGCCCCCGGTTTTTTTAATCAATTAGGTCTTTGGCAAATGGCTATAGCGCCTAATGGTGGTCTTTATATTACAGACCCAAATAATAATAGAATTCAAGTCTTTGATTCATTGGGAAACTATCAACGAGAATTTACTTGTGGCGAGCCAATGGGAATTACTTTTCAGGATAGCAATAAAGTTGTTATTGCGCTTGGCTCTCCTGTCAAAATAGTTCTTTCCGATACGAATGGAGTTTTTCATGCAGAATGGGTCGGATGGGGCAGTCTAGGTGTAACGCCTAGGATGAATATCTATAATTTTTATGATGGAAGCGGGTCTGCTCGTGTTTTGTTTTATTCATCTAATGGTGAATTAATAGCCCGGTTTGGCCATAATGGGCAAGACCAAAATGGATTTGAGTTGTTGCGATATGCTGCGGTCGATTTAACGAGGATATTTATCGCAGACAACACTCAAAGGAAGATAATTTATTTTCTACTACCGGGTGATCTATAAGGAGCGATGCCAGAGAAAATGTGGTTTTCTCTGGCATCAAGAGTAGCGTTAAGAGAATTGTATTTGTTTGTCTCCGTCACTTGTTCGCAACTTTAAAAAGTATGTATTTGGTGTTCCACTTGTTTTTTTTATCCATACATCTCCAACAACAAGCGAACCTGGATCGCTAGTAGGAATAGGGAGATTGAAAGCGACACCAAGAGATTCTATTTTGACACATCCAGCAACTTCCAGTGCATTATCTGGATTGGTAATCCCGATGCCGACATTATTTCCTGAAATTACTACCCCACAGTTACTTGAATTGGTTACAAACAATAATTTGCCACTTTCGGCCCTGAGAACAAAGTCGCCAGCGGCGGAATAGTCATTCCATTCGCCTGCCGCAGCTGCAATCCCAAGGGTAGTATCAGCTGCTGAACGGCCTAATTGCAAGCTTGTTCTATTGGAGCTGTTGCCGCTTAGAAAATTAATGGAAGTTGTAGAACTGTTGCCGTTTATGTCAAGTAGTCCTGATGGATTTGTAGATCCAATACCAACTCTTCCGCTATTTTTTATTCGAACCCTATCACTTCCAGAAAAAGCAAAAGAGACATCTCCTCCGACATTGTTAATTTTCATGTTCGAAGCTTCAGACGCATGATTAGCGCCATATTTCGTGATTGTACTTACTGCATTGTATGCCAGCATGTTCATTGCGACCCCGGCTGCATTTCCGGTATTGATGTTTTTAAAATTCGAAATCGTGCTTACGGAATTCCCATCCTTGAGAATGTCCAGAGGATAGCTCATTGAAGTGGTGCCGATTCCCACCCGCCCTCCGTCAGTCAGCACAATGTCTGAGGTGAACGGAGTCGTTGTTGTGGTTGGATAATTTGCCATAAAAAACCTCCGATAAATTAATGGTTATTAAAGAGATCCGAAAGATTGTCTCCCGGACCGTTATAATACAACCCGTTTCTCATGTCCCACGCGAACCAATGGATCAACGAGAACGCTAAAACCTTTTTCTTTAGCCTTAAGACAAAAAGCCACATCTTCCATGGTAAAATCAACCATATTCCCGATACGTTTTTCAAATGGTCTGAACCATGGATATTCCATTGATTCAAATACACCATGCTTCACCAGCATGAACCCCATTCCAGTGTAAGAAACTTCAAACGGCTCTTTGGCATCTTTCATGTCCTCCGGAGAAAGAAACTTAAAATGGCCGTTTTGTTTGAAAAACTCCTCGTCCCAATCCTTGCATGTGGCAAAGAGTTTACCGCCCTCCATAAGGTATAGTCCGGAGATTATATCCGCTTGCCGTGAAAGAAGTTGTGTAAAATGTTGCGGCGAAAAGACCATGTCAGAATCGATCCATAGGATATAATCGTAGGGGATTTCGCTGTTGAAGGGCTTCTGGTTTTCCCCTCGCATAACATCGCCGCCAAGGCACAGATTGCGGACAAAATAGACGTTGTTTGAGGATTTGCGGCTGAGCAGTATCTGAATATTGCTCTTAAAACAGAAGAACATGAGATTTGAAATGCATTCCAGGAAAATGCCGGAAAACAAGTTGCCCGGTAGACAGAGGACCACCCGAAGAGGGCTTTGCATGTGAGACTCCTTTTTGTAATGTTTGAGATGTAAAATACAAAAAAACCAAGACAAGTCAAGAGTGGTGGTTAAAAAGCGTATTCAGATGAATGCACTTATTGACTAGGGGGGTTGACACGTAGTATTGAAGAATGGTAAAGGCGGAAACGCAGATTGTCCTTATTGGCAAAAGGATAAGCAGGAGATGAAGATGGTTATCGATTAGCGCGCTAGCGTCTGTTCTGGTAAACGCCAAACACCGAGCATCTGGTATACGGGAAAAAACCCATCAATTGCAGAGATCCTTCGACTTTTTGATTGTCTCCCCATACAAAAATATAATCGTACAGCCCGATCATTTCAGGGGTTATCATACGGGCGTTGGGAGAGTATTCAGGTTTCTTGGCGTATTGGACAATCATGTACGGCATCGAGAACAGGCTGGGGACATACCCATCCCTGTCTATCACATAATATGCGTCAATATGACTGCAATATGTTCGATTCGCCAACATGGGCATCACTTTTTTACCTTCTGGTACGACTTGCAGAAGTTTTCTGGCAGGTAAAAAAAAATTGGCTGTATCATTGGCGTTTTTTGCGAAATACCGGTATGAAACAAAGAAAATGACTGTGCATAATAAAACGACCAGCGTTTTTTCGATTTTCATGTATTTCCGGCTTGTGCAGCATATCGGCAATAGAAATACCAGAAGGAAGAACAATAATCAGCGCTAATGCCATGAACAGGACAAGCGCCACAATGTGAGCACAATAGAGCAACAGACAACAAAGGGTGAAATATGCCCATTGTTTCAATGGCGGTTTTTCAGTGCAGAGAATTTTCCATAACATCGCGAGGCATATATAACTTAGCGATATACCCAGCAGATAATTGCAATTTCCTTTCCAAACCAGAATGTTCCAGGTAAAAGGCAGGGAAAAGAAACAAAGGTATGTTTTACGAGGGTTGAAAGTTTTTAACATGAACAATACGCTTAAGGGAATTGAGACCATGGCCAGGGCAAGCAACGCGTTTCCAGCAAAATCAGGATTGCCAACCTTTATAAACAGCATAAGCAATAGATCTTGAAGAAGATAAGGGTAGGGCGCCCAATGCAATGTGAAAAATTCCTGAAACAGCGGTGAGGTTCCGTAATTGAGCAGGATTTTAGCGTTCGCTACATGGTTTGGCAGGTCCTGGATTGGTTGCACGCCGGTCCTGAATGACCAGGAAATGGGGAGGATGAGCAGCGCCAGGAATAGAATACGGGCAGGGTCCCGAGCGTTGAAAGCCGTTGTCTGCTTCACGGAAGAAGAAATAATAACTGGCATGGCTATTATGAATATTTTACCCTGTATTCGCTCGGGGTCTGGCCGACTATCTTTTTGAAGTTCCGATGGAGGATATTTGGGTCTGAAAAACCTACTTCATAGGCAATCTCATTCACTGATTTGGCGCTGGCGCGCAGAAGCTCTTTTGATCTATTGACCCGGAAGAGAATGAGCATTTGCATAGGCGTGGTGTTTGCAATAGCCCTGCAGATTTGCGCAGCCCTGTGCACGCCAAGCCCGGCGTGCGCGGCAATCTGCTCATTGGTCAGTTTTTCCGCGTGATTTTCCGCAATATAGGCCCGGATTTTTTCGTATGTCTCACGCATCGCAGAGGGGGTTTCCTTAGGCGCACGCGTGGCCAGTTTCACGGCCACGATGATAATGATGATCGCGAGGATTGCCGCAACGCAGGCAGCTGCGCGGGGAATATGTCCAGGCGCAGGAGGAACATGCCTGAAGAACCGCGGTGCCGCATACCACGTACGGCCGCCCTTTGCCGTCAATTGCGCATTGACATACCAGATGCCTGGCGGCAGCCTTTTGTCCATAATAAAAGGCGCCGTGACAGTGCCATGGTCCTTGTTAACGAGCTTCCAGGGATACACGCTAGCGATCATGGAAGCCGCCGGCCCTTCTAGGGCGCTGTCCGCAAGTACATTGACTCCGTGCATTCTGATGAACGATGACGTGCTTTCAGGCAGCGAGATGTTGATGACCCAGTTGATTGGCAGTGTGTCGAAGTTCCATCGATCAGCCAAACTGCCGGAGACCTTTTCAGACGATACATTGATTTCAACATATCCAGAGACAGCGACTGACTCGGGCATATCCAGCATAATCCACGCAGTATCGCCTGTGCCAAAGTAAGGGTAGCCTTTGGCTGGGATTTTTCCAATGCGGATCGAGAATGCGGTGTCGCGGTCCCCTTCAAACGGCTGGGCTGATGATGCAAATACCACAGGCTGGCTCCAGCTGCTCCACCTGCCAAACCTGTTTCGCGCACGCGCCATGGTACTGTATACGCGGTCAGGCGTTAGCAGGTGCGGCCACACACATGTATTTTTTGCCAGGATCCTAGCCTGCGTGGCTGCTCCATTTTCGGGAACAACCGCGCACTCAACAGAATCAATGTGCGGCTGGTCTGGAATGTCAAGACCTAAGCACGGAGCTGTACCGGTAAAGGCCTCGCCATCAGACGGATAGGTGATTCGCGGCCGCTCTGGCGCGGGCCCAATGCGCGATTCACTGATTTTAAAGTTGTCGTACACGATTTCGCGCATGCCTGTGCCCGGATGCCAGCTCCATGAACCGAGTTCCACGCCTTTGAGAGTCTCAAACCCCTTTTTCAGGGCAATGGATTGTGAAAAGATGCAGTCATACCCGAGGAAGATTGAATCAGTGAGCGTGTCATTACGCATGCGTACGTATGATTCGAAGCTATACCATTTGAGCGCACTGACCGGCAGCACGCATGTATTCATCGGGAAAATCAAGGGGTTCATGCCAACCGTGTCACGAAACCCGAGCGCAAGGCCAAAATTGCCGTCAGGTAATTGCCGAAGGCTGACCCATGGGTTGCCGATGCCCTTGTCATTTTGGTCTAACATACCATAAAAAAAGAACATGGCCCACTCGCGGGGCTGCTGCGGCAAGGGCCCTGTTTCAGGCACCAGCATGAAGCAGACATGCGTGTAAAAGCCTTTTTGCAGGATTTCAGATGTCCGGTGAAGCATAAGGGACTGGATTGCAACGCAGTTTTGGGCAGTGTTCAACGCAAGCGCGCGCGAACCGGAAAAGACGTACTCTGATTGCAGCCGGGCACCCGGAGGATTGGTTATTTGCCAGCGGTAAAAGGAAGAGTCGTTCTCAAAATCATCAGTGAATTGAAGCGCAGCGCAGACACCTTGGGCTGGTAAGGTGCACAGCAGGAATAATAGTATGAGAGAAACAAAACTATAATTATGGCGCGCAATGTATGGTCGCTCAGACATGTAATTCTCCCCAGGATCACATTATCTAATTAAATATTGTATTATTCCAGGGTCTTTAACCATCCTAGATTTGCCGCATATCCCGGGTACAATGGACGGGCGGCGTTGCCGCAATGGACCATAGCTCAACTTGTTCGGAACGGCCTTTTACTGGCGCAGTGCCCACGCATTGGGCGGGAAATGCGCCATTGAGGCGGCTATGCGTCTCGCTGCTCAATAAAATCCTCGTGCCAAACTGCTTATTCAGTCCTTCGATGCGCGAGGCGAGATTGACTGTGTCGCCAATGGCCGTGTATTCACTGCGCTCTTCAGATCCAACAATACCCACAATGGCTTCGCCCGAATGAATGCCGATACCAATGTTCAGTTTGGGCAAAGAAAGACTGATGCGCAATGCTTCGAGCTTTGCTTCAATATGGAGCGCGGCCTGTGCGGCCTGTTTGGCATGGTCGTTTTGCGGTTCGGGCGCGCCGAATATTGCCAAAAGCCCGTCGCCCAGGAATTTGTTGACCACACCGCCATTGTCGCCAATCGCTATGGAGCAGACCGAATAGTATTCGTTCAGCATGCGCACGACAGTCGCAGGGTCCTGGCGCTCGGCAAAAGAGGTGAAGTCACGTATATCGCAGAAGAGCACCGTGATTTCGCGGCGCTCGCCCGTGGCAGTCTTGCTCTCCTTTTGCAACAGTACGTCCGCCACCTGGCGTGTCACATGGCGGCCCAGAATGGCAATGGCCCGCATTTCACGCAGGGCTGTGTCGAACAGGTCGCTGATAAGCGAGTGGAGCGAGCGGCCCAGCCAGAAGGCGCATATGCCTGAAACAAGCAGATACACGGCACGCTGCACCAGGTTCGCGGTTGAAAGGGAGAGCAATTGTGCAACGGTTTCAACAGGCAGCGTGTGCTGCGTGAGCAGCGCAAGGGTCAGGAACTCGGCAGCGGCAATGGCACCGGCCACCAGGGAAAGTTTTGGACGCAAGCGCAGGGCCGAGATATAAATGGCGACATTGTAGAGGCCAATGGACGCGCCGCTGGTTAGGGCATAGGCAGGCCCAACGCGCGTCAGGTCAATGAACACAACAATGGTCGGCACGCTCGCTTCAATGCACGTGCACAACACGTCGAACCAGGGACGGTATCTGTTGGTACGGCAGAGGAAAAGAAGAGTGCTGGCATAGATAAGGACAGCAACTTCGAGCAGTAAAAACCAGATGCCCATGAGCGTGTCCACGGTGATCCAGTTGTAGACCGAGAAGGGTATACTCGTGAGCACCACGACCATGATGGCCCGGGCGATTTTCATTGTGCCCTGGGACCTGCGCGCGTCAAAGACGCGCTGCAGAAGCGGCGCAGTGCCGGCAAGTTCGGGGGATGGTATTGTCTGGTTTATTTCCGGCATTGGTTTTCGTCGTTGAATAGGAAACGCGCGGGGTTTTTACTGCACAGGAGGTCTTTTTCATCCGGCGTCAGGTGTTGTGTGTCCCTGAAGATGTTCAGGTATTCGCAATACGATCCGGTCTTGAGCAGGTTCATCATATAGTCAGACCCATAAAGCAGCCGTTCAGCAAGTTTTTTCCCATGTGTATCGAGCAGGCCGCGTATGTGCAGGTAATAGCCGTCCGTGATCCCCCTATACGAGAGATCGGCGTAGACATTATCGTACTGCATAATAAGACTGATCACTGTTTTTTCCCACGCTGTTGAATCCGTGAGTTTGCCAAAATGGGCGAGATTGATCCTGAGCATGGGGTGCGCCGCAAGAACAGAGGCCCATTTTTCCGGTTTGGTAAGGGTGAACATTGCCTCGCGGCCCAGTGCGTCAAATCCTTCGTCACTGCAATGCACGGTCAGGGGGATTCCTTGTTCAATGCAGAAGGAATATATCAGGTCAATTTTTTCGCTTTCCTCTTTGGTAACGGGCCAGGGGTCAAAACCAAGGGGAGGGTACAGTTTTAGTCCGGAAAAGGTTTTATTACCAAAACCCTGTGCAAGCATGGACCGCACCTTGTCGAGGGGACAGAGCGCCGGGTTTATTCCCATAAAAGGGTGTATGGTGAAAAAATGGCGGGATGTTGTCCGCTCATACGCCTTGATCCCCGCAAGCAGGTCCGCAGTTTGTTCGGCAACTGGTTTGCTCACGGGTCTTTTATTGTAATGAATTGAGGAAAATTCCCGTGATCCGCAACCAAAGTCAATGATAAGCGGGGTCAGGACCATAGAGGCGTATTGATGCTCGCCAATAGACAGGGCGTTGTTTTTGCATGAGTGGCTGATGATGCATTCCTCGGTCAGCAGGAGGAAGTTGCTGATATCGTTTTCCATGAGGCAGAGCAGGTTGAAAATATTTTGTACAGTATCGTCTGTGCCGGTCTTTTTCAGCACCCACTGGAGTGTGGATGGTTTGATTTTTTTAAAGAACAGAAAACGGACAAGGATGAAAAAGAGCGCTATCATGAGAAGCGGCAGGGCCACAATGGACCCTAAGAAAATAAGGAACCTGTTTTTTTGCAGGGACCGGTTTGTGGCAATGAAGAGCGAGTCCCAGAAGCGTTTAATGAACGCAATGAAGTTGGGATGGCTCATGTTCATTGCATGGAAATGGACGTCGAAGAACCGCTGCTGGCTTTGGGGAAGAGTGCCGGGGCCCGTGGTCATTCGACAATCTCCTCAGCAATCTCGTTTGCCATGCTGCGCAAGCCGCTGTCCTGAAGTTCGCGATAAATGAGTTCCACGAACACGCCGGTAAAAAACCACAGGGGGAAAAGATAGATGGTGGTCATGCGTTTGAGATTCAGCGCGTCCTGGTAGTCCCAGATTCTGAACCCGGTTATTTTGAGCAGGGCAAAGCCAGAGACAAATTCAAACCCGAGAATGGCAATGGCATAGAGCGATCCCCGGATGAGTATGTTGAAGCCCTTTTTTTTGCAGAACCGGTAGATGCGTTCGATCAGCAGGAGCGCGCACAGCCCATAGACCGGGAACATCCAGAGCGAGCACTGGCCATAGAGCGACCACCACGCGCACTGGTCTGCCCAGATGGCGTTGAGTCCTAGCTTTTCATCGACCCGCCAGTCTGCCTGAAAGATCCAGCTGGTGAGAAAGAATTTTCTGCCGATTTTAACCAAAGAGTAGTTGGCCACCTCGGCTGCGACGCCAACAGTACCATAGACAATGAACCGCAGGAAAGCGTAGACAACACGCGCTGCCCTGATCTGGAACGAGCGGCTTTTGGCAATGTGTGATAGTTTGCGAAACACGATTTTCTCCTGTGAGGTAAAAAAAATAACCCTTGGTGTTGTTTAAAACAAGGGAAAAACAATAGTGGGGGGCAAGCAGCTAAACAGAATCAATAATAGCGACGTATGTTGCTGCTATTTAATATTTAATTGCGATTGAACGTTACCATCGGTTGAAATATAGTGAAAAGAACAAAAACAGTAAGTATATTTTGAACAGACGATTGCTATCTTCCGATATAATTACTGGACTGGAGGGCATTATGAAATGGGAATCTTTGACCGCGCCTGATTTTGAGAAAGCCGTACAAGAAACCGGCGTGTGCTTGCTGCCGCTGGGTATACTGGAACGCCATGGAAACCACCTGCCTTTAGGTACAGACCTGATCAATGTGATGGGCCATTGCGAGCGGGCCGCGGAAATTGAACCCGCGGTTGTATTCCCGCACTTCTATTTCGGCCAGATCTATGAGGCAAAATGTCATCCCGGAACAGTTACCCTGCCGCCGGTGTTTCTCGTGGACCTTATTTTAAAAGTAATAGACGAAATCGGACGTAATGGCTTTAAAAAAATAATTCTGGTCAATGGTCATGGCGGAAACAATTCCCTTGTGGAGTTTATCGCACAGACCATGTTGGACCAACAGAAGTCCTATGTCCTCTATTATTATATACCGGACAAGCAGGCTACAGACCGGATCAATACGCTCTTTACCGAAGTCTTTCATGCAAAGTGTTTTGACGATCATGGCGGAGAGGTTGAAACCGCTGATACCATGGCAAATACCCCTGACTGGGTAAAGTTGAATAAAGAATCAGAAGTCACAAAAGAGCAAAAGCGTCTTATCAGGGGTCAAGAGAGTATTCCGGGCGAGGTCAGTTCGCCAATATGGTGGTATGCTTATGCGCCTGAACATATGGCAGGACAACACGCGGACAAGGCCACCATAGAGAAAGGGCGGAAATACCATTCGGTATATGCGCAGGAGCTTGCGCGGTTTATAAAAGCGGTAAAGGATGATATGGTGGGGCCTGCGCTGACAAAGGAATTTTATAAGCGGACAAAGAGCGTTGGCCAATAAAGGGCCGCAGGCCGGTTTTCATCGGGCATGTACTGGTGCGTCCTGTCTGCTGGAAACAAACGGCTTTCTACGCTTCGTCTGGTAATATAAAAGAAACAATTTTGCTTAAGGTTTTACCCGTTACCGTGAAAATTCTGTTCAGGGTTGCAATGATCTGTTCTATCCTGCCATAGGCAAAGATCGCTGCCACGTTTGAAGGTGGATTGGATGCGTTGTTTTATCGCTGGGCATGGGTTTTTGTCTTTAGCGCTCGGATAAATTCCCCCCTTTCTGCTCGGATAAATTCCCCCTTTCCCTCCGCCGCCTAATCCTGATTTTTGGATTGGGCTTTTTTGTTTCTGGTGGTATTACTGATTTTCCCTTTGGTTGAACAACCGGGGGAACTATATGGAACGGATATGCGCAGGGAGTCATTGTGGAAGGGTGTTTACGCTCAATCCAAGGGTTAAGGACCAGCGGTATTGTTCGCGTGCGGAATGCCAAAAGGAACGAAGGTCGCTTTGGCATAAACGGAAGATTATGACCGATAGGGATTATAAGCGGAACCAGGATGCGGCGCAGCAGCTTTGGCGGAAGACCCGTCCTGATTACTGGCGGAACTACCGTAAATTGCATCCGGCGTACACAGAGCGTAACCGCGTACTTCAACGGGAACGCAATCGCAAAGCACGGGGTGAAAAGAGTGGCGCTGCGCCACCCGTCGGAGTGATTGCAAAAGAGGATTTGGTGATTGCAAAGATGGACTCGTTAACTAATGTAAGATCAGGAACTTACCGTTTGGTTCCGGTTGTTTCCGGGGTGATTGCAAAGATGGACTCGTTAACTAATGTAAGATCAGGAACTTACCGTTTGGTTCCGGTTGTTTCCGGGGTGATTGCAAAGATGGACTCGTTGATTGTGCAACTATCCATAATACCAGCAGGTTACGGAAATGCGGTTGATTGCAAAGATAGGACTCGATAGGTTTTCAGCTCATGATGTGTTAAATTTACTACCGGAACCCGGCCGACTTTCTGTGCTTGGGCAAGGAGGATGCGTGACGGACACGGTGGAACTGGGCCATCTCGACACCCGGTATGAACATCTTCGCCTCAAGGATCAGGGGCGTGAATATGCTATCCAGTCATCCATCCTGGAGCAAGGCATTCTGGAGCCGCTGTGTGTGATTGCCTTGAGCGATGCGGAGCGCGTTCTTTTGGACGGGTACAAACGATACCGGTGCGCAGTACGTTTGCGCCTTTCAAGTATACCGGTGATGACCTGGGAGGATGATGTGGCGGTTGGCATACTGAAGCTGCTTCGGTTTTCTTCCGGCAACCGTCTTAGCGCTGTCGAGGAAGCCGGCCTCATTAACGAACTGTACGAGGTTCATCAGCTGAGTATGGTTGAGATAGCCCGTCGGCTTGAGCGTTCGGTCTCATGGGTCAGTTTACGGCTGGGGTTATTGCAAGATATGGGTGATGACGTTCGGGAGAGGATATTTTCGGGTGAGTTCCCTGTGCGGAGCTATATGTATTCCCTGCGCCATTTTACGCGCGTAAAGTCCGGTATACCCAAGGAGGCGGTATCGGCCTTTGTGGGCTGCGTGGCCGGTCATGGTTTGAGCGGTCGTGATATTGACCGGTTGGCCCAGGCCTATTTTAAAGGGGACGCTGTGATGAAGTCCCAGATTGAAAAAGGGCAACTGGATTGGACGCTGCGGCAATTGAGAGAGGGTGATGCCAGGCAGGAGAAGCAGTGTGATAATTTAAGCGAACTGGAATCGCGTGTTTTATCGCAACTGGACGCTGTTTGTGCGTGTTCAGTAAAGTTGAGTTATGGTCTGAAGGATACCCGACTGGCGAGCAATGACTTTTTCGCTTACGGGTCCGAGGTCGCCCGGAAGGTTTTAAAGGACTGGGATGGTTTTCACCGTACGTTACGGGAGTTTTATGATAGCGCAAGAGCAAAGAGAGACGGTCATATCGCTGCATCGGTTGGGAAAGCATAAGAAAAAGATTGCCCGGCTGTTGGGCATTGACGTCAAAACCGTCAAGAGCATCGTCAAGAACGGATGTGGCGTGCAACCCAAGCCCCGCAGTGACAAGATTGTTTTGGATGAACCGCTTTTGAGGAAAGTGTTTTCCCGCTGTGAAGGGTATATGCAGCGCGTGCATGAGGTTCTAAACGAAGAATACGGCATTCCAATAGGCTATTCCACGCTTACACGGAGAATCCGGGAAATGGGCCTGGGGGAGAACGCCTCTACCCGGAGTTATCACGTTGACGATGTCGCGGGTGAAGAGATGCAGCACGACACTTCGCCATACAAGGTCAAAATAGGCGGGAAAGAAACGTCCGTTATCGGCAGCGGGTTGTACCTTCGCTACTCTAAAATGCGCTATGTCTGGTTCTACCGGCGCTTCAACCGGTTTATTATGAAATGTTTTATGGACGAGGCATTACGGTTCTTCGGGTATGGCGCAAGGACATGTGTTATCGACAATACCAGCCTTGCCATCTGGTACGGTACGGGTCAAAGGGCGGTGTTTGCGCCTGAGATGGTGAACTTCTCGAAGAATTACGGCTTTGAATGGAAGGCTCATGAGGTCGGCCATTCCGACAGAAAAGCAGGCGTTGAGAGAAGCTTCTGGACCGTGGAAACGAACTTCTTTCCCGGACGCACTTTTGCGGATATCGAAGACCTCAATGCCCAGGCGTTCGAATGGGCGACGCAAAGATACGCGAAAAGGCCCCAGGCCAAGACAGGACTTATTCCCCTACAAACCTTTGAAGCGGAGAAACCCTATCTTGTGAAACTGCCGGAATATGTCTCGTTCCCTTGTCAGGAACACCACAGAAGCCTGGACGATTACGGATACGCGGCCTTTGACGGCAATTATTACTGGGCGCCCGAGTATACCAAGGATGCGCAGAAAATAAAGGAAGTTAAAATCATCGAGTATGCGAAAATCATTGTTCTCCACTATAAAAACACGGAACCGCTGCGTTATTGCCTGCCAAAGGACGGAGTCAGAAACGAGCGGTTCACCCCGGATGGCGTGAAGCCAGCCTATCAGCCCAGGAACAGAAAAAAATCCAGTGGTGAAGAAGAAAAGGCGCTTCGTGGCATGGGCAAAACTGTCAGCGACTATGTGGACATGGTAAAGACAAAAAACAGCGGCATTCATTACCCGCATCACTTCTTAAGGGAGCTTTACCTCCTCTTGAGGAAAATGGCGCAGCCTCTCCTTGAACAAACAATTGAGCGGGCTTTGAAATACCGGGTCAATACCATCGAGGCCATTGCCAGGATCGCCGCCGCTTGCCTCAAACCGAATACCGGAACGTTACCCGAAATAGAAGTCTCACACGACTACATGGAACGGGAAGCCTATCAAAAAGGCAGATTCTGTGATGAGCCGGGACTGGATACGCTCGAATCCATCTTCAACCGTGATGGAAGCGACCCCCAAAATCCTGAAAAGGAATAAATACCATGGACAATGAAATTAAAGAACAATTGGATTATCTGAAACTGAAACAACTTGCGGACTCTTGGGACAAAACCTTGGCCCAAGCCAATAAAACCAAAATCTCTTATCATCGCTTTCTGGAGGATATTATCAGCCGGGAATACCAGACCCTCAAAGAAAACAGGCGACAGGCAAGACTTAAGGCCGCTAAAATACCGGAAATGCTCCCCATGGAAACATTCCCCTTTACTGAGCAGCCCAAGCTCAAGAAAAAGATGGTTATGGAGGTTTACGACTCCCTCAACTATATCCATCAGGCCCAGGTGCTCTGCCTCATCGGCCCCACCGGATGCGGAAAATCAGGCTTGGCAACCGCCTATCTCATCAACGCCATGAATAAGGGCTACCGGGGACGCTTTATCGACTTTAGAGAACTCGTGGACCTCCTGTACAGGTCCCAGGCGGACTATTCACGGAAGAAAGCCCTCAAACAACTGGCCGCCTATGACTGCCTGCTTATCGATGAACTCGGATACTGTTCGATTGACAAAGAAGAGGCGGGGCTGTTCTTCGACCTCATGAAACAAAGGCACAAAAGGAAGTGTACCATCATCACCACCCAGCTCGGCTTCGATGAATGGAACACTTTCCTGGCGAACAAACACCTCACCATGGCGCTAATCGACCGCATTACCGAGAACTGCACTGTCTTCGATATGCAGAAATGTATCAGCATAAGAATCAAGAATATCAAATACGCCACGGAATAGAATCCGTCGTCCAGCATTACCCAGCCTGCTTTCTGTTGGTATGTCCGATTCAAGATCGGAAGGGATCTCTGTAATTCCCGCTGTTCAAAATCCTGCGGAGGAAAGGCCCCTTTTACCTAAGCGCAGAGGGGGGAATTTAGGTAAGCGCCAAGGGGTTGTTGGCATCCTTTAAAAAAATGTGGGCAAAAGTGTCAAAACATACATTAATTACGTGATATTTTGTGTAATATTTTACATTTTTTATCACGTTTTACATGTTTATTAAACTGATATGTCATTGGTTTTATCATAATTACGACTAAGCCGGCCTAGCCGGAACAAAGATTAATGAATTTATAAAAGAATAGCGTTCGCTTTCCGATAATGGGGTTACAACAGACCCAAACAGGAGGTGAACGCTATGAATGATTTTTTGAAGAAGCACGAGGCTTCGATTACAGGAACTATATCGGTAACGGACCGGCTGATCTTGAAGGGATATTTGCCGATGAGCTATCCAGAGGCTGCGGAGAGGTTCTTTGCGCTGCGGGGTATTCTCTTGAAAGAGTTCAAGGATTTTACAAAGGCGCAGACTGAGACATTGAAGGTGCATGCGCAAGCTATGGCTAAGAAAGAGAATCGGCCTTACGAATACCTGAATGGATATGTCCGTAAAGAAGAATATGTCAGGAAGATAGCAGAGCGGGACGGCATCACGGAAGGGCTGATTTGCGTTTTGGCGATGAATGAAGAAAATCACACTTTTACGCTTCGATATGGAGAAGGCCGTCCCCGCCTGAAGAAGAGTTCGCCGCGCTGTTTGACGCTGTACTTTTACTACCTGGACCGGCATTTTGGTTTCATGCATGTCAGAGTGAGCACCTGGCTGCCTTTTTCTATTCAAGTTTACGTGAACGGTCACGACTGGCTTGCCAGACAACTGACAACCAAAGGTGTCTCGTACCGGCAGGTGGAAAACGCCTTTGTTTCCATCGCGGATTGCGGAAAAGCGCAGGCCGTCGCCGACCGTTTTCCGACATTGCCATGGGAGAAGATTCTGCATGTCTTTGCTCGTCGTGTCAATCCTTTGTTCAAGACGATACTCAAGGGGATGGAATATTACTGGGTCATTGACCAAGCCGAATATGCTACGGATGTAATGTTTCGCAATCACGACATATTGGATGAGCTGTATTTGAATTGGCAGAAGCACGCCGCTGTCTGCACACAAGCCGAAGACGTCATGCGTTTCATGGGTCGGAAGCTTCACGGTTCGTTTAACAGCGTGATTCAAACGGATGCAAAGTATCGGCCGACAGTGACTCGAATCAAGCATGTCATGCGGGGTAACTGGATCAAAATGTACAACAAGCAAGGGATTGTACTGCGTGTCGAGACGGTCATCAACCGTCCCCGGGAGTTCCGCATCAGTCGGACCGGTCGCGGCAAGAAGGCCGTAGATTGGTTTCCCATGCCCAAGCGGGTCAGCAGCATGAAACGTTACGGTGACATTTGCCTTCGGGCAAATCGGGCCTACCTGCAAGCGTTGGCGCAAGTCGATAACCCGGCGGAAGCGTACCGACAGTTGGACGGCTTGTGCGAACCTCAAAAATTGTCCAAGCAAAGAATCCGAGGCCTCAACCCATTGAGAGAAAGAGACCGGGTGCTCTTTGAGGCCGTTGTGCGGGGAGAGCATTTCATTAAAGGTTTCCAAGCATCGGATCTGGCTTGGCGTCTGGCAATCATACGCCCTGACGATCCAGTCGAACGGAAAAGATGTTCCGCCAAACTGAATCGAAAGCTGCGCTTGCTCAGGGGGCATGGCCTCATCGTACGAATCTCTCGTTCCAGACGGTACAAAATTACCGACATCGGAATAAAGCTGATGAATGCTGCACTCCACCTGCGCACAACCGGACTGCCTGAAATCCTTAACAAAGCAGCTTAACATGATATTTTATCTACCCAAAAAACGTATATCTTTTAAACACAGAGTCTTCCCTGATACCTTTATGGTTGGAGCCCTTAGCACCATTCCGCTCTCGGCTTTCGATGAGGAAGGAGACGCATTGACCTGGACGGTTCTGGATCAACCCGCTTCCATGTCCATTATTGATACAACCCTTATATGGGCACCTTTGAAGGCTGAGGAGGGTTTGGATACACTTACGATAATTGTTTCCGATGGCTTGCTATCCGATACCCTCATTAAGCCTGTTGTGATCTATGATGAAAATTCCGTTGCGGAAAAAATGATGGAAATGCCAAAAGCATTAAGCCTTTCCGCATCTCCCAACCCCGCGAATCCGACTGTTAATTTGACAGTGGGAATTCCCGCGTCAATGAAACAAGCGGCCACGGTTCAGATATTTGGAATCAACGGTAAAGTCGTCCGTTCCTGGCAGCTATCAGGAGCAGGCTACCACAAAATAGCCTGGAATGGCCGTGATAATAGCAATACGGCTATTTCAAGCGGATTGTATCTGGTTCGGGTATCTGGAACAGGGAAGGTTCTGCAACGAAAGGTATTGTTGCTGAAATAGGTTTTGCTGTAAATACAATCCCCTTGTTTTAAAAGCAGGGGGATTTCTTCTGTCCAAATCTGGTTCGATCTGATCACCCATCCTGATAATGGATGCATTGCGTTCCTGTTCCAGACAGGAGTATTTTTATTCCAATGATTAACGTGTTCCTGACAAAGGCCCTTGCATCCAGATTAAATTTATCAACGGGTAACGCCCGACCCTTGGAAAATAATCCGATGTATTCCTGGATGGGTCATATAATCCCCCTTGAAGGTCAAGAGTACGCGTTATTCATAAACCAAGCGTCCTTATTCACGGTTATTGTAAAATTGGAACCATCGATTGATGTATGGCAGGCTTTTAAATCGCAGATAGCTTCAAACCTGCATCATTTGCACCTGGAAGCCCCTATCATTGAACGGTATCTCGACAGCTTCGACGAGATAACCATCCTGAAGCTAAAAGACAAAAAGTTATTGGCCAGAGTGAACGTGGTAACAGCAAAGGCCAAAGGATCAATTCTCAAGATATTAAAGACTACCCTCCCAATGAGTTTTGCCGAGACACAGGTAAATTCGGCCAAATATAACCGCTCGAAAAAGGGATGCGACTGTCCCACTTGAAAGATGCAGGAATCGTTTGGTGATAGTACCCGAGGAAGTGGATAAGCTCTAATTTATTAATCATCAGTTATTTGTAAAATCCGTTCCAGTTTCTGATAAAGGCTTTTAAAGGCTTTTTTGGTCTTTGCAGTTCCCGCGTGGTCTTTTTCCATTCCAAGGGTTTCCATTAACGCGTCAATTTCGTTCAAAGACAGAGTTACGATAAATTCATCCCCTGATACGCTAGTTTTGTCCTTACTCAGACTGAAATTGGTGCCGTACTGGATTAAGGTCATCTCGTCTTTTGTGAGAATGATGGAAAGCACATCTTTCATTTTTATTCATCTTTGGCTTGGCATTTCATCCCAAACTTTGTTTTCACGCAACCTGCCATGTTCTTTTTTCCGAATACCGCCCCATCCTCGAATTTGCTTCCCGTGAAGTCATGATGCAGGCATCATCATTATTGAAGAATAAACCGGGCATGCTCAATACGCAACATCTCAAAAGGGTTTTTAAATTTAACTCTAAGTCCAACACAGACATTAGGTATCTTGATTCTCCGTTTCCCTTCACTGGCGACTTCTTGGGTTACGATTGTATGATTATGGGCAAGTGCGTAGGAAACCAGGTAAAAATCAGCACCTTCTAAAAAAGTATTGATCGCGGCCGCTTCATACTGTTGCCGGTTGAGCCATGTACTGACTCGTTCCATAGCCTCAACCATTTTCGCATCCGGTTCAAGAAATAATTTTGAAGCCTGATCTTTTGCCCATTCGGCCAAGGGATCGTTTCCTGAAGACAACTCATCTCCGACTTTATCGATACTGAAGACTTTGCCTAAATTATTTTCCTTTAGAAGCCAGTCCCAGAAACCAGGACAAATTTCAAAACCGTAATACCTGTTCTTTGCTTCGATGAATACATTCGCATCAAGGAGGTACGCCATCAAACCACTCCCAACTTCTGACCCAGCTCTTGGAAGGTCTCCTGCTTTGAAAAACCAAGCATTTTAAATGCGTCCCGATACAGTGTATGGCCTTCAAGAGTACTAACTATCAAAGCTTTTGCAAACCTTTTGCCAAGCCGGGCCCCTTGGGTCAGATAAAAATCACCACCACTGCCCTTTTTCACCTCGGACAATATTTTTAATTCTTTGTTGTATGCGACTTGAAATTCATCCCGTGAAAGGCCACTGGCGTCAAAAATCCTTCTGAGAATCACAAGCGTGCTTACCTTAAAAATATGAGAGAGTCGTTTAACCTGCCGGGTCAACTCGTCTTTTTTGTCGTATTCATGCTTGACCATTTCCAGGGGCGCCAAAAACTCCGCTGCAACCTGATTGCACCATCGTTCAATATCGTTTTTCGGAAGGCGAACTGCCTGCGGATCGGATAACCCTGTCTCTCCCACCCATATATGTGCAAGTTCATGGGCAAGCGTGAACATCTGGGCAGCCTTGGTATCTGCGCCATTAATAAAAATAAGGGGGGCAAATTTGTCTGCAAGGGCAAAGCCCCTGAATTCCGCGGGATTCAACTTTCGCTGGTTATTGTTCAGGACCACGCCGCTACACATTACCATTATTCCATGCATGTCAGCTATGTCTATGAAGCGACGAAGCGCTTCAGTCCAGGTAGGCATTGCCCGACGTTCTTCAATACTGAAACCGATGGCCGTACGCATTGCAGCGGCAGTCTGTACTACACTGTCGGTAATTTTGGCCGCCCCAACAAAGGCCATCTCAATCTCATGATTAGACCTAAGGTAAGAACGATACCAATCTTGCCGTTGCTGACAGAGATAAATAGTATCAAGCAGATCAGCGCTTGGCCGTTCAATAAATTCATTCTCAACCGTGCGATAGTCCGCGATTGGAATCTTCTCTATAGGTGGCTCGGGGAGAAAGAAAAAACCAATTGGTGTACGGGTATATTTTGCAAAGGTTTCCAACTGTTTGAGGGTTGGGTTTACCTGATTGTTCCGCCACTCTTCAAGGTGGGGAAATCGGCCTTCGAGCATGCCGGGTGTAACCCCAATCCGCCCACAAGCCCAATCAATGAATTTTGGTTTTAGTTCGACCCTTACCATTTTTATTCACCCATATCAAAAATAGTTTTACCCAGCCCCCAACTATCAACCAAAGTTCACAGATTTTCTCAATATGTGCGACGGTGTCGCACATATTAGTTGAATGGGGTAAAACTGTGCGATATCCGAATGCGCCATTAGCTAATTTATTACTACTACTTAATCCATGCAACGACAGCGATAGTAAATCGTATCTTCTATTTATTCAGCGACTTGCGCCAACGTGCCGTTTAATTATTTACTAATTCAACCATTTTTTATTGCTAATTAATCATCTCATTTTGGACTACGGCGTGAGCCTTCATTATGGATTTTTCTAGCTTTTGCCATCTTAAAAAGGTAATAGTTAATCCTTTTCTTTTTCTGTTCACTGCTTAAATAATCGGGGAGTTTATTCATCAAAGTTTCATCAATCTTTTTCCGTGTAACTGGCCCGTGCTTATTAATCAATTTCAGGATATAATCCATATCATATGTGCTACCAAGGCCAAGGTTACGCATGTGTATGGCTTCATCACCAACAGCTTTAGCAATCTTGGCGGAAATAAAAATATTCGGATACTGTGCAGGCAACTCATTTGTGAGCATTTTTCCATGTAAAATAGGGTAACACTTTCCCGTTTAACGATACCTTAACAAACTCATTCATCCAAAGCCAGATCATTGCTGCCTGCCTCCAGGCATTTGCTGCGGCCTTGTTAGAGACTGACCCATCAAGGGCCTTAACCTCCAATAATATATCATTCTGCTTGTCTAGCAGCCAATCATATATTGCCCTCCTTTCCCGTATGTCGAAGAACGATTTGTATCCCCGGCAATGATATGCAACGCATGCATTCCTGCCCTTGAGCTTGTCCCTGTGCACATGATTCAGATGGTAAATTGCACTGTCCGCCCATGGATTCAAGGCATTCTCAGGACAAGCTCCTGACGGCGCTAACTGTTCAGACATCCGCTGTCTCACTTCGTTGGCAAAGTCCTAGGCGTGGAAGTGCCGATTACGATCCCCGTGGCAAAGGATTTCCAGATCATCGGCTATATCGATCTTCTGACCGAGGAAGACGGGAAAAGGGTCATTACCGACTGGAAGACCTGTAAGAAGCGACCTAATCCTGACGATGTTGCACAGAACATGCAGCTTTCAACCTATAATCTGGCCTATCCTGATGCTGAATTACGGATAGCTGCGGTCTTGAAGCAGAAGAAGCCAGCTGTGGAGTTCTATCCCACTACCAGAACCTATGATCAGAGAAAACGGACAGTGAAAACCTTCTGTGCCGTGAAGCAGAGCATCGAAGCAGGTGTGTTTTATCCAAGGGAAGGTTGGTGGTGCGAATGTTGCGGTTTTCGAGAACAATGCAAAAAAGACTTTTAACTGAAAGGAAATGTTATGCCCGAAAAGGTTGAGGCAAGGGAGTTGAAGGAAGCTACAAAGATGTGCTCTTAAAATGATTCCCTTGTTTCTCTTGGAACGATATGTTCCATTTATTGAAATCTCACTTGCCACTGATTGATGTTTGAAAAGGCCCTTTGCATGAAGCAAGGGGCTTTGTATATATTTTATTGGAGCATTATGGTGAATAGGATTTGAGATAATTTATATGACCCAAATAAAACTAACAAGCAGAGAACTTCACGCCATAGCAACATTAAAATATCGGCTCTCTAAATCAAACAACACCTTGACTTCAAACTCTTGGATACCCGCTATTGAGGAATTGTTTCGCGAAAGCCGACACCTAATGTCAAAGATCGGAGACGCAAGCCATAACAATTCGCTATATGTTGGGCAGGTTACCTTTTTTGGAATAATTATCAGAGCCCATGAATTGTTTCTGGGTGGTATTGAGCAAATTTATCTTGACAATAGACACTTACTTCAAGCCTCTGCAAGAGGACTGATTGAGACAATTGGATTAGTTTGTTTTGTTTCTGAAAAACCAAGCAAAGTGCATAGTTTGCTGCTGGATTATGATATTCCAGCTGGAAAACTTATGCATAAGGCATCAAAAAGAATAAAAAATGCTGGTGATTTTTATAATAAGTTATCAAGCTGGGTTCATCCTGGTAAAAACTCTTTGCTGGCGGGGTTTAAACCTATTGGAAATGGCGACAATAAAACCTATATCTCACTACCCCCTCCATCACTGAGTGAAAATGAAATTTACCGTGTTCTTGAGACGCTGATTGGTTTAGTGAAAATATTTTACGATAGCACGAATGCGTTTTTGGAGAAATACAGCAATTATCTAATTGATGGTATCCTTGCGGGTGAAAAAGCTAACCTTTTTGTTCCATGATAAGCCGTTTCCTATTAAACGTTGTGCCATTTTATCTATTTTTATAAATTGATCTACTTTTTCAACTTATTTCCAACTTCTATCGTATTCATTTCTTGGGTTTGATGTTTATCACCAAAGCCGTCTAAAAAGAAACCACAAAAGGACTCAGGCACATCTCCACCGTATTTCGGAATAAAACTAATCATTATCCTATGAATGGGGATGGGGATTCTAAAAGGCTTTGAATATTCAATTTCCGTCGGTAATTTAATTCCTAGTTCGTTAATATGGTTTTCGAAAATGTCCTTTAGAAATAATATGTAGCCGTTACAATCTATTATTCCAGCACTTTCGATATGTAATGGTGTAGTTGATTTATTTGTTATCTCCATCCAATAATAATCATTCTTATTGAACGATGGTGATACGTGTGTTGGCCTGTCTCCGATCCAGGCCCTGACTAACACCTCATGATTTATTTTAGGCGGTAGTAATCGAATGTTACTTATGATCTGCTCAAATTCAGAGTCATTATAAGTAGGCTTTGGACATTCTAACAATTTTGCGAGTTTCTCTATGATGGCTTCCCTATCACTCTTATCGTATAATTTACGATATTGAAGACCGCTAATTGGGAATTCGATCTTATCTACTGTCTCCTTGCAACAACAGATTGAGATCGGTGACGAAGTGTTCCGCAGGACAAATCCGCCAACTTCAAAGTTTACCCATGGTCGACTAACCGAATTTGGAGTAAGTAAAACTATACCAATTTTAGAAAATTTATGAGCATCAACGATATAACTATACCATTGTTCGCCTAATGGAATGCTTTTTGAATCACTTGCGGTAAAAATACGATCTGAAGGAATATTGAATATTTTTTGAATCTGTTTTCCAAAAGCTTCTGTAAAGTCTTTATCCTCGTCAGCATGCACAATAAATATATCATATCGATAGGGTGACTTGATGTCATTTTTTGAAGTATTGGTCATATCATCATAGTATTCCCAAAATTTATAAGTGGCTTCAAGGATACCGCCCGTCGACTCGTTATTCAGCAAACCAGCACCTCTCATAAATGTCCAATGTGGAGAAAATCGTTCCTTGTCAGATTTATCCTCAAATTCAATTTCCTCTATAGTAACGGTTGAATAAAGATTATCTCTATTTAATTTATTAGCAATTTTCCGAATTACTTTCTCTCTAAATCTTAATGTTTCAACCACCTTTGCATTGAAATTATTAGAATGACTTTCAACCAGCAAAATCCCAACCGTGGTGATTTGGCAACCAGATTGACTAATGAAGGTGGTTAATCCTTTTTCGGTTAGAATACTCAGTCTCGTATAGAGAGTGTCTCCCTCTAAACTGACCACAGGAGCAATTTTAATAAAATCTGTTTGTATGTCTGACCCAGCAAAATAATCGTCATAAAGGTATGACAAAATGATTCGTTCTTTATCGTCCAAACGAATTTCAATATTCATAAAAACATCAAGAATCAATTCATACCGAGTTTATTTACTTCCGTTTCTTGCCCATCTTTTTAATTATCCGATATACCTGTGATACCGATAGGTCCGTCTTGGGAGCGATATCGAAACCTGTTTTTCCAGATTTGTACATCGCAAGAACCTTCTCGTCGCGTTCCTTGTTCTTTTTACGGTTATAGTCGATCCCGTACTTCACGCGGAGTTGATGGATTGCCTGACGGGTAATTCCGAATTTATGCCCGATTGCTGCATCAGTTTTGAGAGTTTTCTGAAGTTGAATGAGTTGTTCTTTTGATACTTTGGCCATAAGATCGCCTCCAACAGTTAAATTAGTAGAGATCTATAAACTAATCGTTTTACCGCACAACTCGTTCAAGAACAGGCATCGTTGGTCCACTATCCTCGCCTAACAAACCAGTTTCAGCTCTGCTAAATAAAGATTGTAACACAAAATTACGATCATCCTTTTCAAGTTTTCCATCCTTAACTAGGGCGAGATAGATAAGCGTAAGCTGCTCTCTTTCTTCGGCGTCTCGTTTAAGATGAAAAGAGCTTAGTGTCATCTTGACTAGCAGTCGAATAAAGTATGCACTGAATGAAATGAACATCGCCAGTAATATAATTCCACGGATTGTTATTGGCTCCGCATCAAGAATAGATCCTTTGAAAGCCTCCGGAGGCAAATAAAGGCATGCTCCAATGATCGCTAATACTATACAAGTAGCCCATATGGTCCGTTTTAACCAGACATTACCCTTTGTCTCATATGTTGTCGCACGATTACGCCAATATTCTACAGGGGCTTCTAGGGCTAGTTTTTCTTTGTACGCTTTCGTAAGGCCCTCTAATTCATCAGTATATTGCTTGAATATCTTATCGAAGGTGATCTTATGATCAGCAATTGAATCATCAGCTGCTTTTTTTGTGCTTATTTGGGATGATTCCCATTGCTCTGATGCCTTACTAGCCCATTCTTTTTGGTTCTTTGTTAAAGCATCAAATTCTTTCCGCACTTGTTCTGACCTACCTTGCCATTCTTTTCGCAATTGCTCAAGTGCAGATGTTTCATGTGAGCTTCTAGATAGAATTAAGGAATCACCTTGATGTTCAAATTCGTAAGCATATAAAAAACCTATCAAATTATATTTTGAGCGATCAAAATTAACCTGCGTTATATTATTTGATTTCCCAGAATAGAAATAATAAATCGCCCCATTCATTATTTCTTGGGCAAATCCTGAATTGTCTATTTGAAGGCCAATTTTATTCAGACAAACAGCTATTGGTTGGTCTGAAAAAACATATGAAGGTTCTATTTTGTTTTGATTAATTTGGCGAAAACGTTCGCCCCAATAAGATTTCCACTGTTCTTCCCCATCATTCTTTTCAATAAATTGCTTTGTTTCACTCACCAATCTCTTGATGGTTTCTAGTCTCGATATCCACCCACTAATAGGATGAGGCCGATGCTTCGGTTCAGTCCAAAAGGCCAACTCTTGGTCGCAAAAAGAAATAATTTCTTTGTATCCTTTCTTCTCGCGTGCCTCAGGAGGATAGCTTCCTTGTATTGATATAGAAAGAGTCTCAAGAAAGCTCTCTTTGGTTTGTCCCATAAACCGTCCTTTTATTTACTGCTTTCTTCAACAATCTTAATTTCATCCTCAGTCAGCCCATACAATTCATAAACCAGCTTATCGATTTTTATGCTGACTGCCAAGATTTGCCTGGTGATTACATTCTGTTCATGTTCAGTTTTTAAACGGCTCTCCTCTTTTTTTAATTTAAGAATTTCTTCGACAAATCTATTGATTGAAGAAACTGTTTCACTTTTATCAAATTGAATTGGCAATGGAAATCGATTAACGTACTGAGCTCTAAATTCCAAATATTTATCTTTTACACCTTCTAAGGAAGCACAAACAGAATTAAAATAACAAAAAGCTAATCTGGAATTCAGAATTCCCAGGAGCGAAAGATTCGAACTTGGAATGACAAACGCCTTATCATTGATAAATTGGCCCGTTTCATCAATACAAAACCTACACTCATTTGCAATAATTGGATAAACTATTTTCGCTTGTTTATTTATTCCTATAAGTGCTACGGCGGGCTGTTGGAGTTCAAACCACTCCTGTTTTGTAGCCCGCTTTAACAATGCAGACCTAAGAGGAAGCATATATTCTTTTATGACAGGATAACTATCAATGTCCTTTTCGGGATGAAGATATATAATCCACTGTTTTCCAAAATTAATTGAGTATCTCCTGATATCCTTCCCAAACAATATTGGTTTTAATACTTCTTTGCTTCTTGGATCTTTTCGAACAAATTTGCTGTACGTTTCTTGATCAATTATAAAGGCTTCGTTAAGTCCTGTTTTTGTACCAAAAATAACCGATCTTCCCAGCCACGCTTCGAGTTCGACAGCCTTTGTTCTTATTTTAGATAATAGCCTTGTGGTATCTTCTGAAACAAGTTGCCATCCCGATTCGTTCAACGCATTTGATGAAATAAATTTAACCGTATCCATCTGAATGGAAGCTAAATCTATCTGTCCTGCGGCTAAAGCCCTGATTTTATCTACTGATGGAACAGGTAAGTATTGAATCGTGTCCTTTTTGCCTTTTCCTAAAGTCGAAGCAATAATTATTACAGTCCTTACGGTTGCACCTTCAAACACGTCCGCTCCAGCAAAATCAGCGACCGTAATAATTTGTGTTTTTTCCTCTAGCAATTTTCTTAACGGCTGACCGTATTTTGCTTTCATAAATTTGTTCGAAACAATCATACCAAAGCAACCATTTTGGTTTAAGAGAGAAACTCCTTTCTCGATAAAATAGGCGTATAAATCTGCACGTTCTTCATGAACGGCATAATTTTCTTTCAGAAATGATTTTACAGGTTTAAACGTTTCCATCCTGATATAGGGTGGGTTCCCTATAACCACATCGAATCCCCCCGATTTCATTATCTCTTGGAAGCCATCATTTCCATCCCAATCAAAAGCGTTTATTTTACTTTTATGCTTAACATCGCCAAATAAATCCATCGATTCACCAGAAAAGAAATCCGTTCCAATCAGAGAATTTCCACACTTTATATTCGCCTCAAGAGTAGGCAGTACCCGTTCATGGAACATACTCAACTGATTCTGAATTGAAGCCTGTGTTTCACCCTCCATACACTTCAGCAGGAGGCTCAATTTGGTCACTTCGACAGCCTGAGCGTCCAGATCCACCCCATAGATGTTATTCAGCAGGATCTTCTTCTTCAGAGCCGTAGTTAGTCCGCCTTCAGGCGTAATACAACCAGCCTTATTCTTCTTACTGGCTCCGCTGTAATACAGAATATGCCAATCCAGCAGGAACTGATACGCACCCAGCAGAAATGAACCGCTACCGCAGGCAGGATCAACAATCTTTATCTTCTCGACCTCATCAGGTGTCTTACCCTCGACCAGCTTACCAACCGTATTCTTTACAATGTATTCGACTATGTACTGAGGCGTATAATAAACACCCCCTGCTTTCCTGACCTCTGGCTTCTCTTCAACCTTCGCGTTATGACCTGCCGTTAAACGGATGACCTTACCCAGAAACTGCTCGTACGCACTACCCAATATTTCAACTGGCAGGACAGAGAACTCAAAAGGGCATTCGGGGTAGTATAGCCCCCGAATTATTGCCTTCAGGACCTTATCATCTATTGTCAGATCCTGAGATAGCTTGTCCTTTTTAAAATCGAACAGGCCCGAGTTATACTTCTTATCCGCTTCTTTGAAATATTCAAACAAAGCCTCATAACAATGCTTGTCCGCAACATAACTTTTCAGCCGTTCGCTGGGCTCAATGCCCCTGTCTTCGCAAATCCTGAGAAAAATGATCCTATCTATGGTCTGTTGCACCGCATAGTTTATAGAACTCTCATCCAGCTTTTTATTGTTCTTGCTGATATCAACGGCCAGAATCTTTCGCCATTCATCCAATGAGGCTAAAAACTCCTTATCGACCGTTGCCGTACCCTTCTTATTCTTATCCGACAGGACAAACTTGTCGAAGCTGCCCTTAATGACATTTTCTTTCGCGAAAGTATCCCACAGAAAATCAAATTCCGCCAGATATTCACGGAAGGTAAGATATTTTATACGGCTTAAAGAAGCCTTGTCGTTTAGTTTGGGTTTTGTCGTGCAATCGTAAACGGCAAATTCCTCGAAATCGGTCAGGATGGATATGGGTAACTTGGCACTCCAGGCATACCTTTTGATCTGATACGCGGGGGGTACCTCTTCCTTGATGAAAACAGAGGGCTTCTTGGCCTCTACAAAGAATAGCCGCTTACCGCCTGGGAGTCGGAAGGAGTAATCGGGGGACTTCTTTTGTTCGCCTACAGTTACTTTATCCTCGTGGATGACTTCCCTGTAGGCTTCGGCTGCACCCTGCTTATTGTTCATGTCCCAACCCAGGGCTTCGAAAAAGGGGTCAATAAAATCCCGTCTGGTGGCAGTCTCATTATAGCTGCCGCTTTTATAGGACTCGTATTGTTCCTCGAATCGTTTAACGAGGTCGGATATATCCTTACGGGCCTGTTCCTTCATCATGCTTCCCTGGGTTTATCATTAAAGAAAATACATCATTTTAACCATTAAAAGTAAGTCAAGATCATGAAAAAATGCGTATAACTATTGAAATCAACTGATAAGCATTTTGATTTTCGGGTTCGTGATGTGGCGAGATGTCGACTGCAGGGCGAATTCCCGCCTGTTCGGCCCGCTTCGCTCTCGCGATGCGAGGCGAGCGAGGCAGGTTGTTCCGGCATTCGATATTGCCCCCGCCTCGCGTCGCCGTTTCGGCGAGGCGGGGCCGGAGCGTTAATTGTCGTATGATGGCAGGTCCTCGAATCCGCCAAAGGCGGAATAATCAGGTAGCGGGTCTTCTTGGGACGGGGAAATAACGCAGATTTCAGGCGGCGGTCTTGGTTCAGCCCTCGCCTCGCTTTCGCGAGAGCGAAGCGGGTCTTTCCAGAGCTTGCAATGCCTTAAAACGGTATTGCCTGTTAAGCAGGTTATTTCTTATTCTGAATTGAGCCGGGCCGCAGAGGTACCCTTGGGTTCACCAGGGGAAAATCCGGTTGTACGAGCCCTTGTCGAGATATTTGAGTACTGTGATTTTCATAGACTGCCCCCCTTGCCATCGATTGTGGTCAAGGACTGCGGCACCTATGATCCGCACAAGCAGCACGGGATGCCGTCAGGTGAGTATCTAGTTTGCGAGGCGAATAGCCTGAATAATGGAAATCGATTTCGGATGACAGGAATCAGTCAATGGAGAAAAGAACCCCGTCCACGAGATACCGATGCCTGGAAGTTCAAGACCATGATTGAGGCGCACCAGGATATGGTATGGGATTGGACAGGGGGTTGGTGGAAATAAACCATGGGGACTTCCGTAGGGTTACCTTTTTTATGAGTCAACTCGTTCATGATTCGGGTATTGAATATTATTTCTAAAATTACAGCGAATTTTGTATATTATTAGCACTTTTATAAGGTGATGGAGTCCACCTCGGACCGTTTTCACATCTCGTGATGACTGATGACTCCTACTTCTTTTCCATAAAGGAGTATCCTTATGAAAGCAGATGTTATCCCGCTTGTCGCTGGTTCCCTTATCCTTTTTTCCAGTCTTATTTCCCTTCGCGTTGGTCTGTCCGTAGCCATCATTGAAATCACCATCGGAGCGATTGCTGGGCAATTCGGTTTTCAATCAGAGGACTGGATGAATTTCCTCGCCGGTTTTGGAGGAATACTGCTTACCTTTCTTGCAGGCACCGAAATCGATGCAGCCCTCATGAAGCGTAAATTCAAAGAGTGTTTTCTTATTGGATTCTTTTCATTTCTTTTTCCTTTCGTCGGGGTGTCACTTTTCACATACTTTGGCTTGGGCTGGCAGCCCCGGTCCGCCCTAATAGCGGGCATCGCCTTATCAACCACCTCTCTGGCCGTGGTTTATTCCGTGCTGGTGGAGACTGGATTATCAAAGACCGAGGTAGGCAAGCTCCTGATGGCGGCAACATTCGTGACCGATATTGCCGTTGCGCTTGCCATGAGCGTGATTTTTATTGACGCCTCCATTTACACGCTTGTTTTCGTCATTGTGTCCGTTGTTGTCATCTACGGTGCATCGCGCTTTTCAGGCAGAATCTTTAAGAACCCACGTTTTAAGAATAAAATTATTGAGCCTGAGATAAAATATGTGTTCCTTCTGCTTCTGACCTTCATTTATTTTGCCCAGCTTGGCAAGTCGCACGCGGTGCTGCCCGCTTTTCTTTTAGGCCTTCTCATGGCAAAGCATTTCCATGAGACAACCGCTGAAAAAGTCGTCCTGAACCGTCTGAAAACCGTGGCCTACGCCTTCATCACACCAATCTTTTTTATTGTAGGAGGGCTTAAAATATCGCTGCCTCTCATCATTTCCGCATTCGGCCTTTTCTTTCTGCTCTTCGCGATAAAGATTATCGCCAAATTTGTGGGCGTTTATTTTCTGGCCAAGAAATATATCCCTTCCGGAAGCATGTATACTACCCTTCTCATGAGCACTGGCCTGACCTTTGGGACTATCGCGAGTTTGTTTGGTTTGCAATCAGGCTTTATCACGCAATCACAGTATTCCGTGCTTGTCGGGGTTGTCGTTGCAAGCGCAATTATACCGACCTTTATTGCGCAGCGTTGGTTTGCGCCTGTTGAAGAGGAGGATTTGTTGGATGGTAACGAAGTAAATGGTAACAAAATTCGCCAATAAGGAAACACGGATGGCTGCCAAACGAGGAAAGCTCAAAAGAGACCGTCTTTTCAAGCAGAAAAAATATCAGGCTGCAGCTGAATGGGCCAAACAGGCGATAGCGCAATCATCCGAGTGTAAAATAGCTCAGGACATGGTGGGTCGTTTACGAGCGACAAGTCAAGGATGATAATGGAAAGGTGGAGCACTATTATTGTTTGATTAATTTTTGGATTGTTAGTTTATTTCCTGTGTAAATACTGATAAAATATATACCATCATTCATATCCGATATATCTATTTGCTTAATAAAATCTCCACTTATATTTTTTTCTTTAAAATATTTTTTTCCAAGAATATTGGATATGCTTATTCTTATTGTTTCTGCTTTCTCTAACTTGTCTGCAATGGTTAATTGGTTGCTGCATGGATTTGGATAAACTATAAAATCAGCATTCTGATTATTTTTTGTATATTTTTCAAGTGCGGTTACTACCTGATATTCATGAATGCCAATGCTTGGAGAAGTGCTTCTGGCATTGCCCCACCAGTCCTCAGGTACGTTAGCGGAAAGGTCCGCTCCGGTTTTCCAGCACGAAGATGCCGTCGTTATCATAAATCCTTCCGGGGGGCCACCGTTTACGGGGTTGATAAAGCCCGGATCATCGGCAAAACTGTTTGCTCCTTTATCAATTGACGGCACACCGTTCGGGTAGCAATTATTATCAAGTGACCATGCCGCCTGATCGTTTAATGATAACGTGCCGGCGCTGCCCGCATAGATGATGTTATTCTTAATAAAACAACCATGGGGCTGCGTATAACCGCTTGGTACATCACTGGTATAGATTGAATAGTGCTGTATACCTTTAATGATATTATGATAAAAATGGATATTTGCATAAGAGTTATTGGTTAAGGTGTTTTGTGAATCAAACCAGTAATTTATTCCCCTGTATGTCCCTGTAATTAAATTATTATAGATAAGAATATTTTCTAAAGGCATATTCAGCAGATTACTATACGATTCCATACAGAGAGAGATACCGTTGGGGCGCCGGCCATCAAGCCGGTTATAATCATCCGTCGTGCAAATAATATGGTTTTTATGAACAAGAATATCCCGGGCATTATCCAAATACATACAACAACTGTATACATTCTGTACGGTATTGCCCGTTATTTCCCCTCCATGCAGAAAATTAGCTATTATTCCTTCTCCCCAGCAATCATGAATATAATTTCCCTTGATGATTATATTGGAAGGATATACTCCGGTACTCCACCAACGGGCAGTTTGTACAGCTCCGGGCCATCCACCGGAACCATAGGCGCTGTTTTCATTCGAAAGGCAACCATTCCAGACCTCATTTGCCTCCAACGTGACACTGTCGCCGCTACCACCCAATACGCGTTGCTGCACATCATGAATATTGCAGTTTCGTATGCAAATATTTGTGCACTCGGTAAAACTTAACCCGCGGCCGGAGGAGTTCCTTACCTCAAAGCCATCAAAAATAACATAACTGCAGCGGACTAGATTTACCAGGTGGTCTGTGGATGAAATTGACAGGGATGTTCCGTCAAAAACCGCCGTTTCACCCGACACAGGCATAACCAGGATGGGGTTGCCGGCAGCGCCGTTGCATGTAAAATCCTGTGTCGCATTATAAATCCCGCCCATGGCTAAAATTGTATCCCCGGCAGACGCGTCTTGCGCTGCCCTATCTAAGGACTTGTAAGGTTTTGAAAACGAACCGTCGCCTTGGCTGTCATTACCATTTGCTGACAGATATACGACATCAGCAAAACACGACAGAAAAGATGAAAACACAATAAAAACGACGCATAAACTTCTGTTGAGCATTGATTTTTTCATGTGATAAAGGTTTTTAAGTTGGATAAAAGTTATTGTTTTCATAGTTTTTTAGTTTTAATTATTAATTAATTGTTTGTTGCCCCGACGAGCTTCGCTGTCGGGATTTTGCTTCGCTTAATTTGTAGTTTGTTGTTGTTGAGACAAGAGATTGCTTCATTGTACCTCCTCCTCTAAAGAAATAAGTCAAGCAATTTATTTGTAAGAGTCATTTTTAAGGTCTTGTGGTGTTCTGTTGCTCCCTTGCAATCATTCCTAATTCTCAATCTCCATCAAGTCTACGAGCTTGAAAGCTCAGCTTATTTTATGCGAGATATTAGAAAAAAAGGTGGAGCTGGCCTAAGCTTTTCGAGCGAGCTTTTAAGCTCACGAGGACTACAGGCTTGACTCAACCACAAAACCATTTATTTCTCCTTATTTCGAAAAGTCCATTAAGATTGTAACGCTTCCAGAGACGCCACAATCAACGATCCCGCCTTTGCCCATATAAAACTACGCCGCCTTTGCATAGCGCCGCAGGCAAATCCTCGATGGGTCAATCATGCGTGCATCAAACTTTTTCCGGTCGCGCCACATCGCATGCATTATCCGAATCAATTTGATACATACGGTAACCATCGCTGACATCTTGGCCATTCCGCCCTTCTTCTTCTTCCGCTCATACCATGTCCGCATGGCACGGTTCCGATGTATCACTCGCATTGCCATGTAATATATCATCATCCGCATTAAAGAACGCCCTTTCTTGCTGATCCGATGCCCGCTCCTGTACTGCCCTGAACTATGTTCCGTAGGATCGTACCCGCAAAAACTCACAATCTCGTTCGCGTTATGAAACCGTCTCGGGTCTCCAAGCTCGCCAACCACCGTCGCCACGCTCACCACACCAACCCCGGGTATGCTCAACAATAACTCACAGAACTCATTCCCCAAAATCACCGGCGCGTTTTTTAGACAATGTCCGCTTTCCATTTAAATTAATCTCTTGCGCTCCTTTTTGCAAGCATTTTTATGCGCTTTCCGTCAAAACAGACACTTAACCGATAGTTCTTCGAAAATTGACCGCACAGAAAGCCCTGCAATCGATGATCGCAACCCAACCAATGGTTTAGCATGTCCTCAAAAATCTCCTTTCAGCGTTTATGCGGCCAGCCCAAGAGCTTCGCGGTTACGCTGAAGTCTTTCCGCACGTGCCTGTGAGCAGCGTTCCTTACGCGTCGCAAGTATCACCTTGTCCGTGCCGGTGTGCCGCTGCTCCGGAGTCACATACCCGATTTTCCCGTGCAACCGGACATTGTTGTAAAAATCAAAATATGGCGTAAAGTATGCATACGCCACAATATCATCCTTGAATTCCCCGGGATACGCAGGCGCCCCCTTTGTCGTCGCCGCAAACAATGATTCAACAAATGGATTGTCATTCGGCGTCCGTGGCCGGGAAAACTTCTGGCTAATCCCGAGCCCTTCGAGCATCTTCATGAACGGCTTTGCCTTCATCTGTACGCCGCGATCATTGTACAACGAGAGTATCTCGTCGATCTGCTCCTTCTTCAGATGCTCTTTCGAAAGGCCGTCCTCGATCAATTCCATGCCTTCCTTGTGCGTCAGGTGCCAGCTGACACGGAACGCCACCACTTTCCTCGAATATTCGTCCATGAGAACATACAGGTACAGAAAGATCCCGCTCACAAGGGTACGCAGATAGCTGATGTCCCAGCACCACCGCTGGTCAGGTCCCGTAAGCACAGGACGATCCGGCTTCCGGCTATTCCCGTTGCGGTGCGACCGGCCGCTCCGGTCTGTGGTCAGCCCTTCAGACCGCATGACACGGTACACTGTAGACGGACTTACGGCAATGCGCCCAGCATCAACACCCTTGGCTGTCAGAACACGGTGGGAATCATCCACGTACGCCTCGTCCTTGGCCAGGACAACAATCGCTTCGCGTTCCTCTGCAAGAATCGCATGAGGGGCATGCACTGGGCCCGGCTTGGCATCTGCCAAGTGAACCAGCGCCGGACACGCCGATCCTCTATCTGGAGTAGCTTGCAGACTTTTTTCCGCTTAATGCCGTGGCTTTCACATTCAGTTATCGTGTCCATTATCGCCTTTTCCATATCTGCGGATACCCATTCCTCGGTTATCGGTCCGGTTATTCCCCATTCACTTTTTTTTTAAGCGCCAGGAACTGCACCGTAAGCTCGGCAAGTGCCTTTTCCTTCTGCTCGTGGTCGCGCTTCATCGTTTCATAGACCTCAAGGGGAACCTCGCGAGCTTTCTTCTTCCCAGGCCGCATCTGGCCGAGGGCCTTGATGCCAGCTTCCCGAACAACAGCCTCATACCGCTGGATATCATGTGTGTACAGCCCTTCGCGCCTGAGAATCTCGGCCTTCTTGCCCGGATTCCGCTTTACCTTTCAAGAATCTGGTACCGCTGCTCGCCGCCAAGATGCTTCCGCTTCCGGATGCCGTTCTGTTGCTGTCCGTTTTCCATATACTGTCTCCAGTTTCTCCGCCCGCCTGTTGATTCTCTTACGACCCTTACACATAGATTAATTCATCCGGAAAAAAGCGGACACGATCTCAGAAACGGGGGGGGGTTCCTTCTGCATTGCGTCTTTATTATTATCTTGCAGTACTGTAAAAACATGCAAATAATCAACACCTTTTCTCTGAAAAAACTCACCATGAGCACCAGGCCAAAGGCGTATCAGATGGAATGGAAGCTCAAGGAAGCGGGGATTTTGCTTAAAAGCGGAAAATATAAAGTGCAGGAAGTGGACGAAATGGTCGGTTTTGAAGACGCGCCCAATTTTCAACATATATTCAAGAAAACGTTCGGCAAGGCGCCCGGTGAATGGGCAGAGAAATAATTGAAAAAAGTCATTCCCACATCTTTTGATGAGGAATTATATTTTCTTTCGAGAATTTTAACCATCAGAAAGGAGCGCCACATGGCAATGCGGATGCTATTCATCAGTCTCACATTTTTAATTCTCGGTATTTTTCCTGTCAATGCCGCTGCGCAGGATCTATCCAGCGTACCCGAATCTGGAACTACATCGGAAACTGCAGTTGAAGCCCCGGTTGAATCAACACCCGAAACCCCGGCCGCTCCAGAGCCGGTTGCAGAACCAGAAAGACCCATGAGCGCGATCGAAAAATCCCAGATGCTCGATAACTCGAATTTCGGAGCCAGGCTCTTTTTCGCGCTCGATGTACCGACAGGTTTTATCTTTTCCCCGGATTTTTACTACCGTACCTTTTTCAGGCCCCTGAACAGGCCGATCTACCTGTTTTTTAATCCGCACATGGGAATCATTTATCTGAACCCCGATGAAATTGACTCGTCCGTGGCAGAGCCGAAGAACAAGGCGTTCGGTTTCCGGTTCAAATGGAGCGTTGGGTATCCCCTCTTTTACAAGGCAGACATCGAGCAAGCTTCTGTGGCAACCGGCACCTCAGGGTATAAAAAAATAGGCAATATGGAATCATACGCCCTTCATATAAAAAACGGCATGGCGTCTACCCATACCGCCCTTCTTGTCGAGTTCGGTATGAAGGATGCCTGGGAAGATGTCGATTACAATTACCGGCCCTATATATTCTACGGGCTGCGGTATCATCAGACAAAACGGGGCAAAATCCAGGCCGAAGGCGACTCATATTATCCTGTCAAGCAGATAAAAAGCGTCTGGTTTCACCTCTACAAATGGCAGGAGGCCTGGGACAGGCCCGCAAACGTCCAGGAGGAAAATTGGCGTACATTGGCCTTTAACCTGGGTATGGATTATACGGTCGGGGGTTCGTGGGGCGCCTTTTTCAGCTGGGGCTTAAACAGCGGTAATTCCGAAAAGGTTATGAACTGGATTTATACCATCGGGGTCACCAAACCCATTGGCCTCTGGAGAGTTCCGCTGTAAATCTGGTATGTGATAAAAAACACGACACATAAAAAAAGCTCCCCATGCCGTGTGTGCGCAGGGAGCTTTTTTATGGCTTATCTAAGCAGGGTAATAGTTCCTTGTCAGAACCTGTTTCCCGATTCGAGCCTTGATGATATAAATTCCTGAAGGCTGCGCTGATACGTCCCAGGTAATGCCAGCTGGCTGTATGCAGCGGTCAGCAGGCAGCTTTGTAATTAAAGAACCATCGGAATGGTCACAAGACCGTATTGATCGGCAGTCACCTGGGCTGCCGGAGATCCGTTAATGAGCACGTCGTACACTGTGCCGGGCGTATGAACCAGGTTTTGCAGCCTGCGCAATGTAACGTCAGCCGTGCCCGTCCCGGTCAGTTGAACAAAGTAATGATTGGTCTCATCGATAATGGTTGTATGGTCCCAACCGCGTACACCGATATCGTTAAAAACTCCGGTCGAACTGAAATTATTCAGGCCATATGAGCGATTTGTAAAAGCGAGAAAACTCTGGTCGCGGCGCATGTTCCTTATGTAGGGTAATCCAACTTCAAACAGGTGGACCCCGGTATGGCCGCCGTCGATACGAAAATACGTATACCCCCGCATCTGGGTCTCGAGAGACGGTTGCAGGTTGTCACTCTGATGCACGGGGTCGTCCTGATTGCCGCCTGAAAGTATCGCAAAAGGGCTGGGCCACGACGGGTCGCGCACCTGGCCGAAATAATAGGTAAGGTTCGTATAATCCGCTGCGAGATAATCTTGCCCAATCGGTAAATGCGTTTGGTCGGCATTGAGGGCGATATGAATCAAACTCTGATCAGGATAGCCAGAAATGCTATCGTTGCCGCTACACCACTGCCGCCGCCATGCTCAAGGACCTCCTCGCGGGCCTGGCAGACCAATCGCTTGAACAAAAACTCCGTCACTACATTGCGCCAGACGTCCTGCTCATAGACGAAGTCGGGTTCGACAGGCTCGAACAAAAATCCGCCCGTAACGACTCATTGTTTTTCAAAGTCATCGACGGCCGCTACTGCAAAGCCTCCACCATTATCACCACCAATGTGGACTTTAAAAACCTTGGGGACTACCTTATAGCTTTTGTATGCCGTCGCTTAATCTAAAAAGTGACTATTGCAATAAATGCTATACCGCTGCGAAAATCCAAAAACGCACAAATCCCGCAACTTTGGGGTGGGTCTGAATTATCGAAGATGGTGGGTCTGTTCTATACCGGCGGTGACAATTTGGGTGATAAACGGGTAGAACTCGCAAGGCAGTATTCCGATAATTACAAAAAGCTATTGTGTATCGTTGAAAAAATGACTATCTTAAATATGGAAAGAGTCAAACGAAGCGAAAGCTGATGCGCCGTGCCAGGCCATCAATTAGGTCTGAGAACTTTTGACTGTCGAGCACTATTATTGTTTGATTAATTTTTGGATTGTTAGTTTATTTCCTGTGTAAATACTGATAAAATATATACCATCATTCATATCCGATATATCTATTTGCTTAATAAAATCTCCACTTATATTTTTTTCTTTAAAATATTTTTTTCCAAGAATATTGGATATGCTTATTCTTATTGTTTCTGCTTTCTCTAACTTGTCTGCAATGGTTAATTGGTTGCTGCATGGATTTGGATAAACTATAAAATCAGCATTCTGATTATTTTTTGTATATTTTTCAAGTGCGGTTACTACCTGATATTCATGAATGCCAATGCTTGGAGAAGTGCTTCTGGCATTGCCCCACCAGTCCTCAGGTACGTTAGCGGAAAGGTCCGCTCCGGTTTTCCAGCACGAAGATGCCGTCGTTATCATAAATCCTTCCGGGGGGCCACCGTTTACGGGGTTGATAAAGCCCGGATCATCGGCAAAACTGTTTGCTCCTTTATCAATTGACGGCACACCGTTCGGGTAGCAATTATTATCAAGTGACCATGCCGCCTGATCGTTTAATGATAACGTGCCGGCGCTGCCCGCATAGATGATGTTATTCTTAATAAAACAACCATGGGGCTGCGTATAACCGCTTGGTACATCACTGGTATAGATTGAATAGTGCTGTATACCTTTAATGATATTATGATAAAAATGGATATTTGCATAAGAGTTATTGGTTAAGGTGTTTTGTGAATCAAACCAGTAATTTATTCCCCTGTATGTCCCTGTAATTAAATTATTATAGATAAGAATATTTTCTAAAGGCATATTCAGCAGATTACTATACGATTCCATACAGAGAGAGATACCGTTGGGGCGCCGGCCATCAAGCCGGTTATAATCATCCGTCGTGCAAATAATATGGTTTTTATGAACAAGAATATCCCGGGCATTATCCAAATACATACAACAACTGTATACATTCTGTACGGTATTGCCCGTTATTTCCCCTCCATGCAGAAAATTAGCTATTATTCCTTCTCCCCAGCAATCATGAATATAATTTCCCTTGATGATTATATTGGAAGGATATACTCCGGTACTCCACCAACGGGCAGTTTGTACAGCTCCGGGCCATCCACCGGAACCATAGGCGCTGTTTTCATTCGAAAGGCAACCATTCCAGACCTCATTTGCCTCCAACGTGACACTGTCGCCGCTACCACCCAATACGCGTTGCTGCACATCATGAATATTGCAGTTTCGTATGCAAATATTTGTGCACTCGGTAAAACTTAACCCGCGGCCGGAGGAGTTCCTTACCTCAAAGCCATCAAAAATAACATAACTGCAGCGGACTAGATTTACCAGGTGGTCTGTGGATGAAATTGACAGGGATGTTCCGTCAAAAACCGCCGTTTCACCCGACACAGGCATAACCAGGATGGGGTTGCCGGCAGCGCCGTTGCATGTAAAATCCTGTGTCGCATTATAAATCCCGCCCATGGCTAAAATTGTATCCCCGGCAGACGCGTCTTGCGCTGCCCTATCTAAGGACTTGTAAGGTTTTGAAAACGAACCGTCGCCTTGGCTGTCATTACCATTTGCTGACAGATATACGACATCAGCAAAACACGACAGAAAAGATGAAAACACAATAAAAACGACGCATAAACTTCTGTTGAGCATTGATTTTTTCATGTGATAAAGGTTTTTAAGTTGGATAAAAGTTTTTTGTTTCATAGTTTTAAATTTTAAAAGGCCGTTTGTATTAAATGAAATTAATATAATAAGGTAGTGAAGTCAAATATATACTGATAAGTATTTTGATTTTCGGGTTCGTGATGTGGCGAGATGTCGACTGCAGGGCGAATTCACCCCCATTGTTGTGCCGCGGGGTAGCTCAATTTCACGCGTTATTTCGCCGGGGATATATCTTGCTTAAATGTTGAGATGCCCTTTAATATTCTGTTAAGGTGCCTTCGTTCTTCCTCAAGGTCATAATCATTTTGAAGACCTAACCAGAAATTTGGCGTGGTGCCGAAAAATTTGCTAAAACGAAGAGCAGTATCAGCGGTAATTTTTCGCCTGTTTTTAATTATCTGAGAAATTCTGGTTTGGGGAATTCTCGTTTCTTTTGCAAGGCGGTATGCTGAAATATGAAGTGGCTTAAGAAATTCTTCTAGAAGAACTTCGCTTGGTGGAATATTTGGTAATTTATGCATGATTTCACTCCTTGTGATAGTTAACGATTTCCACCTTGCAACATCCTGAATATCGGTTGGGAGTTTTCGTGAGAATTCTCCCCGCCAAATTTTATCAGTTTCTGGGCACTGAAACGATTTAAGCATCTCTATAATAACTAATTACGTTAGTAACGTCAAGGGTTATTATAAATATGTTGTTAATCGAGGATATAAATACGCGTGAATTGTGTATTTGCATTACTTCCATGTGATACCTGTGTAATTGCAGCACGACACTGAGTATGTTGACACTATTTCCGACTTTCCGGAAAGTAGACTGTGGCTTGACCACGAATAGGAGCTTGAAAAGGTGTCTTGTTCATTATTTAGGGCATTACAGCGGATCGATCTCATAAATCAGTTTTATAAGTACAGCCCACCTTGTAAGGTGATCTTCTTGAAATAAGAACCTTGATTTGGCGTATGAAATAGCCAATTTTATATGCTGCAATGCCGATACAGAGCAGATTGGATGACATAGCCGGGCTGTTAGCCAGGGCAGAATTTTTTAAAGGCGCATCAGAGCGCAGTAAAAAAGCGCTGTCGCAGATCTGTATTCCCAAAAAACTAAAAAAAAGGCAGACCTTGTTCATGGAAGGGGACAAAGGCGTATGCTTTTATTTGTGTGGTGCAGGCAATATTCAGGTTTTTAAAATGGACCCCAATGGCAAAGAGATAGTACTCAAGGTAATACAGCCGGGTGAGATTTTTGCCGAAGTGATTTTATTTGAAAACGATGTATATCCGGCCAGTGCAGTGGCAATTTCTGACAGTCTTGTCTACATCATTTCAAAACATGAATTCAGCTGTTTGCTGGAAACCGCTCAATTCCGTGACGATTTTATCAGGGCCCTGATGCGCAAACAACGGTATCTTGTCGAACAGATACATACGCTGTCGGCGTACAATGTCGAGGACCGGTTTCTTCGGTTTATTATTGAACAATATGGAGTTAAGCCCGAATACGCTATTTCCATGAGTAAAAAAGACATTGCCGCTGCCATTGGCGCCACGCCCGAGGCTTTTTCACGCGCTCTTTTAAGTCTGTCAAAGGCCGGGGTCATTGCCTGGAAGGGTAAGGCTCTCAGGATCAGAGCCTCGCGAGCCTGAGAATTTTTTGCCGGTCTTTCGTGAATCTGTTTTTCAAATATTTTACGATTTTATCAAAACAGGCCTGATATTTAACCTGATTTTTTAAGTAAAAGTTATCAGATTACACATTAGGGAAGGGCGTGATTTTTGCTACATTTCCCTATGAAGGTTTCAAAGGGGCCTTCTTTTAAGTACTAAACCAGGAGAGGAGGAGGAGATGCACGCAATCTCAACGCCCGTAGTGTCTGCCGGAAAGGTCGAACAGTTCTGTTTCAAGGTGTCTGCCAGCGGTTCCGCGACCACTTCGCCAACAGGTATATTTGATTCTTTATTGAATTCTTTATGGAATTCAGAAGACCAGAAAACCGATCCACTATCTGAATCTGTCCAGAATCCGGTCCAGGCATCGTCGTTTTCGCTCATGGAAATGGTTAAGAGCATGGCTCAAAAAGCCGTTGATGTAATGGAAAGCCTGTGCAGCAGCTTGGGCATTGGCGGTCCGGGAATGTACGGCGCTTCCTTTACCGCTGAATGTTCGTCTTTTCAGAAAGCGGTTGTTTTTCCAGAAAATGATCAGAAGACAGACGATTCGGTTTCAGCGCTTTCAGACAATCCTCAATTTGTCCAGAGCATGTATATGGTGCGGGTTCAATGCACTCTGGTACAGTGTCTTGATGCGAGCCCTTCATTCCAGAAGGCATTTGCTGAAAATCCAAACGCAGTGATGGAAGACTTCACCCGGCGGCTAGATGAGCTTCAGACCAATTTTTTAACCAACGTCAAAATGGGCAAGGTCATTTCTGCTGAACCAGGGGACATTGGAACGCTTGTGGAAGAGCTGGACAAGAAGTACGGATCACCTCGTGGAAAGGGCGGTCATACTGATGATCTCAAGACCGATGATACAAAGACCCTGCGTGAAGAACTCATTGAAAATGACCGTGAATATCTTGAGAAGCGGCGCAAAAGGCAGTACGAGGAACGTATCCAGGAAGCGGTTAACAGCGTCTGACGCAGTTGGGCTTACACCCGTGCAGAAACCACAAGGGTATCTGAAGATTTTGGCATATAGGGTTCCATTGCAAGCGATCCGAAGAGTTTGATGTCCGAGAACCCCGCTGCCTTGAGCGCGCAGGCCACCTCGCCGCTCCGATAGGGGTAGAGGGTGGTACTTTCCAGTGTATGTGAAAGGCCCTTGTCTGCCTCTGTTATCGTCAGCATGTTAAATCTGATATTCCTTTTTCCCAGATCGTAGAACCTGATGAATTCCGTTTTTCCCCTGCGGTTAATACCCACGATTCTGTCCCTGTCCTTCAGGATTTTCCTGTAGTTGAGCAGTTGAAGCACAACCCCGCCTTTTGGGGTCAGGCATTTTTTAAAAGACCTGAACGCGGCAACAAGGCTGCTTTTTTTTGTCAGATGAGGAATTGTATTGCCCGTGCAGAAAATGGCATTTACCCGGGTTTTTACAAGTTTGTGCAGTTCCTGAATGGTGCCGGTGACAAAGGGTATGGAAAGATTAAGTTTTTTTGCATGGTCGTTTGCCTTTGCAACCATTGCCGGAGAGAGGTCAACGCCTGTTACCGCAATGCCCATGCGCGCAAGCACAAACGCATGAAGGCCTGTGCCGCAAGCGGCGTCCACGGCTGATGTTACTGTAAAACGATCCACCCAGGGCTTGAGCAGTGCGCTTTCAGTCTTCAGCCGTTCCTCAAACATGAAGAGGGCGTCATACCCGGGTGCAAGCGCCTCGTAGAAATCTATATGATTGTCCATGTTTCCAGCATACGGTTCAGAAGATGGTTGCAGCAGCGTGTTCGTAATTCACAGTTCTTCAGCAATTGCTCCGGGGTTTGGACAAACGGGCCGGCTGAAAGCTGAGCGCCGCAGTTTTTAATTAATGCAGCTATGCCCTTGGGCGTTGCTTCTATATGAAATTGGAAGGCTATCACCCTGTCGTTGTAAATAAAGCCTTGGTTACGGCAGGCTGTTGTGCGGCCAATGTATAGAGAACCCTGCGGTATGTCGAAGGTCTCCCCATGCCAATGGAGCGCGGGAAAGATCTGGGGAATATCGTGAAAGATAAGGGAGACTTCCTGGGCTTTTTGCGTCAGGCGTACAGGATACCATCCGATTTCCCTGTGGCTGTTTTTTCTCACCCGTGCGCCCAGTACGTGCGCAATCAGCTGCGCGCCAAGACATATGCCGAAAAGCCGTTTGCCCCTTGTGATCGCCTTTTCAATAAAGTGCTTTTCTTTCAACAACCATGGATATTGGTTTTCATCATGCACGCTCATTGGGCCGCCCATGATGACCAGGGCGTCAAATGCAGCAAGCGGGGGAAGAGGTTCTTTTTTAAACAACCGTGTATATGTTACCGGATACCTGTGCTCGCGGGCCCAAATAATGATGGGTGCGGGCCCTTCGAAGGGGACGTGCTGTAAAAAATGGATGCGCATATAGTGAATAATTACGAATGAAGGATTACGAATGAACGCAGGCGAACCATAAAAAGTATTTTATTCACCACAGTATTTTTCAGGGATTTGAGTAATTTTTCGTAATTCGTAATTACCCATTGTCTCCAATGGCTTCTGAAGGACAATTCTCTTTGGCTTCTTTGCAGATCTCTTCTTCGCCGGGCGACTGGGGCTGTTTGATGACAATGGCGCCGGTCCCGTCACTGGTCAATTTGAAATTATCGGGTGCTATTTCCGCGCACAGGTTGCACGCTGAACAGGAGGTGTCCACAAAATAGCGCCCTGCCGCGTTTCCGTGAATTTTCGCATTACGGTCTGCCATGAAGCTCTCCTTTTACCGGTTTTACCCCGCATTGAAAAGCGGCGTACTTAAATATCGTTCTCCGGTATCGGGGAGCACAACAACAATCGTCTTCCCCTTGTTTTCAACCCGCGAAGCCGCATGTAACGCGGCCCAGAGAGCGGCGCCCGACGAGATCCCAGCCAGTATGCCCTCGCTTTTCGCAAGGTTCCGGGCGGTCTCAATGGCATCGGCGTTTTTGACCTGAATGAGTTCGTCATATACTTTGGTATTGAGTACATCGGGTATGAATCCGGCGCCAATGCCCTGTATTTTGTGCGGGCCTGGCGTGCCGCCGCTCAGGACCGGCGAATCCGCTGGTTCCACGCCAATGATTTTGACATCCGGTTTTTTCTGCTTGAGTACTTCCCCAACACCCGTGATGGTGCCGCCGGTTCCAATACCCGCGACAAATATATCAACAGAGCCGTCGGTATCATCCCATATTTCAATAGCCGTGGTCTCACGATGCGCCTGGGGATTGGCCGCGTTTTGGAATTGCTGGGGTACAAAGCTGTTGGGGATTGACGCGCCCAGTTCCACGGCTTTTTCCACGGCGCCGCGCATGCCCTTTTCACCCGGAGTCAGCACCAGTTCCGCGCCCAGAGCTTTGAGGAGCATGCGGCGTTCAACGCTCATTGTTTCGGGCATGGTGAGAACCAGCTTGTATCCCTTGGCCGCGCAGACAAAGGCAAGGGCGATTCCCGTATTGCCGCTTGTGGGTTCAATAATGACAGAATGCGTGTTGATGCGGCCCGCCTTTTCAGCCTCGGTAATCATTGCCGCGCCAATACGGTCTTTGATGCTGTGGAGAGGATTGAATGATTCGAGCTTGGCTAATACGGTTACACCTTCGGGCGCCATCCGGTTTATTTTTACCAGTGGAGTCTGGCCAATGGTCTCTGTGAGATTGTTGAATATGCGCGTCATGGAGCACCTCCTTTAATGGGAAAGGACAAAAATCGCATTGTCCGCAAACAGGTTGGGACAGAGCCTCAGGGGAAAAGGCAGGCACCTGTTCCGCCACGTATAATGGTGTTCAATAATGGCAAGACCAAGGCAGCGCACGGTCTCGGTGAAATCGCGCACAGTAACGAGCCTGATGTTGGGTGTGTTGTACCATTGGTGGCTCAGCACACGCGTAATGGGCAGCTTTCCGCGCACCAGAATACTTGCCCGAATGCGCCAGTAGGCGAAGTTGGGGATTCCCACAATCACGCGTTTACCAACCCGTACGGCCTCGTTAAGCAGGAGCTGGGTCTGATAGATGCTTTGCAGGGTCTGGTTTAGTATCACGTAATCGTACGACTGGTCCGGATATGCAGCCAAGCCGTCGTTTATATTGAACTGAACCACCGACAATCCCTTTCTGAGGCATTCGGTGACCATGTCTTCGTCGATTTCCACGCCCATGCCAGTCGCGCGTTTTGAGTCGATGAGCGCTTTGAGCAGATCGCCCGAACCGCAGCCAAGGTCGAGGACCGAGCTTTTCTCAGAGACGAGACCGAGAATAATTGCATGCGCAATGTTGGGTATCATGAGCCGGTCCTTCCATTGCCCAGAAAACTCTGTAGTATACGTCCCAGTTTCTCGAATTCAAGAAGAAAGGCATCGTGGCCCGCGGATGATTGTATCTCGCAGAAAGAGACATCCTTGCGGTTTTTCATGAGCGCTTTGACAATTTCGACCGACTGGTAGGTGGGAAAGAGCCAGTCTGAGGTGAAGGAGACCACGAGCATACGGGCAGTGACATCCTTCAGCGCTTTTTCGAGCGACCCGTATTTGCCAGGAAGGTCGAAATAGTCCATTGCTTTGGTAACATAGAGATAGGAATTCGCATCAAAACGCTGGACAAAGGAGCCGCCCTGGTATTCCAGATAACTCTCCACGGCAAAGTCGTCTGACAATTCAAATGAAAGTTCGTCCTTGTCCTGCAGGCTGCGCGAAAATTTTTTACGCATTGATTCGTCGGACAGATACGTTATATGACCGATCATCCGGGCAATGGCAAGGCCGTGGCGGGGCAAGGTACGGCCGTAGTAATCACCGCTGCCGAAATTGGGGTCAGACATGATTGCATTACGGCCCACTTTATCGAATGCTATGCCCAGAGAGGAGGTATAGGCCGCAGACGCGATAATGGCAGCAGAGCGTACCATGGATGGAAAATTTATGATCCAGGCAAGGGCCTGCATGCCGCCCATTGACCCACCTGCAACACAATAGAGCTGCTGAATGCCAAGATGGTCGATCAGAAGCTTCTGGACTTTGACCATATCGTTTATGGTAATGACCGGGAAGTCGAGGGCATAGGGTTTTTCAGTGACCGGATTAATGCTTGCCGGACCCGTGGTCCCTCTGCAGCCTCCCAAGGTATTTGAGCAGATGATACAGTAGGTGTCTGTATCAAAGGGCTTTCCCGGTCCAACCATGACATCCCACCAGCCGGGTTTTTTATCTTCGAGTGCGTATTTGCCCGCAACATGGGAATCGCCGGAAAGTGCGTGGCAGATTAGGATCGCGTTGTCTTTTTTCTCGTTCAGGGTACCGATTATTTCATATGCAATGGAAATGGGGCCAAAGGATTTTCCTGAATCGAGTACAATGACCTGGTTTTTATCCAGGCCAAGTTCCAGGATTTGTTTTTCAACAATCAGCTGTTCCACAAAACCCCTGAATTTTAAAGTACACTAATTTCATTAACAATATATGTTTTAATCTATTTAAAGTCAAGCAAAATAATAAACAAAAGAAAAATAATAATATGTATTGACTTTAAATTCAGATATATATATATTGTTTACCAAGTTAATACACATAAGGAGGATCGATGGATTTTAACAAGTACAAATTTGAGACATTGGCTTTGCATGCTGGCCAGGTTCCTGACCCGGCAACTCTTTCACGAGGAGTTCCAATCCATCGAACCAGTTCATATGTTTTTAAAAATACCGAGCACGCGGCAAACCTCTTTGCTTTAAAAGAGCTTGGAAACATCTATACCCGCCTTATGAATCCCACCCACGATGTGCTTGAACAGCGGGTGGCGCAGCTCGAAGGCGGCGCCGCGGCAGTTGCCCTGGCTTCAGGAACAGCGGCAATCCACAACACAGTCATTACCATTGCCAAAGCAGGGGACGAAATAGTTTCAGCGAGCAATCTCTATGGCGGCACCTATACCATGTTCGATGCTATTTTGCCGCAGTTTGGTATTACTACCCGCTTTGTCGATAATAAAGATCCTGCCTCGTTCGAGAAAGCCATCACAGAAAAAACCAAGCTTATATTTATTGAAACAATAGGCAATCCTGTCCTCGATTTTACTGATATCCGGGCCATTGCCCAGGTGGCAAAAAAACACCATCTGCCTCTGGTTGTTGATGCAACTTTTACCACACCCTATCTTTTGCGCGTAATCGAGCATGGAGCAGACATTGTCATAAATTCTCTCACCAAGTGGATGGGAGGTCATGGGGTTGCCATTGGCGGCATAGTGGTCGATTCAGGCAAGTTTGACTGGAAAGATCCCAAGTTTTCCCTTTTCAACGAGCCGGACCAGAACTACCATGGCCTCAAATGGGCGCACGATCTTCCCGCTCCGCTGGCGCCAATAGCCTTTGCTCTGCGTCTGAGGACCGTGCCTCTGCGCAATCTTGGCGCGTGTATTTCACCGGACAATGCGTGGATTTTTCTCCAGGGCATCGAAACCCTTCCGTTGCGCATGCAGCGCCACTGCGACAATGCTCTGGCTGCGGCCTGTTTTCTCAAAGCCCATAAACAAGTGGCCTGGGTCAGATACCCTGGACTAACCGACGATCCTTCGTACGCGGTTGCATCCAAATATCTTTCCAAGGGTTTTGGCGGCATGGTGGTCTTTGGCCTCAAAGGCGGGTATCAGGCTGCAGTGAAGGTCATCGACAACATCACGCTTTTCTCGCATCTGGCAAATGTTGGGGACGCTAAGAGCCTTATACTCCATCCTGCCAGCACCTCGCATTCCCAGCTTTCAGAGGAACAGCGGGCAGCAAGCGGACTTTCTGAAGATCTGATCCGTCTTTCCATAGGGCTTGAACATATTGACGATATCACAGGGGCGCTCGAAGCAGCGCTGGCAAATGTATGAAACTGTCAACGCGGTGCAGATATGGCATGCGCGCCATGATCGAGATAGCCGGACGACAGGGGTCGGGTCCGGTGAAACGGCGGGAAATTGCCCAGGCGCAGCATATTTCACTCGGCTATCTCGAAAACATCCTTTCAGCGCTTAAAGCCAAGGGCCTTATCGAGACCCATCGCGGCAAGGACGGCGGATTTGTGCTCAAGAAAAGCACTGAAACCATCACGCTTCTCGAGATCGTCTCAGCGCTCGAAGGTTCGCTCAGTCCGGTCACCTGCGTCGAAGATCGCAAAAAATGTGGCAAGTCAACTGACTGCCTTTCGCGTATTGTGTGGAAAAAAATGCACGACGCGCAGACCAATGTTTTAAAGGGGATATCACTCGACGACTTGTTACAGTACAACGTGGCGGGTATCAGGGAGATTGACTACAGTATTTAGCCGGCCAACGAGCAGGTGATGGAAAGTGCTGGGCTATAACCAAGGATTCAGGACCCGTGCGCCGGTTTTTTCTATGTCGTTTATGTCCCGCGTTACAACGGTAAGATTGTTTGTCAGCGCAACCGCGCCAATTAAACTGTCAATAGTTTGAAGAGGACGGCCTTGTAATTCGTTTTCCCCCAGGATTTGACCCCAGGTAAGTGCAGTATCCTCATTAACGACAAGGATTCTTCCGTTAAAACGCTCCCGCAGATCTGCATCGAGCCATGCCTGGAGTAAATGTTTTTTATTCGGATCCTTTAGTTTGGCAATACCTTTCTGAATTTCACCCAGCGTTATGACGCATAAATACAATGCGTCTTCCGGGCATTCTTCAATCCAGGTAACGACTTTTTTTTCAGGATTTTTTTTTATCAATTCCGAGACCACACATGTATCGAGGAGGTACTTCACAGTTCTACCTGGCGGGGATAATCATGGGCCCTTTCAAACGCAATATCGTGTACCGGGCAGTTCCTGAAAAAATCGGTGATTGTTCCCTTTTGTCCCCGGATCTTCTGATACTCTCCAAAGGAAAGCACTACCGCGGTTTTTCGGCCATGGCGCGTTATCTGCTGCGGGCCGTTGTTCAGCGCCTGTTCGACGACTTCGCTGAATTTGTTTTTCGCCTCCTGAAGCTGCCAGGCACTATTCATATGACCCCCTTTGTCTGTCTAGACTGTCTAGACTGTCTAGATATAAGATATAAAGTATTGATTAAAATTGCAAGGGATTATTTAATTTGGAATTTTCTCTTGTTGAATACAGCATTTAGCTGCAAGAGCCTCTTCGAACGAAGAGGACAGGGGAGATTCGACAACCAGGGGCTTTCCCGAAGGCAGGGTGAAACCAATGCTACATGCGTGCAGCATGAGTCGGGGCCAGAGCGACTGGATGTTTCTGTCGCCATATCGAAGATCGCCCGCAACCGGGTGGCCAATGCTGTAAAAGTGGACCCTGATCTGATGGCGTCTGCCGGTCACCGGGCTTGCCTCAACAAGGGTGGCGGAGTCACACCTTTTTATCACTCGCATATTGGTAGTACACGGCTTTCCCTTGGCATCATCCACACCCATCCGGCCCGATCCGAATTGGCGAATAGACCGTTTTATAGTTTGTTGTTCCTGAACCACATTTCCTAAAAGCAGCGCCTGGTACAGTTTTTTAACTTTTCTTTCTGCAAACTGGTCGTTCACTATCTTGTGTGCGGCAGCATTTTTCGCAAAGAGCATGACACCGCTGACCTCCTTGTCGATTCTATGGACAATAAAAAGGCGGGTGTTGCATTGTTTTGAGACAAGGGCCAGAAGATTTTCGGCCTCTTGTTTGCGCTCTGGAATGGCGGCAATGCCCTCGGGTTTTTCAACAGCGATAATGTCAGAGTCTTCGTAGAGGAGAGTGATCATGCCGTGTGTTTCGCGCACTGCTCTATTGTTTCGCGGGCCTGAACCAGTTCCGCGATGCTGTCGCCCCGGGGAACAAATTCCATACCCCAGTAACCACTGTATCCGGCAGCCACAATGCCAGGTACCAGGCACCCATAGGGGATTTCACCTTCCACCGTTGGCTGACTGCGGTCTGGTAGACCGGCAATATGGAGGTGGCCGACCAATGCCATGTTGGCTGTGAGATCGTCGAGCAGGGGTTCGTTCATCCGGTGCATATGATATAGGTCGTAAAGGACTTTGAACCAGGGTGAATTGATTTTTTTTGCCAGGGCAAACCCGAATTCGCCGCCGTCTGCCTGATAATCCTTGTGGTCTATGCTGTTCATCATCTCCAGACAGAGCGTCACCCTGTTCTTTGCCGCATGGGGTATCAACTCTTCAAATCCACGCGCACAGTTTTCAACGCCCATGGCATCTGAGAGGCCGGCTCTGCTGCCACTGAATACAACCACCTGCTCAATCTTATTTGCCGCAGCGCTGTCAATGACTTCTCTGATGCGAGGGAGCAATTCCAATTGATGTTCAAGGCGGTTCATGCCTATCTCCCTGCCCGGCGCTGCTATGTTGACAATGGAAAGGCCTGCGCTGCGCACCAGGGAATAACGCGCAGCATCGACAAGTTCCACTCCCTGGTATCCGGCCTCACCAAGGCTGCCGTAGTAGGCAGCAGGATCATTTACCCGTGCCAGGAATGACCAGTCTGTTGCGCTGAATTTCATGGGTGTATAATATAATAAAAAAAAGGGCCTGCCGGGTGTGCGCCCGGCAAGCCTTGGTATTTGAGACTAATGAGACCCGTGGTTTTAGGGTGTGGAGCCGTTGACCTCATTGCTACCGGTAAACTGGGTAGCCTCATCAAAGACGAATATCTTGATGAAATAGGTCGTACTCCCTGTGAGCCCTGACAGCACGTAGCTGGTCACATACTTGTTTGTAATGGTCGCGGCAAGCGTATTGCTGGTGTCGATGTCCGCGGAGGTTCCATAGTAGATCCGGTACGATTCAAAATCAGCCTCGCTGTTCTGGGACCAGTCGAGTGTCATACCGTCAGCCTGAATGTTCGACGGCGCCGAGACCGCGACCGCTGTGGGCGGCGGATCGTTGGCAATGGTCAGGTTGATGCTCGCGGTCTTGCTGCCATCGCTGGTGTCCCAGGCAATGGCCTTGATCGCGTGTGTCCCGTATGGGATGCTGTCCTTCCAGGTAAACTCATAGGGCGAACTCGAATCGGTCGCAATGAGCGTTGTATCCCAGTAGAACTGCACACATGTAATGACACCATCGCTGTCGGTTGCTGTCGCGGAAAGCGGGATGCTGTCCGAGGTTTTGTACGAGCTGCCCACTGTTGGGCTGATCAGCGTCACAACCGGCAGTTTGTTCCGGAGAGTGGCCTTGACCTGCGCGGACGTTTTGCTCGAATCATCATTGTCCCATGCAACAGCGGTCAGATTGTAGGTGTCGGGCTGGGCATTGCTGAAGGTGTAACTATAAGGCGAACTCGAATCGGTCTTGAGCAGTACAGTATCGCGGTAGATCTGCACACACGTGATTGAACCGTCAGAATCATTGGCCGTGACCGTGACTTCAATACTATCGCCAAGTACAAAGACCTGATTGTTCGTAGGCGTGGCGATCTTCACGTAGGGCAGTTTGTTGCGTACTGTGACGCTGACAGTTGCCGAGGTCTTTGCGCTATCGTCATTGTCGGTCACCACGGCCTTGAAGACATAGGAACCTACAACTACATTGTGCCAGACCAGTACAGCGGTATCGGCGGATTGAGTCTGTGCCGAGGAATCCGTACCCAGGAGCGAGTCATTCACGTAGAACTCGACCTTTTGGATGGTGCCGTCCGTGTCTTTTGCCGCAGCTGAGATAATGATGCTATCGTCAATGCCGTAGGTGGCATTGGCCAGCGGCGTCTTGAGTGACACGGTTGGGATCTTGTTCCTAACCGTTACAGTGGCCACAGTCGAGGTTTTTGCGCTGTCGTCATTGTCAGTCACCACAGCCTTGATAGCATAGGTGCCGCCAATCACATTGTGCCATACCAGGACCGCAGTATCAGTCGACTGCGTCTGCGCGGACGAGTCAGTACCCAGGAGCGAGTCGTTTGCGTAGAACTCGACCTTCTGGATTGTGCCGTCAGTGTCCTTCACAGCAGCTGTAATAATGATGCTGTCGTCAATGGCATAAGTGGCATTGTTCAGCGGTGTTTTTAGCGAGATCGACGGTATCTTGTTCCTGACTGTGACGACCGCGATTGTTGAGGTCTTTGCGCTGTCGTCATTGTCTGTCACGACAGCTTTGATTGAACAAATACCTGCGACAACATTGTGCCAGACCAGGACAGCTGTGTCAGTTGACTGGGTCTGCGCGGATGAATCAGTACCCAGGAGTGAGTCATTAGAGTAGAACTCGATCTTCTGGATAGTACCGTCAGTGTCTTTCACAGCAGCAGTGATAATGATGCTGTCCCCAATGGCATAGACTGCTTTATTCAACGGTGTTTTCAGCGCAATGTACGGGATCTTGTTCCGTACCTTTACAGTGGCAATAGTTGATGTCTTTGCGCTGTCGTCATTGTCAGTCACCACAGCCTTGATAGCATAGGTGCCGCCAATCACATTGTGCCATACCAGGACCGCAGTATCAGTCGACTGCGTCTGCGCGGACGAGTCAGTACCCAGGAGCG
>Ga0208863_1000231_pt1 | contig 68265 bp, 38 predicted proteins | sample RifOxyD3_FD_184040 | JGI IMG/M metagenome (GOLD analysis project Ga0208863, IMG submission 184040) | Soil microbial communities from Rifle, Colorado - Rifle Oxygen_injection D3 (SPAdes) | ecosystem: Environmental > Terrestrial > Deep subsurface > Rock core/Sediment | place: Rifle, Colorado... | reverse complement strand
CGTGTTTCTTCAAGAAATCATTCATAGCGTTCACCTCCGTTTTGGGTCTGTGATAACCCCTTTATCGGAAAGTGAACGCTATTCTTTCATAAATTCATTAATCTTGGTTCCGGCTATGCCGGCTTAGGGACACTAAAATAAATGAAAATAAATTGGATAGATTTTAAAATTGGAAGGTCTAATTAATGATGAAATGGTATTTCTACTAAGGAAGTTTGTGGTTTTAATGAAAAAAAGTCTGTTCATATTTCTATTGCTTCTTGGATCTGAAGTTTTTGCATTAGATAGCCTCAGTGTTTATGGCAATTTCAGCCTTGTTCCAGCTTATGGCAATAGATACGATGTTTCCGCAGGTATGGAATTTTATTTTAAACAGCACTTCTATTCCAATCACAAATTGTTCTACGACCGCTTTGAAATGCTGCACCAAATAAGTAATATCGGCTATTTTAATCCCAATTTCAGGATAGGGTTTGCACTGGCCATTAACTATGCCGGCAAATACTTAGACGGCATAAAATTTTCACCGGGCTTTGATCTGTTCCTTGGTTTTAAGGATGCTACAAACCTTGCTCTCACCGGTACATTTTATAAAAGTGGTGATAGGGACGATGAGAATAATATCACCCACTATTATTCCTTTAATTCTCAACTTCAGTTGGGGGCAAAGAAACTTCGCTTTGTTCTTATAGCAGGCGCGGCACCATATGGGCTTTGCAACGGCTTTTCGTATCAACAACCATATTCTGATTTTGGCAGACTTTGGGGTATGAATATCGATTTGGTGCTTGGTTTTCGCAGTAACTCATTTTATAATTCGCAAATAGGCCTTTTGTTTTACAACCCCATGCTTTTTCATAAACTACCAGTAAGCATTCCGGATTATGATATATGGTCCACGGGTGCTTTGGTCGAATTAAAGAAGGAAATTATTCCATCATACACATTGATTGCGTATATAGGGTATTTGTTCGCAATAGAAGACTCCGGAGTAGGCGCTGATACCGGGGTGTTTGATTCTATCGTGCTCAAAATAGGCTGCACAAAGAAGGTGTTTTAATGGTATGTTTTAATTCAATAAAGGCTGGCCTTTTTACTCTACTGATTCCGGTTTTTTTCTTTGCGTGTTCAAAGACCGGGACGCAATTTGAAGTTTTTGATGTTGCAATTGACGCGGATACGCTCTTTGGATATGTAATGGTGGATATTGCTTCAGGGGAAACTGATGCGTTGGGCGATGTGTACGCTCCTGAATCAATGGAAAGGGCCCTCTATAAGGTAAATTTGAGGTCAGGAAGTTACGAGAAAGTGCATTCGTTTGATAAATACTATAGTTTTGCCTCTGAAGGCGGGAATGGATGGGTTGTTTTGCAGGATAGGTCAGGTAAGATGCTTTTATATAACAATGCCCTATCTGAACAGTACAATATGCCTGATAATATCAAGTTTTGCAGAATGAGTGCGTATGATACAAATGTCTTTACTTATTTAATCGATAGCACTGTGTATGGGTTGGATTTGCGGACATTCACCGTATCTTCATTGCATCATTTTAATGACAATGTGACTTACTATAAGTGGAGTGGCGAAGTGTTTTATTCTTATTATTCATCTTATTCTGGATATGGCTATTCTGCTATTAATACCATAATTGAGTCTGACGCTGAAGTAATGAGGTATGGCCATTATTCGGATTGGGATAATATTTTTTCGAGTTCTTTTCGGAAGATGCAAATGAGTATGGATGCGTCAAACGTTATCAGAATTGTTTATCCTGATCGATCAGAGATGAAAATTACTTTAGAATAAGGTTAAAAGTTCCAAGGAGATAGATAATGTTAAAATGTAGGGTTATTGTCCTGTTAGGGTTTCTATGCTTGCCTGTGGCCGCTCAATCTTTTTACCCGCATGCGATAGGGAACAAATGGCGTTATTCTGACTCGCTGTCCATTGAAATTACCGGAACGACCACCTTGCAAAATGGAACCAATGTTTATAAATTCCAGGCGATCAAAACATTTGAAGGAACAACGGATACTTTTTATTACTATCAGAATATAGCCGGGAACGAGATTCACCAGTTTCATTCGCTGGACGATGTGCATGTTATTGTTTTATTGAGAGGCCCATATGCAACTGGAACTCGTTGGATAGATACCAATCCACAAGGCGAACCAATCGACACCCTCGAAATTATCGAGGCTACGGCATCTCTCTCAACTCCAGCTGGAAATTTTACAAATTGTTTAAAGATTAAATCCTATAACAATGGAAATATCGCCTATCTATGGTACGCACCCAATGTGGGTTTCCTTAAAATACAAAATTCAGAGGCTTGCGAGGGTGGGTGCGGAGATAAGGAATTGATCTCGTACACGATTAACTAGCAGGAGAGTGTAATATGGCTGGCTTTGTGTTTTGTTTTTGCTGCTGTGCGCTGGTGTTTACCGCGTCTTTTGGGCAGAATGTTAGTGATATCTTGCATCAAATGACCCAGTCGCAAGGTGAGATTAACACATATTATGCCAAGATAAAAACGACTACTGTTTTTAACAAGCAGGCATTTACCGTTTACTCTCGTATTTATAAGAAAGGTAATGACAAGTCGAGGATCGAGAACGACTTGCCAACAGGTGGCAAACAAATTCTTATCACAAACAATGGCAAGTGCAGTATGACGAGTCCCATGCTAAAAACGCCGGTTGTAAAAGATGTCGGAAGTACATCTACTCAGGTTGATCGGTCTCAGGAAATATCGGATTTCCTCAATAATGTTAAGGACAATACGCTTGCCATAGTTCACGATTTTGGATCCGGACGCTATGAACTGCTTGGAGAAAGCAAGGGAGGGGATACCCGAGTTCATTGTGTCGACTTTATCATTGATGTGAATAAAAAGTGTATTGAAGAACTCAAGTTGAAGGATAAGAATAACGAGATATTGGCTGAATATATTATTTCCAGTGTTAAAATAAAAAACATGTGGACTGTAAACAAAATGATCATCACTTCTAATTCCAATAATGGAATGGCTATAAAAATAGATATAGATTATGAAAACATAAAAATAAATGAGGAAATGAACGAAAGTTTGTTTTTCATTAACGGGTAGGACTCTTTTATGGGAAAATCTTTTTTTAAGCTTTCTATAGTTGCCATCTCACTTAGCACACTTCTAGTTCGTTGTAGTTGTGATAATTTCGAGGAAAAATACGCCAAGACATACTATTCATTCCCTGTCTATGTAGGGAACGATAGTATCGCGTATCTTGAAGAAAGATATGAATGGACAACCAATTCCGAGGGGCGTTCTTTCCCTGTGGGTGGAGGGGGAGAAGATGTAACGGGCAAATCAAATAAGATTATAATAATGAATTCTAGCGGCACCGATATTGGCACAATCTTATCGAGTGATCAAAATGAGGGTATCCTTGATCTTGGTTATAATAAGGCTAAAAAAGAGTTGTTTGTGTTAAGAAATACCACGGTTACGGTAATGAATCTTTCTGGAAATGTCTTAAAAGTTATTTCCGATACATCAGCAAAAACAACATCAGCGCATTTTGGTCCATTCGCACCTAGTGGACTATTTTATACAATTCATGGGCATTTTGGTAGTACAAGTTATTATAGTGTGAAAGATACAACGGGTCAAGCACTATATACCAATGATTTCGATTACTTATATGATTGGAGTGACTCTGGTTTTATCGTTGGACCGAAGAGTATTAGGGGAAATGGAGGTAGAGTTTTTAGAGATTCGAATGTAACGATAGGAATAAATAATTATAGATATTATCTGACCGATTATCCTTCCGTAGAATGGTATGTTAACTCAAAGGATACTGCACGGATACTTTATTATAAAATACTGTTTAACGACACTGTATACGTTTCCGATCTTTCGACTCCTTTCACAAGAAAACCTATTGGCAATGGTGGTATTTTTGATGTTGGTAATCCATCAACTCACAGGTCCTCGTTTTCTACTATTTTTGACAAATCTATACTTGATGAAGATGATGTCGGAATTAAGATTTACAACTTCGATGCTAAGTCATGGACAACGCTTCGAATGAATGCAGAAACGAAATTATAAGAGGTGGATGATTATGAGAATACAGATAGTCCTTTGTTGCTTGTTTGTGTTGGCTTCATTGTCTTTTTCCCGGCCGACATCTACATGGAATGATTACCTGATTATACTCGTACATGGAGTATCAGGTGACCCTCAAAAACATGCTTCGGCAATCTGGGATGAAGATATTGATGGATTTGTTGATGTCACAGGAAACATGATTACTTCTCTGAAAAGTTTAGGAGTTGATGAGAATAATACCTATTATTATAATTTTTCTGATCCAAATGAGAATTTTTTTGATTCTGATATAACTTTATCGGCGGAGCTTGGCAATAGACATTTGTGGCGGAATCCGCAAGCAACAAGTTCAAAATATGAATCTCGGTTATCCAAAGGTGTTAAGGACAACGGTATAGTGCGTCGTTATAGGAAAGACCCAACCGACGAAGATGATACGGACGAACATTCAAATCGTCAAAAGGCAAGTGTTCCCCCTTTAAATGATATGTGCTGGATAGAACAATCGATCAAGAATTGGGAACAGAAGTATTGTGATAATCAAAGTCCTAAATTGGGTTTTCCCGATGAAGTTAACAAAATACCCTTGGATGCTTATCCGAAGAAAATTATTCTGATTGGCCATTCGATGGGGGGCCTTACAAGCCGTAGTTATATCTTTAGCCCCTTTTATCGAGGCGATGTAGATAAACTGTTGACTATTAATACTCCTCACCATGGTTCTGATATCCTGCCCCTAATGGCAAATAATGCTTGGGCTCAAGATGCCCCTCAAGCTGTGGCTCTGACAACGCTTCATTTTATTGAAGATTTAGCATTGATATATGCAATTGAGGAATTCCAAAAATGGTTATTGCCAAAACTAAACCTTGGTTTTGATCCAACTCCTTTTGATAGAAAACTACTTTCAGCATGCGCTTCTGCTGGCGCTTCCGCAGGTCTCATGACGTTATTTGCCTACGGCACAAATTCACTTTTTGGATATGAAGGCAACGAAGATGCCGTTTTAGATATGATTCCTTTTAGTCCTGAATTGCTTGAACTTCAGGAAAAGGATCAAAATAGTTTTCTTGATCCAAATTATAAATTACCTATGTTTCGCATAGTTTACGGAGATGGCGTTCCAACACCAGCGCCGTTGGACCCCGCATATAATGGTTTCGATCCCATTATAAAACAGTCTGTGGATCATATTGTTGATGTATGCGATAATGCCTTACGATCGAAAGTGAGGCAAAAGCTTGGGTTTGATTTACCTGTATTAAAATTTGCTCTTAATCCAGATTACTGGGAAAAAAGCTGTTTTGATAGATCGTTGATCGATATTTTGGGAGGGGGCTTTGATCCCTCAGATGTGGCCGAACCCTTCAAAATGAGCTTCGTAAATACTGGGGGGGCAGATCTGGGACTATTCAAAATTGGTGATTTTTCAGAAGATGGTGATATGTTTGTTCCTGTAAAAAGCCAAAAAGGTGAGTTGATACGAGCCTTTCAAACGGGTAATACTAAAAAATATCATGTTGATTTTAACAGATATGAGAAGGAAGATGAAGACTTGTATACACTTTCTGATATGGAAGATGACCTCGAGGACTATGAGTTAATATTTGTGGGGCTGGATTTTGCAAAATTGTTTGCTGATCCCGCAACAAAAAAAACAATTGACGGTGTAAAATTAGGCATTGGTGCTTTGGAAATACTCTCCTTAGCAGGAACAGTAAAGAACGAGATCGATCTTAAAGGCACTTCCTTTAGTACGATATTACCTTACCTCAGCGCTCATGGAACCTCTGTTGGTGCAACTCATAATTCACACTTTACCCGTTTGGCTGATATTTCAACTGAGAAGCCTGGTGTTACAATTCTCGAAGATGCGTTATATGAAAAGCCATTTGTTTCGGTAGATTCGATTGTGCTTTATGGAGCAGACGCAGCTGCGGCTGTGACTGTTAAAAAAATGTCCTTTGGGTCATCGGATAAAATATCCATTATATATTTGAATGCTACGCATGAGAATCCGCCATTAGCAACTGATTATTCAACTCAAGAGATAGATTTATATCAATTCACAAAGGGTACAGGAAGCACCACGATCGTCGCTGAGCGGCTTTCCAAGGAAATAAACGATTTAGCATTGGCGGATGGTAATGTTTACGCATCATTTAATGGACCTATTGTGTCCATTTTTGATGGAAGGTTGGCTTTCAAATTAGATATTACAACAACGACCTCTACCGATAACATACAAATAGGGCGAAATGGGAACACCCTTATGCACATAGCACGGTCTGTTGTCAATGTTAGGGTGGATAGAATCGATTTTGACGGTGGTTCCAACGATGCTAACGCCAAAGTATTTGACGGCGCTGCAATGGTATCTGCATATCTTGAGGACGATGGCATACAAATTAATGATAAACAAATAAGTTATTCCAATTTTAACGGTGCTACGGTTAATGATGTCGCTACAAATCTGAAAGATGCCATTAATAATAGCGGACTGCCCTTTATTCATGCTGAAATTGTGTCTGGCAAGAATAATGTGGTCAGAGTTATTGATGATTCATACAACACGCTTAGAATCCGTGAGATCAATACTCATACATATAATTTTACCATCAGTCTTGCCGAAGAGTTTAAAAACCATCAACCACAGAATCAAGTTATTAATCTAAACAATGAACTCGAAAGAGAAGCTGCGGACGTATATGCAGGCGTGCCTTATCGGGTGCGCGATCTCAATACCGGAGATATTCATTATTATCAGAGCGCGTTCACGGCCAAAGTCCCGCCTTTGGAATTGAAAATTACTGTCGATGATTTCAATCCCGCGAAATTAACAAGCTTTGGATTGGATATTAACTATGGGGCGCTTATAAAATTTAAATTCGATGGAAATGAAGTCAGCCTGGTCGATGAGCTTGGACAGGGGTCGAATTTTTCGGTTAAAGGTATTGCCTGGGACAAACGTTCGCTATTTACTATTACTTTTGCCAGTCCACTGGCAGTGTTCAAAGAAGGTAGAAACCTGATAAGGTTTGTGACTCAGAATCCGGCAGGGTATCATAATTTCCAATTAATGTATTTTGATGTTTTCTCTACGCCGCCCATTGCATCAAACTTTCTTCCGTCAAATAATTCCAATATCAATGAAAGTAACCCTCTGTTCAGGTTTAGGGTCAATTTTGTCTATGGCCAACAAGACATGACTAGTGTTGCAAATATAAAGGAAATCGGATTAAGCGTGGATGCGGAAGAGGTCAATAAGCCTTATTACGAAATTACTTTAGGGTCCGCAGATTCCTATCCTGCTGGTTACTCTTTCACTATTCAGACGCCAACGAAAAATATTGTATTCCCATATTATCCAAATGGTAAAAACATGCCATCAAACAATACAGGCAACTATTGGATTTTATATAATGAGGATGGCGGCTATTACTTGGATGGAAAGGGTACAACCTACGGCCAATACTCCTTTAAGACAACAGCAAACGTGCTTGCGCATTTAATTGAATCAAGCGGCGCAGTGGCACCAGGCTGCATTGAAGTCATCAATCAGGTAAGTGGCGCAACAATCAGGCTCTATCCAAACGGGAAATTATTTGATCTGGTACAAAGCAGTGAAGTGACTGATGGTATCTCGCTGCGCGGCAGGGCGACAACGATCATAACTGCGGTTTCATTGGGAAATATGGAGGCTGACGATAAAATTATTATAGATCCTGATGGCGCAAAGACAGAGATCAGTATGTCCGGTGTTTCATCAGTAGAAGATATACGGTCAGGACTCGCGGCGCAACTTTCCGGATATACTGTAACAATAGAAGGCGGTGATCAGGTGGTGGTCCGTTCGCTTACGCGCAATGCACCATTATTGAAGCTGGTTGATAATTTTACTGATAACATGTCTATTGTTGGTGGTCAGGAGGACATTAAACTGTTTGAGCCTGACAAAGGGTATAATAGCAATGCGGAAATAAAGACGAATAAAATCATTGCTGCGTTGGTCTCGTCAAAGGATTTCGATTCCGGGGATGAGTTTGTCATCCATTATAAAGATGAAGGGCAAAGCGAAATAATTCAAACGTACAATGCTTTTACAGGGAATACTACGACAGCCGTGGCAACCGCTTTTACCAATTCCATCAATACAGATTTTTCCGGGGTCTTGAAAGCATTTTGCGAAAACAATTCTTTAATTATAACCCCCGAAAACGCCGAACATACAGAGATATTTACCGTTTCTCAAGATGATTTCCAGGGTTGGACTCTGGAGTTCGAGGCATTTCCGCCTGATCAGACGGATGAGGTTGTGATAAACGGGCAGGTTTTTACCGTCGAAGACATGGCCTCAGCTTCTGATTTCGCTTCTGCCATTAATGCATCTACGAATAAAAGTTTGCAAGGTATTGTTACCGCTGAAGCAAGCGGCGCCTCCTCGGTTATTGTTAAAAACGTTGCGGATGGCCTGTTGATGTCAATGAGTATCAGAGATAATCGACTTGTTTACGAGATTTCACTCAATGCAAATGCTGCCTTCGTGGCGGGTGACCAATTAAGGATTGCCGCTGAACAGAATCCCATCGATGAATTTAATTCCATTGCGTTAAATGAACTTGCCGGAGCGACGGATGCGCAGAAGTTGCAGGATTTGCTGACCAAAATATGCAGTGCGGACTTTAGAATTAATATGGAAAAAGCGTATATCGCAGATAATACAATCGTGTATGTTGTGAGCGATAATACGTTAAATGTCTATTTCAGTGCATATGGGAGTCCGGATCTTCCAGGGGATATCTCCATCCAAAGAACGGAACCAAGCGTAGCAATAACAAAAACACAGTTGTCGGATAATATCAGTTTCTCAGAAAGCCCAAACGAATTTATCGTTGTTTATACTCCAGCTGGTGACCAAGAATTAACGACCAATGGAGTGTATGGCGTACATGCAAAAGTAGAATCAGACGGGGGACAAGAAGCGCAAGCTAATTGGCAGTTCAATTTTGACACAAAACCACCTTACTTCTCATATGTGACTGCTCCTAAAATACTTTCGAGCAATGTATTGGGTTCGGATCGTGTTCCGATTAGTTTTTATGCTGGAGACAATGTTTCCGGAACCTTGACCGGCGTATCTGTTATTCTTTCTCAGAAAGGAACTGCTAATTTCTCTCAAATACCAATTGGGGATATTATAACCGGAAACAGATGGGTTAATTGGGATGCAAGGAGTCGAAGTGAAGGTGTATGGCAAATTAAGTTTACTGCCAATGATCTCGTGCCAAATCACTTAATCGAGTCCTATTCAGGCAAAGATATAATTATAGACAATACCGCACCGACTATTGGCGCCATCGCAATGACAAATCCGGTTATCACCGGTGGTAATGCAAATACAATGCTGGGAATACAGATCAATGTAAGTGATAATCTGGAGAATATAGACGCGGGTTTGTCGGAATATCCTGATACGGTCTATGTTAAATACCAGTTCATACGTTTAAATAGTGATAAAACACTAGGGTCTGTGTTCAGAAACATTGAAGCGGCGTATGATGTCTCTCCTTCTGCGACAGCTAAGGTTTATGAAATGGACTTTAGTAATGGTGCGCATATGTTGCTGTCCGACGGTTTTTACAAATGCAGCATTACCGGAAAGGACTTGGCGGGAAACCAATCCGCGGCAACCGTTTCGAATGAGATTACCATTGATATGACTCCGCCGAGAATATTTGATTTTATTACGAGTAATTTTATTAATAGGACCGGTCAGGATATCGCATTAAGCTTCAAAGTCAGTGAACAGTTTGATGATGAAATCATACGAACAGCCAATACCAGCGTTACTTTTAAGTCGCCGAGAATTGTCATTTCCAAGCCAAATGGGACCGAGGTAACAATTTCAAGTGGTTTTACCGAAACAGTGGTATCCAATGATCAGTCAGTAGGTGTGCCATATAGAAAATACGAGATTACTTGGAGCGGGGCTGATGTAGAGGGTGAATATTTCGCGGAAGCGCGTGTCACGGATAACTATGCAACCGGCGCGAACGAGGCTTCCGCCCGGACCTTCTTTAATGTTGGTTCCATCAAACCGCATATAACATTTCCATCTGATGGCTCTGAATTTGAAACTTCCCAGTCAATCATTATTCAGGGAACGGCAACTGATCCGACAAAGGCGCTGCCTGATTTTAAGGAATATTCTTTGAGCTATAAAAAACAAGGGGATGCGGATTACGCCGTAGTTGGCCTGACCGCTTTCCAGTCAAAGAGCAACGTTTCAACGACACCTGTTCCTGAAGGTGTATTGGGGTATTGGAACCTGGCCGGGCTGCAGGCCTCTGACGATGGGATCACATATTTTCTAAAGGTCTCAACGACCGATGGCGTTATACAGCAATCCCATGAGGTATCAATAGTGCTGAAAAATACGGTAGCACAAAACAAGGACTTCACATTTAGTGGCTTAACCTTGACGCAGGACGGAAACGCGGTAAACAATTCCGATAAACCCGCTGAATTTAAGGATGGAACATCTGATTTACTGATTTCTTATCAGCTTTCTGACGACAATGAAATAAAAGTACAAACTCCCTATAAGATCAGGGCCGAGATATACAATCAAAAAGGGACGCTTCTTTTTAATCATGTTGACGATAAAGTGTATGCCACAGGCCTGGAAGGAGCTCCGGATTTATCATCAACAACGACTAATGACAGCGGTTTCTACGTGTGGATCACAAACGAAACTATTGGAGAAGCGGAATATACGGTATGGAATGTAAGGATGGTCGGTGGTACTGAGACGGACGCGGAATATCTTATTGGTGTCAGCTCCGATAAACCGATCCGTCTTCCCTATACGGATAATTCCCTGAATTATTATAGCCCCAATACCGAAGAGACTCCGGACATTGATATTTCCGCCTTGAATCCATCTCATGAACATTCAATAGCATATTCCGTCACTCCTGGCCATGATAACAGTACACATGCTTGGCTTAAATTCATTCCAACCGGGGAAGATATCTTTTTTTCATTTGCAAGGAACGATCAAGAAGGTATTCACGCTATAACGGGTTTTGTTGATGAACCTGCACTTGTTTTCGCCGGACCGGACAAATCGCAAAATCATGGCATGTTTGGGCCGGTGCTCGCGGCTGGTGTTCCTGGTTTTGTCAAATGGGATGGATTGGCTACCGCGAGTAGAACCTTAGTTACATCAGGGACTTATTCGCTGAAGCTTATTGCCGAGAATCCGGAAAACGGTATTGTCCATGAGCAAAACACTGATTTCAAAGTATCTGTTAAAAATGTAGCCCTTTCAGGATATGCTGTTCCATCCACTACAATTATCCCCTACGATCCATCGAATGCTGAAAAACCCAATTTCAGCACCGTCACGGTTGAATTTAATATCAATAGAGACGCATATATCGATATTATTGTCCGGGATGTGACTGTTTCAGGGGCGCCGAAGGACCTTGGCAAACTCGTCGATAATCAGCTCTATGCCGGTAAATTGGATAATTATACATACACATGGAATGGAACATATAATGGGGCAACGAGAATTAAAAATGGCTGTAAATACCAGCTCGTTGTTAAGGCAAAGACCCAGGAGAATGTTGATGGCAATACAGATGAGTACCCAGAGCAGATTGAACCGAAGGATTATACCAGTCATTGCATAACCGCTGTCGATAACCTGACTAAATCAACGACGCAGTTGTTGGTCCAGCCTGGTATCGTGATGGCCTCAGATGTGGCCAAATATAATGATCCAGGTTCTTTTGACTATTTCTGGAAAGCGGATATAAGCGGTGTGTATGCTCCGGATTATCCGTATGAAGCCACTGTTGAGTTTAAAGGGGTGCAACAAGTCGATAAATTCCCATACGAACGTTTTAGTTTTGGAATTAATAGAAGAAGAAATAAGGTTAATCTGGTCGTGGTCGCCGCATTTCATGCCAGCGGAAGCGAATATTGGAGCAGGGGAGCGTATTGCCGTGCTGACGGAGGAAAACATTATTATGGTGGCACGCATGCCAATGTCACGCTGAATGTTGATAACCCGTGGACGGGGAATATTATCGATTTCCGAAAGATAATCGATGATGTGCGCACTACAATTTATGATGACCGTGGTTTCAGCGTCTTTGATCTGCATTCCATTCACATTGGAGTTTTTCCGGCAACTGCATTTTCAAGCGGATTTGATTTCAACGCTTTTTATAAGAATTTCGCTGCAAACGAGAACTATCCCCTGGATCATAATTTCCCCGTATTGGAAATATTTACGAATAATTCTCCTGTTTGGAATCAGAACAAACCTTATCAACAACAAGACCTCCTATGGCAAAGATGGGAAGATAAAGACGAAGATAATGTTTATGATCTTTGGGAAGATAATAATAATAACGGCGTCTGGGACGATGGAGAAGGGGATGATCCTCACGACGATAAGGGTGTTCGTGGAACGCCAGGGGATGGGATTTTAGATGTCGGAGAGGGCGATGGACAGCCGACGAGAATTGGGAACGATGCTGAAGAGCATATTGACAAATTCGCAGGGGCTTTTTATATAGAAGCATCTGCGCGTCAATCAGATTATATGCGCATGGGCAGCTGGCCATGCCCCAAGCGATATGCTGGCGTTAGTACGACTATTTCTATTGGAATCAAAAAGGATATCTGGAGGGCATGGGAAAATGACGGATATGGCTATAATAGTTTTTTGAACTTGTTCTCCACATGGGATCCGGCAAATGTATTTGCCTATAGCGCTGAAGGATATGTTAACTGGGATAATTTTGATAATGATTGTGACGGACAATATGATGCCGTTCCTATTATAAAAGACGGTGCTTTAGTTGTTGCACCGGAAGAAAATAGCCGCGGTGATCTTATACCGGAAAATCATGGGTATGTGAGATGGGGCAACGAGCCGCTTAAGTTCGGTACTACTGAAGTAACGGTTGGCACGAAAAAAGTGGTCCGTGGAAATATCCAAAGAATTGATATCTTCCGGTTAATGGATACAAAATATCTTGATTTGGACCGGCCGGACGGCGAGCCGGATTATGGGAAACTGGAATTCGCTAACAAGATATATAAATTTATCGATGGTCAGGAACAGCTTGTCTTACGTCCCTTTAATGCAGTTACGACCAATTATCCGGATTGCGCATTTTTGTTGACGCTTGAAATATACACCAATTGGTCCAGTAGCGGATCACATAAAAAGACGCTGACGTTTCTTTCAAATGATAAAGTTACCGGCTTGTCATCGAGCATGACGGATGTTATTGGTACCAACGAATATATCAATTTGATTTTATCCTCTTCAGCATCTATTTCAGACGATGCAAGCAATAATCGGTGGAGCATGAGGCCGGCGGACGGATTGACCGCGAATGAAACATTTGTCAAAATAGATTCGATAATCGCCTCCGTGTGTCTCGTTGGTCTTGAAGATGGAAACAGGAGCGGCTTCATAGCTACCATTCCTTGGCCAGTGACTGAACAGATGATTCAAGACATTAATTTTAATGCATTTAGTTATGAAGCTGCAACTGGACAGACAGAAGCCGGTTATGATGTCACGAGTCTTAATACAAAGGGAACAGTACCCGGTTTTGCCAATGACGAAGGGGATTTTGCCATTCTTTTTGACGGAGCCAATCCTTTGGCCGCATTAACTCACCCGGTCCGGCTCGGTTTGTTGAATGGGAGCGTGTATAATGGAAAACATCTCTATAAAAATCGTGTGATCAGGTGGGATGCTGCTGATAGAACGGATTATATAAAGAAAAACGTAGAAGACGCTACTTTTGTCCCGAGATATGAAGATATGATTAAATACTCAAATATGGGTAGCGGGATCCCATTTACAGAAAATATCATTGATGAAGAAACGGAGATATCCGCAGGATCAAACGTTGTCATAACGGATGTCTATCCTGAGGAAAATGAAAATATCTTGCCTGAAATAGTGGGAACGGCCGATCCTGCTGCTTCGTACGTAAAATATACTCGTAAAGGGTATGGCGCGTCTGATGGCGCTCGTTTTAAATGGACAAGCAGTGAGAATGACAATGGTTTATCCATGGTAGATGATGACTTTGACGGAGAAATTGATGACTCAGAAAGGGATCCAAGTGATATAGTTCAAGACGGTGCTGACAATACATTGAATGAAGATCCATCGGGTTTAGTGACCAACAAATCGTCTTTTGTGCTCGGAAAAAGCGACAAGTTTATCGATCGTTTCAAGGATTCATATTCAAGAACGACACATATATCAATCTTGGATATAAATTTTGAAACTAATGATGCTTTGTCGATCACTGTTGGATCTGCATCAACAATACAAATTGCGGCCTCTTCGTTCTCAGGTTCCGATAAAAAGATAATAGTAGAGAACATTAAAAATGCCATTGAAGCGGATTCGCGTCTTAACGACCTGACAGCGAGTATCATAACAAATAACGATGGAGAAGTCTCGCTTTCCCTTGGCAGCACAAGAGGTGATGGGATAGAGATCGCCGAAGCCGTAGTAACAACAACAAAGAACCTGGAAATCACGAATGGATCGCAGGATAATAGTTCGGTTCTAAGATTGAGCGGGTCAAGTCTTCAAGAAAACTCTGCTATTGGCATCAGCACCGGCGATCTGAAAAGCACCCAATATAGGCTGTATTATATCAATGGAGAAGAGAATAAAGATATTGAATTGCTGCCTGAGAATGTTAATCCTGGCGTTCCTAATGAGGCCATGGGTGATGATAATTACATTGTAACGGTTAAAACCGCTTTTCCTGGCGCACCTAAAAGATTTATCGAAATCAAGGGGGCGGTAGAGGGATCATATCAAATTCTTTTTTCTAAGAATGATGGTTCTTTTGGCATGATTAACGATCGAAAGAATGATGATGCGGCTCTTCTGTCCAAGGTGGTCTCCCTTTCCAACGCCAGTAACAGCAAATACACAACGTTAGGTTTCTGGGATGTAACACAATTGCAGGGATTCTATACAGTATATTTGATACAATACGAAGATGGAGGTATAAAGAATTATGATACCAAGGATGTGTATATAGGCGACGAGGTAACATCAACAAGATACAAAATAAGCAGTCCCTATGGGAGGTCGAGCCTTGTTCTGAATGGGGCTTTTGATCAGGGCGACATAATACGCATAGTCCCAGTGTCGCTTGATGAGGCCGGATTAAAGGCAACAGGAATTGCTCCTGTTGGACCTATTGTAAAGGCCCTGCCGTCGCAGAAATTTGGTGTTGTAGAAATACAAATTAAAAACAACACTTTTGATGCGGCTGATGGGTTGGTAGTAAATTATAAAGACAGTGATGATGAGAATCAGACCGTGACAATATCAAGCGCTGATATAGTTGGAGCGGATAAAAATACGACGTTGAAAAATCTTGAATTAAAACTATCCCAGGCTGCTATTCCTCATTTGGTTCTAGAAGTAAGTGGAGATGTTTTGTCTTTATATCGGGACGATGCGGGATATGTAGATCTGAGTGAATTGAATGCAACAACAAAGAATCTGGAGATTGCCGGAGGCTCAAACTTTCCAATACTAGAGGTAATGTTTACATGGAATGAGATTCAGTCTGGTGGCTGGATGCCCGATCTTGAAAATCTTTCATTATATCATGTTGGCGAAAATGGAGAGTTGAATAAAATAGCCAATGCAAGACGCGAGTATTATATTTGCAGTGATCCAAATACCTGTAATGCCAGTTCAACGCCCGTTGCCGCGGATTTTAAGAATATCACCGATCCTGAAAGCCGGCTTTATAGCTATGTATTATTAAAAGGAGAGCCCGTTTCCTTTTCCCAATTTGCGGTATTTAACGAGCGCCTGCTTGCGGGAGACATTAAATTTGCTCCTCTTGCTTTAAATACGGATTTGAACCAAATTGCATTACAGGGAACTTATATCTACATAGATGCTTTATACGATGAAGCGCAAACAACATTTAGTACGGAGCCTCTTTTCGTTTATCAAGATGATGACCCGATTTTCCAGGAAACTAATGATCCAACGCCACCGGTGAAATTAACTCTTGCCGTATCATCTCCAGGGGACTTTTCTCAATATGGCCAGGAAATTAACTGGGAGGTGAATGGCCCCGTCACCCTTAAAGCAGGCGATAACTACTTTTTTGCAAAATATGGTCTAATGCCGGGGACAACCGACGAAATTAAGAGCAATGTATTTAATACGCATATTACCAAAATAGACGGTTCCGTGCGTCTTGATTTTAACGAATCAACAAATTTAAGAAATAAATATTTTTCCATCAATGCAGGGACAAAACCGTCTTTTACGTTCAAGGTCTGGCAGAAATCCAAGGTAATACTCGATATTCGCGATCTTAATAATACAATGGTCTGCTCCAAATCCATTGAAATAGATAACACGGCAAAAGAATCAGTGCATTCGTTGGTTTGGGATGGTACGAATACTGCCGGAAAAGAGGTTGAAGATGGTGAGTATATTTATCGGTTATATGCAGTGGATGATGCGGGAAGAACGAATGAGCAATTCGGCAACATATATCGTGGCACGGTAATTCATGATGAACAAGCACCCTCAATTATCGTCCAAAAGCCGATACTTGGGTCAAAATTAGAGAATTTGGCGCAAATTAAAGGAATAGTGAATGAAAATACTTCCGTCAATGTAATCCGAATCGTTTCAGAGTACAGCCTTGGTACACAAGGCTATAGCCCATACGTTCAAGAATACAAGAGTGTAAATACATTTGACTTTACATTGAATCTAAAGGAGGTCTGGCCGATTTCTGACGCTGTGGGTAAATTGACGGTGACATATTATGCCGAAGATCTGGCTGGTAACAGCACGCAGTGCTCTAAGGAATATGTCGTTGATTTTGCAACCTATTATGTTGATGGTACAAGCGGCGACGATGTGTCTAATGACGGGCGTACGTCATTAACACCGTTCAAAACAATTAAGCACGCAATTGAGATGCTGCCTGCCGGTTTTGATAGAAATTACACCATTTATCTTGCTGGCGGGGATTACACGTCAGAAGGAGTGATAGGGATTGAAGGAATTGGCACTGGGAATGCGTATGGTCTTGTACTGACGAGTGGTTCAACTGACATTGGCAATCGTGCGATTGTCAATGGAATAAACTGCAAAGTTGAAAACATCACGATATCTGGGATTACATTTCAGCCAGTCCTTGCAAACCAGACAGCAGTTGTTATTACGAAGAAAAATACGTCAATTAATAATTGTTTATTCATATTCAACGGAACGATTGTTTACCAAAATGGCATTTTATACGACGGGACAGCGGAAAGTGTTGGGTGCGATAATGTGGTTGTTTGTAATTGTATATTTGACAATATAGATGGAGATGCGATTCTGTATAATACGGGCTCGAATAGTTTTGCGTCAGGCTACTGGAGAGTCTTCAATAACACGGCGTATCAGTGTGGGACATTTTTTAAAATAATTGGATCGGACGAAAATAACCGCCTTCTTGCGAGCTCCCTTTTAAACAATGTCGTTGATGCCGGAACAAAGACCGGAGCAAAAGGGTATGAGTTAGAACTTGCCGCAGTACCTGCTGATCCGTCGGTAATATCAAATTTGACAATTACAAACAATGTCGTATACGGATTGACGCAAATAAATACTTATGGGTTCGAATATGCTGCGTCAAATATTGCTGCCGATCCTCAATTGAAAACAACGGCCTCTTTCGACAAATATTTAATGCCCGCCTTAAATAGTCCTTGCGTTAATGCTGGAGCAGCGATCGCAGGGCTTAATGTGGACGTTTATTTCCACGAGAGGCATGATGGCCCCGATATTGGTGCCGTTGAATACTATGACAATACGCCTCCTGTAGTTTCATCTTTACTCCCGGCAAGCAATAGTGCGATTAATACCACAACACTGCATATCGCGGGTCATGTAACGGATGATTTGTCGGATGTGTTGAGTGTGTCAGTAAAAATATCAAAGAATGGCGTAGATGATTACTATATTGTTTCCGCTGTTGAAAATGTAATTAATAATGAGGATATTTCAATTGATATTAATTTGGCGGATAAGGTAATACATGATGATGTTCTTACAATACTCGTTAACGTTTCTGATGATGCAGGCAACACTACGCATTGTGCGATACATAATGTTACAATAATGACTGCCGCTCCAATAACAATAGCATATCCGAGTTCAACGGAATTTACTGATCAGATTTTAATAAGCTTTACGGTAGACCCAAATGACGCGCTAACATATTATTCAGAAGGAGCAGATCAAAGCTATGTTCAATACAACCAACCGATCTTAGTTAAGGAAAGTACGAGAATCCGATATTATAGTGTAGATGCGGCAGGCAATACGGAATCCGTCAAAGAAAAAAGTTATGAGCGCGTAGCTCCAAGAACAGTAGAAAAATCTGTATACGTCGCATTAAATGGCTCCGATATCAGTGGTGTTGGAACAATATCTAATCCTTATCGGACTATCCAGCATGCTTATGACGCATTACCTGCTAGTATATCGTCAACTGAACAATATGTTGTATACGTAGCGGAAGGTGAATATTCCACGGCAAATGATAAGATGATAATTAATCGTAATTTAGGATTGCAACGATATAACAAAATCGTAATACGTGCACTAAATACTGATGATAAGCCAATCATCCGGCCGGTTGTGAGTTCATCGCAATATGTATTAAATATTGGCACGTCGAATGTGGTCTTCCATGGAATAATATTTAAAAATAGCTCAAGCAATGGTGGTGGTTTTGTTACAATATCAGGGAGCAATGTGGTTTTTGATAAATGTTTGTTTGTCGATGAGAAGGTATCGTCGAATCAGTCGATAAGGATAAATAATATCCTCAATGATATCAACGAATTGACATTTAAAAACTGCTATTTTGAAGGGCCTGCTGGTACGACAAATTATTATGGGGTTCGATGGACAGCAACGAATAATGTCCAGCATACTGGTTTTGTTCTTTCAAACAATACATTCTACAGGTCCGGAATATTGTCGCTAACGGAGACATCGAGTAATACTTGTTTTAGCAGTTCAACAAATATCATACAGAATAACGTCTGCGTTGATGCGCCACTGTATGGATTGGACTATATGAGCGGTAACAGTATTATTGCCGTCACGAAATGCCTTATTTACAATGCCTCTTCCGGCGCGACGAACGGGAATTGGAGCGGTAGCGGGGCAATCTTAACGTCGAATCCTTTGATTATGTCCTATTCTCCCGCTTCCTCAGACTTTTTAAGGCAATCTTCGACAGCACCAACAATTAATCAAGGTCTTGAAAATAGTTATACTCCAACGGTCGATATTTTTAATGCCTTGCGTGGGACACAACCCGATATTGGCGCTTCAGAGTATGTGCCTGCCTCTGTATATTATGTTAGTGTCAATGGTACGAACTCTAATAGCGGCCTTTCGGAGACTGCACCTCTTGCCGACATTCAGGCGGCCCTGACAAAGATTAATACGACGGAAACAGGAGCATTGTTAAGTCGAAACTATAGTATTGTCTTGATAGACGGATCGAAATCAAGTATGCACCAAGCATTTAATACTGATATTCTTGCGGCAAAAACGCATTCAGGTGGAACATTATCAGTAAAAGCAAAAACGGGAATATCTTCTCTCTACATTACAGGACAGACCACTATAGACAAAGGATATGTTACTGTTTCAAATATTGAATTTGACAATAAAACCACGAATTCAGCTTCTTTGGAAATTCAAAGGCCTAATGGCACAATTAAAATAGACAACTGCGGATTCGCAGGCGTCAGTGGCATACGTTGTATCGTTGACGATAACATTCATGATGGAAAGATCATCGTCCAGAGCTGTAGATTCCATGAATTGACCAAGGATGCAGTTAGTTTCGTGGAAACAACGACGCTTACCAAAGCCGTAGTCGTGAATGTACTGAATAATTTATTTGTTGAGGTCATGGGAAAAGCGTTATATCTGAGCACTTATCAAAATGATGGACAAATGCATATCACGGAAAATGTTTATAACAATACTTTTGAAAGGTGCGCAGCCATAGTGACAAGATATGCTCCCGGAGGTGACTATAGGAACAATATCTTCAGTAACTATGAAACAGTATTCGATTTTGAAAAAGCTGATCAAACTAAGATTATCCTGAAGAACAACGATTTCTACGGAGCGGCGGCCAGTACATATAAGATAGCTTCAGTGTATAGCGCAACTCCCGACGGATTAAATTGTGTCGCAAGCGGCAATATCGCTGAAGATCCAGAGTTGGTGTTTGATCTCGCTCATACTCAGAATCCATCTCTTAGAAACACTTCGGCATGTATAGATGCCGGCGATAATGATGTACTGAATATGGCAAAGATCGAAGCTGATTTCCTGGATGAGCCACGAATAATAAATACAACTATAGATATCGGTGCATTCGAATATCAATATCAGGTAGATATTACTCCCCCGGAAATACAGAATGTATCATTATCATATGCCACTGTTTTAGATAAGCCTGTTACAAATAATTCGATTCAATTCGTTTCTTCAAGAACCGTAACCATTGAAGGAATGATAATGGACGCGGTGTCCTCATATTGTGAATTATACAACTCATTCAAGCTTAATCAGAGTGCTGATGCTTATTACTCGGGAAAGGATGCTGTCTTGTTGCCCGGTGGGCGTTTTACCCTCGAAGTTCCATTCTGGTCAAATATCAGAGAAGGATGCGACCAGATACAAGTTACATTAATAGGTCGTGATGAACAAGGCAATGAATGCAGTGCATTCGCGTTCTCTGTGACACTTGATCAAACAAAACCGACGACGTCTTTTAGCACTCCTGCGATAAGTCAAAGCTATACAACGCCATTAAATATATCTTTCTACACCAATGATGCAGATGCATCAGTTTGGTATTCCAATAGCGGCGACCCAAGTTCCACAGGCTTATCGGATGCTGTTGAATTTCCGAACAATTCGTCTCCAATCTTATTATCTGGTGAAACAAAAACTTATTATTACCGGGCAAAAGATAAGGCTGGTAACTGGGAAGAGCACGACCCATGTAAATCAGTTACTTTCACTTATATACCTCCTGTCTTGGAATATTATGTATCGCTTTATGGAGATGACGTTACTGGTGATGGAACACAAAACAATCCTTTCAGAGAGGTGAATCGTGCTTTCGAAGAAGTGGCAGCTGATTTATCTCCAAACACGTCGACAGATTTTCCTTCACCTGTCTATGTACACATCACCGATGAAGGCGATGGGCAAATAAATGGCCAACCAGTATTCAAACATTTTCAAACTTCTACATTAGCAAATTACAATCCTACAAGTTCCGCGCATTTGATCATTAGTGGAATGAAACCAGAACGCGTGACAGTTACAAATCATGTTGCTGGAGGAAATAACGAGACGATAATTAATAAAAACTATGTGGACATATTTAATGTTACGTTTGATAATTTCGAGTTGCCCTATCCTGGGAATCCGGAACAGTCATTGCAAATAGGAACCGAATACATTGTACCCCAATATATATCTGCTGAAGGCAAAGGAATGGTGCAGCTTACCAGTGGCCAACACATAACAATAACCAACTGTAAGTTTTTAGTTCCCGAAATTCCGAATCTTGGAACTACCGCTACCGCAAATCCCTTTAATAGAAATTATGGATTGGCGATCTTAAATAATAGTGCCGCCAATATTAAAATTGAATATTCTACATTTGATGGGAATAATGGTATATACATTAAGGGTGCGAACCAGACAATAACTGCCGCGGATGAAGCGTATACAGATTTTGGTGGTATTTTTATTAATGCAGCTACATTTAATACAACAACATGGCGTGCGTTATATGTTGATGGATTAAATTCCCTTGTAATTCAGAACTCACTTTTTCAATCATGCGGAAATCAAGTATTCACGCCTCCTTACGATGAAGAAGCGAATCCGCACGATATTAGGTTAAAATATTATGATATAAATGGGTCAGGATCTGGATTGCCTTCAAATGCACGTGGAGCTTTAATATTCTCATCTGATAACGACAGGCAATATTATATAATCTCGACAGTCAAAAGTTCTCAGACCTAATTGATGGCCTGGCACGGCGCATCAGCTTTCGCTTTGTTTGACTATTTCCATATTTAAGATAGTCATTTTTTCAACGATACACAATAGTTTTTTGTAATTATCGGAATACTGCCTTGCGAGTTCTACCCGTTTATCACCCAAATAGATGAGCCTGGTTTTCTTATCCTTGTTAAGCGAAAAGTAGTACTGTTTGCTTCTGGTCCCGATTCGGACAACGCTACCCCGCATCAGCGGCCCCAGTGCACGTAGTTGACGCTGAAGCGTCTGCTGTTTTTGTTGCATGTGATCTGTTTTTCCCTTGCTCATGGACGGCCTCCTTTTGTATGTTATCTATGCCATATAGCATAGATAATGCACACAGAACAAGTCAAGGAAAAAAGGAGGGTTTTTTGTGATTTCTTATCTGGAGCAGCTATTACAAGCCTTGCGTCCTGCCTTTTCGCGGCAGGCGGCCTTCGGCTGGTTCATCATCGCCATCGTAGGCTTTGTCATGCGCACCGACACCTATGGGGTCAGTTCGATTATCAGGGCTCTGTGCCTGACGCCGTTGTGCTATCCCTGCCTGCTTCATTTCTTCCATTCCTCAGCATGGAGTACGCAATTTCTTTTACAGCATTGGTGGTTGTGGATGATACGTCAGAATGTTGAGTATCAGTTACATGATCGTATCGTCCTTACCGGCGACCACACAAAGAACGTCAAAGACGGCCGAAGGATTCCCGATGTCGAAACCCTACATCAAGATTCGGAAACAGGAAGCAAGCCTTCCTACTTTCGCGGTCACCACTGGGGTTGCATCGCCTTATTGACGAGTGTGCGCAAAAAGTTCTGGAGTACGCCGATGTGGGCAGAAATTCATCGGAGCGACTTGGATGAAAAACGTTCTACGCGAATTGTTAGTGCGGCATTGTCGATAGTGCAGACATTGAAGAAAAAAGGATACCTGGTCCTTGATGCTTTTTTTGCCGTTGGACCTGTTTTTACTATGGCGCACAGTACCAGTAATGACTCTCTTCATATAGTGACACGAGCAAAAAAGAACGTAACGGCCTTTTTGCCGGCAGGAAGTAAAAAGAAAGGAAAACGTGGCCCCAAACCAACGTATGGCAGGAAACTCAAGTTGATGAAACTCTTTGATTCAGATTCAACCAAATTCAAATTTACAACAGTTGACGCCGACATATACGGAACCACAGAAGCTGTCAGGTGTCTCGTATTGGATTTGTTGTGGAGACCAATCAAAGGAGTTTTGCGATTCATATTGATAGAGTCATCGCATGGCAGGATAATTCTTATCACAAACGATCTTTCTTTAAGTGCCAAGACCGCAATATTCCTCTATTGTAGACGAGCATCGATAGAGACGCTCTTCAATTCACTGAAAAACCTCCTGGGTGGATTATGCTATCATTTCTGGTCAAAATATCTCCAACCATCCTCTCGGCGACCTGCACGAAAAGGTACGCCAAAACCGATTTCTTTAAACCCCGAAAAAACCAAAATTACCCTTGAAGCCATTGAAAAATTCGTTGTCGTTCAAATCATCGTTCTGGGAATACTGCAAGTGCTGGCCCTGAAATTCCCCAAGGAAATTATAAGCAAGTCGCTGTGTTGGATGAGAACACCTCCAGAGGATATTCCATCGGAATTCATGACCAAAATCGCACTGTCAAATATTTTCAGGAATAACTTAACGGTCTTCGCAAAAAACATGATAACGTTGTTAATTCGTAAAAGGCAGAAATTTCACTCGGGAAACGGCTTTTTGGAGGAGGCCGCGGCATGAAATAACTTATAACTGTCGAGTTATAGTGAAGAAGTTATGCATCAAATGAAGGTCATTCGTTAGGTTTCAAATACAGATGGGCGAAATCCCCTTGAAGATCCCTGATTAACCCTTTGACTCTCCATTCTGAACCTATGTATCTTTTTTGTCCATGCATGGATCGTGTGAGCACCCTTTGACCGGAGAACGCCAATGAAAAAACCTGTCTGCCTCATTATCCGCGACGGTTGGGGCCATGCGCCTGCATCACCATCAAATGGGATTTCATGCGCAAAGACAGACCGGACCAATGAATTCAATGAAAAATACCCTTCAACCCTGATAAAAGCGCATGGCGAATATGTGGGCCTTGTGCCAGGCAACCAGGGAAACAGCGAAGTGGGCCACTTGAATATTGGCGCAGGCCGCATTGTGTACCAGAGCATGACCCGTATAACCAAATCCATAAAAGACGGCGATTTTTTCACAAACCCCGCGCTAGTCCAGGCAATAGAATTCGCCCGTAAAAACAATAGCGCCCTGCACCTGTTCGGGCTTGTGCAGGACCAAGGCGTGCACGCGGTCACTGAACACTGCGTGGCCCTTCTCGATTTGTGCGCGCGGCAAAAGTTTACCAATGTGCTTATTCACGCATTCACCGATGGACGGGACACGCCGCCCAAGTCAGCGCTTACCTATCTGCAACAGCTCCAGGAAGGGATCGACAAACATGGCGTGGGGAGGGTGGCGTCAGTAATGGGCAGATACTATGCCATGGACCGCGACCAGCGCTGGGACCGCACTGAAATCGCCTACAACTCCCTGATCAGGGGCCAGGGAATCAAGGTCAAAAACTGGCGTGAAGCCATTGACGACGCATATGCTCACGATGAAAATGATGAATTTATTAAGCCCCGAATCATTGATTTTAAAGGCATACGGGACAAGGACGCCATTATTTTCTTTAACTACCGGCTCGACCGGGTGCGCCAGCTCACCCACGCTTTTACCGATGAAAAATTCACCTCGTTTTCCCGTGAAAAGCGCGCTGTATATTTCACCGCGTTCACGGATTATTACAAAGGCGGGAATTTTAGTATTGCCTATGGCACTATGTCAAACGCGAACATTTTCGGTGAATACATCTCGGCCATGGGATTGCGCCAGCTCAGGTGCGCGGAAACTGAAAAGTACGCCCATGTCACCTTCTTTTTCAATGGACAGCGGGAAGAGCCCTATCCAGGCGAAGATCGGGTGTTGATAAGCAGCCCCAAAGTGGCTACCTACGACATTCAGCCTGAAATGAGCGCTTCTGAAGTGCGCGATAAGGTCGTTGAGGCGATAAAAAAGGACATCTACGATGTCATTATTGTGAATTTCGCAAATTGCGATATGGTGGGCCATACCGGTGTTTTCAAGGCTGTGCTCAAGGCGGTCAAAACAGTGGATATATGCGCAGGCGATGTGGTTGACGCGGTCCTAGCCCAGGGAGGATCAGTCATTGTCACGGCCGACCACGGCAACGCGGAACAAATGACGCTTGCGGACGGTTCGCCCATGACAGCGCATACGACAAACGAAGTCCCGCTTATTCTGATAGGGCAAGGGCGGGTACCATTGCGCAACGACGGTATTCTCGCGGACATTGCGCCTACCATGCTCCAGATATTGGGCATGCGGCAGCCAGCTGAAATGACCGGCCGTTCACTCATACTATCATGATAGAAACTGAAAAAAAACGGATTTTTCTGTATAATACCCGTACCCGGTCCAAGGAACCATTTGTTTCGCAGGGTGATTGCGTTAGCCTTTATACCTGTGGTCCCACGGTGTACAACTTCGCCCACATCGGCAATCTGCGGACTTTTCTATTCGAAGATATTCTCAAACGCACACTGCTGTTCAATGGGCTCAAAGTAAAACATGTCATGAATATCACCGACGTGGGGCACCTGGTCTCAGACGCGGACACCGGCGACGATAAAATGGAAACCGGCGCTGTTCGCGAAGGCAAAACAGTGTGGGATATTGCCGCGTTTTACACACAGGCGGTCATGGCCGATTTTAAAAAGCTCAATTTTATACCAGCTGACATATACTGCAAGGCCACCGATCACATTGCAGAACAGATTAACCTGATAAAAACGCTTGAGGACAAAGGATACGCCTATATCATAGACGATGGCGTTTATTTTGATACATCAAAATTTTCCCGCTATGCTGATTTTGCCCGGTTACGGATTGATGAACTTGAAGCTGGCGCGCGTGTTGAGATGGTCAAAGGAAAACGGCAAGTCACGGATTTTGCCTTGTGGAAATTTTCACCAAAGGACAAGCAGCGGCAAATGGAATGGGAAAGTCCCTGGGGAAAGGGCTTCCCAGGATGGCACATAGAATGCTCGGCTATGGCCATGAAGCACCTAGGCGAGACCCCTGACATCCATTGCGGAGGCATTGACCATATTCCCGTGCATCACACTAATGAGATTGCCCAGTCAGAGGCTGCCACTGGCAAGCCCTTTGCCAATTTCTGGCTCCATGGTGAATTCCTGGTACTAGAGAAGGAGAAGATGGCAAAATCAGGGGGCAATTTTATTATTCTGAAGACCCTTGAAGAACGCGGCATTGGTCCGTTTGTGTACCGGTTTTTCTGCCTTTCAGCGCATTACCGTGCGCCGCTCGCGTTCAGTTGGGAGGCGATCCAGAATGCCCAGCAAGGCTACAACAGTCTGGTGTCAAAAATCAGTGAATTGCGCAACAACCCAGGCCTGGGTTTTCCGACAGATGTCCAGCCGTACGAAGTTGAATTCCAGAGAGAAATCAACGATGATTTGAATATGCCCAGGGCCATTGCCGTACTGTGGAAAGTATTACGGAGCGATGCGCTCCAAAACAGCCAAAAACTGGCGCTGGCCGAGAGCTTTGACCGGGTGTTTGGCCTGGGGTTGGGCCAGGTTTCCGGCACCTTTGTCAGCGACATTCCCGCGGAACTTCTCCAGCTTCTCAATGAAAGAAATCAGGCGCGCAAGGCAAAAGACTGGCCGCTTTCCGATTGTTTGCGGGACACTATTCTGGAAAAAGGATACAAGATCATTGATACGGCAACAGGCGCGAAACTGGAAAAAATAACATAACAAGGAGTACTTAATATGTGTGCAGAAGACAATGGCAAAAAACAGACTGTCGAGAACATGCTTGAGGAGCGTTTGCTCGAAAAACGGGAGGTCTTTCTTTGGGGCGCTATTGACGACCAGAGCGCGGAAAAGATCGTCAAACGCATACTCTATCTCAATTCGCAGGGTTCTGACGACATTACCATGTATCTTAACAGTCCCGGCGGGATCATCTCGTCTGGTCTGGCGATTTATGATGCCATGCAGGCCTCAAAAGCCGCTGTTTCCACTGTGTGCATGGGTCAGGCAGCCAGCATGGGCGCGGTCATTTTGTGTGCTGGGGCAAAAGGCAAACGTCTCATATGGCCCAATGCGCGTGTCATGATCCATCAGCCACTCATTTCCGGATCCATGTTTGGACCAGCCACAGACCTCCAGATCCAGGCCGAAGAAATGCTGCGTATTCGCAGCCGGCTCAACGAGATTCTGGGAAAACACTGCGGCAGAAAAATCGACGATGTGGAAAAGGACACAGACCGTGATAATTACCTCTCCGCTCAGCAGGCTATTGATTACGGACTGGTGGATAAAATAGTTTAAACCTGAAAATATAGGCGCAAGGAAGGCCTGCGGACCGAGGAACGAAGCTTCATCCTGGAAGGAGCCTCAAGCCTCGTTTTTTTACCCTTGCGCCTGACATTAGATACTTGTATCGGTGACCCAATTGACGATCTCAAGCCCCCTGATGCCTTTAAAATCCGCGGTATTGTTTGTAACCAGTATAGCGCCTGCGGATATGGCATGCGCTGCAATGAGGGCGTCGAATCGATGCCGCCCGATGTGGCCTGAATGGGAACGGAGTTTTCCGTAGGCCTTGGCTGCTTTTGCGTTAAAGTCCAAGACAGGAATGTATTCGAGCATGCCATCCAGCGCCTTTCTGCGGGAAGGGGCAAGGGAGGGATCGCGTTCTACGCCTTGTTCGAGTTCGGCAAGAGTTACGGAAGAGATGACAATATCGCCTATGGCCAAGTCGCTAACTTTTTGGGCTACAGAGGCTGGCTGGTTTTTGAACAGGTAAATACAAATGTTGGTATCGAGAAGATACTTCACCATGATCTTTTCGGACCCATGCCTTTTTCCCGGCCTTCTTTCATGAAGCCAGGGTCAAATGCGGCGAATTTCTGAAGGATGCCTTTAAGGCTCCTTACCGCGGGCCGTATCCGCAGGCCTCCTCGCTGACGGATAATTTCGACAGCAGTACCTTCGCGGCCAGGACAGAGGGAAGCAGGGATGCGTACTGCGAGGGAATTGCCACTTTTAAACAGTTTTGTGACCATGTTTGTTTCCAATCTATGTATATACATTAAATATATACATTTATACCTGAGAATGCAAGTTTTCAATGGGCCTTTCGCCTCGCAAATGATATGACCTATAAATTTAAGAAGCCCCTGGGACCGGAGAGGACCCAAGGGCTTTTTAGGTTTGAGAAGCTAAAAAGAAAATGGGTGTAAACTTTTTAGCTTTGGGTCTGAGATTACAAAAAACCGGCTTCTCGCAGCCGACTTTTGGCCGTTTATTATTTAGTTGCCGTATTTCGGAAAAAAGTTCAAAGTATTTTTTTACTGGCCTATTCCCGCCAGGCGTTCACGAGCCGCTGGAGACCATCTGCCCTCTGGAAAGAGCTGGATATAGCGTTGGTATTCCTTGCGCGCTTCGTTGAACTGTCCCAGCCTGTTGAGACAGTCTGCCTGCCAGAAAATTGAGTTTTCCAGGAACCTGCTTTCAGGGAAGCTTTGCTGGAGCTGTTCGTAGCATTTAATGGCGGCCTTGCAGTCGTATAGTTCAGATCCCATGAGGTAGGCCATATTATAGATGGCTTTGTCGATGATCGGATTGCCTGGAAAGCGGTCGATATATTCAGAATAGGTCTCCACCGCTGCCTGCGGGTTTTTCATTAAATATTGGATTTCAGCGAGTTTTATATACGCCTCGTGGATCCATAGGCCGTTTTTGTATTGGGAGATGTACTGTTTGAGGTCTTTTTCCGCATGAGTGTAGTTTTTTAAATTGGAGGCTTCGATAAGCGCTGTTTCCCAGAGAACATTGTCCTTTTTCACCATGTTTGCCGTGTTTTTTTCAACATATCTCAGGACAGTGACTACACTGGCAAAATCGCCCATGCCCCTGTAGCAGAGTGAAATTTTTTCAAGGATTTCATCGCCTGCGGCACGGGTGATGTCCGTACGGTCATCGAGGGCCTGGAGTGTTTTCAGGGCGTTTGAGTAGTTCCCGTTCTTGATATCGTTGCAGGCCATGAGGTATTCAGGGTTTTCCAGAAGCGCTTCGCGTGAAATGAATACAGGCAGGATTGGCTGTGCGCTAGATTCTGTTTGCAAAGGTACCGGAATTTGTATCTGGCCCTGGGCCAGGGGCTTTTGGGGCGCTGTTGGAACCGGCTGCATGGCCGGGGCTGTTTCAGAGGGAAGCGGGAACGGTCCGCTGGTTTGTGCGAGGCCCAGAGAGCCCTGGAGGTTCCAGACAATTTCAGAAAGCCGCGCCATGGCGCTTTGCGCGGGATATTTTTTTATGGTAGTGCCGCACACGAGGACAGCGCTGCCTCCTTCGACCTGTTCTGATGTTACGGGAGAGACAAGACTGCGGATTTCAACAATGCCTGAAAGAACAGTAAGCTCTGTAGACGGAAATGACGTACCGTTTTTTTTGTTTACCGCCACGGAGAATTTTGTGCCAACAATGACGCATTCCGCGTTTGGCGTAAGGACACAGAACTTCTGCTGTGCATTGAGTTTTGCTACGGTGAATACAGCTTCGCCCGAGTCGATGCGGACAATGGTGTTACCGGCCTCGCTGGCTTGGATCCGGGCAAGGGAGTTTTTGTACAGGTAGAAGCCAGTGTTAGGTGTAAGGCCTGCAAAGAGACCGTCTGACGCATTAGTGGCAAAAACATCGCCTTTTTTAACATTGAGAAGGGCTTTTTCAGAGGCAGTCACAACTGTTTCGTTGGGTCTTTTCATCATTATAATAAAGGTGGCTGTGCCCAGGGCGAGGAGCAGGGAAAGGACCGCAATGGGGAGGGGTTTGCGTAAGAACCAGAAAAACGAGGCAATCCCCGGTATAATGAAAGCATCGCGGACGCGCTTCCGCTGAAGATCGTCCAGTTCAGCGAAAAGCCTGTTTTCGAAGACAATCCATTCCTGCGCTGATTTTTCAGGCGGCTGGACCGTGTTCAGCAGGGCGACAAGCTGCCTGGTCCTGGGTTCGTTTTCCTGTACGGTTGTGTTTTTCATTGGTTTAGGTATTTTGAGAGCAATTTTTTCATTTCCTCGCGTCCGTGGAAGAGCCGTGACTTCACTGTTCCCACCGGTTTTTCAGTTATCTCAGCTATTTCCTCTAGCGATTTTCCTTCCATGTCGTGCAGGATAATGACCATTTTCTTTTTAAGGTTTATTTTGTCAAGGGCGCTATAAATAATATTTGTAATCTCCTCTTCCTCAAGTCTTGCATGAGGCCCCTTGTGCATTTCTTCGGGCCTGTTTTCGATCCCTTTGAATTCGGGAACAAGGACCGGCTGCCGTTTTTTCAGCTTTGACCTGATTTGGGCAGTACAGACATTCAACGCGATCCGGTATGCCCAGGTGTTAAATGAGGAATTGCCCTTGAAGCCCGGCAGGGACCTGAAAATCTGGATAAAGACCTGCTGGACCACGTCCTCAATTTCAAAACACGGCCCAAGAGTTTTGTATGCAAGACTGAGAAAAACCCTTTTATATTTGTTAAAGAGCAGGCTCTGCGCCCTTCGATCGCCCTTGATGCTGTTCCGTATAAGCTCTTGATCTTCAGTGTCTTGCGCTATATACATGGAGCGATCTTTATAAATTAGTTGTTGGAAGTGCTTGTCTGGTTCAAAGAATTTTCATGAAAAAGGGCGTATTTGTGCATACGGTTGGAGAAATAGCAGAAACCAGTCCCAATCCATCCAAGGATTGCCAAGTTCATTATGGTAATGCGGACATATGAGGCATTCTCGTACCTGTTGTAGTCGGGTCCTTCTAAGGCGTTTCCGGCGTCTTTGCGCAGCCGTTGTTCGAGCACCAGCGCCACTGCGCACTGCCATGTGGCCACAAGCGATCCAAGCAGCCAGTATTCGGTATGGTAGCCGTTGAATTCCATCTCTGTATTTACTTCAACTGAACGGCCGGGCAGCACGACGATTTTCCTGTTGAAAGGCGCCAGGTATTTCCTCTGCAATAAAAGATCGTAATTTCCGGTTCTGAGGATGGTTTCCTTGGGCGTTTTTCCGATCCAGACGCTATCGACAAGGATATCGCATTCCAGAGGCGTTGAGGTAATGTTTATTTTCCCCAAAACGTTGCTTTCCAGGTAGTTTTTGAGCTTGAGCACCACGATATCGGCGATGTCACCGGCATTGACGTTGTCGAAAAGGACCTCCTTGGTCTCTTCTATGTGCTGCACGGTTTCTATAATTGTAAATCGGACGGTCTTTCCCGAGCCGTCCGGGCCCGGGCCAATGGACCCGCCAACGGCAATAGAGGGGACGGCGCCCGCGCGCTTTTCGAGTACGCGCAGAGAGACCAGGGATTCGTCAGTGCAGAGCACCTTGAAGTTCTGGAATTGGTTGTCCAATTCCATCTTTTTCCTGATGGTCTGGTGAATTCCCTGGAATGCGGTATCAGCCTGGCCTATTTGCTCAAACCGGAAGATGAGCACGGCTTCGTCCCCGGAAAAAGGGATGGCGTGCGCCTGCGCGGAGAGGCATGCAAGGAGAAGGAGCGGCAGCAGCATGCCTTAAATATAGCATTTGCCTAATTGGCAACAAAATTGTATTTGAGACCGGGCAGGAACAATAACTATTTTTTAAGTCTTTTCAAAAAACGCGAACAAGGGAAGGCAGTGTGATTGAAAAAATTGAACGTCTCAGGAACATAGGGATCAGCGCGCACATCGATTCGGGCAAAACGACCCTCACTGAACGGATTTTGTATTATACCCGGCGAATACACGCCATGCACGAGGTAAAAGGCAAGGACGGGGTTGGCGCCCTCATGGACTCAATGGACCTGGAACGGGAACGTGGCATTACCATCTCCTCGGCTGCTACAAGCTGCACCTGGAAGGGGATTGATATCAATATCATCGATACACCTGGACATGTGGACTTTACCATTGAGGTGGAACGCGCGTTGCGGGTGCTCGACGGGGCCATTCTGGTCCTCTGCGCTGTCGGCGGCGTGCAATCACAATCCCTTACCGTAAACCGGCAGATGGAGCGTTACCGGGTGCCCCGGCTGGCGTTTGTGAATAAATGCGACCGTACGGGCGCGGACCCTGTGCGTGTGGCGGCCCAGATACGGGAAAAACTGGGCCAGAAATCGGTGCTGGTGCACCTGCCTATAGGGCTTGAGACGAATTTTGAGGGTATTATTGACCTTGTAATAATGAAGGCGGTGTATTTTGAAGGGAAAAACGGCGACCAGATTGTAGAAAAGGAAATACCCGCGGAACACGCAGAAAGGGCGGTCCAGGGCAGACAGACCCTTCTGGAGGCACTGGCCGACCACTCCGATGAAATCGCCCATCTCTATCTCGAAGGACGCGACGTACCGCTTGCGCTGGCGGAAAAGGTCCTGCGCGACTGCGTCATTTCCCGTGTTCTGTTGCCGGTGTTCATCGGATCAGCCTACAAGAACAAAGGGGTGCAGCTTCTCCTTGACGGTATCATGAAGTATCTCCCTTCCCCGGTCGATGTTGACACAATAGCATACGACCAGAACCATGAAAACGCAGAGATCGCGCTGAAAGCCGATTGCACGCTGCCCTTCGCGTCCATTGTTTTCAAGCTCGAGGACGGCCCCTTTGGCCAGCTCTCATACCTGCGCGTCTATCAGGGGGCGCTGCGCAAAGGCGATACTGTTGCCATAGGCCGCACGGGAAAAAAGGTCAAAATCGGCAGGCTGGTGAAAATGCATGCTGACACCATGGAGGAGATAGACAGCGCAGGCGCGGGTGATATTGCCGCAGTGTTCGGCGTCGACTGCGCCTCCGGAGACTCAATAACCGATCCTTCGGTCAATATTGCCATGACCAAGATGCATGTGGCCGAGCCTGTGGTCCATATGGCGATTACCCCGGCTGACCACAAGGCGAACATGAACATGGCAAAAGCGCTCAACCGTTTTACCAAAGAGGACCCCACCTTCAGGTCGTGGGTCGATCCCGAAAGTAATGAGCAGATCATCGCGGGCATGGGAGAACTGCATCTTGATATCTACGTGGAGCGTATGAAACGTGAATACGATGCCATAGTGACCGTGGGCGCGCCCCAGGTCGCCTACCGTGAAACCATCACAAAGCGTGTTGAATTCAGTTATACGCACAAAAAACAAACTGGCGGGGCGGGACAATTCGGCAAGGTCGAAGGCTTTATGGAAGTCCTCGAAGGCGGTGACTATGAATTTGTCGATAAAATAACCGGCGGCGCAATTCCCCGCGAGTTTATTCCTTCGGTCGACGATGGATTTCGCAAATGCCTTCCCAAAGGCGACCTTATCGGTTTTCCCATTGTTGGTGTGCGCATGACTGTCAACGACGGCGCTTCCCATCCGGTCGATTCCTCGGACATGGCCTTTCAGATGGCCGCAATTGGCGCGTTCCGCGACGCCTACCGCAGGGCCGCGCCGGTCATTCTCGAACCGGTCATGAAGGTTTCGGTCGACACGCCCACTGAATTCCAGGGGACCGTGCTTCAGGGGCTCAGCCAGCGGCGAGGCATCATTATCAGCGCGCTCGACGACCTGGGTATGAGCAGGATAGACGCGGAGGTCCCGCTTTCTGAAATGTTCGGATATACCACTAGCCTCCGGTCAGGAACACAAGGCAAGGCGGAATTCACCATGGAATTCTCGCGTTACCAGCGGGTTTCTGAATCCATAAAGGAGAAGGTGGTCAAAGCCATCGAGGAACAGCGGAAAAAACGGGGCGAATCGGCGGGAGGAGGCAGAAAATGAAGAAGCATGAACTTACCGACAAGGGTCCGTTTAAAAGCTTTGAGGAGTGCACCCATGGCGGCTTAGAGATGGGAGAGCTCGGGTTTTTCGCATCGCGCCATGGCGTGGGAAAGACAGCCCTTTTGGTCCAGATCGGGCTTTATCATATATTCAGGGGCAATGGCGTCATCCACCTTTCATTCACTGATACGCCCGAAAAGGTGTTTGCCTGGTACGAGGACATTTTCAGTAAAATCAAGGAAAAGCGCGGGCTCGAAGACGCCGCTGTTGTTCATGAGGAGATGCTCCGTGAACGTGTCATTGTGTCGGCGCCGCACAAATCCGGCCATCCTGCGTCCGAACTCACCTCGCTTGCAAATATTATTACCAATGGCGGATTCAAGGCAAGCGTGTTGCTTATTGACGGACTGGCCCTTGAAAGCATTTCTATCGAAGATTACGCGAAATACAAGGCTTTTGCCAGGAAACACGGGCTTGCCATATGGTTTTCGCTAACGGTAAATAAATTAGACGACAGCAGGCATCTTCTGGACGACATGAAGGGCGCGCTCGAACCCTACAAGGATGTTTTTGATGCGGGAATTTTCCTGCTGCCCCAGGGCGGTATTATCAGGCTTGTACACTTAAAAGACCATGGGGACAATACGGTCCGTGAAACGCACCTTGTCATTGACCCGGTTTCACTGCTCATGGCTGAATAGTTTTTCCATACTGCTGATTTTACCTCAAATGTGATATATATCATTGCTTTCTCTAATTAAATAATATAAATTTAGAGGTATAACACTTACAATAATATATAAATATATATAAACTTAGTATATTTTTATTACACATCTTGATGTAGATAGAAACGATCTAATATGTTATGATAAAACAAAATATAGAAATCGCCTCTGTCGTAATTTCAATAATTTGTGACAATAAAACACTTGGTGAAAAACTGTTCAGCCAGTATAAAGACTTTTTTTCCAGAAAAAAAGCAGTATTAGATTTTTGTATTAATTCGAAAAGCCGTTGTCAATTTTTAAATCGACCTTCAGGGATATGCCTTAGACGCCATGGAAAGAATGTTTTCCTAAGCAGCCGCGGTTTTGACCTGAAGATCTGTTTTGCTCCTTTGAAAGCGTTGATTAATTTTAACGGAGACCTGAAGATTTTTGATCAGGCGCTCCGTTTGCTATATTCACAGGTACTTCCGATTTTTAATGGTCTGCTGGTGCATGGAGCTGCAATTGCTGATGATAAAGGCGCCTATCTTTTTTATGGCCCTTCTGAGGCAGGCAAGACAACTGTGTCAAAAATGGCTGAAAGGGTCGACAAAACTGTCCTTACGGACGAATTGGCAGCTATCAGGAAAATCAAAGGCCAATACTATTTATTTGGTACGCCTTTCTGGGGGCACTGCAATGGTCCCAGGCGAAATATGGGAAAAAAGCTTATTTCAGTGCTCCGTTTAGTAAAAAGCAATCGTTTCGGAGTTGTTGAGGCAAAGCCCATTGCCTTGGCCTCAAGTTTGCTTCAATCAATAATGAACTTTGAAAATAACAGCGGGACCAACCAGCGACTGTTGAATGCCGCCTCTGATCTGGTGGCTATGGTCCCGACAAAAGAGATTGAATTCAGGAAGACCGACAACATCTGGAGGAAAATCGCGTGAAAGAGCTGATAAAGCAGAATCCAAGAAGCGCTTCACGGAAATACAAGGACGAAGCTCTGGTGATTACGCCTGATGACAGACGGATCCACAAGCTTAACCAGACTGCCACCTTCATTTGGGAGGCTGCGGGAAACAGGGGAATCGGCAAAGACGAGTTGGTGAATAAAATGCACCAAGCCTTCGAAGCTCCGGTGAAGACAATCCAGACTGACCTTATGGTTTTCTTAAAAGAGATGGTCAAAAAGAAGATACTGGTTAAAATAGCGGCCTAAAACATATGATTGCCTATTTTCTGGAAAAGCGCACGCCGGTCATCGCCTATCTGGAAGTCACCATGGCCTGCAATGTGCGGTGCATTCATTGTTACCGGGAAAAGACATTGCCAAAGCCCCGTGATGAACTGACGCGGAAAGAGATCAATGTCCTGCTCGATGAACTTGCGCGGTTGGGAACGCTCATTCTTGTGGTTACCGGCGGAGAACCTTTTATGCGGCCTGATATCATGGAAATTCTTTCTGACGCACGGAAAAAGGGATTTGCCGTGGTGGTCTTCACGAATGCTACCTTGATATCAGGAGAACATGCGCGCGCTTTATACGATATTGCGCCGTTAGGCGTTGAAGTGAGTATCCATGGATCAAACGCGCAGGTACACGATTCCATTACGGGTGTCAAAGGGTCTTTTGCCAAGGCCATGGCCGCAATCGCGTTGCTTAAGGAACACTGTATCAGGGTAAAAATGAAGGGCAATCTCATGCGCGCCAACAAATGCGACTACGATAGTCTCATCAAGGTCGCTGAGGACCTTGACCTGGAATGGACATTTGATCCATTTATTTTTCCCTGTAGGGACGGAAATGCCGCTCCAATAGGCCAACGGCCTGGACATAATTCCCTGGCCAAGGTTTTTTCCGAACCTCGTTTTGCGCGTCCGGGCGTACACCAGCCCGAAAGGTCGTATCTTGAGATGCCGGGGAACAGGCTCTGCGGCGCTGGAGTGAATATTGTCGCCATTGGAAGCACGGGAAGGGTATTTCCCTGTGTTCCTTTGAAGCTTGAAGCAGGAAATATTCGCATAGCCCCAATCGGGCACATCTGGAGAAAAAGTCCTGTTTTCGAGAAGCTGCGTTCCTATCGTGTCCGTGATCTTGTGTTTTGCGGCGATTGCGACCTTAAAAAGTACTGTCCGCGCTGTTCAGCCATGTCGTTTAACGAGACTGGCGATCTTTTAGGTTGCGCGGCCATTTCCCGGTCCATTGCCCAGGCGCGCAAGCGTACCGGCGGCCGTGTTTCACAGCGGCTTCAGTCTCCTGTGGATACAGAGGCAACCTATGCGTGAATACCAGAAAGAACTTTTAACAGAGCAAATGAAAATACACCAAGCCTGCTCAGTCCGGGTAGGCGGATATTGCATGTCCCCGGTCATCAGGGACAATGCCGAGGTAACGCTTGAACCTGTGGCCGACCCGGCCGCTCTCAGACCTGGTGAAATCGTGGCTTATTTTATAGGCACTCAGCTTTTAGTGCACCGTCTGCTTGGGAATAACGGGACGTTGTTGCGCTTGAACGGAGACAATATAGATGCACTTCCACACGAAATTGCGCCAGAGGCTGTTTTTGGCCGCGTGCGCAAGATAAAAAATCCGGGTTTTTTCAAACGGCTACTTAAAAAAACAGGGGAAATGTATGCGAGGCTCATCAAAAAATAGAAATAAATACCTGAACGTGCCCAAAATGAAATACCTGAAACCGGCCGTTGAGTCAGATCTTATTTACGAGACGCAAGCATTAGGTTGCGCCCAGTGCTTAAACCGTGATCCGGAAACCGCTGTGGGGTGGGACGGAGGTTGCGGTGGCGAAAGTATCAACAATTACTGATCGCTGGTTGATTGCAGACTGCCGGAAGGAGGCTGTTATGGCCAATTATCGTCACATTGTCGTAGGAATTATGATCTTTGCCGTGGTTCCCTTGTTTGCAACCACCAAGCGATGGAGCGGCGGCGGGAGTGACAACTTTTACAACAATACAAGCAACTGGGTTGGCGGGGTCGCGCCTGTTGCGGGCGATACCATACGCTTCGATTCTTCGGCCAAAGAATGCAGTCTGAACGTGGCGCCAGCGTCAGTCGGCAAGCTGACCTTTACATCAGATTATACTGGCGCTTTTAAATTCGCAGCCCGTACGCTTTCTGTCACCGGTGATGTTGACCTAAGGACTGGCGGGACAATTGCCGGCAATACAGGTACGCTCCGGTTTACCGGTACTGCGGCGCAAACATTTATTCCAAACGCGGGCGAGGGGCTTTACCGGGTCACACAGTATGGCGCTGGCGGTACGACTATTTCAGATAATCCTATGTACCTCAGCAACGCCCTGACTGTCACCACTGGTACGTTTGACTTGGGGAGCGGGTTGACGCACAAAGTGCAATCCGTCACTGGTTCGGTGACTGGGAATCTTTCGTTCAATATCTCAACGCTTATTGTGACTGCTGGAAATGCCACATTTACCAATCTGCCCGTTACGGCCGGCTCTGGCGCGCTTTGCTTCCAGGACACAGCGGGCAACCAGACTTTTTATCCCCGGGCTTCAGTGACGTTTCCCGATATTGTGCTTGAAATGGGTGCTACGCGTTCATTGACAATTTCTACCTACGACCTGATAGCAACTGATGTTACTATTTCATCCGGTACATTGAATCTGAGCACGGGCCGTACACACACTGTTCAGAATATCTCCGGCTCAGGCAACCTGAATTTCAATTCCAGTACACTGCGGACATCGGGTACTTCGGTCAACCTCGGGTCAATCACCACGCTTACGCAAGGTACTGGCACGCTGGAATTCATTGGCGGTTCTGGGACGCAGGTTTTTACTCCTAAGAACGGTGCCACGCATCCTTCCATTGTTGTCTCGGGTGCTGATACGGTACGGCTTTCAACATTTGCCCTTATCACCAACGGGTATACCCAGACAAACGGCATCTTGGACCTAAATGGAAAAAATATCACTACCGTAAACAGCGGCGATTTTTCAATCACAAACGGGACCAGCGGCACTCTTGCCAATGTTGGCGGCCGTAAGATAACCGTTGCAGGCGACGCGAATTTTTTGGGCCAGGACATAAGCTATTTGAATTTTGATCCCGCAACCCGGTGCACGCTTGCGGTCACTGGCGCGCTCAACGCTAAATATACAACACTCAAAAATAATGTCGCCTCGGTGCAAACCGGTCTTGCACGCACTTGTGCGGATAGCGGCGGGAATATCAACTGGTCTTTTATCATTACAAAAGAGTGGGATGGAGATGCTGGCGATAATTATTGGGGTACTGCCGCGAATTGGACGGACGATGAACTGCCCGGACCAGACGACACGATAAGTTTTGGGGGAAATTATACAGGCAACTGTTCCTTGAATGTTGATGCAACCGTGAAAGAGGTGCTTTTTACCTCGGCGTATGGCGGCCCCTATACAGGCATTTTTGTTTTTAAAACAGGAAACACACTTACCGTTACAGGCAATGGCGACTTCAGATCGGGCGGTACGTTTGAGAGCCAGGGTGGAACGTTGGCTTTTACCGGATCCTCTGCGCAGACGTTTTATCCAGGCACTGGTACATTCCCTGCCATTGTCCAGAATGGCACAGGCGGTACAACCATATCTTCGTCAAACCTGACAGCCGGGACGCTTACGATCACTTCCGGAACTTTTGCTCTTGGTATTGGACTCACACATACGGTCTCCACAGTATCCGGCGCAGGCAACCTTGATTTTGGCTCGTCCATTCTCCAGGTCACAGGCGCCACTGCTGATTTTAGTTCCATGGGGACCCTTACAGAGGGTACAGGCATACTAACTTTTACAGGAACATCAGCGCAAACATTTACTCCGAAAAACAGCGCGACCCTCTATCGTATCGTCCAGAATGGATCGGGTGGAACAGCTGTTTTGACCAATGAATTTACGCTCAGCAATGCGCTTACCATCACTTCCGGGTCCTTTGATCTGGGAACAGGTCTTGCCCATTCGGTCGCGAGCATTGCGGGTGCAGTGACAGGCACACTTGTGTTTAATACTTCGGCGCTCGAGGTGTCGAATGGCAACGCTGATTTCCGGAACCTTCCGGTCACACCTGGAACAGGAAAACTCGTATTTACCCGGACAGGGGCAAACCAGACTTTTTATCCGCGATCGGGCGCTACATTCCCTGAAATTGAAGTTAAAATGGGGTCGATCCGGATCGTGACTCTTTCAACCAATGCCCTGGCATCGGCCGGAAATTTGACCGTCACCTCGGGAACCATTAATCTTGGAACGGGCCTTGCACATTCGGTTGTCAGCGTTTCAGGCGCAGGTAACCTTAATTTTAACACCAGCACCCTGCAGGTTTCAGGTACGACGATAAACTTCGGGTCAATTGGCACGCTGACAGCCGGAACAGGCACGCTCCAATTTACCGGTGCCTCAGGCGACCAGACATTTACTCCAAGACCAACTGGCATTATCCATCCAGCCATCTCGCACACCGGTGCTAGCACGCTCAAACTCTATACCAATCCGCTTGTCGCTAATTCATTTTCTCAGAGCGCAGGATCATTCGACCTAAATGGTCTTAATGTGACAACAGTGAATGGCGGAAATTTCACTATTACCAATGGTGACACAGCCAGCATCAGGGATGTGGGCGGTCGCACAATCACGGTCGCGGGCGCAACCTCCATCGACGGGCAATCGGGCAATTTAGTCAATCTTAAAGGCAGTTCCGCCTGGGCAATCGCCAGTACTGGCAGTATTGTCGCGAATTATGTGACGCTGAAAAATTGCACAGCTTCGGTGGCTGCGGGCACAGCGCGCAACAGCAACGACAGCACGGGCAATGTGAACTGGAATTTCATGGCAGGCAAGGTCTGGGACGGGGAGGGCGGCGATAACGTGTGGAGCAATGCCCTTAATTGGCGCAATGACATTCTTCCGGGAATAAACGATACGGTCACTTTTGACGATAGTTATACCGGCAATTGCACACTCAATACATCGGCCACGGTCAAATCCATGTTGTTCACCTCAGGCTATACGGGAATATTTGTTTTTACAGCAGGGGAGACGTTGACAGTCACTGAAGACGCGGACTTCAGATTAGGCGGCGCAATTGTGACGGCTGGAGGCGCGCTAAAGTTTACCGGCGCGTCCGCGCAAACCTTTACCCCCAAATCAGGGTCAACTTTTCCCGCGATTATCCAGGATGGCGCCGGAGGCACAACCATTTCCGGATACAGTCTTTTGTCTGGAGAGTTGACCATCACTTCCGGAACCTTGAATATGGGCAGTGGTTTTACTCATACGGTAACCAATATTTCGGGCGCGGGTGATATAAATTTGGGCGCATCCACGCTCCAGGCAAGCGGGGCAACAGTGAATTTCGGGTCAATGGGGACATTGACGCCAGGAACAGCAACGCTGATATTAAACGGAACGTCGCCGCAGACACTCACGCCCAAAAGCGGCGGCAGTTTTTACCGCATTACGCAAAACGGCAGCGGCGGAACCACGGTTTCGACCAATGCCCTTACGGTGACCAATGCGTTTACGGTTTCAAGCGGCGTTTTTAACCTTGGCGCCGGGCTTACCCATTCTGCCTATAGTGTTGTGGGCGCGGTTGCGGGCACGCTTTCGTTCAACACTTCGACACTGCAGGTGACCGATGGAAACGGCGACTTCAGGAACCTGCCGGTTTCCGCCGGGACAGGCCTGTTGAAATTTACCCGTACCGCGGGTAACCAGACATTTTATCCACGCTTGGGCGCTACCTTTCCCGCGATAGATATCGCCATGGCAGTGACCAGGACCACAACCATTGCGACCAACGCGCTTGTTGCCCCAACAATCACCTTGACGTCTGGAACGCTCAACCTGGGCGCTGGCTTGACCCATGCAATTGGCGGGATTTCAGGCGCGGGCAATATTGATTTTAATACTGGTACGCTTCAAATTTCAGGGACCTTAGCGAATTTTGGTTCTGTCACTACTCTCACTCCGGGAACAGGAACGTTGAAATTCATCGGCGGCTCCGGTGCACAGGTCTTTGTCCCTAAAGCAGGGGGAACGCATCCTGCAATTGTTCTTTCTGGCAGCGATACGCTCAGGCTTTCCACAAATAATTGTTCAGCCAGTTCTTTTTCTCAAACCGCTGGTACCTTTGACCCAAACGGCCTTGATTTTGCAACCGTGAACAGCGGCAATTATACAATTACCAACGGCACTGCTACGAGTTTCGCGGATCTTGCCGGCTGTTCATTGACCGTTGCGGGCGCGGCTTCGCTCAATGGCCAAGAGGGTAACCTGCTCAATCTGAAAGGGAGTTCCCTTTGGTGGATCTCGGTGACCGGCGCGCTTATCGCAAACTATGCGCAGATAAAGAACAGTAATGCCTCGGGCGGATCGCAGGGCGTTGCCTATAATAGCGCTGACAGCATGGGCAATACCAATTGGGGCTTTTCCATTCCCAAGGAATGGGATGGCGGCGGTGGGGATGGGAAATGGAACACGGCTGCTAATTGGACCAATGATGAACTGCCAGCAACCGACGACACGGTCATTTTCAATGGCACTAGTGTCAGCAATTGCACACTAAACACAACGGCTTCTGTTGCTGGGATATTGTTTAATACATCGTATACTGGCGTTTTTGTTTTTTATGGAACCGATACTCTAAAGGTCGCGGGCAATGCTGATTTTACTACAGGTGGTACAATACAAATGCTTGGCGGTGCCCTTGAATTCACCGGTTCTTCTCCACAGATATTTACGACAAAGTCAGGTGCCACGTATCCCGATGTCATCCAGAATGGCTCTGGCGGTACAACAATAAACGGCTATAGCTTGTCGGCCCAGCAGTTGAATATTAAATCAGGCTCTTTTGCCTTGGGAACAGGGTTTACCCATACGATCATCGAGTTTTATGGGTCTGGCGACATTAATTTCGGATCTTCGATACTCCAGGCCACGGGCGCGACAATTAATTTTGGTTCCATGGGGACCATTACTTCCGGAACAGGTACTTTGATTTTTACCGGCACATCGTCCCAAACATTTACGCCAAAGAGTGGCGGTTCGTTCTATAAAGTCACCCAGAATGGGTCTGGTGGAACCACGGTATCCACAAACGGACTGACTCTTACCAACGCGCTTACGGTAACAAGCGGCGCGTTTAACCTGGGAACCGGGCTTACCCATACCATTGGCGCGGGCATATCAGGCGCGGTTGCCGGAAACCTCTCCTTTGGTTCATCGACGCTCGATATTTCTGCGGGTAATGGGGATTTTCGTAATCTTCCAGTCACGGCAGGTACTGGAAGACTTGCCTTCAGCAATGGCGAGGCAAACCAGGTATGTTATCCGCGGTTAGGGGCGGCATTCCCTGAAATTGAAATAAAAATGGGCGCCACGCGCACAACAACCATAACAACAAACGCCTTGAATACCTCCAACATTATCCTTACCTCGGGAACATTAAACCTTGGCACTGGATTTACCCATACAGCAACAAACGTGTCCGCTACTTCTGGCAACCTGAATTTCAATACCAGTACGCTCCAGGTTACAGGCGCTTCGATAAATTTCAGCTCAATCGGGACCCTGACTCCAAGCACTGGTACGCTGCAGTTTGACGGCGGGTCTGGGGCGCAGGTGTTTACTCCCAAAAGCGGCGGCACTCATCCTGCCATCCTGCTTTCAGGAAGTGATACGTTGCGACTTGCTACAAACGCGCTTTCCGCAAATGGCTATTCGCAGACAGCGGGTACCCTTGATCTGAATGGTGTCAATATTGCCATTGTGAACAGCGGTAATTTCGCGGTTTCAGACGGCACCAGCGCCAGTTTTGCCAATTTTGCGGGCCGCAAGATCACAGTCGCTGGTGACGCCAATTTCCTGGGACAGAGCCTCAATTACATTGATCTTAAAACAGCCACCAATTGCACGCTTGCGGTTACGGGTGCGCTCAATGCCAAATACACGGCATTGAAAAATAATGTGGCAGTGGGGCCAACCGGCATTGCGCGCAGCTGCGCAGACAGCACGGGCAATATCAACTGGTCGTTTATTCAGACCAAGGAGTGGGACGGCGGCGGGGCGGACAACAAGTGGGGGACAGCGGCGAATTGGACAGACGATGCGCTTCCTAGTGCAACTGATACCATCAGTTTTGGCGGGAGCTATGTTGGCAATTGTACGCTGAATATTGACGCAACAGTAAAAGCAGTCATTTTCACCAGCGCGTATACCGGGACTTTTGTTTTTTCTAGCGGTAATACACTGACCATCACTGGTTTGGGTGATTTCCGTTCAGGAGGCGCCTTTACCGCTTCTGGCGGCACGCTTGCCTTTACCGGCACCACAGCTCAGACTTTTTATCCAGGTACTGGAACTTTTCCAGCGATTCAGCAGAACGGGAGCGGAGGCACAACCATTTCGACCAATAACCTGAGCGCTGGCATCCTCACAATAACATCCGGGAGCCTGGGTCTTGGCGCAGGTCTTATTCACACAGTTACCAATGTATTGGGAAGCGGTGACCTTGATTTTGGGTCCTCAACGCTCCAGGTCAGCGGTACAACCGTAAATTTAGGGTCTTTTAACAGTGTTACGGAAGGGACAGGGACACTTATTTTTACCGGCTCCTCACCGCAGACCTTTACGCCAAAGAGCAGCGCAACCATGTATCGGATAACCCAGAACGGGTCAGGCGGTACAACTGTTTCAACCAATGCCTTTATCCTGAGCAATGCCTTCACCATTACCAGCGGTACGTTTGACCTGGGCACAGGATTGACACACTCGGTGGTCAGCCTTTCAGGGGCTGTTGCAGGCAATCTTTCATTTAATACCTCGACGCTCCAGGTAACCGATGGTAATGCTGATTTTAGGAACCTGCCTGTAACCGCGGGCTCTGGTACGCTGAAATTCACCCGTATTGCGGGTAATCAGACCTTTTACCCGCGTTCGGGCGCTACCTTTCCAGCCATTGATATCAGCATGGATGCCGCGCGTACAACGACTATATCAACCAACGCGCTTATTGCCTCGACCCTGACTATTAATTCTGGAACATGTAACTTGGGTACTGGTTTTACACACACAGTAACAGGCGTGTCGGGTTCTGGAAATCTTAATTTCAGCAGCAGTATCCTTCAGGTGTCGGGTACGTCCATTGATCTGAATTCATTGGGAACATTGACACCTGCGACTGGGACACTCAGGTTTACCGGCACATCGGGCACACAGGTATTTGTTCCCCGGTCAGGCCAAACCCATCCGGCCATTAGTCATACGGGAAGCCAGACTCTGCAGCTTTCAACCAACTCATTGATCGCGAATAGTTTTTCACAAACAGCAGGAACATTGGACCTCAATGGCCGGAACATTGCAACGGTCAGCGGCGGAAATTTCTCCATAACTTCCGGTACAGGTTCATCGCTGGCAAATCTCGAAAACAGGAAAATTACCATTGCGGGCAATGGCGTTTTTAACGGACAGATTTCCAATTACCTGAACCTGCTGTCAACCCAGCCGTGTACGCTCAATGTGACTGGGACATTAAACGCCCAGTATGCCATGATCAAGAATTCCAAGGCAATTGGGACTGCGGGCAACGCGATTTATTCGGACGACAGCACGGGCAATACCGGGTGGAACTTCCAGACAGAGCTTGATTCGCTCATGGTTAAAACCGCGGATATTATGCCCATATACACACTTGCTGAGTACGCGACAGATGTGCCCGGCCTCCGGATTATTATCCGCCATCCAAACCCCAGTGGCCTGACAAAAAGCATTATCAAGCTGCTTGTGTCCACCACACCATTGTCCGATCCTTCAGCGGTTATTGATAGAAAGGCCCTGCGCAGAAAAGGGGAGGCCAGTGATTTGTATACAAGCGGGACCATTGAAACCGCCAATCCCATGGTCTTTGACCTGAGCGCCAGTCCTGTCTATCTTAGACCAGGCCTGTCGGACACACTCGACGTACGTTTTGACATTGTCGGGTCGCCTTCATCGTCAATCAAGCTGACCCTTTCCTCGGAGCAGAGTGTCATTGCGCGCGATTCAGCGGCAAACGATTCCGTTAGAATCGCGGGCGATGGCGTAGTTTTCCCGCTCGCCTCATCGACCGGCACGATTGACGCGACCACCAATACCCCGAGCGCAAAGACGTTGACCGCGAACCTGACTGAATGGAGCGCGACCGATGAACGGCTCGATACACGGGGCAGCGAAGAATTCTACGTTACCTGGGACAATGATAATTACTACTTTGTCTGGAACGGACGTGACCTGAGTACAGCCGGCGACTTGTTTATCTATATGAGCACTACAACATCGGGCACTGATACAACGTATAACTATGGGTCGTTTGGACGGCATGTGCTTTCTTCGGGTTTTAGCGGCGCTGATTACCTGTTCTACTATCATAGCGGCATTGATTATGGCCTCCTGGACGCTGCTGCGGATTACAGCCCTCTCACTTTCAATGGTACTATCACGCTTTCAGGCAATGTGACTGAAATCCGTGTTCCCTTCAGCGATTTGGGCGATTGCGACACTGTGCGCATTATCCCCTTTATTCAGCAGAAGACCTCGGCCGAAGTGCTCTCGTCTGTCCCCAGCGATTATTTCAGTATTTACCAGCGCAATCCCACGGGTCCAGCGCCACAGACCTTTATCTCATGGATGAAGGTGAACAGGACTGCGATTGGGGTGACGCCTGTTGCAAACGCGGTGTTTGACAGCACCAGCAAGACCAAACCCAAGTGGACCTACAACCTGGGAGAAGGAAACTATGCTTCCTCTATTTCAATTGGGGATAGTGTCATGTATGTTGCCGTGGGTGGTGTAAATCCAGGCATTGTCTGTCTCGATTACCAGGGTAATTACCGGTGGGACTACAGCACAGCATCGGTCCCCTCGGCCATTGCATACTATTTTGATTGGAACACCCCATCTCCCTGCTACGCGTTACTCGTTTATTGCGTTGGAAGTGATTTCTATGCAGGCCACGACTATCTTTCGACGTATACACCTTTTTATGCTGCGCAGCCATTGGGTGCTGTTGGCGGACAACCATCGCTTTCCTATCCTCCGGATGGAACTAATTATGATCGATATGCCTATGTTCCGCTGAGCAATGGAGACGTAAAAAAGATCGACACGCAGACCGGCGGCACCACATGGACACGTTCCATGAACGCCAGCTATAAATCGACCATTGCAACACAAAGTACACACATCTATATTGGCTGCTCAGATGGCGACGTGCACCGGTATGACATAAGTGGGGGCGCCCTTACCAGCGTGAACACTGGCAGCGATTCCGTTAACACTAAGGTGACCTGGGGAACAACGCTAAAACATTTGTATATTGCGCCAAAGAACATCACGCTCTTTGCGTATGATTCAGTGTTGACATCCACACCCGCATGGTCCAGGAACCTTGGCGCGGTGCAGGAAGCCTCACCCTATTGGTCCTCGGGTACGCGCAATCTCTACTGTCCTACAGGCAGTCAGGTCAAAAACGTGCGCGACGACACTACATCATCGTCGGTGCTCTGGACTTATACCACGGCGGGCGCTGTGACCACCAATCCGGTGACCGCAGGCTCAGCGGTGTATTTCAGTTCAGCGGACAAGAAGCATTACGCTGTCAATGCAACTACCGGAGCGAATGCGAATGGATTCCCCACCGCGGTGTTCAATGGATCAAATGCTTCGCGTGTGGCTGCCGATGCTTTTTGGAACAATGTTTACTTTAGCGGTGACAGTACTGTCTACTGTTACCCAGAGCAGTAAGGGAGGGACGCTATGAATAAAAGGACACTCGTTTTTATGGTTCTGGTTATGGTTATGGGGTCTTTCATGGCATCCAGTCTTTTTGGTTCCGCATTTCAGCAGTGTTGGAGATTTTCAGGATCGAGCGAGTCGTACCCGGTATTGGCTGGTGCAAATCTTCTCCTTGTGCGAAGCAATGCGTTTGAAACAAGGGACATGGCCACAGGTCAGCAGATTGCCCATGTAAAAACCCCGGTTGCACCCGAAGGTGCTGCCATATATGCCAATGATATGGTCGTTTTCACAGGAACAGCGGGAAGTCTTTTTGCCCTTAATGCGGCAACAGGTCAGATTGTCTGGGAACAGCGGAGCGTGTCAGGACGGCCTTCCGCGCCTGTTTTGTCCGGCAATGGGGTGTATTGCGCTACGGGTGAACCAAACCCCGGCATTTGGGGTTTTGATCTTGTGAATGGATCGCCTCTTCTTATGCTGCCCCTTTCAGATCCAGTGCTTGCCGCGCCTCTGGTATCGGGCCGTTTTCTCATTTATGGCACGCTCAGGGGGCAGGTTTGCCGGGTCAGTCTTGCATCAGGAAACATTGAAGATACGCTTGTACCGTCCGTAGGAGGGGCATTTTTAGGCAAATCCATTGCAGTTGCTGGCGCCAATGTTCTCCTAGCGCCTTCTGGATATGCTAACAGGGTTTCGTGCATTAGGGCGGAACCAGGTCTTTTTAAAGCGGTTTCCTCTGCCTGGTCCCGCACCTTTGCTAACCAGATAGATTATGATCTTGAGCAACTCCAAGAAACGGTAAATTTGCGGCCCAATGTGCGCAACCAGGCGTTCCGGAAAATTTTGGGAAAAAGCGCGCTTTTCAAGGGTGTCTCCAATTTCAATACAGCTTTCATTCCCCTGGGCGAAACCTATATGTCCGGTTGGACAATGGACCAGGGTAGCGCAGCCATCGTAGTTCGCGAAACAGGCCTTGACGCTCGTGCAAAATACCGGATTTTAGTCGTGCATGCGGCAACGGGAAAGACACTCTGCGAATATGTCCGTATCTGCGATGACACACCATATATGTTCAATGCGGACCCGGTTTTTACGGCATCGGGCGTTATTGCCTGTATTGGAAAAGGATTGCTGGTCAAGATTGACAGGGAAACTGGCGAGCTTGAAAACGAGACCATGCTTGGCGACTATGTGACCGTGCCCCTGGTTGCGGCAAAAGACCGGTTTGTTGTTCAGACAATCAAGGGAACGGTCATTGCCTTTTCGTATGGCGACAAGAGTGTGGATTCACCGCTAGAATACGCCATTGGCCAGAACGTACCAAACCCCTTTAACCCGTTCACGACCATACAGTACCAGGTACCTAAAGAGAGCCGGGTGATGCTCAAGGTTTTTGACGTGCGTGGCAGGGAAATTGTCACCCTGGTCAATGAGGCCAGGGAAGCCGGCAGGTATTCGGTACAATGGGACGGCACGGCCGCGGACAAAAAACAGGTTACTTCCGGACTATATTTTGCCGTGTTTGAAGCGGGCAAGTATAAGAAGATTGTGAAAATGACTATGCTGAAATAACTGATTCGTCAAACATTAAAGGAGAGAAATGCCATGAAAAAATATCAACGTGTCCTTATGCCTGTGTTTCTGTTCCTTGCAGTGGCGGCCGTAGAGGCACAGTGGAGTTCGGCAAATGGCCCATATGCTGGATTCATCAATTGCCTTGGCCTCAGCGGCACAGATCTTCTTGCGGGCACAGATGGCAACGGCCTTTTTATATCGTCTGACAATGGCACAGTGTGGACCGAGGCCAATACTGGTTTGGGAAGTTCCACGATACAAGCCGTTCTCTCGGATGGATCGCTCCTTTTTCTGGGAACCACAGACGGCATATACCGGTCTGATAATGGCGGTCTAAGCTGGATTTCCGCCTCAAATGGTCTCGCCAATACCACGATCAATGCGTTGGTAAAAAAAGGCACACAGCTGTTTGCCGGGACAAATAGCGGCATCTATGTGTCATCCAACAGCGGATCGAACTGGAGTCTGTCGAGTACCGGGCTTATCAGTCAGACTGTACGCGCTTTGGCCCTGTTCGATACTGTACTTTTTGCTGGCACTTCCGGTGGGATTTTCAAGTCCACAAACAACGGCGCTCTTTGGACAGCGTCCAGTTCGGGGCTTACGCACTCTGACGTTCGATGTTTTGCGGCAAATGGCACATATGTACTTGCCGGCACGTTTGGCGGCGGTGTCTATCGTTCCGACAATTATGGCGGCTCCTGGGCGCAGGCAAATACCGGCATGCCCAGCTCCATGGTCTATTGTTTCGCTGTGGAGGGGGGTGATCTTTTTATTGGGACCCCTTTTGGCGTGTATCAGACCTCGAATAGCGGCGCCAGTTGGACCTTTATCAGCGCTGATCTGGTGAACACCGATGTGCACGCTCTTGTTGTTAGCGATACTGTACTCTACGCTGGTTCGTGGGGCGGCGGCGTGTATGTGTATGATGCGGACGGCCTTGGCTGGACCCGATCCAGCGACGGCATTGCCAATGCCTCTGTCAGCACTATTGCCGCTCTTGGCAGCGCCTTTTTTGCCGGAACGTGGGGCAGCGGTGTGTTTGAATATACCGATGGGACTGGTGAATGGCTGGCCATCAACAATGGCATCACCGACTACACAGTTCTTTCCATTGTCGCCCTTGATTCAATCCTTTTTGCCGCGACCTCGTCCGGGGTGTTCACATCCACGGACAATGGCGCCTCGTGGGAGATACTCAGCGGCGATCTTGAAGGATATTGGATTAACTGTCTTGCAGTAAAGGGTACGGACCTTTATGCTGGCACCTCTGATGGCGTTTATTTTTCAACCGACAGCGGGACAAACTGGTCATTGGGAAGTGACGGTCTTTCGAGTACCGAGATAAGCGCACTTTCCTACGAGGGCACGCGGCTGCTTGCAGGCACGTCGGATGGCGCGGCCTACTCCCTGGACAATGGCGCCACCTGGACCACGGTAAACGACGGACCCTCCGCAACTGTCTCGTCATTTGCCGCAAATGCCACGCGCATATACGCTGGCTCGTGGGACGGTGTCTATGTTTCAACGAACAATGGCGAGGATTGGAATGTTTCGAACACCGGTCTTTCCAATACCTGGGTCACGGCTGTTGCCGCTGTCGATGAAATGGTTTTTGCGGCAACAGGGACCGGCGTATTTTATTCTGAAAATGAAGGAGCGCTCTGGGACGCCTGGAGCACGGGCCTTGCGGATTTGAATGTTCAGTGCATATTCGTCAACGGGATTGATGTCTTCGCTGGCACCAAGAACAATGGTATCTGGCGCAGGCCCCTGCCCGAGCCCTCGACCAGCAAGCAGGCGCTTGTTTCACAGAGACCAGGGTTTGCGCTTAACCAAAATTTCCCCAATCCTTTTAACCCGCGTACGACCCTTCAGTATTCCCTGCCAAAGCAACAGTTCACGACACTGAAGATATATAACGCGCTTGGCCAGGAAGTCAAGACGCTGGTACACGGCGCAATGGGAAAAGGCCCGCACCAGATTGAATGGAACGCCTCACAACTGCCAAGCGGGGTCTATTTCTGCGCGTTGCGGGCGGGAAATCTGGTCCAGTCCAGGAAGCTGATACTGCTGAAATAGGGAAACGGCGCTTCGTTAATTGAGCGCGCATGGCCGTGACGCTGATGTGCGGCCGTTATTTATATCCGTAATTTTTTTATTCAAAAGCCAAATGGTTTTATTGTATTTTGTTTTTCTATGAAAAGTATTGCGTCCCTCCTTGTTCTGACCCTTATTTTGAACCCTTTTACAGTCCCCGATCTTTTTGGCGCCAGGAAAAATGCGCCGAGAAAAAAAAGCGTATCCGCACCCAAAAAAAAGGACATTGTTTTAAGCGATAACACCATCTATTGGGTGGCCAAAGATGTTGTCGGTAGCGGCGTGTATACCAGGATCCACCAGATTGACCTGTTGACTGGGCTCTTTTACCGGTATCAAACAGATCCCCGACTGCTCGATCAGGGATTGAAAATAATCATCACAGGCCCCATGTTTTCCCAAGGATACAACAAGGCAAAAACCCTTTTCGGCGATGAGGAGAAACAGAAAATATTCGAGAGCGCCAAAAAGGCGCCAACCATCGAATACGCCAATTTCAACGTTATCAGGCTTTTTTATCTCAAGAGGTCACACCGTCTCGACCTGGCCTTAAAAAAAGCCTATACGCAGGAGATTCCTTACACCTTTGGCGCAAAAGTTACGCTACAGCAAACGATACGCGGCACGCTTCGTACAAACCAGGCGCATTCGGTCGCGGAAATCATTTTTGATTCGCATAAACAGGTCCTCTTTTCACCTCCGGACATCGCCTTTTTTATTCCCGATATCATGGTCAAAATAGTGAGTATCAGGAAAATCGGCAATGAACTCATAGGATACGTGATAGGATACGCAAAGAGCTCCCCTAAACGCATGGTGGCGGTAAGCTATAATCTTTCCTCGTGCGCCAAATCCAGTATTAGCACCAATAATCTTACACCTGCGGAATTCAAGAAAAAGGCCGCTGATGTGGATTATTTCGGGTTTGCAGACTAGTTTTTATACCATGACTCCAGTACAACATTTCAAGGATACGCTCAACCGGTTCAAATGGCTGCATGCCCTGTCTTTGCTTGTGAGATATCTATTTTCTTTTTTCTCAGGATTTACTGTTGTCCTGCTGGTTTCAGGAAATGTTATCCATGCTTCTGGCAAGGGGAGCGCTGGGTATGCGGCCCTTGTTCTCTGCCTTGGTTTTGTTAGCGCTGGTCTGATTTTCTGTTTCGTGGTATGTATAAAAGCGTTGTGGGCCGCCCTGCCTGAAATGTCTCGCACCATGGAAGCGGCATACACTGAATTAGGGAGTGCGATAACCGGAGCGCACGACCTTTCTTCTGGCAGTCTCCACGGCGCATCATCTGAATTTGCAGGCATGCACATTGGATTTGCGGAAGCAAAGGCTGAATTCGTTCTAAAGAACGAAGTAAAAGCATTAAACCAAGGGTTTCGCAGGTTTCTATTGATACTTCCGATGCTTGTTGTAATTACTGAAATGATAATGATATATCCAGGCCTGTTAGGCGATATTAGTTCTTTGCTGGTACAGGATAAGACCAAAGAGATCGTATTGGTCCAGAATGTTGAAGCGCCTCTGAATAAACCAATAATCGGCGACATCGTGATTCATTATCGCTTTCCCGCATATACAGGCCTCAAAGAGAAGATTGAGAAAAACAGGGCTGGCCGGATCCGATGCATCAAAGGTACGTCTGTGACTTTTATCGCTCAATGCAATACTAAAGCCAGTGCTGCCAGAGTGGAGATGAAGAGCGGAATGAAGGTCGCGGTAGCGGCTGATTCAACCGCTCTTTCGTTTTCCGCTGAGATCATGGCAAGCGACCAGTACGAGCTTTTTATGCGGGACACGATCGGAATCGAACACTCGCTGTTAAGCGACAGCATTGTCTGCCTGCCGGACGAATACCCGGCTGTCCAGTTGCAGCGGACCGCTGACCAGATTCTGGTCCGAAAAAGAGAATCGCTTCCTATCGCGTATCATGCGAGCGATGATTTCGGCATCAAGGCTGTTTCACTGCTCGCTATTAAAAACGGAAGCGATAGAAGGGTTGCATTGGAAGAGGGGAAAGGCCGCCGTGATGTGACAGGCCAGCTCGATTTCGACCTTTCCCAACTGAACCTTACAGAGGGGGACAATGTGGTCCTCTTTGTGGAAGCTGCTGACAACGACGGCGTATCAGGCTCAAAAAAAGCGCTGTCTTCGCCGCTTCATCTTACGGTCCTCGATGAAGGCAGAGCGCATTTTGACGTGGAACAGAAGCTTGCCCAACTTGTCCAGAAAATGGTGCTTCTCCTTGCCGACCACCTTGAAGAAGGATTCTCTTCACGAATGAGCGCTGATAATTTTGCTGTCAGAAGTGCGGGGTTTGATGCGAAATCCTATGATCTGCTCCAGGAAGTGCAGGAACTGCTGGGTCTCATGCAGGCGGATGATAAAACCTCTGACGAGATTTATTCCAGTATTGTTGATTTCAACGACAGGTTCCTGACCGCTGTTGAAGGCCGTAAAAAAGCCATGACCCGTGCGCAGGCTGATTTTAGCGCGCTTGCGACCGCGGAAGAGTCGGAAATCCGAGAGCTTGAAAACATCATCTTTTTTCTGGACCAGGCAAAGGAACGCGAGAAGGTGGGCAATGTATTGTCCGATGCCGAAGAGCTGATGCGGCAGATGCGCGAACTCGAAGACAAGCTTAAAAACAACGCTGGCGATAAAATGCGCGAAATGGAGGAGTATTACAACGCCCTTAAAAAAGAACTTGCCGGGATTTTCGAGAAACTCATGAAAAACCGCAAGCAGAGCGGACTTCCCGAGGAATTCTTGAACGCGGACGCTATGAAGAACATCCCGGCAAACCAGCTTGAGGAACAGCTCAAGCGCATCGAGCAGGCCATGAAGTCAGGAGACGCTGACGCGGCGCTTGCTGAAATGCTCAAACTGCGCGATCTTATCGACCAGCTCTATGCAGCGCTCAACCAGGCGGCTGGCCAGTTTGCGGACGAGAAATATGCGCGTGACATGCAGGCCATGCAGAAGGCCATGGAAGAACTGGATATGCTTATCAAACGCCAGTCGCATATCAATACCGCGGGAGATGAGGTGCTCGAAAAACTGGGGCAGGAACTCCAGCGCCTGCTGCAGGAAGCTGAGCAGCGGCTGCAGCAGAAGATCATGGCGCTCTTCAATGCCTTGCTCGAGCGGCTCAAAAGGCTGGTTCCGGCTTTTGTTCCCGAGAAACAGCAGGACACTTACAGGAAAAGCATGGCGGATATTCTCAAAAAGACCGTGTTTGCCAAAAACCAATATGCTGCCCGCGCAGGCGAACGAAGCCTTTTTGAACTGAAGAACGCGGGGAAACTCTACCCGGTTGTCCGGTCCTGCGCCGACACCCTGGCAATTGCCCAGGAGATCGATACTGCCGAAGCCATCAACCGGACACTCATTTCCCTTCTCGAAAACAGCGATGCGGCAATGGCAGGAATGCTGCCCCAGGAGAGCAAAGATGCGCTCAATGGCCTGGCCAACGAAGAGGGGTCTATTCTTGACAAGCTCAATGCCATGGCGCAGGCAATGAAATCCATGATAGAAGGCATGGGGCCTTCGGGAGCGCAGATGAGTGAAAATATGGGCAACGCATCGTCCGCGCTTGGCGCATCCTTCAACCGTTTCAGCGCTTATAACCTTCCCTCGGCAATGCCATCTGCCAAGAGCGGACTCTATTACCTCATGCAGCTGCGGCAGGGCATGCAATCCGCCATGGCGCAGATGAAGCAGGGCTCGGGCCTCATGCCATCACCCTACGGCATGGGAAAAGGCAGGAACAGAAGCGGCAGGAGCGGCATTGCCGATGGTTTCGTGCCAATGCAAGGTGTCAAGGGCAAGGAGAGCGAACTCAAGGAGAAGATCAAGGACGCGATCAAGGAAAAAGGGCCGGTTGAATACGAAAAAGAAAACAAGGATTACTATGAGAAACTCGGGAATTAGCCTGCGAAGGGTGTTTTTCGCGTGCGTTCTTCTTGGAACGGCGGTGTGCGCCTGGTCTTTGCCGGTGGATTCCATTGCCAATGCCGTCATGCAGGCGCTTGCAGCCTCACGCGTCAGCCAGGCCGATTCGTTTTCGCGGGAACTTGTCGTTGCATTGCCCGAAAATCCCTATGCCGCGCATATCCGTTCTATTGTGCTCTACGAGACGGGCGACTATGCGGCTGCTTTTGCGCAGGCCCAGAAATCGATCGATAATCTATCAGCAGTGGGCGCTGATATACGAATGAGGTTGGTAAACCAGTACGACTATTTGAAATCCGCCATGCCTGTGCTCGCTTCCTTCAGGGCGCGTGAGGGCAAACATTTCATTTTTTATTATGCTGATCCGAAAGACAGCATACTTGCAAACGATGTATTAAACGTGCTCGAACAGGCGCGTGAGGCAATGGGGAGCGACCTCGGGTATTCGCCTCCTGATAAGATACGCGTCGAAGCGTACCGGTCCCGCGCTGACTTCATCACCGTGTCCACACTTACCGAAGATGAAGTCACACGCACAGGTACAATAGCCCTGTGCAAATTTAATCGCATGCTTTTTGTCTCGCCCCGGGCGGTTGCGCGCGGGTATGAGTGGCAGAAAACCATTGCGCACGAGTATGTCCATTTTATCGTCAGCAGAATAGCCGGTAATGTTATACCAATCTGGCTGCATGAAGGAACAGCACGCTATCTGGAGTCGCGGTATCTCAAAGAAGAACCCGCACTTTCCACTGTTGAGCAGGACCTTCTTTTCAGGGCAATCAAAAACAACACGCTGGTCTCATTTTCGCGAATGCATCCGTCTATGGCAAAACTCAAGGACGCGGAAGAAGGCGCCACCGCTTTTGCCGAGGTTTTTTGCGCCATACGCTTTGTTGTCGCCAAAGCAGGATATCGGGGACTGCGCGATATTATTCGCGGCGCTTCGGCAGGCCTGGACCTCGATTCGCTGCTCACTCACACAGTCGGTGCGGGAACCAGACCTTTTGAAGAGGTTTTTTTCGAGCATCTGCGCAGTCTGGGTATAAAACCCGTTGAAGGCGCAAGCATCACCAGCAAGGAATTTACGGAAGACAATCGGCCCGATGAAGCAGTGCTTTTCAGAAAACACGTGCGCCTAGCGGAACTGCTATTGGGACAAAATAGGGCCCAGGCCGCGGTTAAGGAACTTGAACGGGCCGACAGTACGGGTAAAACACGCTCCCCCTGGATCATGAACCAGATAGGCCAGCTTTGGGAGCGGAATGGTGAGCCTGCTAACGCGCTCAAGGCCTACGAACGGTCGATTTTTCTTTTTCCAGAATATTGCAATGGTTATTTTAACAGTGCGCTCCTGAGGGAAAAACAGGGAGACGCTGCAACGGCCGCGGCTTTGCTGCGGAAAACGCTTGAGATCAATCCATACCATGTGCCTGCCCGCGAGGCCCTTGTTTCGCTTACCCGCGACAAGGCAGAGGCGGAACGGCAAAAGGCGATACTTCGCGTCATCCAAGGAGAATAGCGATCATGGCATATCAAACAGATGCTGAAGCTGCCGCGCAACTTTCAGAGGCATGCGCGCTGATCAAACAGGAGACAGGAAAAGTCATTGTAGGTCAGGACAGGGTCATTGAACTCATGCTCGCGGCCCTTTTTTCCCGCGGTCATGCGCTGCTGGTTGGAGTGCCCGGGCTTGCAAAGACCATGTTGGTAAAGACCCTGGCCTCGTGCCTTTCACTTAAGTTCAACAGAATCCAGTTTACCCCTGACCTCATGCCTTCTGATATCACAGGGACCGATGTGCTCGAAGAGGATGTCGCCTCGCGCAAACGGGTCTTTACCTTTATCAAGGGGCCGGTTTTCTGCAATATTTTACTGGCCGACGAGATCAATCGTACGCCCCCAAAAACACAGGCGGCTTTGCTCCAGGCCATGCAGGAGGGGTTTGTGACCGCATCCGGCGCGCATCACGAAATTGCGCCGCCATTTCTGGTTTTTGCGACCCAGAATCCCATTGAACAGGAGGGGACCTATCCTCTTCCCGAGGCGCAACTCGACCGGTTCATGTTTTTTATTGGCGTTGACTATCCATCTGAGCAAGAGGAACGGGACATAGTCATCCGTCAGACCTCTCCGGAAAAGCCGGTTGTTGCTCCGGTATTGTCTCCCGAAGCCATCATCGAACTCCAGTCTGTGGTCGATAAAGTTCCAGTACCCGAACATATCATCAACTATACCGTGGAACTGGTAAGGAAAACCAGGCCAAGTGGTTCAGGAGATGATTTTATCACCCGGATGGTCCGATGGGGCGCTGGTCCGCGCGCATCGCAGTATCTTGTGGCAGCCGCAAAGGCGTGGGCCATTCTGCATGGCCGCACTGTGGTCGATATAACGGACATCCGGGAACTTGCCGTGCCTGTCCTGCGGCACCGTATTATCCCTAATTTTCATGCTGAGGCGGAAGGCGTGGGTTCTTCCGCCATTATCGCCCATGTGCTTGAACGCACCCAGTATTGATGGAAACCAGTAACCGTTCCCTTTCACCGGACGCGCTGACAAAAATATCCCATCTTTCCATCTCCACCCGCCGTCCCATTGCCGGTGTTTTCACCGGTCAGCACAAATCACCGCACCATGGCGCGTCGATTGAATTCGCGGACCACAAGGAATATGTGGCTGGCGATGAAACGCGTCACATTGATTGGCGTGTCTATGGCAAGGCGGACCGCTATTATATCAAGCGTTTTGAAAAGGAAACCAATATTAAGGCGCTTATTTTTGTTGACGCGAGCGCTTCCATGGGATATGCCTCTCACGCTCTCACCAAACTTGACTGCGCCGCCCAACTGGCCGAGGGTCTGGCCTATATCTTTTTAAAACAGTCTGATGGTGTTGGTCTGGTGACCCGCCATTCAGGGAGCGTACGTCACATCCCCGCCTCAGCGCAAACCACCCATTTTTCTGTAATCATGGACGAGTTTGCGCGCCTTCCCGCTGAAGGTACGACCGACATGGGGGCTTGGCTCCAGTCCTTCAATGATATGGTGTCAGGCGCCGCGTTCTGCATTATTATTTCTGATTTCTTTTGCGACATGCCAGCCGCCTATGCGGCCCTCAAAGCCATCAGGTACAGGAAAAAAGAGACCGTGGTCTTTCATGTACTCGACCCGTATGAACTCACTTTTCCCTTTTCCCTGCGCACAAATTTCAAAGACATGGAACTGCCGCGCGAACTTCCGGTCGAACCGCTGACCATCAAACGGAATTATATGCGTCTTTTTGGAGAATATATCGAAAATTTCAGGCGCACCTGTCTCGAACACGGCATTGATTACCGCTTATACGATACGTCAGTGCCTGTTGAAAAACTCCTGCTCGATTTCACTGCCGGCCGGGGAGTGGCCAACGCATGAGGCTTTTTATCGCGGTTTGCCTGCTTTTCAGCGCACCGGTATTGTCTCTTGTGCCGTGCGACTCCAGTATCGAGCCATATGCCCGTGCCTGGTGCTTAGCGGAGCAGGGAAAAAAGGCTGACGCGCTTTTCATAATGCATTCGGTGGTGAAAACCGATTCGCTTTCACTCGGAAAGTGCCGTTTCTATCTTTCGCTTCTGGTCGCTTGCGACGACCGGATAGGATTGCGCTCCTATACACCCATTTTTTACCAAAGGTTCATTGATTCACTCGATGTGGTCGTTGAGTGCGCGCACGCTTTTGCCGCATATGGCAACTGGAAGCAGGCGGTTTCGTTGCTCGAGAAACAGTATGGCAAAAGAAAAAACTTCGGCTACCTGCCTGTGCTGGCAGGCATCTATTTTGACGGCAAACAATACGACCAGGCTTCAAGCGTTGCGGCGCGCATTCTACGGACCGATTCAACCTATGCGCCCGCTTATTTTCTACTGGGAAACATTGCGCTAAAAACCGGACTAATTGAAAGGCTCAAAACACGCAAAGCGCGGAGCGACCTTATTCAGGATGCCATTATCCAGTACCGGAAAGCGGTTTTCTACGATACGGCAAACATCGCATATCTAACGGAGATCGCGGTGCTCTACGACTCTCTGGACCAATGGGACAGTACTTGTTTTTTCTATACCCGGGCGCTTGAAAGGGACCCTGCAAATATGTCACTGCTTTTCAGCTTTGGCAAGCGACTCAAGGACAAGGGAATGGCCACAGTGGCGCTTGAACTCTTTGAAAGGGCTTTTCTGCTCGATTCCATGAATGTTTCCCTTCTTCAGGCCATTGAAGCGGCCCATAAGGCCCAAGGTACCAACGAAGAGTATTACCTTACCGGACAGGAACGCATGGCCAACGCACTGCCCGACTCTTTGTCTCTCAGGTACAATCTTGCGCTTGAATACATTGCACACGATATGCCTGAAAAAGCAATTATCTCTTTTAGAAAGCTCGAAGCGCGCAATTCGTCATTTGAATTCATGAATAGAGGCATGGCCGCTATTTTTCTCAAAAGGGGGGAATGCGATTCAGCAATACCTTATCTCCAGAAACAGGTGCGCGCCACACCCCTTGAATACAACGATGCTTACAATTTGGCCCTGTGCCTTCTTCAGCGAAACGACACCGTAGCGGCGCTCAAGGCGTACGAACAGGTGCTCAAAGCGAACCCACGGCATGCGCCGACGGCTTTTTTCATAGGTACGTATTATTATAACAAAAAGGACTATGAGCATTGTCTTAGGGTGTTGGTTCCCCTGGTGTCGTATGACGACCAGACAGCTGTCGCGCGCATGCGAGGGGGATCGTTGTTTTATCTGAACAGAGACGCACGTCAGGCAGTGGAAGAGCTGAGTCAATGCGTGGGAACGGCTGAAGATGATGAAATACTTCATTACATGCTCGCTGGTTTGTACGAACGGCTTGGGGAAAAGAAAAAGGCTGTTGCTGAATACGAAAAGTGCATGGCAATGAACAATGGAGCAAATGCGGAATTTTATAGGAACAAGATACGGGAATTGGAATAAACGCACGTTGAGCGCAGTCAAAACGAGCGTTTATACGGGCACTTCGACTTCGCTCTGTGCCAGACTATACCAGGCATTAAGCACAAAGGTACCCTATGGAAAACGAAACAACACTTCAGTCGCTGGGATACAAACAGGAGCTCAAAAGGGTCCTGAAGCTCAAGGACGCGGTGGTCTATGGGCTTGCCATGATCACGCCAACCGCGCCGTTGCCTATGCTGGGCATCATTGCCTCGCTTACCATGGGCCATATGGCAACCGCATATCTGATAGCGCTTCTTGGCATGTCCCTGACCGCGCTGAGTTATGGAAAAATGGCAGCGCATTTTCCCATTGCCGGGTCAACCTATTCCTATACCCAGCGCTGCGTTGGTAACAATGTGGGGTTTATGGCTGGCTGGGCCATGATCATCGATTATCTGCTCATCCCGCTTATGAGCGTTATTTTCGTTGCGGTCGCGTGCAGTGAACGCTTTCCCGTTGTACCCTATTCAGCATGGGTCGTTCTATTGGCACTGCTGCTTACGGGTATCAATCTTATAGGCATCTCCCTGACCAGTAAGGCCAATACGGTTTTTTCCATACTTATGGTGCTCATTGTAATACTATTTGTGGGGCTTGGCGCATCGTTTGTTTTAAATGGTGGAGGCGCAGGCACGCTTGTTTCTTTTAAACCGTTTTATACAAGCGAGCTATTCAAATTCTCAACAGTTATGGCAGGGGCTTCAATCGCTGTCTTTTCATACATCGGGTTCGACGCAATCTCAACTATTGCCGAAGAGGTTGAAGAGCCCTCTAAGAACATTCCACGGGCAATAGTGCTAACCTGCATTATCAGCGGTGTTATTTTTATAAGCATTACCTATTTGGCGCAGCTTATCTGGCCCGATGTTGCCACGTTTCCAGATAAAAAAGAGACTGTGGTTTTTGCAATGGCCGGGAAGATTGGGGGGCGGCTCTTTGACGGTTTTGTGTTCTTCATTATCCTGGTGGCAGGCGTATCGAGCGCGCTTGTGGGCCAGGCAAGCGGATCGAGACTTCTTTTTAGTATGGGCAGGGATAACGTGCTGCCAAAAAGATTTTTCGGATATATAAGTCCCAAATATGGCACGCCGGTCTTCAATGTGCTGCTCATGGGTATTATCTCCCTGTGCGGCGGCATGGCTTCAAGCTTTCAGCAGGTTGCCGAGGTGGTAAATTTCGGCGCATTCATCGGGTATATGTGCGTCAGTCTTTCGGTCATCTTTTTTTATTATAAGAACAGGGACAAGGTTTTGTCCCCTGTAGGCTATTTTATACTTCCTCTCTGCGCCATAGGCACCTGCTTTTTTATTTTTATTAATCTCTCCAGGAACGCACTGGTCCTGGGATCCCTATGGCTCGCCGTGGGTTTTATTCTGCTGATTATTGTTTCACGAGGTTTTACCAGAAAGATCGTGCTGCGCGAGATACAATAAAAAAGGGTCTAGCATTTGCCAGACCCTTTTGGTAGCCCGTACGAGAATCGAACTCGTGTTACAGGAATGAAAATCCTGCGTCCTAACCCCTGAACGAACGGGCCGAAAAGAGGAGTAAATATACTCTTTTTCGCTTTTTTCTTTCAAGGAGGAAAAACGCGATGGGTCAGATCGGATTTTTACAGGGACAGGATAAGGAATTGAAACGGATCAACAACTTTTAAGGAGGTGTGAATATATACAGAGTTACACATCGCGCTAGATAGGCGAATTGATCGCTGGTTTACTAAAAAAACCCTTGTGCATAAAGGATGTTTTGTTTATATTAATAGGCAAGTAGGCAGGCAGATATGGGAAAACGCGAAAAAATAAAAGAATACATTCAGGACGAAATCCGGTTGGCGCGGTTAAAATCCGGGGACCGGATCTATTCACGCGCTGTTTTCATGGATAAGTTCCAGTGCGCGCGCGCTACTGTGGACAAGGCCATCGGCGATCTGATAAGCGGAAAAGTGCTTTCGGCCGAGAAGGGTTCGGGCACTTTTGTCGCAACACCCAAGAAAAGAACACAGGCAAAAAACATCGCCGTAGTGTCGCCTGAACTTACGCCGAACACCATGCCCCAGGAAATTGTCCAGGGCTTTATGGAGGCCGTGGGACCCGAAACCAGCATCAGGTTTTTCACCTATAACGAGCTTCGCCATCCAAAATCGTGGGAAGCCTGCAAGGCCCAGCGGGGCATTGTATTTGTCATGCCCGACATGCAGCACGGCCCTTTTATCCTCGAAGCGCGTTCGCTGTGCATTCCCCATGTTATAGCATACCGGGATATACCTGAATCGTCTTTTGTCTCAATAGACAATACGGGCGCTGTTATGGCTCTTGTCGATCATCTGATTTCCGAGGGCCGCAGGAATATCGCCTATGTAGGCATACCCGAGAGCAGATACCATTTTCCCGAATTGCGTTACATAGGCTATCTTACATCCCTGTTGAAGCACAAGCTTGCATACAATAAAAATTGGTGCGCTTTTAAAGGGCGACAAGAACTTTCCGTTACTTTGAACGGTCTGTTCGGAAATGGTCAGTGCCCTGACGCAATCATAGCCGTCAGTATGCCTCTTGGCGAGATAATCAGGGTTGCGCAAAAAGCCGGGCGCAAGGTAGGCAGGAATTTTAGCATAGCCACATTCGACGAAGTTGCATCAGGCGCCTATCCTTTTCCAGTGCTTTCACTTCGCGGCATACAGCGCGAGGTAGGTAGGGAATCGGCCGCGGTACTTACAAGACTTTTTGAGACACAGGGAAAAATTGTGCATAAGTATATAACCCCCGAGATAAAAACCTAACTAAGGAGATCGCAATGAAATACGCATGGTTCACGGTTGGCCTTCCCGAAAGTACGCCGCGCGAAACAGTCGCGCTGTTGAAAAAGAACGGGTATCAGGGTGTTGAATGGCGCATAGTGAATGATGGCGGCGATACCCGCAAGCCCGGGTTCTGGAGCGGGAACCGGTGTACGCTCCAGGCCAATTGGTCCAATGAACAGTTCAAGGAGGTCGCGCGCATGACCGCTGATGCCGGATTGTCCGTTCCCAATTTGGGCACGTATATCAGGGCGCATGAAATGGACGCTGTTGAGAGAATGATGGAAGTAGCGAAGATATTCAAGGCACCGAGCATCAGGGTGGGCTCAGCCGCATACGATGGGACCAAGCATTACAATGAATTGCTGAAAAAAGACATTGAACGTTTTACCCGTGTGCAAGAATTGGCGAAACAATATCGTGTAAAGGCGCTCGTTGAAATCCACATGGGCCTTATCACACCGTCAGCCAGCGCCGCCTACAGACTTGTTTCGCATTTCTCGCCGGCTCATATTGGCCTTATACACGACGCGGGCAACATGGTATACGAAGGATACGAGAACTATAAAATGGGCGTGGAGATGCTGGGCAAATACTTGGCGCACGTTCATGTGAAAAATTCAATCGTGACATCAACGGACAAGAAAGGGCCCCAAACGAAGGAATGGAAAACCGGTTTTGGACCATTCAGGAAGGGCGCGGTCAACTTCTCCCTGCTCCTGAAGGCGCTACAAAGTGCCAGGTACGACACATGGCTCAGTTTCGAGGACTTCTCGACTGAAATGACCCAGGCGCAGAAGGTGAAAGACAATCTTCTGCTTATTAAAACGGTCCTTAAAGGTTTAAAACAGGAGGGCGTATGACCAAAGTACGGTTGGGTATCATCGGCATGGGAGGCATGGGGACCGACCATTTTAATCAGATAAAAAAGATTGAAAACATAGAGGTCACGGCCTTGTGCGACCTGGACGAGAAGAGAATCGCCTTCTTTGATGGGAAAAAGTTCAGCGACTATCATAAACTCATTATTTCCGGTGTAGTGGACGCAGTCTGTATCGCCACACCGCATTACGTCCATACGCCGGCCGCGATCGACGCTTTGCAGAACGGTTTGCATGTTCTGGTTGAGAAACCTATCGCGGTGCATGTCAACGATGCCAAGAAGATGATCGCGGCCCATACGGACAAAAAACTCAAATTCGCCGCTATGTTCAACCAGCGCACAAACCCCATTTTCCAAAAAATTAAGCAGCTTGTTTCAACTGGAGAATTGGGCGAAATGCGCCGCATCAACTGGATTGCCACCGACTGGTTCAGGTCGTACGCATATTATGCGTCGGGCGGATGGCGCGCAACCTGGAAGGGAGAAGGCGGCGGCGTTCTTTTAAACCAATGTCCGCACAACCTCGATCTGCTCCAATGGATAACTGGATTGCCCAAAAAGGTCACCGCGTTCATCGGATTGGGTAAATATCATGATATTGAGGTCGAAGATGAGGTAAACGCGTTTCTTGAATATGAAAATGGCGCTACCGGCGTTTTTATCACCACGGCCGGTGAGGCGCCTGGAACCAATCGTTTTGAGATAGCCGGCGAACGGGGGAAGCTGGTCCTCGAGAAGGGGAAACTCCATTTCACACGCAACGAAGTTGAAACAACCCAGTTTAGTAAAACCACAAGCCAGCGCTTTGGCGTTCCGCCGGTTTGGGAGATAGACATACCGGTTAGTGGTCCCGGAGAGCAGCATACAGGTATCCATAAGAATTTCAGGGACGCGATTTTGAACGATGCGCCGCTTGTCGCGCCCGCCGAAGAGGGTATTCGTTCCCTTGAGCTGGGCAATGCCATGCTTTTATCTGGACTGCAGAAAAAAACAATGGAACTGCCACTTGATGGGGAGGCTTTATATTGCCATCTGAAAAACCTGATTGAAACATCAAGATTCGTAAAACAAAAGACCGTGGAAGCGCAGGACGATCTTGGCGCTTCATTCAAACACTAAAAAAGGGGACAGTATGAATTTTGCCGGATTTGCCGATGAAGCTGGCGTTAACATCAATACCCAGATCGCGGCGCTTACGGAATTGCATTGGCATGGCATTGAAACACGCCAGGTGGGGCAGGGGCTCCATTTTGACGATGTGGACGATGCGACCTTTAAGAGCATAAAGGAAAAACTTGATGCCGCGGGCATAGGCATTGTCAGCTATGGCAGCCAGATCGCCAATTGGGCGCGTAAAATCACCGCTGACTTCAAACTTGACGTTGATGAATTGAAACGCATAATTCCCCGCATGCACGCGACCGGCACCAAGATCGCGCGTATCATGAGCTATCCCAACGACAATCTGCCTGAAAAAGAGTGGCGCGTGGAAACCATACGACGTCTCAAAGAACTTGTGCGCATTGCCGCTGACAATGGGGTTGTTCTTGCGCACGAAAACTGTTCTGGTTTCGGCAGTACGGTCGAACGCACCCTTGTGCTGTTGAGCGAACTGCAGAGCCCCGCTTTTAAACTAATATTCGACACGGGCAATCCGCTCCATCACGGCGACCAAGTCATGCCTTTCTACGAAGCTGTCAAACACGAGGTTATCCACATCCATATAAAAGATTACACCACCGATGCGTCACAGAAGGATGGCATACGCGCAACCTTTCCGGGCGAAGGAAATGGCTGTATTCACACAATCGTTTCCCAGCTTAAAAAAGCGGGATACAACGGGTGGTTTACCATGGAGCCGCACATCGCCTCAGTCATCCACGAAGGCAAGACGGATAATCGTGCAAAGGAGATGTACGATACTTTTGTGAAATACGGCCGCATATTCGAGGCATTGTACGAAAAAGCCTGAGGTTTTATAAGGGAGAGGGGCAATGTTTTTCGGTTTCCACTACCTCGATATTATCGTCATATGCGTTTATGTGATCGGCATGGTGTATATTGGGGTTTGGTATTCCCGCAAAGGCATGAAGAACCGCGAGGATTTCTACCTTGGCGGAAGGCGTATGGGAAAGGCCTACCAGTTCTTTCTCAACTTCGGAAATGCCACGAACGCGGACCAGGCTGTCACGCTTGCGCGCGAAGTTTACCGCCAGGGTGTGAGCGGCATGTGGATCCAGTTTGTGGTTATCTTTCTGACACCCTTTTATTGGTTTGTCTCCTTTTTTCATCGGCGCATGCGCGTCACAACACTGGGTGATTTCCTAACTGACCGTTTTTCGAGCAAGTCTTTGGGTGCGGTCTTTGCCACACAGGCCATCATCGGCACGCTTCTGACCACCACACTCTGCTATGTTATTACCGGGAAGACACTGGTGGCCATGACCCCAAAACCTGAGACCTCGTATACAGTGGAAGAAAAGGCCAGTATTGATGGATACAAACAATACCGCGAATTAAGCGCACAGCGTGACATCAACGGGCTTTCGGACGAGGAAAGCGCACTTTACTCGTCTTTGCACGAGAAATATAAGAAGGGTGAGTTGAATTCCTATGTTTCCTATTTCAAGGGAGAGGATTTTTGGTGGATATATGGGGCAATTGTTTTTGCCTACACCGTGCTGGGCGGTCTCATGGCTGCCACAATTACGGACATATTCCAGGGACTGCTCATTGTTCTTTTTTCGCTGCTGCTTATTCCCATTGGCCTGCTCAAGGTAGGCGGTTTTTCAGGGCTCCACGAGCGCGTCCAACCCGATATGTTCCACCTTTTCAGCGCAAACGTCACCAGTGAGTATACTTGGTTCATGGTCGCTTCCATGGTCTTTGCCAACCTTGTCGGCTGTATTGGCTCCACCAATAACATGGCGGTCAGTAGTGCCGCGCGGACCGACTTTGACGCGCGATTTGGCATGGTAACCGGCAATTTCATGAAACGTTTTATGATGATAGCTTGGGCGCTCTGCGGTATTATTGCCGTGGCTTATTTTGGCAACAGCATATCTGACCCTGATATTATTTGGGGTGTTATGATTCGCGAGTTCCTGCCAGTGGGTCTCATAGGGCTTATGTTCGTGGGTATTCTCGCGGCCAACATGTCTTCGCAGAGCGTCTGGTCGCTGACCTGCTCGGCCATGTTCGTCAACAATCTGTATCGGCCGGTCATACGGGATAAAAGCGAGGCGCACTATATCCTGGTTGGAAGGATCGTTGTTGCCGGTATTCTCTTTGGGTCCATTCTTTTAGCTTCGTCAGTGACCAATATAATCAATATTGTGAAGTTCTTCTTCTCTTTCGCTGCTCTTTTTGGCGCGTCCATCTGGCTTTCTCTGTTCTGGCGCGGCCTAACGCGTGCTGCCGTGTACTGGCAGATAGGGCTCTGCCTTTTGGTCATTGTTGTTCTGCCATATGGGCTGCCTTCATTTTCATTCGCCAATAGTAATCCAACGCTTCTTGTCGAGACCGCACAGCGCACCATCACGGTCAACGCAGTGGCGACTGCCGCTGATTTTGAAGCCGGGCTTGCAAGTCAGCAGGGACAAAAAATTACCAAGCAGAAAACCGTAGATCCTGTGGGTATTTATTTTGAGCGGGTGGTTCAGGTGAATCCAGACGATCCCGCATCTCCAAAGATGGGAGTGGGCCGTTTTAATGCAGAGCATTTTATTTTAAGCAGACTTGGAGTTGATTTTTCGAATTACTCAAAGGCGAGTATTGATACAGTGCGTTTTCTATTTGATTCGCTTTTTCCCTTTCTGCTGCTCTTTGTTTTCAGCCGTTTTACCCGCAAAGAGCCGGAATCGCTGCTCAATGGTTTTTTTGCGCGTATGCATACACCCGCGATAGCTGATAGGGAAAAGGAGACCGCTGATTTGGAGGCGAACAAAGCGGATCCTGCGCGTTATGCTCATCGCAAGCTGCTGCCAAACTCCAATTGGGAATTTCCCAAACCTACCAAGGTGGATGTATTTGGGTTCTTTGCCGTCTGGGTCGCAATAGGAGTTATTTTTCTCGTGCTCTATGGGGTCATGAACATCACGGTACCCTAGTGCCACGACCACTTAATTTTTACACTTTTTGTATTTAAATTTTTCTCGCGCTTTTTTTCGTGTAAAGCGCCAGTTGATCAATATTTTCTCGCCTCGTTTTTTCCATCTTTGAGTCCGTTG
>Ga0208863_1000228_pt1 | contig 69671 bp, 66 predicted proteins | sample RifOxyD3_FD_184040 | JGI IMG/M metagenome (GOLD analysis project Ga0208863, IMG submission 184040) | Soil microbial communities from Rifle, Colorado - Rifle Oxygen_injection D3 (SPAdes) | ecosystem: Environmental > Terrestrial > Deep subsurface > Rock core/Sediment | place: Rifle, Colorado... | reverse complement strand
CGATCTCGTTTAACCATGAACCCGCTCAAGCATCTGGACCCGCTCGGGGTGCTTTTTTTCGTGATCATGAAGATCGGCTGGGCCAAGCCGGTGCCGGTCAATCCCAGCTATTTCCGGCGGCCGGAATTCGGCATGATGTTGGTGGCGCTGGCCGGACCGGCTGCCAACCTTGTGCTGGCCGTGGTCAGCGTTGTCGCGGTCAAGGTGGTGGTGGCCGTGCCTCTGCTGCCGGGGATGATTCTGCATCCTTTAGTTAAAATGCTGGCGGCCAGTGTCTGGATTAACATCATGCTGACAGTGTTCAACCTGCTGCCGATTCCGCCTCTGGACGGCAGTCGGGTTCTCAAGGGTCTTCTGCCCAAGGGGCTGGCTGCCGCCTATGGCAGTCTGGAGCGGTTCGGCTTTCTCATTCTGCTGGCCTTCTTCTATACCGGCCTGCTCAACAGGATTCTCAACCCGATACTTTCTTTCGCCCAAGGGTTGCTGCTCGGCCGGAATTAGATTTTTACAGCTTTGCGTTCCGCCATGGGGACAAAGGGCCGTCGTTTGGGTCCGATGTAGATCTGGCGCGGTCGGTTGATCCGCCAGTTGGGGTCATCCCACATTTCTTTCCAGTGAGCGATCCAGCCCGGCAGCCGGCCGAGGGCGAACATGACGGTGAACATGTTGGTGGGGATGCCGATGGCGCGGTAGACGATGCCGCTGTAGAAATCCACGTTCGGATAAAGGTGGCGTTCGATGAAGTAGTTGTCCTTGAGCACCACCTCCTCCAGTTCCTTGGCGATGTCCAGCAGGGGGTCGGTCAGGTGCAGGGCTTCAAGCACCTCGTCACAGGCCTTCTTGATGAGCCGAGCCCGGGGGTCGTAATTCTTGTACACCCGGTGCCCGAAGCCGACCAGCCGGAACGGGTCGTTGGGGTTCTTGGCCCGTTCGATGTGCTTCATGTAATCGCCGCCTTCCTCGTAGATATTCTCAAGCATTTCCACAACCGCCTGGTTGGCGCCGCCGTGCAGCGGACCCCACAGGGCGCTGATGCCGGCCGAGATTGAGGCGTAGAGATTGACCCGGGCGCTGCCCACCAGGCGGACGGCGGAGGTGGAACAGTTCTGTTCGTGGTCGGCGTGCAGGATGAGGATCTTGTTCAGGGCCTTGACCACGACGTCGTTGATTTCATAAGGCTTGACTGGCGAGTCGAACATCATGTTCAGGAAGTTGGCGCAGTAGCTCAGGTCGTGGCGCGGATAGACGAGCGGCCAGCCCTGGGACTTCTTGTAGGAGAAGGCGGCGATCGTCCGAACCTTGGAGATCAGCCTGGCCGTCATCTTGTCGATGTCTTCCAGTGGGTTGTTGATCATTTCCGGATAGAAATTGCTCAGCGTGTTGACCATGGAGGAGAGGATGGCCATGGGCGGCGCATTGGGCGGAAAGCCGTCGAAGAAGTGGATCATGTCCTCGTGGATCATGGCGTACATGCCAAGCATGTGGCTGAAGTTGCCGAGCTGCTCCCGAGTCGGCAGGCTGCCGTGCACCAGCAGATAGGCGACCTCAACAAAGGTGCAGTTCTCGGCCAGTTCCTCGATGGCATAGCCGCGGTAGTTGAGGATGCCCTGGGAACCTTCCAGGAAGGTGACCCCGCTGGCGCAGGAGCCGGTGTTCATGTAGCCGGTATCCAGGGTGATATAGCCGGTCGCGGGCCGCAGCTGCCGGATGTCGATAGCCTTTTCTCCTTCGCTGCCGATGATGATCGGTAATTGGTATGTCTTGCCTTCCAGCGTCAACTCCGCTTTTTCCTCGGCTATATATTTGTCAAGCATGACGGTTTCCTCTGTTCGTTGTGCAGGCCCCGCGTGCAGCCACCGGCACGGGATTCCAGGATGCAATAAAATTACAAAACAGTTACTATAGAAGAAATATGACCATGGTTCAAGAGGTAAGGGAAGTCCATGCCGAATTCCGCCGAGTTATACAACAGACGTCTGGCCATTTTCCAGGAAGAGGTGACCATCTATCCGGTTTCCTGCGAGAAATTGGCGGACGGCCGTTCCGATTACCAGTGGCTCGATGCGGTTTTGGCCGGCGGTGCCCGGATCGTGCAGCTCCGCGACAAGGAGGCTGATGACCGGACGCTTTATGAAAAGGCCCTAGTGTTCCGTCGGAAGACCCGAGAGGCCGGCGCCCTGTTCATCATGAACGACCGGGCCGATATCGCTCTGCTGGCCGAGGCCGACGGCGTCCATCTGGGCATCAACGATCTGCCGGCCCAGGAGTTGCGCAAGCTGGCGCCGGGACTCATCATCGGCGTTTCCGCCAATACCGAGGAGCAGGCCGCCTCCGCCGCTTCCCGTGGCGCCTCCTACTTCAATATCGGCCCCCTCTTTCCTACCAGGACCAAGGCAGGGCTGCGCAGTTTCCTCGGTCTGGAGGCGGTGGCGAGATTTGCCGCCTGTTCTGCCTTGCCGTTTACGGTCATGGGCGGCATCAAGCTGGAGCATGTTCCCGAGTTGACAGCCATCGGCGTCCGGCGGATTGCCGTGGTGACCGCCTTGACTAAAGCCGTGGACATTGGGGCGGAAACTAGGCGCTGGATCGCGGCGCTAGGCCAGGTAAAGTCCTGAAGCCGAAGAACTCGGCTGCTATACGAAATATTTTGGAGAGATGTTGGCGTGGACTTGGAGAACAAAACCGTAAGCGCAATGCAGGCCGAAATCGAGTTGCTCATGGATTATGGCGTGCCGAAGGAGCACCGTGACGCAGCCGGACAGCTGGTTGGGAAATATGCAGCCGATCCCATCGCGCTCAATCTGTTTCACGAATTTTACAGCTATCTGCCGGAGGCCATGGAAGATGCGGTCAGGATTCTGCGTCTGCTGGCCCGGAGGCAGGGCGTCTATCTGCTCTGCGCCTCCACGCTGGCAACGGACTACCTCTACGCGGCGAGCGTCGAGAATGCGGTTTTTCTCGGGCCGCTAACCCAAGGCATCTGGGATGATGAGGTACTCGATTATTTCGGCTTTGCCAGCCGGGATGATTTTATTGCCGGGCATCGGGACCCTGCCTTGTTTCCGGTTTACGTGCCGACCGCTTTGGACCCGGAACTCTGTCTGTTTTGCGCGGTGGCGAGCGGGGAGTGCCATATCTTCGGCTGTCCGGCCGAGGTCTGCCCCTGGTGCGGCGGACAACTGACCCGGTGCAATTGCCGGTTCTCGCAGCTTGACCAGTGGCAACTCGATCGGGAAGGCCAGGTGGACACCCTGCTCACCCGGCTTATCGAGAAGGGCCGCATCCCCTATGAACCATGCCAGCGGCCGACCTATCCAACCCTGGATGAGGAAGGCGAGTAGTCCGCCATCCCCATCCTATTTGATGCTTTCAAGAAATTTGTAGAACTCCGAATCCGACGAAATGACCAGGCGGGTGTTCTTGCCCAGCGCCTTCCGGTAGGTTTCCAGGCTCTTGGAAAAGGCGTAGAAGTCCGGGTCCTGGTTGTAGGCCTCGGCAAAAATCTTTGCCGCCTCGGCATCGGCCTTGCCCCGGATTTCCTGGGCCTCGCGGTTGGCCGCCGAGGTGATCTCTTTCAATTCCCGCTGCACCTTGCCCATGATTTCCGCCTTCTGGCCTTCACCCTGCGAGCGTTTCTCCGCGGCGATCCGTTTCCGCTCGGAAATCATCCGGTCGTATACCTTGGCCTGGACTGATTCGATATAGTTGACCCGTTTGAACATGACATCCACCAGTTCGATGCCGTACTGGGGGGTGATCTTGGAGGCGGTGGCATGCACCAGTGCGGCAATTTTATCCCGGCCGTAGAGGATGGGTCCATCCTCGGATTGGGCTCCGGAATTGACCATGGTCTCCGCTGACCAGTCGGAACTGCGGATGATCTCCACCAGATTATTCTTGTTTACCAGGTCGCGGACCGTGCCGTCGATGATGTCGTCGAGGATGGTCATGGACCGGGGGATAGTCTTGACGGCCTGCATGAAGACCAGGGCATCGGATATACGCCAGCGAGCGGTGACGTCCAGGTAGACAAAGGTTTTATCATTAGTCGGGATCTGGTTGGGATCGCCGTCCCAGATCTGGATCCGTTTTTCAAAAAAGGTGGCCTCCTGCATGAATGGGGTCTTGAAATGCAGGCCGGCCTCGGTGATCGGGGTGCCGACCGGTCGGCCGAATTGGGTAATCACCGCCTGCCGGCCTTCGGGCAGAATGTAGAAACCCTGCCAGGCAGTGGCGATCAGGGCCAGCACCAAGCCAATCAGGGCATAGCGGATAAGTCGGTTCACAGCGGTTCCTCCGGGGTTCATGGTTGCGGGGCGACAGGAGTGCTGCCGCCGGTGAGGTTGAGGAAGGGTAGGAGACCGCGCTGGTCCTTGTCGATTACATAGATGTCGGTAAGCGTCGGCAGGACCTCCTGCATGGTCTCCAGGTAGAGGCGCTGGCGGGTGACCTCCTTGGCGGCGCGATATTCCTTGAGCACCGCCAGGAAACGACCGGCTTCGCCCTTGGCGATATTGACCCGCTCCTTTGCGTAGCCATGGGATTGTTCGAGCAGTTCCTTGGCCTGGCCATGCGCCTTTGGGACCACCTGATTGTAGGCCTCTTCGGCCTCGTTGACCAGACGTTTCATGTCCTGGTCCGCCTCATTTACCTCGTTGAAGGCCGGTTTAACCGTATTGGGCGGGTTGACGTCCTGGAGTTGGACCGTGACGATATCGATGCCGCTTTCATAGATGTCGAGGGCGGCCTGTAGTTCCTTGGCCGTAGAGGCCGCGAGGATCTCGCGGTTGCTGAGGACATAGTCGAAATCCATGTTGCCGACGATGCGGCGGATGGCGGTTTCCGACAGGTCCCGGACCGCCTGGCTGACATCGCCGACCTTAAAGAGGAAGTCGAACGGGTCCCGCACCTTATACTGGACGATCCATTCCACGTCGATGACGTTCTTGTCCGCGGTGAGCATCAGGGATTCCGCATCGAACCCTTCCTTTTCATAGACGGTCTGGCGGGCCGGGGTCTTGGTCCGGAAGCCGAATTCCTCCTTGCGGACCGTTTCCACGTCCACCTTGATCACCTGATCGATGAGCGGCACTTTGAAGTTGAGCCCAGACGGCGCGGTCTTGCTGAACCGGCCGAAACGGAGCACCACGCCCTGTTCGCCGGGTTCGATGGTGTAGAAGGTGGAGGTGATGAGCTGGAACAAAATGATGACGCCAACGACGAGCAGCAGCAGGCCGCCCCGGCGTGGTTTGCTGCCGAACGGGCCGGATTGGCCGCTGGAGCCCTGGTCTCCCGCCCCGGGCGGCACATGGCCGCCGCCAAATTTTTCTTTGAATTTCTTGAAGATATCGGAGAGTAATTCCTCCGGCGAGCCGGGCCGGCCCGGTTTGCCCCATGGGGGTTGCTGGTCTTGCCAGGTCATGAATAGCCTCCGTTGCTCTTGCGGTTTAGTGGAATGTCAATCTTATAACCTACCATTCGTGCGCGGGATAGTCTCTCTTTATTCCCAGCCAAGTGCCTTTATCCAGGCGCCGGCCACGACGCCGATGCAGATGCAGCCGAGCAGGAACCGGCTGCGCCGGGAGATCTGCCGTTCGCCAACGAACGGCAGAAAGTAGGATGCGGTTCCCAGAAGAAGTCCGACCATGAATCCGAAAAAATGGGCGCCCAGATCGGTGTGTTCGCCGGCCGAACCGAGAAAGGCCAGCAGCGCGGCGCCAGCGCCCAGCGGCTTGAGGATTTCCCTGAAGGCCAGCCGGTGTTTCCGCATGCACTCGAAACCGACCAGGATGCCGATCGTCCCGAAGACAGCGGTGGAAAAACCGACTGAATTGTGCTCCGGCCCGTGCAGCAGCACGTTCAAGGCGTTGCCGACCGCGCCTGCCGTTAGAATGAGAGCCCAGCCGATGGCGGAACTGCCGATGGTGCGGCAGAGCAGATGGACCGGTAGGCCGCCGATTAGAACGTTGCCTAGCAGGTGCGCCAAGTCGGCATGCAGGGTGAGGGCGGTGACGACCCGCCACCATTCGCCGTGGCGCAGGATTTGTTCGCCGATGATGGCGCCCTGCTGAAACCATTGACCCGCCTCGGCCCAAGGCCCAGTCTGTGCGAAGAAAAGTGCCAGACCGCTCATGATCAGCAGAGTCGGTGGCTGGGAACCCGCCGTGCCTTGCAGCGAGATCGGATCGCCAGGATCGGCTGGGGGCCAGTTGGCATTCTCCTCTTCATAGGCAGCCAGTTCCAGTCGGGCCCGTTCTTCGTTTTCTTCCTCCACACGCAGCAGCCAGTGCGGTCTCTGGTATGCCAGCCAATGGTCGATGCCGGCCGCCGACAGGACAAGGGACCACAGAATGGCCTTGCCTTTTTCCGGAAGGATGCCGACGACCACGGTGTCTGGTTGAGAAGCGCTCATTTGTCTTTTCCGGGCGGGAGGTAAGAGATCAGGCAAACGGCGCTGAGAGGGGTTAATAAACTTCTATCCGGAAGCGCTGTTCGTTGTTGCGGATGATGACGCCGGATGGGGTTATCTCCTCCAGAACGAGATCCTTGGTTATGGCTTGCCCCTGGCGGACAACATGACCGTTGATGCTCACCAGCCGGGACGCCGGATTGTTGGTGTAGGCATGATAGGAGACGGTTAGTTCGGGCAGGCTGTTCCGTGTCGAAGCGGGAAGCTGCGAGAGGGCGGGAATGGCTTCGACGGCATTCTTGTCGGCCGTAGCCGACCGGTTCCGGGGTTGGCTGTTATTTTCGGGGTCGGGCTGCTCGGCAGCCGGCAGGTCGCCAAGCGGCTCTTCGATCAAAAGGTCAGGGGACGAGGGGGCCGCCTCGGTCACCAGACCTTCTTCAGCCGCAGCCGCCTCCTGACTGGCCGGCTGCGGTTGGGCGGATTCGGTTGCTGCCGGAGCGGCCGCATTCGGATTTTGGCTGGCCGCGGTTGGCATTGGCTTGGCGTTGTCGGGCGGGAGTACGGTTTTGTCGGCAACAGCCGGTTGGTTCATCGCCGGCGGGCCGGCTGTCGAGGCCCTTTTTATCCTGGCAGTGTCCGGTGCGGTCGGTAAGGCCGCGGGCGGCACTTCGGCCAAGCGAGGGGTTGCCGGTTTTGATGCTGTCGTTTCTTCAGTCGCAGTAGCCGGTCGCTGGCCTTCGGCATCGTTATCCGCCTGCCATGGCCGCAACCACCATAAGAGGACGAGAGTCTGCGCCACCAGCAGGCCGGCCACCAGTGCCGGCCACCAGCGCCGACCTGCCCTTCTGCCGGTTCCGGTCGTCTCATGCATAGTCTGCAGGTCCGGTACTGTGCCGGCGCGGCGTTTTTTTTCAGCCTTTTCGAGGGCCTCAAGAATATAGGACATGGTTATTTCGATTTCCTTGCGGTCAGCCCCGGCGCCTCGTTGTTCCCGGCCGCCGTGTTGATGCGGATCAATGTCTTGACCCCGGCGACGCCGTCCGGAATCAGGCCTTCCGAGAATTGAAACTGTTTGATCTCCTGAACCAGCTGATCTCCGTACTGCAAGGTATTATCCGAGGAAGCCGAACGCTTGAAAATCGAGGCAAGCTGTTGGTCAAGCCACTGGACTTCAGGGCCGACGCGGCCGGGCCGGATGGAGTCCTCATAGCCCGGCGGCATCTTCCACAACAGGGTGAACTCACCGGACCATCGCAACGCTAAGTCGGCAAGCGCAACCGTCTTTGACTCGCCGGCCATGGAGAGAGTCGCTGTCTGGCCGTCCACCGCGGTTATGGTGGCATAGAACGCTTCGTTGTTTTTATTGACGAGACGCAGCACCGCCGGCTGGTTGAAGCTGAGCAGACTTTCCAGGCCGCCTTCCTGGCGCAGGCAGCGGAGCCCCATTTTTTCGGCTTGGCGACAGGCATCGCTGGCGGCTGGGTTGTAAGTCTGCCGCCATTGGGCAAACAAAGCCCGAACAGCGAGATCCCAGCTTGCCGAGCGCGGCGTCTCAGCGGGCCAGTCAAGGGCTGCCGCAGCGGTCGGCGGCGGGTTTTCAGTAGCGTCCAGCGGTTTCGGCGTGGTGGCGGTGCCGGCCGTCGTGACCGGCACCGGTTCGCTGGCTGTGGCCTGCACAACCGTAGCTGCTCCGGTCGCAGTACCCGGAACCGCCGGCTGGTTGCGCTGCAGCAGGAGGGCGACCGCGATCAGGGCCAGCACCGTGATAGACGCCCCAAAGAGGAGCGAGGTGCGCCGTGACGGCCGGCCGGATTTTTTCCGTGCCCATAACACCTCGCGAGCCGCCCTTTTCAGGGTCGCGTGATCGACGCTGCTTTTGCCCTGGACATAGGCGCCTAGTAGAGCCCGGTCACAGAGGACATTGATCAGACGGGGGATGCCTTTGCTCTGCTGATAGAGAAATGCCAGGCAGGGGTCGGGAAAGACCAGGTTCTGCAAGCCGGCCACGGCCAGGCGGTGCCGAACGTAGAGGGCGACTTCTTCTTGAGTCAGCGGTCTCAGGTGGTAGCGGGCGGTGACCCGCTGTGCCAGTTGCCGCATCTCCGGCCGTGCCAGAATCTCAAGCAGTTCCGGCTGCCCGAGCAGGATGATCTGCAGCAGCTTGCGTTCATTGGTCTCCAGGTTGGTTAACAGCCGGATCTGTTCCAGCACATCCGCATCGAGATTCTGGGCCTCATCAATGATCAGCACGTTTTTCTGGCCTAGTCCATGGGCCTCGAGCAAAAACGCGTTGATCAGATCGACAAAAACTTTGATGCTTCTGTTCGCCGGTGGATAGCTGATGCGGAATTCGTCGCAGATCGAGGCCAGAAGCTCGAGCGCGGTGACCTTCGGGTTGAGAATGACCGCGACATTGGTTTGCTCCGGGAGTTGTTCGAGCAGGCAGCGGCAGACCGTGGTCTTGCCGGTGCCGACTTCGCCGGTGAGCAGGACAAAACCGCCTTCCTCGGCCTTGATGCCGTAGAGGAGATGGGCAAAGGCTTCCCGGTGGCCGTCGCTCATATAGAGGAAACGCGGGTCGGGCGCCATGGTGAACGGTTTTTCTGCTATGCCGAAATGTTGGTTATACATGATGGCCGATTTTAGAAGGCGAAGTCAGAAGGAAAAAGCCGGCGCTCGTGCTTCCGTTGCGCCTGTTACCTGCGGATGTCATCAAGCGGCTGGCGGTGTATTCAACCAGTATGCTGACTGCTGTCTCCTTGAGCAGTACTCATTAATATAGATATCCCGGCAAATTTGCAACTTATTCGGTACCGGCAGGCACGGGCCGACTCCGGGTATTGCCTATCAGGGGTGTTCCCACCGAGCCTTTTCCGGAAGAAACGGCATGTAGCGGATTTCGCCGAGATCGGCATCATCCTTTTTGTCGAAAATCACCTCATCGATTTTCTGCGCATCAGTGGTGCCGAACCAGTTGTTGGCCGCATCGACGTCGTAATCCTGCGCCTCGGCCACGCCGATGTCATAATCCTTGTTGTCGTAAATATTGTTGTGGTTAAGCGTCAGACCCCTGGTCTGGTAGAGATAGAGTCCCTTCTTGTTGCCGGTTACCTCGTTGTAGGTGATGGCGACATTGCACTCCTCCTTGGGCCAGATGCCGAAAAACTTGTTTTCGCGGATATCGTTGCGGGTGATGACGCCGTCGGAGTTGCGGAAGCCGATGCCGCCTTTGTTGCGGTAAAAGGTGCTGTCCAGGATTTCAAGATTGGAGCGTTTGCCGAACCATGGTACGTCCGGCGCCTCTTCCTCGCTCTTGAAGCTTATGCCCACGCCGTTGTTGGCGAACTCGCAACGGCTGATCCGTGCCGTGGCGCCGTGGGCATGCAGCCCGTTGTATGCAAAAAGAATCTTTGCGTGTTCGAGGATGTTGCCTTCGTTGCCGAGCAGGTTGATGGCGCCCCAATCCGCCGGTCGGGCGTCGATCTCGGCCGATGTGAAGACTATTTTTTCCTTTTCGGTTCCCCGGGCAATAAGGCGGCCGCGGATGATCAATTCCGCCTGCGGGTAGTAAGGCGAATCGATCCCGAACTGGTTTTGGTCGCTTGTTTCGTCGATCCGTTTGAATTTGACCGTGGTTCCCGGCGCGATGGTCAGGGTCACGCCGGGCGGCACATAGACATCGCCCTTGACCATGACAACGCCCGCCCAGGTTGTATCGGCAGTGATGGTCTGGCTGGCGACTTCCATGGTCTGTTTTGACCCGGAGCAACCGGCCGCCGCCAACAGGGTCACCAACAGGGCAATGCGGCTAATCAAGACCGACCTGATATTCAGGCGCAATTCCATATCCTCTTCTCCTGTTTAACATGCCGACGACAAACAGCAGGCAGATGCCGGCCAGCACGGCAACCTGCGCCGACAGGGGTGAGCCGGCCGGTGTGCCGCCGAGATTCCAGTTCTGCACCATGGCGGCCCCGACCAGCATGCCCATGACCGTAACGCCGGCGTCATTGTCGCCCTGGCCGGCAGCTACCAACTGGCGCAGGGGGCAACCCCGGATCAGCACCGATCCGAAGCCGACCAGCAGCATGCCTAAGAAAGCCCAGCCGTAACTTTCATTGGAACTGGGCTGGCCGTGCAGGCCAAAGGAAAACTGGCCGGTGAGCAGGCTGGTCGCCAGGGCGAAGCCGAAGAAGGAGACGAGGCTGATCAGCATGCCGGTAGAGCGCGGGCAGTTCATCAGTTCACGCGGACCCCAGAGGAAGATCCGGGCGATGCCGCCGGTGATGCAGAATTTGGTGAGCTGGGCAAAGGCGCCAATGGCCAGCCCGATGCCGAGGGCCAGGAAAAACGGTGCATGCTGGGCGGCGGCCCCCTTGGTGCTGGCGGCAATAAAAGACGGTTGAAAATAGGCCAGGGTTAAGAAAAAAAACATAAGGCCCGGCAAGATCAGGCCGTTCGATTTCGGGGTCGGCCCGGCCACCCCGAGCTGGAAACCGTTGGCCACGAATTCCAGGCCGACATAGATGCCGGCAGTGAGTCCGGCCAGGCCGGCAATAGCACCGATGTCGCCGCCGGCCAGTCGCAGGAAGAGTTTCACCGGGCAGCCGATGAACACGGCACAGCCGATGATCAGCAGCATGCCGATCAGAAAACGCAGCAGGGGCGAACTGCCGCCGGTCGAGGCGAATTCCCGCCGCCAGAGCGAGAACATGAAGGAGCCAAGGACAAAGCCCGGGAGTTCCGGCCGCAGATACTGCATGCGGATATTGTCGTGGAGGTGCAGGGCGCCGGCAATGTTCTCCATGAAACAGGAGACGCAGATGCCGGTGTTGGCCGGATTCCCCTGCCAGGAAAGGATAAAGGCGCCGATGCCGATAACGGCGCCCATGATGGCAAACATGGCTTTATTCATTCAATCACCCCGGTCGACAACTGTTGCTAGCCGCAGCTGCCAGCAATCCTTCTCTGCATGTAGTAAAGGGTTTTTCGTTGTTCTTTCAGGCCGCTTTCGCCCGGATTTTCCGCAAGCCTTTTGTTGAGTTCGGCAAACGCCTCTTCTACGGCGACTTTAATCTTTTTGCCTTGAAAGGCGGCAGTGCGTTTGTCAAGGAAATCCGGGTTCAGATCAATGGCCGAGCGGAATGCCAGCATGGCCGCGATTGGGTTCTGTTTCCGCATGTGGAGTTCGCCCAGCAGCATGAAGACCGAGCCTTCATAGGGGAATTCGACAGCCAGCCCTTTCAGCAACTCTTCCGAGGCAGTCAGATTGTCATTGGCCAGCATTTTTTTTATCAGGTCAATTTTTTTCTCAAGATCTGGCTGCACATAGCGGGCTTCGGGTCGCGGGGCCAGCCGCTCCTGGCTTACGCCGGCCGTGTCGCTCTGGGTCGCGAGCAGTGCCACGCCGGCAACGAGCAGGGCGGCAATGGCCCAGGCCGACAACCTGTCAAGTTTATCCATGGGTAAACTCACGGGAGAAGAGCCGATGTGATGTAAAAGGGGCGATATCAGCCAGTATCGCTTTGGGCCTTTTTCCTTTTGATGGCAGATATTGGCTGTTTTTTTTAGTAATAATTACTATCATAATAGACACTAATTTCCGAATGGTCAATAATGATGGTTCTGTAAATAAATAACGACGCAATGACGCAGGCAGTGTCATCAGCAGTAAAGAGTTTTCCATGCTTGTTTACGAATCCGGCTTGCAGATAGTGTTCCAGGAAGCTTCCTGGAAGGCGATCATAGAACACTGCCGGCGAAAATTGCGCGGTGAATACCTGCCGGGCGAGGCCAAGGAAAAAAAGGCCTACGGCCTGCTGGCCGGAGTCCAGATCGATAAGATTCTCGATGTGCGGGCCTGTTTCCCGTTGCTGAAAAATTATCGGTCGCGCCCGCCTTATAAAGAGATCATGGATCAGCTCATGGCCAGCCATGCAGTGCTTTCCGAAACATCCCTGGATAAACGGGGCTGGGTCGCCGACCCGGCTGAGTGGACAGCGGTCATGGAGGAGTGTCGCCGGCGGCAACTGATGCCGTTCGGTGCCTACCATATGCACCGTGTCGCCTGGCCGCACGACCGCAGCCGGGACACACCCACCGAGCTTGATACGATTCTCGGGGCGAAGAGCCGCCAGTTCATGTTCATTGTCTCGATGGTTGATCCGGAGACTCCTGTAATCCGTGCCTTTTTTGAGGGAGACCTGGGAAAAGAGGCGCCGGTCCTCAGGAAATAAAGCCATGCCCCGCGAGATAGAGGAAATACTCGCCGGCACTCCGGCGGTGATTCTGGAGTATACGGATCCGGACATGCACTTTAGGGGCTGGTTCGTGCGGGATGGCTGCAATCACGCCCTCTGCGCCGGCGGCATGCGGGTGCAGCCCGGGCTGACCCGGCAGCATCTGGCCAGGATGGCCCGGAACATGAGCCTGAAGATGCGGCTTGCCGGTCTTGCCGTTGATGGCGCCAAGTGCGGCATTGATTTCGACCCGGGTTCACCAGACAAGGCCGCGGCCATGGCCAGATTCCTGCGGGCTATCAGGCCGTTTATCGAGACCTCCTACTCGATGGGGCCGGATCTGCATGTCGATATGGCGGAACTTGAAAGAATCGCCCGCAGCCAGGGGATACTGTCGGTGAAAATGGCGATTGCCCGCGCCCAGGGCTGGGATTTTCCCTATTACAGTGAACGGGCGGCGATTCTCGATCAATCGGTGTATGGCTCGACTCTCGGCCGCTTGCGGGCCGGGTACGGGGTGGCTGCCGCGGCTTTAGCCGTGCTTGATTTTCTGGGGATTGCGCCAACGCGGGCCACGGTTGTTATTCAGGGCTTTGGCGCGCTCGCCCGGGCTGCCGCCCTTGGTCTGAGCCGGGCCGGGGTCAGGATTGCGGCCGTGGCCGACGTTGAAAAGGCCATGATCGCCCGCCATAGGAAAGGTCTCGACATAGAGTCGTTGAGCCGGAGTGCCTCGTCTTTGCTGCCGACCATGGTTGATGACAGCGCGGTTGTTGGAGCCCGGGAGGCTATCCTGGATATCCCTTGCGATATTTTTATTCCGGCGGCGCTTGAGGATGCCATCACCATGCGGAATGTATCACGGCTGCAGGTGCGGGCCGTGGTGCCCGGCGCCAATCTGGGCGTTGCCTGGCAGGCCGCCGATGCATTGACCAGGCGCGGCGTGCTCGTGTTGCCGGACTTTCTGGCCGGCTGCGGCGGGTCGCTTTCCATGGAAGGGTTGTTCGGCCCCCGGGAGCATCCGGCTCCGGAGATGGTCCTTGGTCACATCACGGCGCGGATGGCCCAGCTTGTGGAAAAAGTCCTGGCACGGGCCAGAGACGAGAATGTCTCGCCGACCGTTGCCGCGTTGCGCTGTTGCCGGGAGATGCCGGACCGGCCAGGGGCGCGGCCTTACGGCGCCTGATTCGGAACCATCAACTGTTGCTCGCGGGGAATCGCATGCCATCCCATCCCATTGACTTCCAGATTCAGGCCGGTGTCTTCTCCACGCCGGAACTGCAGGCGCTTTTTGACGAGCAGCGCCGTTTTGAGCGCTGGCTGGAGTTTGAGGCGGCTTTAGCCGGCGCCCAGGGCGAACTGGGCGTTATTCCGGAGGCAGCGGCCCGAGAGATCCAGGCCAAGGCCAGGCTTGCCTGTCTTGACCTTGGCGCGGTTGCCGCCGGTTACAAGACAAGCCGGAATTCGCTTGTCCCGGTAGCCAGGGCGTTGCGGCTTGCCTGTGCGGAAGGGTACGGCGAATATGTTCACTACGGCGTCACGACGCAGGATGTGCTGGACACCGCCCAGGTCATGGAGCTGCGTGAGGTGCTGCGCATCGTGTATCGCGACCTGCGTGTCTTTGAGAAAATAGTTTGCCAGCTGGCCCGCCGTTATAAAACCACGCCAATGGTCGGCCGGACCCATGGCCAGCAGGCGCTGCCCATTACCTTTGGGCTGAAGGCTGCGGTGTGGCTTGCTGAGATTCGACGTCACCTGGAGCGGCTGCAGGCCATGCAGCCCCGGGTTCTGGTCGGCCAGCTTGGCGGCGCGGTCGGCACCCTGGCCGCCTTGGGTCCCAAGGCCCGGCAGGTGGCGGCCGCGACGCTAGCCCGCCTTGGTCTGCGCCATTCGCCGGTCGCCTGGCATACGGCCCGCGATACCGTTGTTGAAGTCGCTTCATTTTTTGCTATGCTGACCGCGACCCTGGAAAAGATCGCCAATGAGATCTATCAGCTGGGCAAGACGGAAATAGCCGAACTGCGTGAGTCGGCGCCGGGCAATGCCATGAGCAGCAGCGCCATGCCGCATAAGCAGAACCCGGTTCTCTGCCAGCGGATCGCGGTGCTGGCTCGGCATGTCAGGGCGCTTACCGGGCTGGTGGTCGACGGCATGGCGCACGAACATGAACGAGATGCGCGCTGCCTCTGGTCGGAATGGCTGGCCATGCCTCAGATATCTATTTACACGGGCACGGCCCTTCAGTATCTTGTCCGGGTCATGGACGGGCTTGTGGTCCAGGAAGAGAACATGTTGCGGAATCTCCATCTGCACCGTGAGATGGTGGTCTCGGAATGGCTGCTTTTCAGGTTGGCCGCCGAGCTTGGGAAAATGCGGGCACAGGAGAAGCTGCATGCCCTTATCCGGCGGGCAGAAGAGGCCCATCTGCCGCTCAGGGAGATTCTGATCGGGGATGAGGAGATCGGACCGCTTCTTGCCGCTGCTGACCTGGAATATCTTGATCATCCGGAGCGTTATGTCGGATTAGCGGCGGAAATCGTCGAGGAGACGCTCCAGGAGATTGAGGCAAAGCAGCAGAACGATTTTGAGGTCTATTAGCAGATGAGTATTGCCTGCACGGATGGTCTGGCAAGTCATATTGTGGACTCGCGGTTCTTTGGCGCCTCCTATGCTACCGATGAGGCGCGGCGGGTGTTCTGCGACCTGCGCCGCTTGCAGCGCTGGCTTGATGTTGAGGTCGCGCTGGCTGAATGTCAGGCCGAGCTGGGGATGATCCCGGCGGCGGCCGCCGCCGAACTGGCGGCATGCGCCCGGCTGCCCAACCTGGATCTTGCCGAAATCAGGCGGGATATCGCCAGGACCTGCCATTCACTGCTGCCGCTCTTGGACGCCTGGCAGCGGGTCGCTTCGCCAGCGGCCGGCCGCTTCATCCACTTCGGCGCCACCACCCAGGACATCGAGGACACGGCCCAGTGTCTTGAGATCCGTGATGTGATCGCCATTGTTAGGCGTGATCTGCGGAGTATTGCCGCTGAACTGATCCGGATTGTCGAGCAGCATGGTAGCCTGGTGATGATTGGCCGTACCCATGGCCAGCATGCCCTGCCGACCCTTTTCGGCCTGAAGGCGGCGACCTGGCTGGACGAGCTGCTGCGGAACATGAGCCGGCTCGAAGCATGCGCGGACCAGACCCTGGTCAGTCAGCTTTTCGGCGGGGTGGGCACCATGGATGCGTTCGGCCCTGGCGGGCTGGAACTTCTGCGGCGCTTTTCCCACAGGCTGGGCCTTGCCGAGCCGCTTGTCGGCTGGCATTCCAGCCGCGACCGCTTGGCTGAACTCCTGGCAACCATGGCCATCCTGGCCGGGGGTTTAGCCAGAATCGCCAATGAGATTTATCAACTGGCCAGAAACGAGATTCACGAGCTTGAGGAACCGTTTCACGCCGGCAAGATCGGCAGCAGCACCATGCCCCATAAACGCAACCCGGAACTCTGCGAACAGGTGGTGGTGCTGGCCAGGCTGATCAAGGCAAACGCCGGTCTGGGGTTTGATGGCCTGATCAGCGAACACGAACGGGATTACCGGGCCGTGCGTCTTGAGTGGGTCTCGGTCACGGATTCGTCCTTGTTCCTCTGCGCCGCAACCGGGATGATGAAGACAATTCTCGTCGACCTCCGGGTCCGCGGGGATGCCATGTTGCAGAATGTCCAGGAGTCCGCCAATCTACTTTCAACGGAGGCGCTGATGTTTTTGATTGGTGAAAAAATTGGCAAGCAGGCCGCCCACCAACTGCTCTATGAGGTCTCCATGCAGGCGCATGATACAAATACAAAAAACTCACTGCTGGATCTCCTGCTGGCTGATGATCGCGTCATGGCGCATTTTTCAGCGGACGAGCTGCTGAAGGCCATTGATCCGGCCAGCCATGTCGGTCTGGCTACGACCCTGGCTACCCGGGTTGTGGCGGCCGGCCGTCGGCAGCTGGCGGAAGGACCAGCCGCGCCCGAGGTTCCGGCGCCATGCCCGCTGGCCAATGCGCAGGGCAAGTGTGACCTACAGGATAGGAGGCTCGCCTAGTATGGTGCAGGATGTCATGCTGTATGGGTGGGCGGTCGTGCTCGGCGCCCTGCACGCCTTCGAGCCGGGGCACGGCAAGACGATCATTGCCGCCTACATGATCGGCTCCCGCGGCCGGGCGGTGGACGGGATTCTCCTGGGGTTGGTCGTCACCTTTACTCATACCTTCAGCGTCATTATCCTGGGGATTATCGCCCGCCTTCTTTCGCACAACTATACCGAGCAGCAGTTGCACGGCTGGCTGGGGCTTTTTTCCGCCCTGCTGATTCTGGCGGTCGGCCTCTGGCTGCTGTATCAGAGACTGCTGGGGGGCAAGCACGGCCATCTGCACCTGTTCGGCCATGTGCACCACCACCATACGGCGCATGGGCACGGTGAAGAGATGCCCCGGGCGGCCGCGCATACCCATGCGCACGGCGCCGATCATGACGGTCACGACCACGGCCATGTCCACGATCACCATGCCCATACGCACGGCCCCGGCCATGACCACGGGCCATCGCCCGGCCCCGCGCAGGCGGCGCCCGGGCCGGTTCCTGCCAGCGGGCATGACACGTGGAACCTGCTGCTGCTGGGCATCTCGGGCGGTCTGGTTCCCTGTCCGGCCGGCATTGCCACCCTGCTTGCGGCCGTTGCCGCCGGCCGCATTGCCCAGGGGCTTACCGTGGTTATCTTCTTCAGCCTTGGGCTCGGCCTGGTGATGATGGCCATCGGCGTTGTCCTGTCCCAGGCGGGCCGTTTAGCCAGCCGGATAGACAGCAACCAGGAATTCGGCCGGCGGATCGCTATCCTGAGCGCCTTCATCATCACCGGCCTCGGGGCGGTCACCCTGTTTCATTCCGTGAAGACCCTTTGGTTTTGAGCTGTCATTTTTTGCATATTTTCTCCGCTGGCCCGCCTCCAGCTTTCGACAAAAAAGTTGACGCGACAAGTGCGCTCCGTTATCTTCTTCGTGTTACGATTTTTTGTTTCGTCGCACGATGAGGCGCAACATGCTGCGCCACGGAGGACAGATACCCATGCACATGGCCGATGCATTACTCTCGCCGGCGGTCGGGGGGGCCATGTGGGCCGCCACGGCCGGCACGACTTTTTACTGTTCCAGGAAGCTCGGTCAGGAGCTTGACGACAGCAAAATCCCCCTGATGGGGGTGCTGGGCGCTTTTGTCTTTGCGGCCCAGATGATCAATTTCACCATTCCCGGCACCGGCTCCAGCGGCCATCTCGGCGGCGGCCTTCTGCTGGCGGTTTTACTCGGGCCGCATGCCGCCTTTCTGGTTATTGCCTCCGTGCTTACCGTGCAGGCCCTTTTTTTTGCCGACGGCGGCCTCCTGGCCCTGGGCAGCAATATTTTTAACCTGGGCGTCTTCCCCTGTTTTCTGGCCTATCCGTTGATTTTTAAGAAAATTGTCGCCGACTGCCCGAGCCGCGGGAAGCTGCTCGCCGGCTCCCTGGTCGCGGCAGTGGTTAGTTTGCAGCTGGGTTCCCTGGCCGTTGTTGTGCAGACTACGCTGTCGGGCATTGCTGAGTTGCCCTTTGCCGTCTTCATCCTGCTGATGCAGCCGATTCATCTGGCGATCGGGCTGGTCGAAGGACTTGCCACCGCAGCGGTGATTTCCTTTCTCTGGCAGGCCCGGCCCGAGCTGCTCGCCCCGCCGGTTTGCGGGGCGCCAGCCGGCAAGCACGGCATGCGGCCGATTCTGGGCGGCCTGCTGGCCGCGGCTTTACTCATTGGCGGCGTCTTCTCATGGTTTGCCTCCGAGCGGCCGGACGGCCTGGAATGGTCCATGGCCAAGACCAGCGGTGGTCGGGAGGTCGAAGGGCCGGCAAGCGATCTGCACCGCTCCCTGGCCAGACTGCAGGAAAAGACCGCGCTGCTGCCTGATTACGCCTTCAAGAAGGGGCCGGAGAACAAGGAGGGGCCCGGAACCTGGGGTAGCCCCAAGGCAGAAACTACGGTGGCCGGGGTGGTCGGCGGTATGCTGATCCTGCTCGCCGTGGTTCTCGGCGGCCTGCTGCTGAAAAAGAAGCAGAAGATGTCCCGGGTCGATTAGCCCCTTATCCCCGCGCGGAGCTTTTTAAAATAGCCATGCCCCGAATCGATGCAGGTTTCTATGATATCGGCCGCCTAGACACCCTGGCCAGCCAGGATACCTTTGTGCATCGTCTCGATCCCCGCGCCAAGGTCCTCGTTACTCTTGTCTTTGTGGTGACGGTCATCTCGGCCGACAAGTATGCGGTTTCCCAGTTGCTGCCCTTTTTCCTTTTCCCGATTCTGCTGATTGTCCTGGGGAATCTGCCATTTTTCTATTTCGTGCGGAAATTGCTGATGCTGTTGCCTTTTGTCCTGTTTGTCGGGATGTTCAATCCGTTTTTCGATCGGGCGGTCATGCTGCAGTTCGGCACGGTTTCGGTCAGCGGCGGCTGGCTTTCGTTTCTCTCCATCCTGCTGCGGTTTGCGCTTTCGGTCAGCGCGGCCTTCATCCTGATCGCCACCACCGGCTTTACCGCCGTCTGTATGGCCCTGGAGAAGCTGGGTGCGCCAAAAGTCTTCACGGTGCAGCTTCTTTTTCTGTACAGGTACACCTTTGTTCTTTTCGACGAGGGGGTCCGCATGGTCCGAGCCCGGGCCTTGCGGAGTTTCGGCTCCCGGGGGACCGGTATCCGGGTTTTCGGCCAGTTGGCCGGCAACCTGCTGCTGCGGACCCTGGACCGGGCGCAGCGCATCCACATGGCCATGCAGTGCCGTGGCTTTCGCGGCGAGATTCGTCTGCAGCGCCGTCTGACCTTCGGCTGGCCGGAATTTTTTTATCTGACCGGCAGCGTGTTGGTTTTTGTCCTGCTGCGGCTGGTGAATCTCTCGCAACTGGTCGGCAATATTTTTCTGGAGTTGCTCTGATGAGCCATCATATCGTGGAAGTCCGGGATCTGAAGTTCACCTATCCCGACCAGACTCAGGCCCTGCAGGGGATTTCCTTCCTGATCCGCCACGGCGAATCCGTGGCTGTGGTCGGTGCTAATGGCGCCGGCAAATCGACACTTCTCCAGCATTTGAACGGCTATCTCGTGCCGACCGCCGGCCAGGTCAGGATCGGCGATGTGCCGCTCACCCCGAAGACCATACAGGAGGTGCGGCGCACGGTCGGCATGGTTTTTCAGGACCCCGACGACCAGTTGTTCATGGCCACGGTTTACGACGATGTCGCCTTTGGCCCGCTCAATCTCGATCTGCCGTCCGAAGAAGTTGAACTGCGGGTCGAGCAGGCCCTGGCTACTGTTGACGCCCTGCATCTTAAGAAACGGCCGCCTTACCGGTTGTCCGGTGGCCAGAAAAGACGGGTCGCCATTGCCACGGTGCTCTCCATGCTGCCGGATATTTTGGTCCTGGACGAACCGAGCTCCGGCCTTGATCCACGGGCCAGACGACAGCTCATTACCCTGCTGCAATCATTCAAGCACACCAAAATCATCGCCACTCACGATCTCGATCTGGTGCTCGATCTCTGCGAACGGACCATTGTCATCCATCAGGGGCTGGTCAAGGCCGACGGCCCGACCGCAGAAATTTTCAGCGATCCTGTTCTGTTGGCTGAAAGTCATCTGGAAAAGCCGCTACGCATGCAGGGCTGCCCGGTCTGCGGCTGAGTGGGGAGGGGGCGCGGCTGGGATGAGCCATGTGGGGGGGAAGAAGAGAGAGGATGATTTCCTTTTGCCCCGAATGGCCGGGATTACGGGGGAGAGCTAGCCGGCACGCAGCTTTTTGGCACGACCGGTTGGGCGCCTTGCTGGACGTGCTGCGGTCTCGACGAGTCGGCCACTGGCATACTTGTGAACGATACTGGCAATCAGTGTCTGATAGGGCATGCCTTCTTCGGCTGCCTTCATTTGGATATCTTCCAGATCCCGGGAAGAGAGCCGGATATTGATGCGTTTATCTTTGGTGAGGGTGGCAGCAGCGCTTGCGGCATAACGGGCGATCTCGTCGTCAAGATCAGCCACCGACTCCCACTCTCCGCTCTCATACGAGGACAAGATGTCGTCCTCATATTTCATGTCGGCAGTTTTCATTTTTCTACTCATTGCTCTTCCCCCTGTTTTTTGTTCATGGCCTGGTTAGTGCCTCTTCGCTCAACCCGCGGACCGTCAAAGCAAAACGTGTCCGTCCTTTCTTGCTCGGGCAGCACAAGGCGTCTCTATCCCCGTATTCCAGGGTGTCGGCTTCGATTCGACGGTCAATGATGCTCACAGATGCTATCGACCTTCGCCCTTTTCCGCCCACCTGGATAAAAGGGATTTGTTCGTATCCCGTGCCTCGTCGTAGAAATACCGTTAGAAAGGTTGTATGGTTGTTTTCGCATGCACCGGGACGACCGGGCTGGTCATGGCATACGCCCTCGATGTTGTATGCAATGGCCAAGTCAATGGCACCATCACCATCGAGGTCTCCCTCTGCAACATCTCTATACCTGCAGTATTCCGCGCCCCTAATCTCGGTTGCGTGCTTCTTTATGGCCGCCTTGGCCTGGACCGGCAACTCCCGACACTGCGGTTCTGAAGCCCCAATACCATTTGAGAACCATAGTACGCAAAGGGCGACTACAAAAGCCGTGGCAGTAAATGTTTTCATTTTCAATTACCTAGCACTAGCACTAACAAATCATTGACCCGCCGTCGGCCAGTCCTACACTTGGGCCAGAATCACCACGTAGTTCTTGCCGTACTTCTTGGCGCACTTCGGACAGGTTGTGTAAAAAAAATAAAGCTTGTGGATGTTCTTCCCCTTGTCCCGTACGTAATCCTTCATCTTCGTGATCCACTGGCGCATGTTCCGGTAGGGGCCCTCGAATACCTTTGAGAGGAATGCCCCGGAGATGGTCGCCATGTTCGCGCCGGCAATTTCGCGGGTTACCTCGATATACACATCACCGCACCGAAGTTCAAGGGGATGTGCAGGCAACTGGTCACGCGGTCCTTCACGAACAGTCGGTTGTTCCAGGTGAATTCGGTTTCGTCCCATGGTTGCGGTGCGAATCGCGGGCAACATTCATCCTGATCGTATGGGCTCATCGTCGTTTCTCCTTTGTTCTATGGTCAACCTAACATTCGTCAATTTCCTTCATCAAATCGATAACAGGCGGCATTTCCGGATGTCAAGCAATATAGCTGCCAGGGTTTGGCCGGCATCGTAGCACAATTCACTTTGAGGTTGACATGAACGATCCCTTTGCTTAATCGTGTTCCCACGAGACGGGTAAATCCTGTTATGTGCCTGAGGCGTTCCCTCCCATCGGTTGGCTAGAGCCTTAGGATCATCGGCATAGCAGGTCCGTCTTTTTTTTGCTTACGGCAGGTATTCAGTCTCATAGGCGATCTTCGCGCCGATCTCCCCTGTACCATTGATAATCTCTTTCAACTCGGCATGCTTGGCCATTTCCCGGGCAAACCGCTTGCTCGGTAGTGTTATCGCTGATCCGCTTACTCCAAAGCTCTCTCCGATTTTTTTAAGCAGTGCTCGACGATAAAGACTGCTTCAGTCTTCTTCACTCAACTGATAGCAAGGCGCCCATCCAGATGTCAAGTAATATAGTTGCCAGGATATTGTTGTCAGGGAACACACTGGTTGGCCGCTACGGCGTCCCGGTGAGGCTGAGGAATGACCATGCTGGTTGACACGCGGTAGCCGCGAGGCCGCGTAACGTCCAAGAAAGACCCAGCAGACCAGCTTGAATCAGCGCCCCACTCTACCTTTTTCTTCCATCATTTCATTACAGAGATGTAACTTGCCGTGGGGCCGTGAATCGTGCCAATATGCCGGTCAGTTTCAATGATTTTTTCAGGGTCGGTTCACGGCCCGTCTTAGCTGCCGGGAGGATCGAAGTGAGAGGAATCATACTTTTCTGTATCTGCTGTACCTGCGTTGTTTTTGCCCGGCCGGCCCTTGCCGGCGATTGTTGGCAGAGCGAGGTATCCCACGTGGCTGGCGGGGCGGCGCTGGCCGGGGCGGTCACCGCTGGAGCCGACCGATACTGGCCGGAGCACCGGGCCATGATCGGTTTTGCTGCGAGCACTGCCGCTGTCGTAGCTACGGAGGGGCGGGAGTGGGCCTTGGGCGAAAAGTTTTCGAGCGCAATGCTGGACGTGGCTTCGCATACGATTGGCGCGGCCCTAGGCTCCTTCGTAACTGATAAGTATATCCTGATGCCGGTGGTGCGGGTAGACCGGTCCAATAATGTCACTGTCGGTTTTCTTTTGCAGGCCGGGTTTTGATTTTAATCGAGTAACCCGGCCGGCCCGGCCAGCTTATGGCCGGTGAACTGACTGGACCAGCAATAAAGTTCCTGGCCTGCATATTTCCTGACTCCGTGACACTTGCTATTGATTGCTGGTTGCCGAAATTCTTTTCTTCCGGTGCGACCGATAAGCGCGGTGATTCCGGCGCGGAATCCATCCCACAAGCTCAATGGCCATTTCTGTGTCGAATTCTCTCAGTGGTAAGTTGAACTGATTTGGTGTCCACCAGAACTCGTCATAAGCCACACGTCATCGCCGCTACATCGACCCCAACAGATACCAGTCCGGAACACCCCAGACGTTCTTGTGCAACTCGACGATCTCATCACCCGGATAGACCACCAGCCCGACGTGCGCCGCTTTCGGATGCTTGGCAAGAAACGTCACCACGCTCCTGCCGTCGGAGCTGGTCACCCGCATTGCAAGCTCGATTTTCATGGTAGCGAGAGCCTGAAATGAACGGCCACCGCCAAATTAAATGTGCGAAAGATTATTGACGCTACCCTCCTGCCGAACTATTGAGTAATCTCTTGATGGTTGCCGCCACACTTTCAGAAAACCGGTGGCTGCTCAACCTGGATGACCATGCCTCGAATAGCGATATTTTGCTGGTGATCTTGTCCATGGGGGCGCCTCAACCCGTTCTGCCGGCAGGAAAAGACGGCAACACAAGCCTAGACTTTTCCCAAGCCGTTCATATATAATGCCGCAGCATATTTTTTGAGTGGAGGCACTTCCCAGTGAGAATCATGATCGTCGGCGCCGGCCAGGTGGGCTATCACCTGAGCAAAAAATTTTCCATGGAAGGCCAGGAAGTCGTCCTGGTGGACCGGGACGAATCCAAGCTCCGTCGTCTGGAACGGGAACTGAACATCATGACCGTGCACGGTAGCGGCGCCTCGGCGCGTACCCTGGAAGAAGCGGGCATCGATAAATCCGACCTCTTCATCGCGGTCACGGACAGCGATGAGGTAAATCTCGTGGCCTGCATCCTCTCTCGGCAGTATCAGGTGAAGAAACGAATCGCTCGGGTACGCAGCGATGACTTCCTGTCCCCGGGGTCGCCACTCAATGAACAGGCCCTGGGAGTTGATCTGCTCATCAGCCCGGATCGGGCCATGACCGATGAGATCATCCAGTTGAGCAATGTCTCCGAGGCCTTTGACGTGGTGGAATTCGCCGACGGCCACGTGCTCCTGCTCGGCTATGTGGTTCAGCCCAACAATCCCTGCGCCGGTCTCTCGCTCAAGCAGCTCAAAAAACTGCGGGGCAGCTACCGTTTCCTGGTGGTGGCCATCATCAGGCAGGGCACGCCCATCATCCCCCGAGGCGACGACCGCATCGAGGTACATGACAAGATTTACCTGATGGTCCGGCGAGAGGACATCCCGGCGGTCGAGGAATTGTTCAACCTGTCCAGCCGCAAACCCGATTTGGTTTTCATTATCGGTGGCGGCAACATCGGCTACATGGTGGCCCGACGACTTGAAGAAAAAGGCATCGACGTCCGTCTGGTGGAAGAAGATCCAGACCACTGCGAAATCCTCGCCAAACAGCTGGAACACACCCTGGTGCTGAATTTTGACGGTCTGGAGTCCAATGTCCTTTTAGAAGAAGGCATAGACCGGGCTGACCTGGTGATTTCGGTGACCGACAGCGACACCACCAACATCCTTTCCAGCCTGCTGGCCAAACACCACGGCGCCAAAAAGTGCATCACCAAGATAACCCGGCCGGACTTCATCCCGCTGCTCGGTAAGCTGGGAATCGATGTAGCCCTGAGTCCCCGGCAGGTGGCGGCCGACATGATCCTGCGCTTCGTGCGCCGGGGCGCTATCGTTTCCGTGGCCACCCTGTTGGCCAGCGATGCCGAGGTTATCGAACTAAAGGTGCCTGACCATCAACGCTTCAGGGATGCGCCCCTCAAGGCCCTGGCCTTTCCGCATGGTGCCATTGTCGGTGCTATCGTCAGGGATAGCCAGGTATTCATCCCCTCCGGGGAAACCACGCTGCAGCCCGGTGACAACCTGATCATTTTTTTCACCAAGGACGCTATCCATCATGTGGAATCCTTTTTTGCGGTAGATTGATTTCTCCACGGCATCGTTGGGCCGGCTCAAGAGAGACAGCGAGACACTAGGACACCAAGCAGACAATGCGCACCGGCGAAGTATTGAATATCCTGGGGAAGCTGCTAATCCTGCTTTCCCTTTTCCTGCTGACTCCGATCCCCTTCAGCCTCTATTACCAGGACGGCATGGCAGTGACGTTTCTGTTCTGCTCGCTCTGCGGTGCCATCCTGGGCGGGCTGCTGGTGGCGATTTTTGTTTCGGAAAAGGAACTGGGCTACCGGGACGGCTTCGCCGTAGTGGTCTTCAGCTGGCTGGCCCTTGCTTTGCTGGGCGCCATGCCCTTTTATCTTTCCGGACAGATGCCTTCCTTTGCGGACTGCTTTTTTGAATCCATGTCCGGCTTTACCACCACCGGTTCCACCATCCTCAGCCAGGTGGAGGTGCTGCCCAAGAGCGTTCTTTTCTGGCGGGCTCTGACTCACTGGCTGGGCGGTATGGGAATCATCGTTCTCACCCTGGCCATCCTCCCCCTGCTGGGCGTCGGCGGCATGCAACTCTTCCAGGCCGAGATGCCCGGCCCCACCAAGGACCGTCTGGCGCCGCGCATTCAGGACACGGCCCGCATCCTCTGGAGCGTCTACGTGCTCTTCACCCTGCTGGAGATTCTGTTGCTCCTGCTGGGCGGAATGGATTTCTTCGATGCGACCTGCCACTCTTTCGCCACGCTGGCCACCGGCGGTTTTTCCACCCATACCGCCAGTGTGGCCCATTTCGATTCCCTGTACATCGAGGCCGTCATCATTGTCTTCATGTTTCTGGCCGGCGTCAACTTCTCACTGCACTATCACGGCCTGCGCGGCCGTCTGTCTAGCTACTGGCAGAGCGAGGAGTTCCGTTTCTATCTGGCGCTGATCGTCATGGCGGTGCTCATTGTCACGGCAGCCAATTTTTTCGCGCGTACCTATGATTCAACCGGCGAAAACCTGCGAACCGCTTCTTTTCAGGTTGTCTCGATCATTACCACTACCGGGTTCGGCACCGCCGATTTTGACCAATGGCCGCCCATCTGCAAGATCCTCCTGGTTTCGCTCATGTTCATCGGCGGTTGCGCCGGTTCCACCGGCGGCGGCATCAAGCAGGTCAGGGTGCTGCTTTTCTTCAAATACGCCAGACTGCAACTCCGCCATCTTGTGCATCCCCAGGCAGTGGGCGCCATCAAGCTCGGTAAGGTCAAGGTGCCCAAGGAGGTCCTCATCTCCATCCTCGGCTTTTTTGGCCTCTACATCGCGGTGATCCTGCTTGCCACCCTCGTGGTCACCGGTCTCGGTGTCGACATTGTCACCGGCGGCACAGCGGTGATCGCTACTCTGAACAATATCGGGCCGGGTCTGCACCTGGTGGGACCGGTCCAGCACTATGGCCATTTGCCGGCCACCGTCAAGGTGGCGCTCAGCTTTTGTATGCTGGCCGGCCGCCTGGAACTGTACACGGTGGCAGTTCTCTTCACCTCGGACTACTGGCGCATGGCTCGCAAGCCGAAACTGCGCTGGCAGGGGGATAAATTCTCCGCTGTGCGTGAAAACAAGGAGTGACGTCGCAGTAAGTAGCCCTGTTTTGTCGTCTATTTTTTCACAAAGAGATAAACCGCCAGGCCGACCAGGATGCCGGCGAATATCTTCTTGAAGCTTTCGGTGGGTACCTGTTGGATCAAACGGGCGCCGACCTGGGCGCCGATGGCGCCGCCGATGCCGAGCAGCAGGCCGTAGCGGTAATCGACGTTGGCCAGTTTGTTGTGGGCGATGAGCGCCGAGACCGAAATGATCAGGATGCCGAGAAAGGAGGTGCCCACTGCCTTCTGCGCGGAAAAGCCCAGGAAGAGCAGGAGGGGGATCATCAGGAAACCGCCGCCCAGGCCGGTGAAGGCGGCGCCCAGGCCGACGGCGACGCCGCTGGCCAGCATGAGCAGGGTCATTTTTGTATCCATGGCGGAATTCCTTTTGATTTTTTTCGGGGATGGGGGGCTTGTTTATTCGCTTCGGTCGGCAGGAACTCCGCGTCGTGCATGCAACGCGTACTGTTCTGCCGTTTATGGATGGGAAAGTCAGGGCATGGCCGGCACCGTGCTGAATCGGCGGCGGACCGTCGCCGTTAGTTCGGGGTCGAGGCTGACAACGGCCCATTCGTCGGTGGCGCGGGCCTCGTGCAGGATCACGCCGTCCGGGGCGACGATCAGGGAGTGGCCGGCAAATTCGGTGTCATTGGTGGTGCCGCAGCGATTGGCAGCGATGACATACATCTGGTTCTCGATGGCCCGGGCTCGCACCAGGGTCTGCCAGTGCGCCTTGCGGGCCATGGGCCACTGGGCGGCGATGACTAACAGCGTGGCCCCTTTTGCCGTCTGGGCACGGGTCAGTTCCGGGAAACGCAGATCAAAGCAGACCAAACAGGCCAGCCTGCCGTGCGCGGTGTCGATCGGTATGAAGCCTTCCCCCGGACTGAAGAAGGTGTCTTCGGCCATGGGCGCGAAAAGCCGCTGTTTGCGGTAGGAGCCCAACTGGCCTTCGGGGCCGGTCACGAATAACGTGTTGTAATATCTGCCGGCTGCCCGTTCGGGCAGGGAGCCAGCCAGGGTTATCCGGTACTCGGCCGCCAACTCGTGCAGTTCCGCAAGGACGGCGGGCGTCTGGCCGGCGATGTCCGGAAGCCTCTCATAGTCGAAGCCCGATGTCCAGAGTTCCGGCAGCACCATCAGGGTCGGCTGTTGGTCGGTGCTCGCCGCCAGTTCGGCAAGCCCGCTTTTAACCGTGCGAAGATTGGCGTCAAGGTCGCCGGCCACGACATCGAATTGCAGAAAGCCGGCCGCTGTCTCGGTTGGAGTTGTAGGCATCTTTATTTTCGGGCGGCCAGGAGTTGCAGAGCCTGGCGGGCCAGCTCTCCGACACTGGTGAGCACCAGGCATCGGTTGTCGTAGTGACGAACTTGCCGCTCGTCGTCAACCAACTGCCGGAGAGGTTGTTCAGCCTCTTTCGTGCCGAGCAGACCCGCGGCCCAGGCGGCCAGCCCTTGCACGGCGGCATCTCTGCTTTCCAGGTAGGCGAGCAGGTAGAAGCCGGCCCGCCAGTTGGTCATGAGTTGCGGCCGCACCCGGGCCAGTCGGCCGACCCCCCAGACTACGCCGCGCTGCAGAGCGGGCAGTTCGAGGAAATTGCCGTCCTCCCGCATATACGAGACCAGGATATGGGCGTATTCCTCGGCGAGGGCGGCATGGCAGGCCATGATTTCGGCCAGGGCCTCGGGCGCGCCCCAGCCGATGCCGCCGGACTCGTCGTTCAGGCTCCACATGAGACGCCGCATCACCACCCTGGCTGTTTCCATGTTTGCGGCGGCCAGGGTGGCAACCGTCTGCCCCATGGCGGTGATCGCATGCCAGCGGATGGTCTCGTTGCCGTGCACGATCCCGGCAAACAGGGGATTGAGTACCGTGGCCGGCGGGAGTTGGGCCAACTCGGCAAGGATTATCTCGATATCATCGGACGCTAGCAACCGCACCAGCCGGCGCTTCAACTCCATGCCCGACATGACTATGTTTCGATAGCAAAGCGCGCCATGTTGTTCTTGATCGGGACGTATTCGCCCACCGGCACGATTTTTTTGTTGAACTGCACGCAGTCAACCAGTACGTTCCAGAGCGCGGTCAGCTCCTGGGTCTCGTTGTCGGTCTCGGGCATAAACTCCACCAGATTTTTTTCGATTGTTATCTTCATGCGTCACCTCCGGCCGCGGCCGCGTTTTTTCCTTTGAGCAGGCGGCCGATCTTCTCGCCCATCTCCACGCACGGCTTGAGGGCCTCGTGATCCGGCACGTTCTTGATCCGGATGGACTCGGCCACCACCTCGATGTTCATCTCTTCCAGGGCAGTGGTCAGGATTTTTACCGCCTCGCCGCTCCAGCCGTAGGAGCCGAAGGCGGCGCCGATCCGGCCTTTGGGCTTCAGCCCCTTCATGTAGGTGATGATGTCGGCCATCTTGGGCAGGATGCCGTTGTTCAGGGTGGGCGAGCCTAAAATGATCGCCCTGGCATCCAGGATTTCGGTCATCACGTCACTGCGGTGATTATTGTGCATGTTCATGAGCCGTGCATGCACGCCTTCTTTGAGCAGCCCGCTGTAAACGGCCTTGGCCATCTTCTCGGTGCTCTGCCACATGGAGTCGTAGATGATCACCGCCTTGTCCCTGCATTGCTGGCTGCTCCATTGCTCGTAGGCGGCCACGATTCTGGCCGGGTTGCTCCGCCAGATCGGTCCGTGGTCCGGGGCGATCATGTCGAATTCCAGGCCCATCTCCTTCACTTTGGCCAGCAGCTTTTGGACGAGCGGCGAGAAAAGCAGCAGGATGTTGGCATAGTACTTGGCTGCGTTGAGCATCAGTTCGCCCGGCTCCAGTTCGTCGTCAAAGCGTTCCGATGTGGCCCAGTGCTGGCCGAAGCCGTCGCTGGAGATAAGCAGTTTGTCCTCGGGGAGATAGGACATCATGCTGTCCGGCCAGTGGAGCATGCGGGTTTCCAGAAAGTGGACCGTTCGCTTGCCGAGGCTGATCGAGTCGCCGGTCTTGACCTCCACTAAAGGCCAGTCCGTTCGGTGGAAGTGCTCGATGAGCGCCTTCCTGCCGGCTGGCGAGCAGAAAATTTTTTCCGGCTTCACCAGGTCGATGATCGCGGGCAGGGAGCCGGAGTGGTCCATTTCCACGTGGTTGACGATCAGATAGTCGATTTTGCCGGGGTCGATCAGCGAGTGGATGTTGTGCAGCAGGTCGCTTTTCAACTCTTTCTTCACCGTGTCGAAAAGGGCAACTTTCTCGTCCAGGACCAGGTAGGCGTTATAGGTGGTTCCTTTGTCGACGGAATAGCCGTGAAAATCGCGGATATTCCAGTCCACCGCGCCGACCCAGTGGATGTCTTTCTTGATTTCCGTGGTTGCCATTAGGGCCTCCTTGTATTGTAGGGGTGGCGGATCAACTCTTCCAGAGGCCGTGCAGATTGCAGTAGGCCCGGCCGGTTGCCTGGGCCGCGGCGATCAGAAAGGTGGCCTCCGGTTTGGCGCCGGGCTTGAGGAACTGCCGGTAGGCGGCATCGCCGGCAACGAGCTCGATCCATTCGATGTAGTGTTTCTCTTCCATGGGATGGGCCACCGAACCGATGGTCACCTTGAAGCCGCCGTCGATCTTTTCAACCACTGGCACGTGTTTTTCCCTGGACGCATCCACGGTGTTTTCCACCTGGAGCTTCATGGGTTCGCCGCAGCAGACCAGTTCGCCTGCCCCCGTATGAACCATTTCCACTATGTTGCCGCACAACCCGCACTTGTAGACTTGCAGTCTCTCAGTCATGGCCGTTCCTCCAGTTTTATTATGCACTCGTTGCGCTTTACCCGTATTGTGAACCCGTTCAATAATTTTCATCCAGCAGTTCGAAATGGGCCTGGACATGGGCACAGGCCGGGCAGATCTCCGGCGCTTCCTCGCCTTGATGGTTGTAGCCGCAGTTGCGGCAGCGCCAGGTAGTCTTTCCCTCGCGTTTGAAGACCTGGCCGGACTCGATGTTGGCGGCGAGCGCCCGATAGCGTTTCTCATGGTATTTCTCGGCCGCGGCAATCGCCAGGAAGACCCCGGCGATTTGGCCGAAGCCTTCCTGGCGGGCGGTCTCGGCAAACTGCGGATACATCTGCGTGTGCTCGTAGTTCTCGCCGCCGGCCGCTTCAGCCAGGTTTTCCAGTGTGGTACCGATCACTCCGGCCGGAAAGGAGGCGGTGATCTCCACCGCACCGCCTTCAAGAAACTTGAAAAGCCGTTTGGCATGCTCTTTTTCATGGTTGGCGGTTTCCTCAAAGATGGCGCTGATCTGGACGTAGCCATCTTTTTTGGCCTGGGCCGCGAAGTAGGTGTAGCGGTTTCTGGCCTGGGATTCTCCGGCAAAAGCGGTAAGCAGATTCCTCTCTGTTTGCGTTCCTCGTAAACTCGCCATCATTGTTCCTCCATGCATTGTTTAATATTCGAAATTTGATTCCGATCGATTTCTGATAGTTAAATATCAAACAGGAATGATTCCCATCTTTAGCAGGATGTGGAATCTATTGCAAGAGAAATGTTGGTTGGTTTTGTCCGAGTCGTTTTTTGGGCGGCAAACAGGGTAACCTGGGCCGCAAGTTCTTCCGGTTGGAAAGGCAGATGGCTGAATATTTTTTTTTCAAGGGCCAGGCATAGTTGAAAATTCCTGTCGATCGCCTCGAGCAGTTGGGGGTTGTTCCGGCCATATCTGCCGAGGATATAGGCAAGCCGGTCGCCAAGGTCAACCACCTGGTCGTGATTCACTCGCTTGTCGGCATAGTAGACGATTTCTTTTTCGGTGAAAGTCCCTTCAGGGCTGTGGTCGCGCAGCACAACGTGTTCGGCCACGATGGTGGCCAGGGCGACTGGCAGATCGTTGGCCAGGCAGATGTCATGCCCCTCGCGGGCATGGTCGCGGCCGTTGTGCAGACAGGCGGTCTTGCCGATGTCATGCAGCAGGGCGCCAGCCACCACCAGTTCCGGGGTGAGATCAAACCCGGTTTGGATCAGGCGGCTGGTTATGAGTTCGGCGATATCGGCCACCAGCAGGGAATGAGCCCGGATGTTTGGCAGCATGCCGTAGCGCGCCATGAGCTGCAGGCAGAAGTCCCGAGACGGGGCTGTTTTTCCGGCTGTCGGGTGGCTATCCATAATCGCGGTTTGCTTCATGGTGAACCCCTGCCATGTGATGCGCTACCTTCAGGACGTTTCGTAGCTAACCAACGGTGATGAATTCGTAAAAATTTCGGGTCGCGCGGATACGCAGAGGGGAAATATCTTTTCACTCTTAATGAGTCGCCTCTGCGAGCTCCGCACCCCTGCGGGATGCAATGATTTTGCGACCTTGTCAACCACCGCCCGCCGGCAAGAGGATGGGCAGGATGGCATCCGTGGGGGACGGTTGATGCGACAAGACAAGCGGTCAGCCGTCGATCCCTCACGCGGCGGACAATTCATGCACCAGGTCGATGAAGAGTTTGGCCTGGGCCGGCGGGGTTTCGGGCAGGATGCCGTGTCCGAGGTTGCACACATGGCCGCGTGCCAGGCGGCCGCCCGCCAGGATTTTTTTAATACGGGCCGCCATCTCTTCCCGGGGCAGGAGCAAGGCGCAGGGGTCCAGATTGCCCTGCAGCGCCACCGCGTCGCCGACCTGGCGGGCCGCATCGGCAATGTCGATCCGCCAGTCCAGGCCAAGCACATCGGCTCCCGAGGATTTGGACTGCGCAAGCAGCGTGGCGCCGTTATTGGCAAAGTAGATGATCGGGATGTCGGTTACCTGCCGCAGGTCGGCAATGATCGACTGGACATAGGGTAAGGCGTATTGGGCAAAATCGTCTGGCCCGAGGATGCCGGCCCAGGAGTCGAAGATCTGCAGGGCCTGGGCGCCGGCAACGGCCTGGGCCTTGAGATAGCGGCTGGTGCAGGCCGTGATCTTGTCGAGCAGCCGGCAATAAAGTTCCGGGGCGGTGTACATCATCTTCTTGGTTTCGAAGAAGAATTTTGACGAGCCGCCTTCAATCAGATAGGTGGCCAGGGTAAAGGGCGCGCCGGCAAAGCCGATGAGCGGCACCTTGTTCGCCAGCTCCCGGCGGAGCAGACGGATGGTATTCAGGACAAAGGCAAGATCCGCCTCCGGGTCGGGGATACGCAAACGGTCCACCGCGGCAGCGGTGCGCACCGGGTCGGGAAAAACCGGGCCGCGTTTTTCGTGGAATTCCAGGACAAGACCCATGGCCTCCAGGGGGATCAGAATATCGGAAAAAAGAATGGCGGCATCAACCCCCAGGATGTCGACGGGTTGCAGGGTGACCTCGCAGGCCAGTTCCGGATTCTTGCAGAGTTCTAAAAAAGTGACGGTGCCGCGCACCCGCTGATAGTCGGGGAGGTAGCGGCCGGCCTGCCGCATCATCCAGACCGGGGTGTAGTCGACTTTTTCGCCCCGGCAGGCCTTGAGAAAGGTATTGTTCATGAGGCAATCCTTTAGGTTATGGGTTTGTTTTCTTAGGGACGCGGAAAATACTAATATACCATCACGCATCCCGTCTTGGGGCCACCTTTGGCCGCGCCTCAATCGCAAAATCCTCGACGTAGCGCTGCTATGCCTGCGGTTTTACTCAATCGGCCCAGCCAAATCTGACCCCAATCCGGGCGCGATCCAGGTATCTTACTATTTTCCGAGTCCCTTGGGCGGCGGGCAGTAGGCGCAGAAGGGTTCCTCGGCCAGGTAGTCGCCGGTCATGGCATAGGCCCGCGCCCGGCAGCCGCCGCAGACATTCAGATATTCGCAGCGACCGCAGCTGCCCTTGTAGGACTTGAAGTCCCGGAGTTCTCGGAAAAGAGGCGAATTCTCCCAGATATCCTTAAATGTCTGTTGGCGGATATTGCCGGCGGCCTTGGGGAAATAGCTGCAGGGCAATACCTCGCCGTCCACGTCGATCAGGCAGATAAGCTGGCCGGCTAGGCAACCCTTGGCGCCGCCGGTGGAAAACTTGAGCGACCGCCGTTTGAATTTCTCCTTATCCTCCTTGGATTTCTGCAGGATGATCCGGTAGTAGTGGGGCGCGCAGGTCGGCCGCACCAAAAGCTCGTCCTCCTCTTTTTCCATGCGGTAGTGCCACTCCAGTATCTCCTCGTAAACATCCCGGGGGATTAGCTCATCCATGATATCATGGCCACGGCCGGTGGGCACGATCATGAACATGTACCAGGCAGTTGCCCCCAGTTCCTTGGCCAACTTGTAGATATTGGGGATGTCGGCGCGGTTGCGCACGGTGAACGACGAGTTGATCAGAAAGGGGATGCCATGCTGCTTGAACAAGGTGGCGGCCTGGATGGTGCCGGTAAAGGCGCCGGGTTGGTTGCGGAAATTGTCGTGGATTTCCGGGGTGGAGCCGTCCAAACTTAAAGAGACCATGCGGATGCCGGCTGTCTTGATTTTTTCGCAGATGTCGCCGGTAACCAGGGTGCCGTTGGTGGCCAGGCACATGCGCAGGCCGCGGTCGGTCCCGTAGCGGGCAATGTCGAAGACATCGCGGCGGAGCAAGGGCTCGCCGCCGGAGAGAACCACCACTGGCTTGGCATAGGAACTGATGTCGTCCAGCACCCGGGTTGCCTCTGAGAAGGAGAAGTCGGGATGGCCCGTTGCTTCCAACTGCGAGGATGACCGGCAATGGACACAGCCGAGATTGCACCGCCTGGTGATTTCCCAGGCAATCCACTTTACTTCGAATTCCATCTGCACTCCTTATGATGAGTTGCCAAGGCGCGATGTTGCCCGGCGTTACCGTGTAAACCCAGTACTATATTGTTTTCCCCCGGCCCGGTCAATCCCGGAAAGCGCAAAAAAAGCCGGTTGCCGTCCTTTTCGCTTATCCTCACAGCCAACGGTTGCACCATGATAAATTTGCTGAGCGGTCGCGAATAGACTTGCATTCGAGTCGGCTATATGGGAGATTTTGAGTTGATGCAAGGCAGAGGCGATAGGGTGTGCCGGAGCGATTTTTCGGAATAATTTCGGAACAGGGAGGCGGCCTATGAAAGACATCAAGCGGATTCTGGTGCCGGTGGATTTTTCCGACAACTCGAAAAAAATTATCAATGCAGCACAGTTCCTGGCCGAGAAGTGCGGGGCGCAGATGTCAGCGGTTTTTGTCGTGCAGAGTATCGAAGATTACTCCGGTTTCTTTGTACCCCACATGCCCATGGCCCAGTTCGAGGAAGAGATGGTGCGGGCGGCGGAGAAGAAGATGGAGAGCTTCCTGCAGGATCAACCGTCGACAGCGGCAAAGGTTATGCTGGGCGATGTTGCCGAGCAGATTATTGACTATGCCGCCCGCGAGAAGATTGATCTCATTGTTATGGGGACGCACGGCTACAAGGGGCTCGAGAAGATCATGTTCGGCAGTGTCGCCGAAAAGGTGGTCAAGTCGGCGCCCTGCCCGGTCATGACCATCAACCCCTATACTGGCCTGAATTGATCAGGCGGGCGTTGCTTGGCGTATTTTATAAGAAGACGCCGGTGAGAGTGGGGCTTTGCGCGTTCAAAGGCAGGTTTCTGTCGCCGGCCCTTGCGTGATGGAATTTCAGGGTCGGCTGACCACGGCCAGGAGGATGCCCTGTTCCGCGGGTGTGGAGGTTTTGAATCGGTCGGTCGTTTTTTCCTGCGCAAGATGGCGGAAGAGTGCATCGGCTGAGACTTCCGGCAGTCGGTAGAAGGTCAGCAGGCGACCACCTGTTCGGCCGGCGGGGAAGTATTCGGTCAGGGCCTTCCGCCAGGCGCCTACGGCTTCGGCCGCCATGGGCGGCGGGCTGACTGCGGCATCTCGCAGGCACGCCGTGATGTCGGCTAGGTTGCCTTCCGCCGCTCGGCGGAAGGCTGTGCGTCTAGCCAGGAAGTCATCGTCAGAGCAGCTTGCTATTGGGAGGGAGTCCAGGGCTGGCAGGGCCAGGGCCAGGAGTTTGACCGGCGGTTTTTTTGTCAGCTTTTCGCCGGCGTCGAACAGGGCCTCGGCCACATCCTGGCGGGCCGTGCTCAGGATGGCTGGTTTCGTCGCCGACTGGTCGGCGAGAAAAAGCCGAGCCCAAGCCACAAGGCGCTGGCGGTCGAGGCCTGCCGGTGGGGCTTTGAGTTCCGAGGTCCGGATGCCGGCGGTGGGCAGCGCCGCGAACTCCGCAAAGATCAGGGCAGCTTCATCCTGTATTATTTCGTTTTCTTCGGCGAGCAGCGGGCCCTTGAGAGTCTCAAACAGGACCTGCTTCTGGGTGGAGAGGTCGGCGAGGTGTTCCTCTATTTCCCGCTCCTGCCGGTCAAGGGTTTCGGCAAGCTTCAGGACCAGCCTGGCCTGCCAGAGAGGGGCCTCCTGGTCGCGATCGGCCTGGCGCTCGTGGCTGCCGGTGAGGGCCGAGAATACGGCGCCGCTTGATATCTCGTCGGGGTCGCCGTGCTGGCGGGCGGCCAGGGCGGCCAGCGACAACGTGCTCAGCTGGCCCGGGGCGTTGCGCAGTTTGTCGAAATCGGCAACCAGACGCAGAAAACGATCGCGCTCACTGCCGCAGGGCGCGGGCGCATAGGCCGTGCAGAGGTCGGTCGAGGTGGCCGGCGTGGTGTTTTGATCGTTGGCCGGGGCTTCGACCGGCAGGTAATGGAAAATACTGTCAAAGAAGAGCAGAAGCCCGGCCAGCTGTCTGGGGTCGGGGCCGGTGTCCGGCAAATAAAGGGTGGATAACGAGTTCATGGAGAGTACGCTTAAAGAACGGGTTTCGTTGGTTTTAGTCGGTGCGGCCTATTTGGTTTTTAACCTGCGTTACGCTGCAGGGCGTCTGGTCGATTCCCTGACCGCCACCGGCGTGCAGCTCTTGACCACGGCCCCTTATGTAATCGGCCTCACCGTTGTTGTCATCTCTTTTCTGCAGCGGGCGGCCGGCCGGCGGCTGCCCTTGGATCGGGTCCTGCGGATCTATTTTACCCTGGGCATCATCATCGGTTTTTTTCACGCGCTCAGCGACCATCTGGCCGGACATTGAGGCGCTGCGAATGCGCCCCGCCCTGGGTCAGCGGATCAGCGTATTGTTGGCGTGATAGCCTGAAGGGACCGTGCTGTTCGGCATGACCAGTGATTTTTTGCCCAGCAGGCAGCCGGGGTTGGTGACGGAATTGCAGCCGGTCTGGACCTGGTCGCCAAGAATTGCCCCCAGTTTGCTCAGGCCGGTATCGATCGGGCCGGCCGGTGTCTTTACCGGTACCGTGCCACCAGTAAAGCGCAGGTTGGCCAGCTTGGTTCCGGCCCCCAGATTCACCTGGTTGCCGAGGATGCTGTCGCCCAGGTAGGCGAAGTGGCCGGCCTTGGCTTCGTTCAGGAAGATGGTATGCTTGACTTCGGTGACATGGCCGATCACGCAGCCGCGGCCGGCCAGGCAATGGCCCCGCAGATAGGCGCCTTGCCGGATCTCGGTATAATCGCCGATGATTGTCGGCGACTTGATGAGCGCCCCGGCCTCGACCAGCACGCCGTGCCCCAGGTCGATCTGTCTGCCGAGCAAGACGGCACCGGCCATGATCACGCTGGCCCCTTCGAGGAGCTGGCCATGTCGGCGGACCAGCAGCCTCCCCTTGGTGGCATCGCCGTAGTCGATGTCAAGTCCTCGACTGTCCAGCAGTTCTTTGTTAAACCAGACAAGGGTCCTGGTCAGCGGCACGCCTTCCTCGAATAGGTCCGCGCTCAATTCGGGATAGCGGCAGCCGGCCATGTAGGACTTCAGGCGGGTGAGCGCTTCCCAGGCATGTCGGGTGTCCCGGAAAAGCTCACGGTGAGCAAAAGCGGCAAGGTCAAAAAAAGCAGTGGCGGCTAGCATGGGCCTTCTATTAAATGGTTGGCGGCGAATGGTGCGAATATGCCCTGAATATGGAGTACTTTCCGGTTTAATTCAAGAAAAAACAAAAAGGCTCGGGCGCGGCCACGCATATCTTGACTTCACAAGGGCCAGTGTTTAAGTTTTCACAACTTTTTTACTTTCGTAACTTTACTAATCGTGCTAACAGGGGGTTGGGTGCCGGGGTTTGCGGCGCTTCTCTCTGCTAAAGATAAAAACAGGAGGTCTCACATGGGACTGAACGACGCGATGAATGCCGGGATGGATGATTTTACCGAACGGCAGCATTTTGATATTCCAGAAGAGCTGCCGATGATGGCGGTTCGTGACGTGGTGGTCTTCAATTATATGATCATCCCGTTGTTCGTTGGCCGGCCGGCGTCGGTGGCGGCGGTGAACGAGTCCCTGGCCAAGGACAAGCTTTTGATGCTGGTGACCCAGAAGGATGCCACCAAGGAGGACCCTGCCCCGGAAGATCTCTATGAGGTCGGCATGGTCAGTATGATCATGCGGACCCTGAAGCTGCCTGACGGACGGCTCAAGGTGCTGGTCCAGGCCCTTTCTAAGGCCAAAATCACGGAGTATCGTCAGCAGGAGCCCTATTTCTCCGTGAAGATCGACGTGATTGAGGAAAAAGAGGTCGAGAAGATTTCGGTGGAGACTGAGGCCTTGATGCGAACCGTGCGCGACCAGACGGAAAAGCTCATGTCGTTGCGCGGTATTCTCTCGTCCGACCTGGTCATGATCATGAACAATATCGAGGAGCCCGGCCGTTTGGCGGATCTGGTCGGTTCCAATCTTCACCTGAAGGTCGGTGAATCACAGGCAATTCTCGAGACCATCGAGCCGGAGGCCCGGTTGAAACTGGTGGCCGATTATCTGCATCGAGAGTTGGAGGTTTCTACGATGCAGGCCAAGATTCAGTCCGAGGCCAAGGAGGAGATGAGTCGCAGCCAGCGCGAATACTACCTCCGCGAGCAGATCCAGGCTCTGCGCAAGGAACTCGGCGACGTGGACGATCGGTCCCAGGAGATCGAGGAGTTGCGCTCCAGATTCAACAAGGCCCGGATGCCGAAACCGGTAAAGGACGAAGCCCTCAAACAGCTCAAACGTCTGGAGATGATGCATCCAGATGCATCCGAGTCCTCGATCATCCGCACCTACCTTGACTGGCTGGCCGAAGTGCCCTGGGGTAAGGGAACCAAGGACCGGCTAGATCTGAAGATCGCCAAGCAGGTGCTGGACGCCGACCATTACGGCCTTGAGCGGGTGAAGGAGCGCATCCTTGAATATCTGGCGGTCCGCAAGCTGAACAAGTCGACCAAGGGGCCGATTCTCTGTTTCGTGGGGCCGCCTGGCGTCGGTAAGACCTCGCTGGGCCAGTCCATTGCCCGGGCCATGGGCCGCAAATTCCACCGCATCTCCCTGGGCGGCATGCGGGACGAGGCCGAGATCCGGGGCCATCGGCGGACCTATATCGGCGCCATGCCGGGCCGGATTATCCAGGGGTTGAAAATGGTGGCGGCCAACAATCCGGTGTTCATGATGGATGAGATCGACAAGGTCGGCGCCGACTACAGGGGCGACCCCTCCTCGGCGCTGCTGGAGGTGCTCGATCCGGAGCAGAATTTCAGTTTTTCGGATCATTACCTGAACCTGCCGTATGATTTATCCAAGGTGATGTTCATCACGACCGCCAACCTCACCGACACCATCCCGGCCCCGCTCATGGACCGGATGGAGGTCATCAGGCTGGCCGGCTATACCTTGGAGGAGAAGCTTGAAATCGCCCGGCGCTACCTGCTGCCGCGGCAACTCAAGGAGAATGGCATCTCCGAACGGTATCTCAAGATGGAGGATGAAATCCTGCGCAAGATCATCACCCACTATACCCGCGAGTCTGGCTTGCGAAGCCTGGAGCGGGAGATCGGCAAGGTCTGCCGCAAGGTCGCCCGCCGGGTGGCGGAAGGGCGCAAGGCGCTGGTCGCCGTCAGCGGCCAGAGTCTGAGCCGCTATCTGGGGCCGCCCAAGTTTCTGCCCGAGTATGAGAAGGAAACCATTGATCAGCCGGGCCTGGCCGTCGGTCTGGCCTGGACCGAGGTGGGCGGCGAGGTGCTCTATGTGGAGACCTCGGTGATGAAGGGCCGCGGCAATTTGACCATTACCGGCCAACTGGGCGAGGTCATGCAGGAGTCGGCCAAGGCGGCCTTGAGTTTTTGCCGGACGCGTCTGGATAAGCTTGGCCTTGACGAAAAATATTTCGAAGAGGTGGATATTCACATCCATGTGCCCGCCGGCGCCATTCCCAAGGATGGGCCATCGGCCGGGGTCACCATGGCCACCTCTCTGTATTCGGCGCTCTCCAAACAGAAGGTCGCGAGCGGCATCGCCATGACCGGCGAGATCACTCTGCGGGGTCGGGTCCTGCCGATCGGTGGCCTGAAGGAGAAGGCACTCGCCGCCCTGCGCGCCGGCCTCATGACGGTTGTCATCCCGGATCAAAACAAGAAAGATCTTGAGGAAATTCCGAAAGATATCCGTAGCAAGATGCAGTTCGTGGCGGTGAAGAATATGGACGAGATTCTGACCCTGGTCTTCAAGGGTGGCGATCGGGACAAGAAAGGTGCAAAGAAGGGGGCCCGGACGAAGCGATGATGGCGCGGCTCACTGGCTCAGGCCAGGATGAGATGGCGGATGGCGAAGCGAAAGCAGGAGCGGCCGGTTTTACCCGATGGATTGTGCTGCTGCTCTGCGGCCTGCCGGTATTCTGGATGGCCTGGATCGCGGTTTTTGCAGTGCTGCCGGGCCCTGGCGGCGGCGCGGTCATCGAGGTGGTTATCCCCCGCGCCAGCGGTCTGACCCGGATTGGTGAGATTTTGGCCGAACAGGGCATTGTCCGCGACAGCTCCCGGTTCTCCATGCTGGCCTTGCTGACCGGTAAGGCGAAACGCCTGCAGGCCGGGGAATATGCCCTGCCGACCGACCAGACGCCGCTGCAGATTCTGGCGCTGCTTGCCACCGGCAAGGTTCTCGCCCGGCCGGTTACCATTCCCGAGGGCGTTGATCTGCCCCGGATCGCGGACATTCTTGCCGCCGACGGCTGGGTGGAGAAGGACAGTTTTCTTGCGCTGGCTACCGATCCGGTTTTTATTCGGGGTCTTGGCGTGCAGGCTACTACCCTGGAGGGGTATCTGTTTCCGGATACCTATTATCTGTCGCGCGGCCAGCAGGATGTGCGCAGCATTATCGGCATGATGGTCGCCAGGCGCAACAAGGTGTTTGCCGAGATCTGCGCCGGTCGCCCGCTACCGCCCGGTTTTTCCCGGCACGATGTCCTGACCCTTGCTTCCATCGTCGAGAAGGAGACGGCCCAGGCCAGTGAACGACCTCTGATCGCCCGGGTTTTCCTGAACCGTTTGGAAAAGGGTATGCGGCTGCAGGCTGACCCGACCGTGGCCTACGGCCGGACCGATTTCCAGGGCCGTCTCACCCGGCGTGATCTGGAGACGAACACTCCTTACAACACTTATGTGATCGAGGGCTTGCCGCCCGGGCCAATCGGCAACCCGGGCCGTGCCGCCATTGAAGCCGTGTTGGAGCCGGCCGACGCCCCCTATCTTTTTTTTGTGTCCAAGAACGACGGTACCCATTTTTTTTCGGAATCTTTGGATGAACACAACATCGCCGTTGGCCGTTACCAGAAAAGCGGGCAGGATGTGAGCCCTGAGAGTGACTGCTTCAGTGACTGTGCCGGCGCAGAACCGATTACGCCACAGGCGAGAAAATGAATAAAAAGGCTTTGATTACCGGCATCACCGGGCAGGATGGCGCCTATTTGGCCGAATTCCTGCTGGCCAGAGGTTATGAAGTCCACGGCGTCAAGCGGCGCAGTTCTCTGTTCAACACCGACCGCATCGATCACTTGTATCAGGATCCCCATGTGCGGGGCCGCCGGTTTTTTCTGCATTACGGCGATTTGACCGACGCCACCAATCTGATCCGCATCATCCAGGAGGTGCAGCCGGACGAGTTGTACAACCTGGCGGCCCAGAGTCACGTGGCGGTTTCCTTTGAGACCCCGGAATATACGGCCAATGCCGACGCCCTCGGCACCCTGCGGCTGCTGGAGGCGATTCGCATCCTCGGGCTGGAGAAGAAAACCAGGTTCTACCAGGCGTCCACCTCGGAGCTTTATGGCCTGGTGCAGGAGACGCCGCAAACCGAGCGCACACCGTTCTATCCCCGCTCGCCCTATGCGGTGGCCAAGCTTTATTCCTACTGGATCACGGTCAACTATCGCGAGGCTTATGGCCTGTACGCCTGCAACGGCATCCTTTTCAACCATGAATCGCCGATCCGCGGCGAGACCTTTGTGACCCGCAAGATCACCCGCGCCCTGGCCCGCATCAAACTGGGGTTGCAGGATTGCCTCTATCTCGGCAACCTTGCGGCCAAGCGGGACTGGGGCCATGCCCGGGACTATGTTGAGATGCAGTGGCTCATGCTGCAGCAGGAGATCCCGGATGACTTTGTGATTGCCACGGGCATCCAGCACAGTGTCCGAGAGTTCATCGAGTTGGCGGCGGCCGAGCTCGGGATGGCGATCCGCTGGCAGGGCAGCGGCCTGGAGGAAAAGGGGTATGACGAGCAGAGCCGTTGTGTCGTGGCCGTGGATCCTCGGTATTTTCGGCCCACCGAGGTGGAAACCCTGTTGGGTGACGCCACCAAGGCTCGCGTCAAGCTGGGCTGGACACCAAAGGTTGTTTTCCGGGAGTTGGTGGCCGAGATGGTCCGCGAGGATCTGAAGGCCGCGGAGCGGGACGAACTGGTCAAACGGCATGGCTATAACGCCTGCGACTACAATGAATAGGGCCATGCCGCCGGAGGCGAGGATCTATGTCGCCGGCCACCGCGGCATGGTTGGTGGTGCGCTGCTGCGTTGTCTGCAGTCGGCCGGCTATCGACAGATTTTGACTAGGACCCATGCTGAACTTGACCTCCTCGACCAGGCGGCGGTTCGGGATTTCATGCAAAGCGAATGGCCGGAGTACGTCTTTCTGGCTGCGGCCCGGGTCGGCGGCATCGTGGCCAACAGTTCGTACCCGGCCGAGTTCATCCACCAGAATCTGCTCATTCAGGCCAATGTCATCCACGAGGCCTGGCGGGCTAGGGTAAAGCGCCTGCTTTTTCTGGGTTCGTCCTGTATCTACCCGCGGGATTGCCCGCAGCCCATGAAAGAGGAGTATCTCCTCAGCGGCCCGCTGGAGTCGACCAACCGGCCCTACGCCCTGGCCAAGATTGCCGGCATCGAGATGTGCTGGGCCTATAACCGGCAATACCAAACTCGTTTTCTCGCGGCCATGCCGACCAATCTCTACGGCCCGGCCGACAACTACGATCTCGAACAGTCCCACGTGATCCCGGCCCTCATTCGCAAGGTGCACGAGGCCAAGGCGAGCGGCGCCGGCCAGGTGGTGGTCTGGGGCAGCGGCAGTCCCCGGCGCGAGTTTCTTTTCAGCGACGATGCGGCTGATGCCTGTCTCTTCCTGATGAATCTTCCGGATGAAAAATTCGAATTATTTTTTGCTTCCCACTCGCACCCCCCCCTGGTGAACGTCGGCTGCGGCGAGGATTTGACCATCCGGGAACTGGTCGATCTAGTCAAGGAGGTTGTCGGTTATACCGGCCAGGTGGTCTGGGATGCGGGCCGTCCGGATGGTACGCCGCGAAAACTTCTCGATATGCACTGGCTGCGCTCCCTGGGCTGGCAGCCCCGTATCGGTCTGGCAGACGGCCTGCAACGGGCCTATGTCGATTTTCTTGCCAATCATCCTTGACGGTCTCGAAATCGTCCTCTCCTCTTTCCCTCGCTCATATTTTTCTTGACAGATCGGTCGCTGCGTGTTCAAAAATTGAACGTTCAGGAAATGAACGCTTGGTTTTCGTTGCAGAATCGGAATTCCGGTAGGCGGTTATGGATCATCAAGACATGCGCACCCTGAAGATCCTGGAAGAGATCGACAAGGAGGAAGTGCCCAGCCAGCGCCATCTTGCCCGGGAGTTGAACATCTCCCTGGGGCTGGTCAACTCCTTTATCAAGCGTCTCGCCCACAAGGGCTATTTCAAGATCACCAATATCCCGGCCAATCGGGTTCGGTACATTCTCACGCCCACTGGGGCTGCGGAAAAGGCCAGGCTCACCTATGAATATATCCAATATTCCTATCAGTTTTATAAAGGGGCACGGCATAAGTCGCAAAGAACCTTTACGAGGTTGGGCGCGCAGCAGGTGCGCCGCATTGTTTTTCTTGGGGTGGGTGATCTGGCTGAAATCGCCTATGTCTCTTTGCAGGAAACCCCGATTCAGTTGATTGCCGTGGTTGATGACCAGAAGAAAGGGGAAAAGTTTCTGGGATATTCTGTCAAAGAGGTGAAGGAGTTGCACGCCCTGGTCTTTGATAAGATTTTACTGACGGCGATTGACTCAAGAGACAGCTATTTGCAGAAGCTTTTGGCGGCGGATATTCCGCCTGAGATGGTTGAGAAAATTGGCTGATACCTGATCGGGGTAGCCATGAAAATAATTTGGGCAGCAGCGGGTGCTTGGCAATAACCTTGTGTCTGTGCTGATACCTGTTAGGGATAACGGCGTGCTTACTCGCAAATTTCAAAAAATAAACGTTTTGCTGGATGGTTATCGTGGGTTCGTCTTCCTGCTGTTTATTGTCGTGTTGTTTTCTTCAGTGGCTGAAAGTCTGGGACTTTCAATGGTTTTGCCATTGTTGTCCGGATTGATCGGCTCTTCCGAGCTTTCAGGCCGGGCCGCACGGTTTCTTTTCATCTTTGCCAATTTCCCGAAACAGTATCAGGTATTGGGACTGCTTGGCGTTTTAACCGTGGCTTTTATTGTGAAGAACATTCTCCGCGTACTGCAGACAGGGATGGCGGCGCATCTGACGGGCAGCTTGCGGCGGGAATGGGCCACCAAGGTAATGAACAATTATCTCACCGCTCAGTATCATGCGGTCATTGCCCGGCGGCAGGGGGTATTGATCAATAATGTCGTTACCGAACCGCATTTTGCCTCAAAGGCGATCCGGTTCATGCTGGTAATTGGCAGTAAGTTGATATTGAGTTTTAACCTGTTACTGGTTCTGCTGTTTGTCAACTATCAGGTCACCTTGGCGTTGTCCATAACAGGTGGTCTGATATTTTATCTAACCAAGTACAAGTTGCAGAATTATTCCAGCCGGTTTGGCAGGCAGTGCATCAAACTGAACCAGAAGATCAGTTCTTGCGCAACCGAGGGCATGGGGGGCCTGAAGCAGATCAAGGCATTGGGCCGGGAAGAGAGCTATCGGCTGAATATATTCAACAAGTTTGATGAGTATCGGCGTATTGAAACAAAATTTTCGGTGCTCTCCGAACTTCCCAATTACCTTATCGAGATACTGGTCATTCTCCTGCTCGCCGGGTTAACTATTTTCTCTCAGTTTTACTTGGGACTGAGTTTCCAGGACCTGTTGCCAGTAGTAGCTGTCTTTCTGCTGATTTCCCAGAAGATTATTAATGATATGGCCTATGTCCTGTCCATGCGCATGAAGGTTATTTCTCTCCTGCCATCCATGGATTTGGTCTACCATGTTCTTTGTGACACCTCTGACAGGGAGCAGGTTGCCGCCGGCCGTCAAATCGACAGGTTGCCGGGAGATATCATGCTGCGGGATGTCTCCTTTTCCCACCAGCCAGGCCATCTGCTGTTCTCGAAACTGACCATGGTCATCAGTCGGGGGAAGATGACTGCCGTTGTCGGGCCTTCCGGGATAGGGAAAACCACCGTTGTCGATCTGATCCTGCGGTTTGCCGCACCCACGGACGGCGAAATTGTGATCCAGGGGTTCGGAGATCTTAAGGATGTTAATCTGGTTTCGTGGCGGAAATTAATCGGGTATGTCAGCCAAGAGCCGTATATGTTTAACGGTTCGATTCGTGACAACATTCTAGTCGGCAAACCGGATGCGTCGGAAGAGGAGATTGTTGCGGCGGCCGTTCAGGCAAACGCCCATGAATTCATTATGGGGCTTCCACATAAGTATGAGACTGATGTGGGCGCGCTGGGCATGAAGCTTTCTGGGGGGCAACGGCAGAGGATTGCTATTGCCAGGGCGTTGATCAGAAATCCGGAACTGTTGATCTTTGACGAGGCGACGAGTTCGCTGGACCATGAGTCGGAGAGGTTGATTCAGAAATCTATTGAGGGGTTGCGCGCCACCAAGACCATTCTGGTCATCGCCCATCGCCTCTCGACTATTGAGAAGGCGGACAGAATTTATCAATGTGGTGTTGACGGTCGGGCGCGGGAAGTGAGCTTTTCCTCGCTGTTGGCGGCGGCAAATTGATAATAACTTGATTTTCTGGCAGGAGTTGACCATCGACATCATGAGAATTGCCTATTTATCATCATCCAAGCTTCCGTCTCGCGCTGCAAACGGTATTCACGTGATGAAGATGTGTCAAGCATTCGCCGTCAACGGGCATGATGTGACCCTTTACGCAATACAGGACGAAGGAGTAACTGATATATTTGGTTATTACGGCGTGAAGCGCGATTTTGTCGTGGAACAGTTCAGGTATCCTCGCGGGCGTCAACTGGGCAATTACCTGTATTCATGGCAAATAAGACGAGCGGTAGGGCGGACATCTTTGCCTGACCTATTTTACGGACGGCATCTCATGAGTTTGTGGCTGTTATCTGGGATTGCAAGACCAATGTGTTACGAAGTTCACAATGTACCTTCCTCACGATTTAAAGCTTGGCAGGAAGGTTCTCTATTTCAGAAAAAAAATTTTAAGCAATTAGTATGCATTTCTGAAGCATTGAGAGAGGAATATTTGCGGAGGTTTCCTTCCTTGCTAATAAACAAAGTTGTGGTGGCTCACGATGGTGCAGACGTCCCTGACCAGCATGGCTGCGAGGCGGGACTTGAACTCAAGCGTGGCAGGTCTGGTTTGCGAGTTGGTTATGTTGGCCACCTTTATGCTGGCAAAGGCATGGAAGTCATCCGCCGACTGGCGGAGCGCCTGCCTCTGGAAATCTTTCATATCGTCGGGGGAACTGAAGAAGATATCGCATGCTGGCGGGGGAAAAGCCCACATAATGTTATTTTTCATGGTTTTGTTCCGCCTGCGATGTTGGCGCCCTATTTTTGCTCTTTTGACATTGTGTTGGCCCCATTAATGAGGAAGGTTTCTGTTTCAGGAGGGGGGGGGGATATTGCTCGTTTTACTTCGCCTTTGAAACTGTTTGAATACATGGCGTTCGGGAAAACAATAATCTGCTCCGACCTACCGGTATTGCGAGAATTCCTGAGTGACAGAAAAAATGCGTGGCTATGCTCTCCCGATCGTATTGAGGATTGGGTTTCCGCTTTGGAAACTCTTGCCGTCAACCCAGGACTCAGGGAACGGCTCGCCACCACGGCGCGTGAAGACTTTCTTGGAAAATATACATGGCGCGCCAGGGCCAAGTCGGTACTCGGAAAGTTCGAGTCCACTGGATTGTGAGTCTTGGCTACCGGTAGCCAAGACCAGCGCTTGTCTTTTTAGAATCAATATTTTATGCACAGTATGTTTCGCCCAGTTGGGCACCCTTTAAACCGGAAAGGAGAAATAACAAGTTCATCACCAAAGGCTGCAAACTCAAAAACAGAATACCCTTCTTGATTAAAGAAATTTCGAAACTTTTCGCTATCACCCTCGTGCCGAACAGGGTCATACTCCATCAGGATTGTCGGACCGGATTTCCTGATGATTTCTTTCCCGCCGTCCAACACATTCCACTCAAACCCCTCCACATCGATTTTAATAAAGTTTATTTCAGTAATATTGTTTTTTTTTACATAGATGTCCAGCGTGGTCAATTGAACCGGGACCTTTTCGAACTTGTCGATTCCCATTTTAGAGATAGTTTCGTTTGGTATGAATGTACTCGTGCCACCCCGGTACTGTCCTTGTTTTACTTGAAGCATTTCCATAACGCTTTCTTGCTCACCCAAGGCAAAATCATTTATACGGACACATTTTTGATTATTAATTTTGAGATTTGCTTGTAACTTTTGCCTTATGTGGGTTACAGGCTCGAAAGAGTGAACAGCACCATCCGGCCCGACGATATTAGCCATAACCACTGTATACACGCCGATATTGGCCCCGATATCAAAGCATGTTGCGCCAGATTTTACGAATTTAGAAACAACAGTATGATTATTCCAATCATAGCGATCCTCTCCCATGAGTAAGGCCGCTTCTATTTTGTTATATTTTCCAGCAAAAAAATCACATCCTCTAAAAGAAATAATACTCATGCAATCATCATGTCGGCTGATGTAATTATTTCTGTTTCTGGCTTTCAAGTATCGACCAAAAGCGTTACGGAATAAATCTTTCATCAAAATCTCCAAGTTCAGTTATTTGATTACGACAGCTTGCATGTTGGATGGCAGCATGGAGTCAATTTTATGGTCATCAGAGAAATTACCTACAGTATTGTATTGCGCGATGATTAATCTGTCGAAGAAGGGCAGTGCTGCGCACGCTAACTCGATCACCGGGCGAAGTGGTGGAAATATTTCAGCTTGCCGAAGAATTCTCTGCATAAGAATCGCTATGGTTTCGAATGGCTGACTGGAACCACGCAACATCTCAATTTTACTCCATTTTTTGAACATCAGTCGGAATGAGAACGGCGTGAAATGAAAGAAATCGTTCGGACCTTCGTGAAAGGAGAAAACAGCGCTAGCAGAGATAATCAGTTTCCCGCCGGGTTTTAATATGCGGCGCAGGTCATCAATGAGTCGTTGTGGATCAGGAACATGTTCGAGCAGCCCAGTGCAGACAATAAATTCATAGGATTCACTTGTGATCTGGCTGAGTTCTCGATAATAGAGATCAACGTGCAGATCGGCCGGTTTCTCCTTACGTTTTGTGACCGCAAACCCATTGGGAAAGTACGGTTTATAGTCTACATCCTCAGAATGAACAATAAGGGTCGGTTTATCCGTGGCATTTTCGTGACATAAGCGGACGAGATTGCGTGTCGATAATTTCTTTTTGCGGAAAGAATAGCGCGACATCTTGCGCCATAAACTTCGACGTCCAGTTTGAGCAGAGCCATTATTTTTCATTTTAAGTCTCCACGACTAAAGAGGAGGGCTGCAGACAGCGCTTGAGATGATCAGCTAAGCGCAAGGAAAGTGCCGCGATGGTGAAGAAGGGGTTTGCGTAGCCGCCAGTTGGGAACGTAGATGGCCCTGAGATAAAAAGATTTTCGGTGCTAAATACCCGACAATCCTTATCGACAACAGCGTGCTTGGGGTTGTTTCCCATTCGTGTTGTGCCCATAAAGTGCGAATGAACGCCGACCAATGGCCAGTCATGCATCTCCGATAGGGTTGATTCTATGTGCCCAAGCCCTCGCTTTCTGAATTCCTGATCCAGACACGAGAAAAACAAAAGAACACTTTGCCGATCCTGATCACTAAAGCTCCATTTTATGTCGACCTTTCGGTCCCCAAATCTATCACAAGCTGAAGATAAAAGAATACGGTTGCTGCGGTTGGGATGTTGGTCTAGAAATGCGCGCAACATGAACAAGCGCGCTCGGCGTTGCAATCCGGCTAAGCGGCCAATCGCTTCGAAAGCCATAAGACCTAATCCAGGCAAGAAAGATCGAATGAACCGACTCCGATCAATGAAAGGAGAGTTCAGTGCGCTGCTACCCTTCACCGCTTCAAAAAAACTGGACAGTCTGTACTCGAGCATTGGAGAAATCTGGACATAATGATTGAGTCCATGGTGCTCGGCTTGCATTCTGGCGCTGAACCCCAAGCCATGACGAATACGTCCGCCATCCACTGTGCAATCTACGAACAAAGGGTAACTAATCGGAACACGCTCATTCAGCACCAAAACGCCCAAATCGGCCTTAGGGTGCGTTGTAAAATATCGACCCACCAGATCGTCCTCATTCCCAAGCCCCTTGGAAGACGTCGATGTCGAGTTCAAGAGAATTCGCGTCGCCTCAATCCCTCCCGCCGCCAGCACGAAATAGCGCGCCATAATCTTGAGTTCGTGTCCGTCAGGCGTTGCCACAACGGCATGGGAGACCAGATTGCCGGCAGGGTTCTGTACCAATCGACGGACGTGGGCGCTGGTTAATATCCGCAAGCGTCCATCCGAGGCCCTCATTGCTGATTTTAGATGGTCGCCAGTGTTGAAGGGCGGCTCAACCCAGAAAAAACGTTTTACATCTAGCAGATCGTCTGGACTTTGCGGCAAGAGCGATGCCAATTCTGAGGATACTGATTGTTGATGTGAATGTAAGAAATTTGGATATGGTAGCCTCATCAGGCCGGCAGCCCTGACGTAATAGGGGTACAGATCCTGTAATCCTATGGGCCATCCGCTTTCGTCTATCCAATCACGTTTTTCAAAGTCAACGAATTCGAATGGCGCAACCCTTCCAGACCATAAGTTTGAAGATCCGCCAAGTTGGCGTGAAAAGCCGAACCGCAGGGTGGCTCCGCCCTCCACAGAGACTGAATCAACGAACCCACCTGGGTCCATGTCGGCAATGGATGTCCCTGTCTCGACCACAAGCACATCATGCCCGTCAGCAGCAAGTTCAACAGCCGCAAACGCGCCCCCGGGCCCTGAGCCAATAATACAAATTGATGTATCAAGGCGAACAACAGAACTGCCATTAGACAAGTCAATAAGGCTCAACTTAAAACCTACTCATAAAGTTCCATATGCATAGACAAGAGTGGACTCGCCGGAACGACAAAGCCCCGCAAACGAGACCGCGCAGGCGGAAAGGTCATACAGCAGTTCGTGCCGGTCACAGATAACTGCTGTATGATGCCAGGCAACGTTGTGGCATGTATTCATAAATTAGTGCCCGGTTCTCACCAAACAGGGCATTCCGGGTATGCTATCACCATCCGGGTGAATGTCGGTTTGATCGGCAGACATTATACGAAACTGAGATCGATCGTCAATAGTGGACACCAAATCAGTCGCTCCGCTTATTACATCCTGAATCCGTGAGGCCCACCGCACTTCCCCCTCAAAATTGAGGGAATTTTGAAAATTTTTCACACCTTGGGCTCTTTTCCGTACAGTATGGTCCATATTTTTGCTAAGTTGCACCTGATTTTTGAAAATTACGTAATAATAGCCTGTTAAAGGACGCGGCTATCCATCCAGGCTCCAGGCCACCGACTTGTCCCAGCTCTGGTCGTGATGCTAACCAGAGGCAAGGCGCACATAAACCCGCTGAAAAGCGTTAAAGGCTGCACAATGACGGCTGAATCTCAGTTTGAGTTTTCTTCCGGTTTCAATCAGTCGGGCGGCACGATACATAAGTTCCTGGATAACTGTCCGGATTCTCCGGCGCTTTGCCGGGTGACGCACGGGGGAACTGTCGCCAAGCAGGCCAAGCTGGCCGATGAACCGCAAGATGTTATAAACCAGGACGGCAAGCGACATGATCAGGGCGTTGGTCGCGAATTTCCCGGAAGGCAGACGTTCCAGGTCCATGTCTGTTTTGAATTCGCTATGAAACTGTTCACTGGTGCCGTGGTCCTGGTAGAGCTTGATGATTTCTTTTTCCGGCAGATACAGCGAGGTCCACCAGCCCTCAAGCTCGATCTCCGGCAACAGCAGCATCTGGCCGCGTTTGTCAATGGTCCGCTCCGTCACTTTGACAACCAGCCGGCAACTGAACTCTTTGCCCTCGTACTCCTGGAGCTGGTTAAAACTGAACAGGGCAACACGCTTGCCTGGCCGCGGGGTGCTTACTTCTCCCTCTTGAAGACCACGCTCCAACCAGGCGGCGAGGTTCTGCTGGCGGGGGTTCCATTTCAGGATGTAGTCGACTTTCACGAGGTCGGCACACGTTGCCCGGGTCTCAACGGCATCGTGGGCGGAATCGATCCTGGTCAGCAAGTGCCTGGTGGTTAACAACCTTGCCCGGGTAATGCTTTCCTTGAAAAAGGGGATGAAGTTGTTCTGGCTATGCTGACTGCCCTCCCGGAACTCAAGATTAATGCACCAGCCTTCTGCTCCCAGGTAGGCGCCAATAGGTGCGTAGCCGTTGTACCCACGGTAGGTACGGGTAGCGCCCTCCTTTTGGGTGTTGGAGTTGTCCATGGTAAAGACATCCATATCGAGGGCGACATGGCCCATGGCCAAGGGGGTTATCCTCCCTTTGGACTTGTGGATAAACTGAGGGCTGGCCAAGGAAACAATGGGCTGAAAGACTTTTGCCGTTTCGTCAAGCCGCTGCCGGAGGGTCTCCGGCGAGGGAACATCCTTGAGGCCAAGAGCTTCAATAAAGTACCTGTCGTTCTTCATGTCGGCGATGGCCTCGAAATCACTCTTGCCAAGGGAGAGCAGGCCCAGATAACTGCGAATGACATCGGTGTTGAATATGTCCTTGGTATCGGGCATGGCTCTTTTCAGCTGCGCATTCAGGCTGGTATAGCGGTTTACCCCAAGGCCAACGAGTGCCAGGCCCGAGTGGGAGGTGTAGAATTCGTCGTCTGATTTCTCAAGTATGAATTTTCGCATTTTTGCACCTGTTGAGTGAGTTTTTATGACAGGCGCATACTACATAATATTTACAATTATTTCAATATGTTAATTTGAGAATAGACGAAATTTTACTGCAATTATTTCACGGAGTCAGGTACATTGCATGAAATCAGCGCTCAAGGGTGGCGGTGGCCGGAGAAAAATTGTCAATTTTGTCAGATTCCCTTGGCGGTTAAGTTGTGCCGGAGTTGTTCATGCTAAGATGATTCTGGGATGAGCAGTCCGTTCACCTGATGCAGCCCAGTAGCTGCCGCGTTTGTCTATGCCTTTTGCCCGCGAGTTCTATCTATGGGGCTGATCATGCATGCCCTGCGACTTCGCGGACCAACGTTTCATAGAGAGCAATGTATCTTTTGGCCACTCCATCCAAGGAAAATTCTTTGGATTTTTCCCGAACCAAACTGCCTGTCAATTTCCTGGCTTCCGGATTCTGGTAATAATACAAAAGTTTCTGGAGCCAGATGGATTTTTCTAAGGGCAGGCAGCATGTCGCGGAAAGCCGATCGCCCAGCGCGTAACAATTGGGCGCGATGTTTGTCACGATGGGAACAACGCCGATGCTCATTGCCTCAAGAAGAGCGTTGGAAAGCCCCTCAACCGTTGAGGAGAGGAGAAATATATCACTCGCGGCGAGGGCTTCGTAAACAGCCTGCTCCGGTACATTGCCCATCAGGCGCACGTTTTTCAACGCCTTTTCTGATATCATGCTCTCAAGTTCGATCCGTTGCGGCCCCTCGCCGTAGATCGCTAATGTGTATGGGCAGGTGAGATTGCTTACGACATCAAGGATGAAAGAGATGTTTTTTAACTCTGTCAGCCTTGCTATGACAATTAACCCGAGAACAGTTGGGTCTTTTTTTTGTGGTGTTTCTAGGCAGGTTGGTTCGACGCCGTTCGGAATAGTGATAATGCGTTGTTCAGTGATCCCATAGTGCCGCATATCAGTCGCAATCTGCGGCGAAATGGCGATGAATCTTGCTGCGTGGGCGACTATTTGTCTCGCATAAAGTCGGCCTAAAAAAAACTCTGACTCCAGTTTGACCAGATCAAATCTGGGGGCTGAACTTACGGTCTTTATAATGACGGGCAGCCTGGCGAGTTTGGCCGCGATGACAGCGGCAAAGGCCAGATACGACGCGCTGTGAATATGAATACACGAATATCGGGCTTTGTTTTTTAGAATATAGAAAAAAGTGGCCAGCATGGCCAGGTAAATTTTCAAGATGCCAAACGAGGGCTTAGCTACCCGGATGACATGGACGCCGTCAATATTTTCCGTAATTTTCTGGCCGCGGCGATGAATGGTCAATACATCGACTTTGACGTTATGATGTAAGAGCTTCTTGGCTAATTTTGCCGCCTGCCGCTCGGCGCCGCCGACTACAGGTTGATATTGGCCAATTATCATTAAAATATTCATCTGTCCCATTTTTGCCCAAAGTTGTCAATCGCCCCGGATTTGTTTCAATGCCGTGCCTCTGCTCAATGTTTCTATAAAAGAAAGCGGAAGAATAAGGTGATTGGGCTTAAAAAGCCAGGCGATTTTTGAGATATCCTTGTCTGGTCGCGCAACGGGATGATCTGTCCTACAAGCTGTGGATTGTGGTTTCGTGCGAGAAGTTGTATTTTGCTGGTGCCGCACGGCTTGTTATGGCAAGGGCTGACGGATTTTCCTTCGCTCCGTGGGAGCTTTTGCTTCGCGGTCAGTCAATAAAAACAGGATAAATTTAATGCAGGTCTTGTTGCTGCCAGATTTTCGACGGTTAACCGGCGGCCCCGCTTCTTTCCAGCGCAAGCTTGCCGAAGAGCTCGGCCGGCGCGGGGTTCAACTCATGTATGAGTTCCACAGGAAAGAGCCTCGTCCTGACGTCTGTCTTCTCATTAACGCCGTGAAGGACTGGCCGGCCTTATGGTCATTGCGGAAGAAGGGCATCCCTGTGGTGCAGCGGTTAGGCGGCCTGAACTGGGAGCATCATTTTTTACCGTTGAGTCTTCTGCATAAGGCAAGATGTGAATGGGCAAATGTCAATACGCGGCTTGTGCGGCAATTCATTGCATCCAGATTGGTGTATCAGAGCGAGTTTGTAAAGTCGTGGTGGGAGAGCGAGGTGAATGTGTCGAAAAAAGCGAGCATGGTCATTCACAACGGCGTCGATCTGACGTGCTTCTCGCCTGACGGCGACCGCTATCAGACCGCACGGCAGATGTGCTTCATAAGCGTTGAGGGCAATCAGGGGGCCGGTTCATCAATCGCTTTGGAGATAGGGAAAGAGCTGCGAAGGAAAGGCATCGATTGCGAGCTGCTCATGTTCGGAAAGCCCATTTTGGGAGCCGAAGAGGTCTATAGCCGTTATGAGTGGGTGCGTTTTTTCGGGCATGTTGCCAACGATCAACTGCCGTTTTATTACCGGGGCGCGGATTTTTTTGTCTCTACGGACGTTATTGCCGCATGCCCTAATAGTGTGATTGAGGCGATGGCATGTGGTGTTCCCATACTCGGCTACGAGCTTGGTGTCCTGCCGGAGCTTGTTGGAAAAACGGGCGGAATACTGGTTCGCGCGGAAAACGACCCCAGACAGGGAAAACCGCCGGGAAATATCTCCGGATTGAGCAATGCCGCGTTGCAGATATTGAGTAAAGGAGTGGCGCAGCGGTCGGAAGTGCGCGCATTGGCGGCCGCCTCTTACGATATCAACCAGATGGCCGGCAAATATTATGAGGTGCTCTCTGAAGCTCTCGCCTGAAAATCACGGGATGCTTTTTTTTGTTCGGCCCGTCCCGACGGAGTCGGACGCGTCGGTTTTTCCGGGTAACAGCATCCGGCTCGCCCGAAGATGATGGAAGACAAGCCCATGCGGGTAGCAGTTGTATGTCATTTTCTCAGCCATTATCGCTGGGCGATTTTTAATTTGCTCTGCCGTCAGGCGGATCCTGAATATGTCATCTTCGCCGATACGGTTGGCAGGGAATCGATTGAGACAATTGATTTCGGCCGCGCTCAAATCAGCCCCGAGTGCGGCGGGTTGCGCTGGAAAAGGGTGAAAAATATCTGGTTCGGCAGGGCGTTTCTCTGGCAGTCAGGTGTGCTGCGGATTGCCTTGGATAACAGGATTGACTGCATTGTTTTTCTGGGGACCATGTATCACTTTTCCTCGTGGGTCAGCGCAATTCTGGCGCGCATTACGGGCAAAAGGGTGCTGATGTGGACACACGGGTATCTCCGTGAGGAGAAGAACCTTAAAGGATGGGTTCGTGAACAGTTTTATAGGCTCGCCGACGGGTTGCTGCTCTATGGCAATCGGGCGCGTGAAATATTACTGAAACGCGGTTTTAATCCCACCGATCTCCATGTTGTTTATAACTCCCTTAACTATGATGAACAGCGCAGAGTTCGAGAGATGACCAGCCCAGACTTATTGCTGGCGCTCAGAGAAAAGCTCTTTGCCGCGCCCCGGTTGCCGGTGCTGATTTATATCGGGCGGCTCACTCCTCAGAAGAAATTGCTGCAACTTTTGCAGGCAGCGCATCTTTTGAAAACCGAAAAAGTTCTGGTCAATGTTCTCCTGGTGGGGGATGGTTCTGAAAAAAACATCCTTGTGGAGGCCGCCGGCCAATACGGAATCGCCGACCATGTTGTCTGGTATGGCCCCTGTTATCGCGAGGAAGAGCTCGGGCCGCTCATTATGCTTGCTGACATCTGTATTGCCCCGGGCGAGATCGGGCTGACCTGCATGCATGCCCTGGCATACGGCACGCCGGTAATCACCCATGACAACCCTGACTGCCAAATGCCTGAGTGGGAAGCGGTGCAGCCGGGCATGAATGGCGATCTGTTCCGGCAGGATGATGTGCCGGACCTGGCGCGGGCGGTTCGGGAATGGCTCGGCAACAGTCGCATCCGGGAGCAGGTTCGCTTGAATTGTCGACAGATTATTGACGCGCATTACAACCCGTCCAGTCAGGTCGGAATAATAAATGATGCGGTTGCCGGCCGTCCCGCGCCAACAACGCCATAATGCAAATGCTGAGAATCGCGAACATCATAGAAGATGCCAGGCTCGGCGGGCCGCAGATAAGAATGGCGAAAGTCGCCGGTCGTCTGGACAGGAGCCGGTTTGAGACAACGGTCATCCTGCCGGAAGATGATAGCGCCGGGTTTACGGGCAGGCTGGAAAGTGAGGGGGTGCAATATAAAAAATTTCCCCTCCATCGCCTCACGAAGGAGCCGCCGCATCTTTTTAAATTCGTCTTGTTTTTTTTCTACGAGGTCTTTCTGCTCTGGAGGTTTTTCAGGCGAGAACGATTTGATATCGTGCATGTCAGTGGCGGGGCCTGGCAGTGGAAAGGGGTTCTGGCGGGCCGGTTGGCCGGCACGAAAATTCTCTGGGAACTGAATGACACCCAGATGCCCATATACATCAAGATGATTTTTAAATTGGCATCTTTCTTGGTTCATTCTTATATAGTTGTCTCGAACAGGACCAGGCGGTACTACGTTGACAGTCTGAAATTGAAAAATAAGGAGATATTTGAGATCCAGTCACCTGTCGACTGTGCGTTTTTTGACCCGGCCATTACCCCGCAAGATGGTCGGCTGGAGGAAGTCGGCGGCATCAAGGTTACGACCGTGTGCAATGTCAACCCGATTAAGGGCCTTGAGGATTTTGTGATGCTGGCGGCCGAGTTGAACAAGAGCCACCAGGGGCTGAATTTTTTCATTGTCGGCCGAGTGTTCAGCAGCACAAGAAAGTATTTTGAAAAATTGACAAGTCTTATGCGCGCGCTCCATGTCAGGAACCTTTTTTTTTACGAAGGGAGCGATGCGGTGGAACGCATCCTCCAGAGTACGGATATTTATGTGTGCAGTTCCAAAGCGGAGGCTTCGCCTTTGGCCGTCTGGGAGGCGATGGCCATGGCCAAGCCGATCGTCTCGACAGATGTGGGCGATGTAAGCAGTTTTGTCCGAAATGGCGAAGCCGGTGTTATTGTAAGTGCGGGCAAGTTGCTGCCGGAAGGGGTCAAAACTTTGCTCGCCGATATGGACATCGCCCGGCAGTATGGCAGAAAGGCGAGAGAAATTGCATTGCATGAACTTGATATCTCCGTTTGTGTGAAAAAGCACGAGGAGGTTTACCAGAAGGTTGGAGTACGCAGTTAAACTGAACGAGTTGTGGTGAAGTGTGGTGAAGCAACCACCGGGGTGCTGTTCGTTCTCATAGTGCCTCTTTGCAATTCTATTCATGGGCTCCCGCAATGTGGGGAGCCCTTACGATCCAATTCGTGAGACTATTTATGATTATTCTGGGCCTCAATGCCTATCATGGTGATTCTGCCGCCTGCCTGGTGCGGGACGGTAAACTGGTTTGTGCGGTTGAAGAGGAACGTTTCCGCCGGGTTAAGCACTGGGCCGGGTTCCCGTCCGAGGCGATACGATATTGCCTCACCGCGGCCGGGGTAGGCCTGGACCAGGTTGAGCATGTAGCGATTAATCGTAATCCAAGCGCCAACCTGTTAAAAAAGGTTCTTTTCTCCTTCAGCAAGCGGCCGAGCCTCAAGGCGGTTACGGAACGGCTCAAAAACACGGCCAAGGTGCAGAACATCGAGACACAACTCAGCGCCCTTTTTGACCGGCCCGCTGGCTCCCTCAAGGCCGAAATCCATCATATCGAACACCACTTGGCCCACCTGGCCAGCGCCTTTTATGTCTCGCCATTTGATTCTGCCGCGGTTGTTTCCGTTGACGGCTTTGGTGACTTTGTCAGCACGATGTGGGGTGTCGGGAAAGGGACGGAAATTTCGGTGGCCGACAAGGTACTCTTCCCCCATTCTCTGGGTCTGTTCTATCTGGCCATGACCCAGTTCCTCGGTTTTGCCCACTATGGAGACGAGTATAAGGTGATGGGGCTCGCTCCCTACGGTCGGCCCACGGAGATTGACAAGTTGCGCCGTTTGGTGCGGTTGACGGATAAGGGCAAGTTCGAACTCGGGCTTGATTTTTTTCTGCATCATTCCAAAGGGGTCTCCATGGTCTGGGAGGCCGGGGCGCCGGAGATCGGGCCGGTTTTTTCAGAGGGGCTGGTGGAGTTACTCGGGCCGCCGCGTTTGTCGAATGAGCTCTTGAGTGAGTACCACAAAAACCTGGCGGCCTCGACGCAGGCCATGTATGAGGAGGTTTTCTTCCATATCCTGGCGCATGTTTATGATGAGACCCGCAATCCGGCCCTCTGCCTGGCCGGCGGCTGTGCCATGAACTCGGTGGCCAATGGCAAAATTTTTGAGAAGAGCGGCTTCCGGCAGCTTTATATCCAGTCGGCGGCAGGTGACGCTGGCGGCGCCATCGGCGCGGCGATGTGCGTCTGGAACCGGGAGTTGAAGAGGCCGCGGTCCGTTGTTATGGATAACGCCTATCTCGGGCCGGAGTTTTCGCAGAATGAGTTGGCAGCGTTGCTGGCCGCGCAACATGAAGAGCTGGCGGCGCGCCAATGTGTAACCGAGCAGTTCGCGGATCAGGATCTGTTATGCCGGCGTACCGCAGAGATGATCGCGGCCGGCAAAGTGGTCGGCTGGTTTCAAGGCAGGATGGAGTGGGGCCCGCGAGCGCTGGGCAATCGCAGTATTCTTGCGGACCCGCGGCGCACCGATATGAAGGATATCCTGAATTTGAAAATAAAACGCCGTGAGTCTTTCAGGCCATTTGCCCCGTCCATTCTGCGAGAGGCGGTTGGCGACTGGTTTGAGACGGACTATGACGTTCCCTTCATGCTCCAGGTTTTTCAGATACGGGAGGAAAAACGGAACATGATCCCGGCGGTGACCCATGTCAACGGCTCCGGCCGGCTGCAGACCGTGACCGAAACGCAGAACCCGCTCTATTACCGTTTAATCGGGGAATTCGGCCGACAGACCGGGGTGCCGATCGTGCTGAACACATCATTCAACGAGAACGAGCCGGTGGTCTGTCGCCCGGAGGAGGCGCTCGACTGTTTTCTGCGGACAAAGATGGACGTGCTGGTTCTCGGCAACTATTTCATCAGTCGCAGTGAGTAGGGCTCTTCTTCGCCGGTCGGCCAGAAAGATGAAAATCTCCATTATAACCGTTGTGTTCAACGCCAGAGACACTATCGAAGATTGTGTGAGGAGTGTCCTCGGCCAATCGCATCCCGACCTTGAATATATCGTCGTGGACGGCGGTTCCACAGACGGCACCGTCGAGATTATCAGGCGTCATCAGGCGCGCCTCGCCGCATTTGTCTCCGAGCCGGACAGCGGCATCTATGATGCCATGAACAAGGGAATCAAGCTGGCCACCGGCTATATCATCGGGCTCTTGAATGCCGATGATATTTATCAGAACGAAAAAGTGATCAGCACGGTTGCCGAAGAATTCGCGAGCAGGAATGTTGATGCGGTGTTCGGCGATCTCGTCTATGTGGATTCGCACGACCCGGGCAGGATAGTTCGATACTATCGGTCGGCTGATTTCCATGTCAATAAATTCGCTTCCGGCTGGATGCCGGCGCATCCCACTTTTTTTGTCAAACGCGTCATGTATGAAAGGTACGGATTGTTCAAGACCGACTATAAAATTGCGGCTGATTATGAACTGCTTGTCCGTTTTCTCTATAAGAATAACGTCTCCTATAGCTATATTCCGAAGGTGCTGGTTAGAATGAGGACCGGTGGCATTAGCACAAAAGGTGTCGGGAGCAACTGGATCTTGAACAGAGAAATTGTTAAAGCCTGTAACGAGAACGGGATCAAGACCAACATGCTCAAGGTGCTGGCCAAGTATCCGCGGAAGATATTCGAGCTTATCCGCAAGCCGTCCCAACAGGCACTCTCATGAGGCGTCCGGTGGACATCCTGTGCTGTCTGGGCAGATCGTGTGTGTCCCGGCTTTGTTTTTTTGTCCCGGCGTCCACGGGCAGGGTCAACTGAGAACATGGGAAGTTTAGTCTTGGTCACCGGTGCAACCGGCTTCATCGGACGTCATCTCTGCCAGCGGTTGCGAAGCCGCGGCATGCGAATTCGCGCGATGCTCCGGTCCATGCCTGAGGGGCATGGGGGCGCAGAACCGGCGAGTTGCTGGGACGAAGCGGTGCAGTGTTGCTTGGGCGAGGAGCCGGTGCCGGCCGCGGCCATGGCCGGCATTGAGACGGTTTTTCATCTTGCCGGCATTGCGCATTCCTTTGAGCCGGCGAAAAACCTGGAACAGGTTTATTGGGCCGTTAATCTGGAGGCCACGGGTGAGCTTCTTGAGAAAGCCAGGGCAGCCGGGGTGCGGCGGTTTGTCTATTTCAGCAGCGTCAGGGCCATGGCCGATCCCGGGGAGCGGTGTGTTGACGAGAGCTGGGAATATCTGCCCACGGATATCTATGGTCTTTCCAAGCGCCGGGCTGAAGAGCGCGTCCTTGCAGCGGGCGCTGCCGGTGCCATGCACGTCTGTATTCTGCGGCCGCCACTGGTCTATGGTCCTGGCGTCAAGGGCAACCTGCAGCGCATGCTGCGGGCGCATGCTGCGGGCCGATTCCCGCCGTTGCCGGAGACGGGCAACAGACGCTCGCTGGTGCATGTGGACGACTTGGCGCAGGCCGCGATCATGGCGGCGGAAAATGAGGCGGCCCGCGGCAAGATCTATATCGTGACGGATGGTCGTTATTATTCCACCCGCGAGATGTACATGGCGATGTGTGAGGCGTTCGGGCGCAGAATTCCTCGTTGGACCCTGCCGGTATGGGCGTTACGAGGCCTGGGCCTTGCGGGGGATGCGCTCGTTACAGTCAGCGGCCGGCGGTTTCCCGTAGATAGCGAATCAGTCGCTCGCCTGCTTGGTTCTGCCTGCTATCGTTCTGAAAAGATCCAGAGGGAACTCGGTTATCGACCTGAAAAGGATTTTGCCGGAGCCCTCCCTGAAATGGTTGCCGCCTGTCGCGACCTGGCAAGGAACGCGTAATGTTTTTTCTGATTTTTGTCATGACGGTTGCGGTTTCGGCATTCCTGACGTATAGAATTTCTCGTCCCGGTTCTTGGCTCGCCGTTGCGGATTTGCCCAATGCGCGTTCTCTGCATGCTCAGCCAATTCCGCGCGGCGGGGGCATCGCAATTTTTTCGGCGGTCTACCTGGCCGGTGTCCTTGCTTTGTTGGTTGGCTTGCCTGCAGGCGTCGAGGTCTTCTGGCTCGCTGGCGGGAGTCTCATGATCGGGGTGGTGTCTTATGTCGATGATTGCCGGGAGGTGCCGGCCAGATATCGTCTGGCAATTCATGTCGTGGCCGCGGGTTTGTTGATCTATGGGGGGGTCTGCCCGTTTGACCCGTATTCTCCCGGATTCCTCTGGCAGCCGGGTTCAATTGCGGCGGCTGTTGCCACTCTGCTTTATATTGTCTGGGTGATCAACCTGTACAACTTCATGGATGGCATGGACGGGTTCGCCGGCGGGATGACGCTGGTCGGCTTTGCCTTCTTGGCCTATTTCGGCTGGCTGCAAGAAGCCTGGCCATTTTTTTTGCTGTCGATGAGTATTGCCGCAGCCAGCCTCGGCTTCCTGCTGTTCAACTTCCCGCCGGCCCGGGTGTTTATGGGGGATGTGGGCTCTGCGCCGCTGGGCTATATGGCGGCTGGTCTGTCGTTGTGGGGGGTGCGTGACGGGATTTTTTCTTTTTGGGTGCCGGTGTTGCTTTTTTCGCCTTTTATGGTGGATGCGACCGTGACGTTGCTGCAGCGGCTGATCCGAGGGGAGAACTTATGGCAGGCGCATTGCTCCCATTATTATCAGCGATCGGTCCGCTTGGGCTGGGGCCATAAAAAAACCGTCATCGCGGAGTATGTCCTCATGGTTGCCGCCGGTTTTACAGCAGTCTATTTCAGTCGTCTTGACAATGGGACTACGGTGGCGGCCGGGTTGGCTGCATGGATGCTGGTTTATGTTTTTTTGGCACTGAACATCCATGCGCTTGAAAGAAAGACAAGAAGGGGCGAATGAAATGCGTATCTCGAACGTCCTGCTGAGCCGCTGGTCAGCCTTTGCCCACGATTTGCTCTGGATTCCGGCCGCCCTCTTGGGTGCTTTCTGGTTACGGTTCAATCTGGGGGTCATCCCAGAGCCGTATTACACCAGGGCCTGGCAACTCGTCGGTTTTATCCTGCCGGCCCAGGGGATTATTTTCTGGCGGTCTGCCTTATACCGGGGGGTATGGCGTTTTGCCTCCTTTCCTGACCTGGTCAGGATTGTCAAGGCGGTTTTTTGGGGCACCCTGGTAATTCTTCTGTTAACAACGGTAGTGTTCCGGCTGGAGGGCATCCCCCGGTCGATTTTTTTCCTGTACCCAATCCTGTTGATTATCGGTCTGGCCGGTCCGCGGCTCATTTATCGGGGTATCAAGGATCATCGGCTGCACCTGAACAGACAGGCTGGCCAGCGGACCTTGATCATCGGGGCGGGCAGTGCCGGAGAGTCTTTAGTCAGGCATCTGGTACGGCACGAGGAGTATCTTCCCGTCGCCTTTCTGGATGATGATCCCCAAAAACTGGGGAGGGAAATTCATGGCGTGCGGGTGGCCGGCGGTTTGGTCGATCTGGAGAACATTATCAGGGAAATGTTTATTGATGTCGTGCTGGTGGCCATCCCGACGGCGGAGAGGACGCTTGTCCGTACCGTGGTCGATGTATGCAACAACGCCGGGGTCTCCTGCCGGATTCTGCCGTCCATCGTAGAACTGGGCGACAGGCAGATTGAGGCGGGATATCTGCGGCCGATCACCATCGAAGACCTGTTGGGCCGAGAGATGGTCAGGCTGGATAGCGCACCGATCGCGGGATATCTTGCGGGAAGATGTGTGCTCGTCACCGGCGGCGGCGGTTCCATCGGCTCGGAACTGTGCCGGCAGATCGCCGGCATGGGGCCGCGCCGGCTGGTTGTTCTCGAGCATGGCGAATACAATTTATACCGGATCGAAAAAGAACTCCGCGAGCTCTTCCCTGGGCTTGATCTGGTGTGCCTGCTCGGTGACGTAAAGAATGCAGGCAGGGTGGGTTGGACATTTCAGCAATTTCGGCCGGAGGTCGTCTTCCATGCCGCGGCCTATAAGCATGTGCCCATGCTGGAGGCCAACCCGGCAGAGGGGGTTTATAACAATGTTGCCGGCACCAGGATGATCGCCGAGGCTGCCGACCGTTATGGGGCTGAACGCTTTGTTCTGGTGTCAACCGACAAGGCAGTCAATCCGGCCAATGTCATGGGTACCACTAAGCGGATAGCGGAAATCTACTGCCAGAATCTGGCCGGGCGGTCCCGGACCAAGTTTATCACCACCCGCTTCGGCAATGTGCTCGGCTCCACCGGATCGGTGGTGCCGCTTTTCGAGGAGCAGATCCGCCGCGGTGGGCCGCTCACGGTAACGCATCCGGAAATAACCCGTTTTTTCATGACGATCAGAGAGGCGGTCAGTCTCATCCTGCAGGCGGGCGCCATGGGGGATGGCGGGGAAATCTTCGTGCTTGATATGGGCAAGCCTGTGCTGATCAGGGAACTGGCCGAGCAGATGATCCGCCTCTCCGGTCTGGAGCCGGGAGTTGATATCCAGATCACCTATTGCGGCTTGCGTCCCGGTGAAAAACTCTTCGAACAGGTTTTCCATGAGAAGGAAGGGCTGCGTCCGACCGGACATCCTAAGCTTCTGCTGGCGGAAAGCCGGCAGGTAGATTGGGAATGGTTGCTGCATGAGTTGACCGATCTCGAACAGGCGGCGCAGGCCCGGGATGTGACGCGGCTGGTGCAGCATCTGAGCAATATTGTGCCTGAATATTCTCCAGGCACGGATATAGGGAAAAAATCGAAAAATTGATTTCTGTATGACTTCCAAACAAAATTATTATGCGCTTTCTGAAAGATTGGCTCTGCTCGGTGTGTTAGGGCTGGGGTTCTCAATCCCTCTTGCCACCTCTCTGTTGAGTTTATTCACCATCCTGATCTTGGTATGCTGGCTTATAGGTAAAAAATTCAAGAACGGCCCGCTCCTCCTCAGGACCAACCCGGTCGCCTGTGTCGCGTTCCTGCTTTTTGCTGGGCTTGTCCTCGGGATGACATATGGTCCCGCAAACAAGGATGAGGCGTTGGGTTGGCTGGTAAAATACCGAGAGCTTCTCCTTGTGGTTGTGCTTATCCCTTTCCTCGCGGAGGAGCGGGCGAGAGCCTGGGCGATGTATGCATTTTTTGCAGGTGTTTTTGTCAGCCTGTTGATTTCGTTCGGCATGGGCTTAGGGGTGCTGCCGTTTAAGCAGGCCTGGGGGCCATCAATTTTATCCAGGATTACGCATAGTGCGTTTGTGGCTTATTTTGCGTTCTGGGCAGCCCATAGGTTTTTCAGTGACGATAATAAGAAATGGCTCTGGTTGCTGGCGTTGATCTTAGGGGTTTATAATATCTTTTTCATGATCGCCAGCCGGACCGGTTATGTGATTTTTGTACTGCTGGCATTGTTGTTCATCTATCAGCGTTTCAGTTGGCGTTATCGACTGATCGGCGTGGGGCTGCTTGTCGCCATGCTTGCGGTTTTCCTGTCGTTATCCGGGAAATTTTCAGGCCGGATCAGTGAAACGGGGGCGGGGTATCAGGAATATGGTGCCAACGCCGAACAATACACGGATGGACTTGGTTACCGGCTGGAGTTCATGGAGAACGCCTGGAACCTGATCCGGCAGAAACCTATTTTAGGATATGGCACAGGGAGTTTTCCAAAGGTTTATGCGTCGGTAGCCCGGCTGACTGGCAGAGTTCCCACCGACAATCCTCACAACGAATATATGCTGCTCGCTATCCAACTGGGGCTGCCAGGCGTAATGCTTTTTGTCGGCCTGTTTGGCGTTATGTGGCGATATGCCAGGATGTTGCCGGAACATGACACATGGCTGGCGCAGGGACTTGTGGTCACCATGGGGTCAGGGTGTTTCGTGAACTCCTGGCTGCTTGATGCCCACGAAGGGCATTTTTTCGCCTATTTCACCGCGGTTTTTTTCGCATCGCTTGTTGTCCGCCCCGGCAAGAACCGATCGCCGGCCTGATCCCGGCGTGGCCGCCTCCTATCTCCGTCCCAGGGCGGCAAGGGCCTCAAGCAACGGGTCGAACAGTTTTTCGTAGTCGTGGTAAGCCTTCTTGAAGATGAGCCCGAATTTGTTCACATCCCGGTCGTTGATCACCAAATTGGCGCTGGAACTCAGGGCCTCCAGATCGTAGAGGGTCTGGAATTCCGGCCCGATCAGCGTATAGAAAATATAGCGCCGTTTAACCATCGACATCTTCAGCATGGAGGCATGGAAGGTGCTGCTGGCCAGGGAATCACCCTCAAAGCGGCTGTGCAGCACGACGGCGGCAAAGCTGCCGAACTGCATCCGGCCGATGGCATCGGCGGCCGAGGCCGGAAAGATGGACTGGTAGCCGGTGTTGGTGAAGGTCTCGGCCACCACCGCCCGGCCCGGGCCCTCCTTCATCAGGATCAAGGCCATGGGGATGTCCTGGATGACCTCCTCTGTTTCGTACTTGCCGCTGGAGAGCCATCCCAGATCCGGTTTTCCCGGGGGCTCTGTTGACGAGCGTCGTGAGGCGGCAGGCGTCGGCCGGGTCGGTGCGCTGTTTCCCGGTGCCGGGTCGGCGGTAGGCAGGGTGCCGTCTGCCCGCAGTTCGATGGGCTGCTGGCAACGAGGGCAGCTCAGCTTCAGAAGTTTGCCGGCCGGCAGGGCGGCGAGCGCATTCTTTATTTTGGCAACCTGGGCTTCACTCAGGTTGAGATCATTCTGGCAGTGGGGACATTGATCGATCATGGTTGTCTCCTTAGTCCCTTAGACGTTGATTGTTGACAGTTTGCGGTCATAAATTTCATAAAACTTGCGGCCGCCGGACATTCAGGTGTTCATGGTATAAAGGGACTTATACCCCTCAAGGGGGCACTGTAAAGTGTCCAGCTCCGCTGGGTCGGGTTATCGATTTGATGCGGTGCAATGCCGGCGGGGTTATTGAGAGCGGCGCGGCATCACTCCATCTTCAGCCCTTTAATATGGCTGGTCGCTTCACCGCGGGCCGCCTTGATGCGGTCGAGACCGCGGTTCATGGCGCTGCGGCGCGAGCAGTAGCCCATGGCTGTCTCTTCGGTGATTAAACCCTGCTCGTAGAGTTGCAGGATGTACTGGTCAAAGGTGTGCATCCCCTGGGGCGAGCCGGCCTCCACCACATCGTAGAAGGTTTTGTCTTCGGTTTCGCCGTTGATGATCAGGTCCTTGACCCGAAGGTTGGTGCAGAGGATCTCAAAGGCCGCCACCCGGCCGCCGCCGACCTTGGGCATGAGCCGCTGGCAGACGATCCAGCGGATCGTGTCCACCAGCCGGTTGCGGATCTGCGGCTGTTCCTCCTGTTCAAACATGCCGAGGATACGGTTGATCGTCTGGCCGGAGTCCACCGTATGCAGCGTGCTCAGGACCAGATGGCCGGTTTCGGCGGCGCCGAGGCCGATTTCCATGGTCTCCCGGTCCCGCATTTCGCCGACCAGGATAACCTTGGGAGCCTGGCGCAGGGCGGCCCGCAGGCCGTTGGCAAAGTTGTCGAAGTCATTGCCCATTTCCCGCTGGTTGAAGGTGGCCGTTTTCTGGGGATGCACGAACTCCACCGGATCTTCCAGGGTGACGACGTGCACGGATTTTTCTTCATTGATCTTGTTGAGAATAGCGGCGAGCGTCGTGGACTTGCCGGAACCGGTGGCGCCGGTGACCAGCACGAAGCCGTTCAGCTCGTAGGCCATTTTGTTGGTCACTTCCGGCAGATTCAGCGACTGGATGGTGGGGATGGTCGTTTCCAGCTTCCGTAGGACAACGGAATAGTTCCCCTGCTGGGAGAAGATATTGACCCTGAAGCGCGCCCGGCGGCCCAACCAGTAGGAGAGGTCGCAGGAGCCGAAGGTGGTCAGATCGTGCAGCAGTCGCTTGTCGCCGCCAATGAGGTTGAGGGCGAAGGTCTCGGCCTGAAATGGGGTCAATTCCGCCACCGGCGGCGTGACGGCGACCGGCATCAGCCTGCCGGAGGCCTCAACCTGCAGGGATTTCCCCACCGTGATATTGAGGTCTGAAACATTGGCATAGCTCTCCAGCATGTTGGTAATCCAGTAGTCGATTTCCGGTTGCTTCATGGAGGATTCTCCTTTGGATGAACTCGTGGTAACGCCGAGGCGGGCCTGGCAAGATTCTTTTGTGTCTTTCGCAAGGCCGAGGCCGTTTTCCGAAAAGGGCCGGAGCAAGGCGGATCAGCGATTGCCAGCGGCCCGATTTGCTGTGTTAGTTAAGCAAAATTACCGGAAAAATGCTGCAATATTTTTTGCCGGCCAGGGATGGCCAAATGGCTGCGGGCGCAGGGATGCGCAGGAGCAGCTGTCAGGCCAGGGATGGCCAAATGGCTGCGGGCGCAGGGATGCGCAGGAGCGGCATGCCGCGCCGCACACCTGAATTCCTGCGCCCGGTTGATGAACACCCAAAAACCTTGGTCGCGCTGAGACGCTGAGGCGCAGAGATTTTTTTACTTAAATTGGTTCCCTCTGCGCGCCCTGCGCCTCTGCGGGATGCAATGATTTTTTGCTCCGTGATTATGGTTGCTTCTTCACCAGCAGATAGAGGCGGCCCGGCTGTTTCATCAGGCCGGCCGCGGTTTCGGCATAGTCGCCGCCCCCCCAGAAGAGATCGAGGCGTCCCGGTCCCTTGATGGCGCCGCCGCTGTCCTGGATCAGCACGAATCTGGAGAGCGGCTGCCAGGTGATTAAACCGTTAGCCGTTTGTGTCGGCTTTTCCGACTGCAGAAATCCTAAGCCGGCGGCCGGCAGGATGTTCTGATCCGCCGCCACCGAGCGGCCAGCGGTCAGCGGTTCGCCGAGATTTCCCACCGGCCCTTCCCCATCGTGCCAGCGGAAGAAGACGAATGATGGATTGTGGTGGAGGATGCGGGTCTGCTCTGCCGGGTGATCGGCAAGATAGGCGCGGATGGCCGGCATGTTGACCTCGGCCAGCTCCATCCTGCCTTCATCGACGAGCAGGCGGCCGATGCTGCGGTAGGGATGGCCGTTGCTGCCGGCATAGCCGACCGCCCGGATCGAGCCGTCCCGCAGCCGGACCTTGCCCGATCCCTGGATCTGCAGGATGAAGGCCTCCACCGGATCGGCCAGATAGACCAGCTCGTGGCCGGCCAGAAGATTTTGGTTTTCAATTTCTGCCCTGCTCCAGTAGGGGACAAGCCGGCCGTCCTTCAGCCGTCCGCTGCGCCTGGCGCCGTTCTCCTGGCCCGGCTGCGTCACCAGATCCGGCGGCAGCGCATACAGGGGATGGCTATAGGGCGGCTCCCGGGTGAGGCTCGCCTCGAACAGGGGTTCATAGTAGCCGGTGACCAGCATTTGGCGATAGGCGCCGTCGTCGTCGCGCGGTCCGATCTGGTAGACCAGAAAACACTCGCCTATCTGCCGGGCGAGTTCGGCGTCGCTGCCGGTGGTTTCAAGCAGGCGCTGAAATGTTTCCATGGATTCGATCAGCCAGGCGGCCGAATAGGTGGCATCGGCATAGGTGAACATTCGTTCCGCCGGCAATTTGCGCAGATAGTGCAGGCTCCGGTTGATTGAGGCCTTGAGGGAGTCCCGGTCAAGGTCGTCGGTAAAGGCGGGAAGGCGGTCGGCCGGCAGCAGCGCCAGCGGCGGCTTGCCAGCGCAGCCGTTGAACAGCAACAAGGCGGCCAGCAGGCAGGGGAGCCAAGAGCGTCCGCCCCAAAGTCGGTAAGCGGTTGCAGGGTGCCGCATATCCGCGCAAGAGGCCTGTTCGCTATACATCGGTATGCGGGCAGGCTGATGACAAAGGAGATGCGGTACCCTGTGACCGCTTACCAGTAAAGGTTTCGGCAAAGGTGCGAAGAAAGAGGGGCAGTTGTTCGGCCGGCAGAAAATTGATCCCGGCCGCGGCGGCCCGGCCGCCGCCGGTCGGAAAGGCGCGGCAGAGGGTATCGGCGCCGGTCTTGCCGGCCAAAGGCGCCCGAACGCTGATCCGCAGGGTTTCGTCTTCATTGGCCACGATCAAGGCATGGGCCAGGTCCGGTCGTTCCCGTGCTTTTTCGTTGCTGAACACCCCGGAGACCCTTCTGGCCCAGGCCGTGGCCGGCAGTTGATAGACCCGGCCGTGCCTGTCTTCCTGCAGGGGCCGACAGGCGCTGGCCGCGGCCATGTCATCGGCAAAACCCTGGCGCAGGGCGGCCAGCACCTCGGATTTCCGGCAGAAATCGAGCGGGTCGCGGAAGGGCTGCACCGCTTTAAACAGCGCGGCGGGCGGAAAATGCAGATCCGTGATGTCGGTGCCGTAGCCGTTGTAGTTGAACAGCTCGCCAAGTTCCTGCAATGTCTCGAGCTGGCTACTGTTCAGATTGAGTTCGGCCGCGGTCTGCCGGGCCGCCTCAT
>Ga0208863_1000226_pt1 | contig 70084 bp, 65 predicted proteins | sample RifOxyD3_FD_184040 | JGI IMG/M metagenome (GOLD analysis project Ga0208863, IMG submission 184040) | Soil microbial communities from Rifle, Colorado - Rifle Oxygen_injection D3 (SPAdes) | ecosystem: Environmental > Terrestrial > Deep subsurface > Rock core/Sediment | place: Rifle, Colorado... | reverse complement strand
TTTTAAGCCTATGAGCTTACTCTAAGGATACCTTTATGGCATTGAGCGTCTACTACGATAAAGATTGTAATATCGAATTAATCAAAAGCAAAAAAGTGGCAATGATCGGTTTTGGATCACAAGGTCATGCACATGCGGAAAACCTTCGCGACAGCGGTGTTGAAGTTGTTGTAGGTCTTCGCAAAGACGGTAGCTCATGGGCAAAAGCGGAAGCCAAAGGGTTCAAAGTTATGACCGTAGCAGATGCATCTGCCTACGCGGATGTCGTTATGATCCTTCTTCCGGATGAAAATCAAGCAGAAATCTACAAAAACGAGATTGAGCCGAATTTGAAAAACGGTGCTACTATCGCATTCGGTCACGGGTTCAACATCCATTACGGACGTATCCACCCACGTGCTGATATCAATGTAACGATGATCGCCCCTAAAGCTCCGGGTCACACCGTACGTTCTGAGTTCGTTCGCGGCGGCGGGATTCCCGATCTTATCGCGGTAGGACAAAATCCAAGCGGTACAACAAGAGAATTGGCGCTTTCATACGCTTCAGCTATCGGTGGCGGACGTACGGCGATCATCGAAACAACGTTTAAAGACGAAACTGAAACAGACCTTTTCGGAGAACAAGCGGTTCTTTGCGGCGGTGCGGCTTCACTCGTTCAAGCGGGATTCGAAACATTGACCGAAGCGGGTTACGCACCTGAATTAGCGTACTTCGAGTGTCTTCACGAATTGAAACTTATCGTTGACTTGATGTTCGAGGGCGGAATCGCCGATATGCGTTACTCTATCTCTAACACAGCGGAATACGGTGACTACGTAAGCGGTAAACGTGTTATCAACGCGGAATCAAAAGCGGCAATGAAAGAGATCCTCAAAGAGATCCAAGACGGCCGTTTCGCAAAAGATTTCATCCTTGAAGGTCAAGCAGGTTATCCTCGCATGAACGCTGAACGTGCAAACGCACGTGCGTCATTGATCGAGCAAACGGGTGTTAAATTGCGCTCTATGATGCCATGGATCTCTAAAAACAAAATCGTTAACCAAGCGACAAACTAATTCTCCCTTTTCAGAGCGTTGTGCTCTGAATACTTCATCCTAAGAGGTTTTATCTTTTTATGAGTAAACAGCCTCGATCTTCCAAATCTCTTTTTTTACAACGGCTCGCATGGGGAATTACCGGAGTCACCCTTTTCCTCTCTGCATTGTTAATAGGCTATTTTTTAGGGTTTAATCAGGCGGAAGAGGAACTTTACGAAGAACGGCTTAAAACACAGCAGTTACGGGAAGAACTTTCCTCTCTCCAAAAGAGCCCGATACCCGTTATTACGCCAAAAAGGGATACGCAAGAGAGGGAAATTCGTCGTCTGAAAAAAGAGCTTCAATCGATTTTGGAACGAGAAGAGAGGCATGAACCGGTAAAACCGGAGCACGAGTACGCTCCAAAAGACAAAAAAGCGCTTCCGCCTCCTTCTGCCGAACGACGTTATTTCCCCTCGGTGTCAGGCGCAAAGCTCGTTATCATTATTGATGATGTATCGTATGGGCGTGATGTCAAAGCAATCCAATCAACGGGATTGCCACTGGTGATGTCGTTTCTCCCCCCGAGTTCTCGACATCCCGAATCAGGAAAATTGGCGCAACAGCAGAACCGTTTTATGGTCCACTTACCGCTTGAAGCGGTAGATTTTAATGATGAAGAATCTTCGACATTGCGAAGTAGTGATACAGAAGAGACGATTAGCAAGCGTATCGCTGCACTAAAGCAGGTTTATCCGGGTGTACGGTATATGAATAATCATACAGGCTCAAAGTTTACTGCGGATGCGGATGCGATGGAGAAATTGATGCGTGTCTTGAAAAGCGAGGGGATTGTTTTTGTCGATAGCCGAACGACTGCAAAGACCAAAGTTCCGGAAATATCCAAAAAACTGGGAGTACGCTACCTTGGCCGGGATGTCTTTTTGGATCATCAAGACGGTGTGGCGAATGTCAAAAAGCAAATCCGCGAAGCGGTAGAGAAAGCAAAGCGGCATGGGACTGCTATCGCAATAGGACATCCCCGTCCCGATACCATTCGAGCGCTCAAAGAATCCAAAGGGGTACTGGGAGAAGTTCAACTGGTAGGAATCGATCAAATTTGACAATTTGACATAGTTTATCTCTCTTCAGGAATTGTTTGCTATTGTTGTCCATATCAAGTGAAAGAATTTGTATGCACAACAGCGTCCCTTTTACCATCCCGGAACTCTCTTCAATGAAACGTACGCCGGAAAAACTCTATTATCGTGGAAATTTAGGGTTGTTAAATCGTCCAAAGATATCCATAGTCGGAACACGTCGTCCAAATCCCTATACCCGCGCCATAACGTTGGAACTCTCTAAAAAACTCTCCTTATCCGGCATGGTTGTCATCAGCGGTGCTGCCGCCGGAGTCGACGCACTAGCCCACCAGGGTGCGGGAGCTGAAAACACGATAGCGATTTTACCGTGCGGTATCGATCTGCGTTACCCCGCCGCTAACAGTGAACTTATCGAAGCGATTGAGAGAGGGGGACTTACGATGACCCCTTTTGAACCTGGATTTGCTGCACGTGAGTGGAGTTTCGTGGTCCGCAATGAAATTGTAGTGGCATTGGGAGATGTGTTGATCGTTACGGAAGCCGATATCGGAAGTGGAAGTATGCGGAGCGTCGAATACGCATTAGCAATGGGAAAACAAATATACGTCCTTCCTCACCGTTTACGGGAGAGTGCCGCAACGCGTCAGCTTTTGCGGGAGAGGAAGGCTGAAGCGATTGACGATATTGATATATTTGTGGCCCTTATGAGTCAAAGAGGACGGAACAGTATTGAGGATACCCCGTTTGTATCCTTTTGCAGAAATGCCCCGACGTACGAAGAGGTGATAGCAAAATTTCCGAATGAGATTTTTGAAGCGGAGCTTTCAGGATTGATAGAGGTACGAAACGGAAGAGTGGTTGTGGTGTAATTACGGCTCTTAGTGTTGAGCCGTACTTTCATATCCGTAGTGTTTGACAAGATAGTTGATAATGGTTTGTTGATCTTCTTTCCCGATAGGGGCTTTGAATTCATTCACCATCTTCTGAACGGTTCCGGTCCAATAGGGACGGCTTTTTGTACCTTGATTCAGGATATATCCCCATGAGTGGCAGATGAGGCAGTATTGTTGTGCCACTTCATCATGATCCCCTTTTGCCATAGGGTAATCGACGTAGGGCATCTCAATCGGTTTAGAGACTTGTGCGTATGCAACGGTGGCCAAAAGGGCACTGAGTACTAGTAATTTTTTCATCTTGGAACCCTTATACAATTTTCACATTGACGCTGTCGACGGCGTTGTATTGGTACCCGCCGGCGTTCCAGCCAATTTCATTCACTTGGGGCTGAATATTTCCGATACGGTTGATCGCACGGACCATAATGGTGTATTCCCCTTTGGTTTTGGGCTCCCATTGAAAGCTCCACGGTCTGTAGGCATATTTTCCGTGATCTTTTTGCAGTTGGGTAGCACTCCAGCTTTTTCCTCCGTCGGTAGAGATCATAACCTCTTTGATCCCTTTACCTTGATCGAAGGCGACCCCTGTTACTTTAACGCGGGAACCTTTTTTAATCACGGTGTTGGGTGTCGGATACCCGATGACCGATTTGACTTTCATGATGGCGATCGGTTTGCGTTTGTACTCGAAATCGCTCCCGGAAACGACGCATTCACAGTCGTTATCGGGGACGGTATAGGCGACATCCATAAAAAAGCTTTGGCGATATTCGTCCATAACGGTAATTTCTGAGAGCATTTTGACCCAGCTGTCGGAGAAGTGCCCAGGAATGACGAGACGAAGCGGGAAGCCGTTGAGATAGGGGAGGTCTTCACCGTTCATTGCGTAGGCGACGATCAAGTCGCCGCTAAGCGCTTCGTCGATATTCATTTCTCGGAAAAACTTTGGAGTCTCTTCCATTGCCGGCTTTTCCAAACCGTTGACTCCTACCCACTTGGCGCTCCCTTTGACACCGGCACGATGGAGGATGTCTTTGAGACGTACCCCTTTCCACACAGCACACCCCATCGCACCGTGTCCCCATTGGACACCATGCGTTGCCGGTCCGGTACCTGCATAATATTTACGGCTGTTTCCGCCGCACTGAAGGACTGAGGTGATCTCAACCGGCTCGAATTTGCTTTTTAAATCATCGACACTCAAAGAGAGGGGATTTTCAACGCTCCCTTTAACTTCGAGCCGAAATTCGTTCAAATCGATATAGGTCGGAATATCGGGCATATGCCAGCGGACAAAAAACTGATCATTCGGGGTGATGGCTTGGGTAAAAATATCACGCGGCGATTCGAGCAACGGAGGACGGTCAGAGATCACTTTGAGCGGTTTTTTCTCTGGGAATGCAATCACGGGAGGGACAAAATTTTTCGCCTCGGTGATGATTTTTTTCGGGGTCTCTTTCCCTAAAAGGGTAGAAGCACTTAAGATAAGGCCGGCGCCTAAAAAATTTCTGCGGTTAATGTTACTCATACTAATGCCTTGAGAAGGAATATCACCATTTTATCATAATCGGGAGTAATTTAGAGTATAAGCATCGCATCACCGTAGGAAAAAAAGCGGTATTTTTGGTCGATTGCTTCTTGATAAATGCGGTGAGTCTCTTCCAACCCGACGAACGAGGAAACGAGCATCAAAAGGGTTGATTGGGGAAGATGAAAATTTGTGAGAAGATGATTAATTCGCTGAGGCGGGTTGTTCGGGTGTAAAAAAAGATTTGCTTCACCGTGAGTCTCCCCCGTGCGGGCGTGGTATTCGACTGTACGGGTGGAGGTGGTTCCGATCGAGAGAAGGGGGATATCGCTATGGATAAGGGCATGCGCGGCAGAGCTGATATCAAAATATTCCGAATGCATCGGATGGTCGGTAATGAGAGCAGCTTCAACAGGTTTGAAGGTCCCTGAACCGACATGAAGGGTTACAAAGGCATGCGGATGTCGGGAACATAAGGTATCAAACAGCTCGTCGGTAAAATGAAGCGATGCGGTGGGAGCCGCAACTGCCCCTTCGTGAGCGGCAAATACGCTCTGGTACTCGCGTTCATCTTCAGAATCGTCTTCTCTTCCCAAATAGGGGGGAAGAGGGATATGACCAATCTTTTCTAAAATGGGTAACAGCTCTTCAAAACGGATGAGGGTATTAGCGTGATAAAAGTTGACCTCGCGTGAGCCGTCTTCATGCAGTGCTACGACACGGGCACTGAGGTTCGCTTCGAATTGTAAGAGGGTAGCTTCTTTTACCCTTCCTTTGATGTAAACATTGATCCGATGGGCATCGTGCGGACGGTTAATGAGGAGTTCTATCGCTCCGCCACTCTCTTTTTTGCCATAGAGGCGAGCTTTGATCACCTTGGTATCGTTAAAGATAATGCCGCATGTTGCAGGCAAGAAAGATGGCAATGCATCAAAACGTGCATGGGTAATGGTTCTGTCGCTTCGGTTGTAGACAAGGAGCCGGGCATGATCTCTAGGGTGAACCGGATGGGTCGCAATCAGCTCTTCTGGAAGAGTGTAATCGTAACTCGATGTTAAGAGGGGATTGAGCATTTAGTCAATCGTCTCTTCTTCATCTTCGGCGATATACGGCTCCTCTTTCGGGGCCGGATTGACCGCACGGACGATCAGGATGGAGATGCCGTAAAGGAGAATCAACGGCATTGCCATTAAAATCTGCGTGATGACATCCGGCGGTGTCAAAATGGCAGCAATGATAAAGATCAAAACAATAGCGTAGCGGAAGAAACCGATCATTGCTTTGTCATCTATTAATCCTAATAAGGCAAGAAAATAACAGATGACGGGAAGCTCAAACGACAAACCGAATCCAAACATCACCTTGGTGAAAAATTCGACATAGTCTTCAATATTGATCATCGGTACGAACGATGCACTTCCGAATGCGATGAGGTAGCTAAACCCGAATGGGGTAACGACGTAATAGGCAAATGCCGCCCCCATGGCGAACATAACAGTTCCGCCGACGACGAAAGGGATAAGCATTTTTTTCTCATTGGCGTAAAGTCCCGGAGCGATAAAAAGCCAAAACTGCATGAGAATAACAGGGAGTGCGGCGAGAAGCCCGGCAAAAAATGAGACTTTCATCGCAACGAAAAAAGTTCCCCCAAGCTGCGTGGTGGTAATCATCCCCTCGGCTGCTTTTGTGGATACTTTAGCGACAGAGGCGATTGCTTCGGCGAGGGGCGCGGTAACCCAGGCCAGCAATGCCTCGTGAAAGTTGAACATGACGAAAAACATGATAATAACAGCGGCGACACTGATACCGAGTCGTTTACGTAATTCGGCTAAGTGAGGTTTTAAATCTTCAAACATCAGACATTCTCTTCTTTTTTGGTTTCGACAGGTTTAGGCTTGGGGGTAAAAGTGATTACTTCAGCTTCTTTCGGAGCGGCGGGGGCTGGAGGGGGGATATCGAGATTAATATCATTTTTGAGGACGTTGAGCTCCGTACCGATTTCGGTTACATTGGTAAGACGTTCCAATTCCGAACTGGCATCGATAAGCTCTTTTTTGTAATTAAGGGCACTCTCTTTCATCTCGGAGAATTTCATCTCTTCTTCAAGCGTAGCTTTGGCACTGCTAACCGTTCCTTTGACTTGTCGAAAGAATTTAGCGATATCAACCATTGTTGATGGGAGTTTATCGGGACCCAAAAATAAAATAGCGATAATAATAATAAGAAAAATTTCCCCTATACCCATTCCAAACATTGCTATAGCCTTATTCAAAAAATTTAGTTGTTGTGGATTTTATCCAAAGAAAGTTTAAAACCCTTCTACCCTCAGAGCGATTTCATCCGCTAAGAGAAAATCCGGATTAAAATAGCGCCCGTCACGGTAGATGAGCAGCCCTTCACGGCAGAGCATTTCCGCTTGATTTTTTTGTTTGACGGCTAAAAATGCTTCATCCACGCCGACACAGCTGCGAAATCCTAAAAAGAGTTTTTCGCTGAGGAGGGCATCTGATATGATCTCTTCGGTCGTTATATCGCAGGGATTTTGGACATAGTGGTCGACACTGGTGCTCGGATAATAGCGGCGATTTTCTAAAAATCCGACAGCGCCTGAACCCAGACCGATATAGGGTTTGTGTTCCCAGTATCCGAGGTTATGGAGGGAACGGTATTTTCCGAAATTCGAGATTTCGTAGTGTTCAAACCCTTTGGAGATAATTTCACGAAAGAGCCATTGGGTTAATTCCAGCTCTTCCTGGGCCATTTCAGGGGTTTTTTCAAAGGCTGTCTCTTCTTCGATGGTCAGAGCATAGAGACTGATATGGTCTATCGGGAGGGCAAGTGCTTGGGAAATGTCTGCTTTTAAAAGGGCTTTGGTGTCTTCCCGAACGCCGTAAATCAAATCGATACTGAGATGTTTATAGCCGATGGCTGCCGCAGTGCGGATCGCTTGGAGGGCATGTTGCGTATTGTGGGCGCGTCCGAGCAGTTTCAATTTTTCATTGTTAAAACTTTGTACGCCGAAGCTGAGACGATTAACCCCCAGTTCAAACATCCCCTCCAGCCAGCTTCGCGTAGCACTGTTAGGATTGGCTTCCGAGGTGATTTCAGCTCCTTGAACTAAGTAAGGGTCTATCATTTCAAAAATCGGTCGATAGAGGGAGGGTTCTACGGTAGAGGGGGTCCCTCCTCCAATGAATACGGTTTCGATAGGATTGTCCATACTTACATTGAAGCGGAGGAGTTCCATTTTGAGTTGGATAATAAGGGCATTCATATACGCTTCGCGTAACGAGAATTTATCGACATACGAGTTAAACGCACAGTAGGAACATTTGCTATCGCAAAAAGGGATATGAATGTATAAAAGCATATTAGGATTATAGTATTTTTAATGGCGAATAGTTTACAATACCTCTCCAAAGTAAAGAATTCTTTCGCATTTAGTGCGAAAAGCTTTAGGGGGGTGCAGGGGACAAACCTGTCCCCGCCGTCTAAACCGGCTTGCCGGATTAGATGTTTAACATTAAAATAAAAAAGATGGTGAATGACCGAAAAAAAGTTCTACCGACCGAATGTGGCGGCGATTATTGTCTCTCATGAGTATCCTGAGATTAAAGATATTTTTATCGCCGAACGGAGTGATTTGGAAGGGGTATGGCAGTTTCCTCAAGGGGGAATTGATGAGGGTGAATCGAGCGAAGAGGCTCTTTTTCGAGAACTGGGTGAAGAGATCGGTACCAAAAAAGTAGAGATCATTGCCGAGTATCCGGATTGGATTGCATACGATTTTCCCTCCCATGTCGCTGCCAAAATGGCTCCGTACGCCGGACAAAAACAGCGCTATTATCTGGTACGCTTGAAAAAGGGGGCTAAAATCGATTTGGATACGAAACACCCTGAATTCAAAGCGTACCGGTTTGTGAACAGTGATGAGGTATTGAGTCATGTCGCCCATTTCAAAAAACCGGTCTATGAACGTGTCATTTCCCATTTTAGAACCAAGGGGTACCTGTAATGCTAATTGTTCAAAAATTCGGCGGAACCAGTGTCGGTGATTTGGAACGGATCCAAAACGTCGCCAACCGCGTCTCGCAAACACTAAAAGAGGGGCATCAAATCGTTGTCGTCGTGTCGGCTATGAGCGGTGAAACCAACAAGCTGATCGCCTATGCGGAGCATTACACTTCTACACCGGAACGAAGTGAAGTGGATATGCTCCTGAGCTCCGGTGAGCGGGTAACGGCAGCGCTCCTTTCTATCGCACTTAATGCGATGGGGCACAGTGCGACCTCAATGAGCGGCCGACGTGCGGGGATTGTGACTGATAGTATCCATACGAAAGCACGGATCGAGAGTATTGATCCAAGCGCGATGCATTCTGAACTCGCATCAGGTAAAGTTGTGGTTGTTGCAGGGTTTCAAGGGGTAAGCGAAAGCGGTCAAGTTACCACTCTCGGTCGCGGAGGATCAGACCTGTCAGCCGTTGCTCTTGCAGGTGCGTTGAAAGCTGATTTATGCGAAATTTATACCGACGTTGACGGTATTTATACTACTGATCCACGTATTGAACCTAAAGCCCGTAAAATGGATCAAATCAGTTATGATGAAATGCTTGAACTTGCATCTTTAGGGGCTAAAGTCCTCCAAAACCGTTCAGTAGAACTGGCTAAAAAACTAAACGTTAACCTCGTAACCCGCTCCAGCTTCAGCGATGCGGAAGGGACACTTATTACAAAGGAAGAGAATATTATGGAACAACCACTTGTCAGCGGTATCGCACTCGATAAAAATCAGGCACGCGTATCTTTAAGCGGAGTGATTGACCGCCCGGGAATCGCTTCGGATATTTTTACCCGTTTGGCCGACAACAGCGTCAACATCGATATGATTATCCAAACTTCAGGGCACGACGGTAAAACAAACCTCGATTTCACCGTTCCCAAAACGGAATTGATCGATGCTAAAAAAGTGGTTGAGACATTTATCGCCGATGAAGAGATTTCTGAAGCGACGTATGACGAAAATATCTGTAAAGTCTCTATCGTCGGTGTCGGGATGAAATCTCATACCGGTGTTGCGGCAAAAGCGTTCCAAACGATGGCGCGTGAAAACATCAATATCATGATGATTTCTACATCGGAGATCAAAGTGTCAATGGCTATTGATGAAAAATATGCCGAGCTTGCCGTTCGTTCACTCCACAGTGCCTATTCGTTGGATAAATAGTGCGTCAATTTGATCAGTGGACATTAGAATCGATTCGCTCCGTAGGGGCATCGATGAGCTGGTTCGAAGAGCAGCGTTTCGAATGGACCCCTGCACTTGCTAATGCCATGGATCAGATAATGGGGGGAAAAAGTATTGTTCTCATCACCGATCATGATCGCAAATGGTTTGCCCATTATATTACCGCCTCTTTGAATAAACGTTCTCAAGACCGTCCGATGATCCCCATCGTTTGCATGGATGCCCTTTACCCACATTACGAACATATTAGCGGCGGAGAGTCGATTGATATGCTGAGCGATATGCTCGATATCAGTTTTAAAGGGGAATATTTCTTTTGGTACATCGGTCGAGGGGATGACCGTCGTGCCGATATTGCGAAACGTAATGCCAACAGTTTGCTATGGATTATGGACGAGCGGTTTCAAAATGCTTTGGTATTGCGCTCACACGATGAACTAATCGATATCAAACTGCTGCAACTCTACCGCCTTTTTGACAAAACACTTGGTGCCGTGCTGTTCGGGGAGATTAATGTTCGGGAATGAACGGGGCGGAATTCTCATCACCGATGAGATCGAAGAGAGAATCCGAGAAATTGAAGAGTCTGTACGCCCCTTACGCTGCGTAACGTTTATGCGGGATGATTTTAAAATCGAAGATGCCAAAGAGGTTATTGCCGAAGCGTACAAAAGTGAAGAGCATACGAAAACGTTGATTCTTGGCGCTAAAAGTTTTACGGTTCCCGCCCAAAATGCCCTTTTGAAAATTCTTGAAGAGCCTCCCCGAAATATTGTATTTATCCTTATGGCTCCGAATAAAAGCACCTTTCTTCCCACGGTACGTTCACGTCTCAATCTCACTCAAGAACATCATAAACGGACGCATGAAACTCTCCCGATAATTCTGAAAAGTCTCGATCTTGCCGAATTATTTACCTTTGTAAAAGAGCATGATCGGCTTAAGAAACACGAAGCCAAAGGATTGATTGAGCAGTTAATGTTTCAAGCTATTCATATTGAAAAAATCCCTCTCACGGCAACCCAGCTTGAAGGATTTGAGAAAGCACTGCGCCTGATCGAACTTAACAGCCGTTTTCAGAGTGTACTCGTCATGGTACTGATAAATTTCCTCAAAGAGGTTAAACGTGGTCGTTGAAAAACTTTCAGGGGCGATGGATCTGCACCGTGAACTCTTAGAACTGGGGGTAGATGGTGGCGGAGTACGTATTTTAGAAGACAAAGGTGAGCTTCATTTGATCCGTATCCGTGATCTCCACGTCGGGGCTGCCAATATTCTCAAACAAGATGCCCTCAGTATCGGAGCCGATTTAGCGGTTCCCAAAGGGACGGTTACCGCATCGATTCCCAGCGTCACGGCACTGTTGATCGCCTCGGAGCGGCAATTGCAACAATTGGTTAAAAAAGAGAAAGCGCAGCCGTTCGGATTGAAACAACTTGCAATCGAATTGGAGAGCTTTTGTCACCGGAAACGTGATAATACAATCTCGATAATGGGGATACTGAACGCGAACGAAGACAGTTTTTACCAAGCTAGCCGATTTCAGGGGGCAAAAGCGATTGAACGGATCGAAACTATGATTGGTGAAGGTGCCGATATCATCGATTTGGGCGGTGTATCGAGTCGTCCCGGGTCTGTGACGATAAGTGCAGAGGAAGAGCTTTCCCGTGTCCGTCCCATTATTGATACATTGTATGAGCAGCGCTTTTATGAAAAAATACGTCTCAGCTTGGACAGCTATGAGCCCTCTGTAATCCATTACGCGCTAGAGAGGGGTTTTCACATCGTCAATGACATTACAGGACTGGCCAACGATGAGGTGGCACGGCTGTGCGGCAGCTACGGTGCCACCGCAGTGATTATGCACATGCAGGGGAGCCCTCAAACGATGCAGGAAAATCCCGTTTACGCGTCTGTTCTTCATGATGTGGAGCTTTTTTTCCGTGAGCGTATCGAAAAAGCGGAGTCTTACGGGATCAAAGAGATAATTTTGGATTGCGGGATCGGTTTTGGGAAACGATTGGAAGAAAATTGTGCCTTAATCACGCATCAAAAACACTTTTTGCGTTTAGGGAAAAAATTGTTAGTGGGTGCCAGCCGTAAATCGATGATCAATACCATTTCTCCTTCACAGAGCGATGAACGTTTGGCCGGTACTTTGGCTATTCATCTTAAAGCGATAGAAGAGGGTGCTTCCATTGTTCGTGTGCATGATGTAAAAGAACATATCCAAGCGATTAACGTTTGGAAAGCGTTGAGAGGATAAGCATGAGTAATACGGTTGTCATTATTACGTTATCGCTTTTGGTCCTCCTCTCCCCGTTTTTGTCCCGCGTTACCAAAATACCGGTGGTGGTCGTTGAGATTTTATTGGGAAGCCTTGCCGGATATTTCGGATTTTTAGTTGAAAATGAACTCTTTAAAATCATTGCAAAAGTAGGCTTTTTGTACCTGATGTTTTTAGCGGGGATGGAAGTTAATCTCAAAGAGTTCGGTTTTGCGAAATCTTCCCTTCTTCGTCGAACCATCGTCTATTTTGCTATGCTTTATGGGTGTTCGTTTGCCTTGTTTATCTATTTTGATCTTAGCTCCGTATATCTGGTTGCATTTCCCATTTTTTCGCTGGGAATGCTGATGGCATTGGTTAAAGAGTATGGCAAAAATGAGCCTTGGCTTGCTCTTGCGCTTAATATCGGTATCATCGGTGAGTTGGTCAGTATTATGGCGTTAACGATTCTCAGCGGAGGACTTGAATACGGCTATAACCGGGAATTTGCTTTTGTGTTGGGGGGATTGTTTTTATTCCTGATCGGATTTGTCCTCTTTTTCCGGGGGATCCGGATTCTTTTTTGGTGGTATCCAGGGCTAAAAACACTGATTATGCCTCATGATGACGGTAAAGATCAAGATATCCGTTTTTCAATGGCTCTGATGTTTATTATGATTGCCGTGATGCTTTATCTCAAAATCGATGTCGTTTTGGGAGCATTTTTGGCAGGAGTATTTATCGCTACCTATTTTAAACACAAAACGGAACTTCCCGAAAAACTCTCTTCGTTCGGATTTGGATTTTTGGTTCCGATTTTCTTTATTCACGTAGGTTCGACTCTTGCATTGGATGCGTTTACCGATGTAAAAATACTTGAACTTGCATTATTCATTGCCGGTGCGATTATCGGTATCCGCCTTATTAGTTCCCTGGTCGCATACAGCGGCTATCTGGGGCTTAAAAATACGATTTTATTCTCTTTAAGTGACTCAATGCCGCTTACTTTTACGGTTGCTATTGCAACATTGGGGTATCAGGCAAACGCGATTACCCACACTGAATATTATGCCTTTATTGTTGCCAGTATGGGGAGCGGAATTTTCTTAATGCTGCTCATTAAGATCTTATATACTTTCTTTAATAAAAAATAGAGAAGTTAATCATTGGTTTTCAGTGAAAACAAGGTACAATTGAAACACTAAGTACGGTAATTACAAGGATGTAGTTTAATTATCCTAGAAGGAGAAGGAGTTTCGTGGATTTAACGGTTATTTTAGGGATGCTTATAGCTGTTGCATCGATTTCGACTGGGGATATTATCGATGGCGGTAATCCACTTCATATTATTCACTTAGCTTCTTTGATCGTTATTTTTCCTACGGCAATGGCAGCTGCAGCAGTCTCCACGGATGGAGAGCACGTAAGAGGGGCTTTTAAAAATCTCGGTTCGATCGTTTTTAAAAAAAGTTCGGTTGATTTGCACGCGAGAATCAAAGAGATTATCGAGTTATCGACGTTGGCACGTCGTGACGGTTTGTTATCTTTGGAACAAAAAGTAGCGCAGATTGATAATGAGTTTTTGAGACAAGGTCTGAGTATGGCCGTAGATGGAAATGAAGTCGATACGATTGTAGAAACGTTAGAACTGGTGATTGAAGAGACAGAGCATTACTATCACAGTTGCGGCCATTATTGGATTCTTGCGGGGGAAACATCTCCCGTTATGGGTCTGATCGGAGCGGTTTTGGGTCTCATTCTTGCACTTCAAAAACTCGATAATCCGGCAGAAATGGCAAAAGGTATCGCCGGGGCATTTACGGCAACGGTCACGGGTATCTTCTCTTCTTATGTCATGTTAGGGCCATGGGGGAGAAAAATGATTGCAAAATCACACCATATTGTCAAAGAACAAAAGCTCATGTTAGAGGGTATTGTCGGGATTGTTCACGGGGATAATCCACGTACACTTGAAGCGAAATTGCTGAATTACCTTTCCCCTGCTGAAGAAAAACACAGCCAATTTAATTGATGAGTAGATAGATGTCAAAAAAGAAAGCTAAAAAGTGTCCGACATGTGAAGCGTGTGAAAAGTGGGCGGTTCCTACCGCCGACTTTTTCAGTCTTTTGCTGGCGCTTTTTATTGCCTTGTATGCGATTGCATCCGTCAATAAAGAAAAATTACAAGCGGTGAAAGAAGAGTTTGTCAAAATTTATGATTATGCTCCGGTTGCGGAACAGATCAATCCTGTACAGGATATGGTTCCGGAGACCAAAAAACCTAACCCGGATGCTAGTGGAAATCCCAGCGGAAAAGCGTTGATTGAAGAGGGGGGATCGTTATTTGTCGGAGAGGCGAAGAGCCAAGAAGAGCTTAAAGATTCCATCAGCAAAATTCAGCAAGAGTTGGTGAATGCTTCGATGGGAGGAGACGGTCCATTGGATCAGACAATGGATGGTGTATTGTTAAAATTACCTGCTTCTGTCCCTTTCCGGGGTGCTAATGCTACCATTGACGATGAAGAGATGCATTTATTCATTCGACGTATTGCGTATATTATTAATGCGCTTCCCGCTAATGTAGACATATCGGTACGGGGATATACGGATAATCAGCCTCTTCCTCAAGGTTCTTCGTATCGAGACAATATTGAACTTTCCAGTCGCAGGGCAGATACCGTCATGCGTGAATTGATTCGAAACGGTGTCGCTCCAGAGCGTCTTTCGACTGCCGGATTCGGATCGGCTAAACCGGTTGCTGAAAATACGAGCGAAGAGAACCGTGCAAAAAACAGACGGGTAGAGTTTTATATGTTTGTTTCCAATGATACACCGCTCGATGAAGCAAAACAAAATAATATCCTCGATGCTCTGAGCAAACTTCAAAAATAATTCACCCTAGAAGCTTTTCTTCATTCCGTGCTACGACACGGAATCCAGCTTGTAAAAAATCACACGGCTATTAATAATCCAAACTGTTATGCTGAACAAGGCTCAGCATCTAAATTTCTTAGATCCCGTATCAAGTACGGGATGACGAGAAAGAAATCTCGAATAAATCAGCCGTGGGATTATGGAAAAGTTTCTTGATTCCCTTCGAAGGGTAATGTATGCGAATGTATGTAGGAAGTAAAAAAAGTTAAGAAGTATTTGGCTTAGTAGCCAAATACCATTTTGAGGATAAAGAAGAAAATTGCTGCCATTACCGCAGCAGCAGGGAGGGTGATAACCCAGGCAAGAGCGATCGGTTTCATTAATTTCCAGTTAGCATCACGATTGAGCATCCCGATACCGATGACGGCTCCGACAAGGATATGGGTTGATGAAACGGGGATTCCTAAGACCGTTGCCAACAAAATGACCAACGTTGCACCAAGTTCCGCAGCGAAACCGGTTACCGGGAAAATCTCAGTTATGCGGCTGCCTACGGTCGCGATTACCTCTTTACCGATAAACCACAATCCGGCTACGAGTGCAATCCCAAAGGTTGCCATAGCGATAAAGGGGACCGGAGATTCGGCATTAATCTGACCCGTTGCCAATATATCGATGATAGCGGCAAACGGCCCGATAGCATTCGCGATGTCGTTTGCCCCGTGGCTGAAGGCAAAAGAGGATGCGGTGAGGACCTGGAGCATACTAAAGACACGTAATGTCGCTTTATGTGGGGTATCTTTGTGCATCACTTTGATGATAGCATAGACAACGCCGTACATGAGGGTTGACAAAACTGCCAGCAACATGTAGATTTGGGCATCATTGAGACCTAAATCGGTATTTTTAAGCCCTTTGAACAGCAACATCCCTGCGATCATGGCCGTACCGAAGGCTGCTACGATAGGAGCATGGGTTCGAAGAGCATAAAATGCGTTTTGTTTTTTCTTCAAACGATTAAGTTCATGCACTTGTTCTTCGTGGAGAGCTTTTTCTTCTGCGGTTGCAGTCGCTGCATTGTGTGAAGCATTGAGGGCGGTAATTTGTCCTTTGATGTCATCAATGTGTGTTTGAACACGGTCATTGTAATCGAGGATGTATTTTTTCAAATACCAATAAAGCCCATAGGATGCCATACCTCCCAAAATCGGTGAAACGACCCAGCTGATAGCGATTTTGGTCACTTGATCCCAATGAACCAGACCAAAAACAGACTCTCCGACTTCCATTGTAGCGTATCCTAGAGCGATAGAGCCCCCTAAAATTCCCCCAATAATGGCATGAGTCGTTGAGACGGGATACCCTTTGAAGGTTGCGAACAAAAGCCACGTTCCGGCAGAGAGGAGTGAACCCATCATCACAAAAACGAGGAGCATTGGATCGAAATCCATTGCGGAGATGTCGACGATCCCTTTTCGGATGGTGTTAGTAACTTCAGCACCTGCAAGCATCGCGCCGCCGAGTTCGAAGATTGCGGCAATCATCAGTGCTTGTTTGACGGTGAGCGTTTTGGCCCCTACGCTGGTACCAAATGAGTTGGCGACGTCGTTACCGCCGATGTTAAACGCCATAAAAATCCCAAAAAGGGTGGCGAGGACAAAGAGGGTATAGTTGTTTTCGAGATAGTTAAATCCCCACACCATAAAAATGGAGGTCATTAGGACGAATATACCGCCGAAAAAGAGGTTGTCACGAGAGAACATGAATGCTCCATGAATTAAGATTGGTAACAAGAGACGCAATACGATTACAAAATCGTTACATAATGGTTACGAAACGATTACAAAATTATGCCCGTTTGTCTCTTTGAGAAGACTTTGACGGGCAAAGAGAAGGGGATTAGGGAAGAAGAGTAGCTTTGATGATTTTTTGCGTTTGGAGCGGTTTGTCTCCCGAACGAGGTCCGTTGGTTTGGACATTGTTGAGCTTGGCTAGGGTATCCGTTCCGGATACAACCCGTCCGAAAATAGTGTGGTAACCGTTCAACCACGGTGTCGGAGCCGTTGTGATAAAAAACTGGCTGCCATTGGTTCGAGGTCCGGCATTCGCCATCGCCAGAATACCGGCTTTATCAAATACTATACCTGATTTAAATTCATCTTTAAACGGTTTTTTCCAAATGGATTCTCCCCCCGCTCCGGTTCCGGTCGGATCGCCCCCTTGGACCATAAAGTTTTTGATGATACGGTGAAAGGTCAGTCCGTTGTAATAGCCGTTTTTGACATGTGTCGTAAAGTTTTCGACGGCAAGGGGGGCTACATCTTCATACAGTTCAAGGGTCACATCCCCTTGGGTTGTTTGGAGAAGAACTTTCGGATGAGAAGCGGCAAAAGAGAGCGTTGCAGCCAACAATAAAGTGAGTAAAAAGCGCATTAAGACTCCTGTGTACGTGGTTTGAATTTAAGGCAGACGGAATTGATGCAATAGCGTAACCCGGTTGTTTTAGGACCATCGGGAAAAACATGCCCCAAATGGGCATCGCATGAAGCGCAAAGTACCTCGACACGGATCATCCCATGGCTGGAATCGCGTTTCTCTTCGAGTACATCCGGGGAAATCGGACGGTCATAGCTTGGCCAACCGCTCCCTGAATCGAATTTTGCCGTTGAATCAAAGAGGGGTGTGCCGCAACAGACACAGGTATAGATCCCATCTCCTTTAAACTCGGCATACTCTCCGCTAAAGGCTCTTTCGGTTCCATGTTCTCTGGCAACATAATAAGCCTCGGGTGAAAGGAGGCTCCGCCACTCTTGATCGGTTTTTATAATTTTAGCCATTGCTGTTTATCCTCTTCTTAGATCTCTAAGAGTGTGATTATAGTTGCTGATTCTGATGCACGGCTTAGTTCAAAAGCGTAGTTATCCGAATGATCAGGGACGATAAGAAAGAGGTGGGGAATCCTTAGACCGCTGACATAATCGCCGGTTACGAGAATAAGGTCATCGAGATTTTGGTATTGCAGACTGAATCCAGGAATCAAGGTACGGCAGTCAAGATGCAAAGCCTTGTCAATCGACTCTTTAAACTGTGGCAGCATCTGCTGTTTGGGGAGGATGATCATAATGTCTTCTTTGGAGACATCGATCAGCCGTTTTCGTAATGCCTCCAAGAGGGTAGAGAGAAGAGTGTTTTGAGTACATTGAAGGGTTGAGACATGTTTGGCATCACGGTAGCGGTTGTTAAGGAGGTAGAGATGTTCGTTCGGATCGGCTTGAACGGCGGTAGAGAATACAAGCCACCGTTTTTCGCGCCGTTGTCGGAGCATCTGTATGAAAGCACTCTCTAAACGGTAAGCGTCATCGCAGAAAACAACAGAAGCCTCCTCGAATATAGGCAGTCCATCAAGAGGGGGAGATGATTGAGGGGTATAAAATGAGATCGAGTCCAGCGGAATGTTCCACGCACCGTATTCCATGAGGGAGATGAGTTTGTTGCGCAGCAGTTCTCCCGCCAAAAGAGTGGGGGTAATGATAAGTACCTTCTCCTTTGGATCGCTCAGCAGTGTCTTGATCGCCTTGCGTAATAGGAGAGTGCTTTTACCGCTTCCATAGGCTCCGTAGAGTGTTGTAACGGTGTCGGTAAATTCGGTCTCCAAAAATTGAATCTGCTCATCCGATAGAAACGCTCCAAAGGGGGTGTCCGGTGTAGGGAGCAATAAAGTGTGGGCATCTAATGAACCCATGACTTTGACAGTAGAAATGGGTTCGCTTTGATACGGTGCAAGTGCTTCGAATTTACGTTGTATGGCCGCTTTGGAATCATCGCTAAAGATGAGTCGTCCTTTAGGCATGAGCTCATGAAAGGAGGGATCCAATTCGTCAAAATCGGTTTCGGTAAGATTTTTCATCCAAAAAAAACGTTCGATGGGGGTGGAGTCGAACGAAAGAATATCTTCTAATTTTTGGCGCAGCCTCCAGGCACTGTTTTCCAACCGTGTTGTCGGAGATTTGTGGGTTCGCTTTGAAGAACGTTCGACGGATGCTCCTTTGAGCTCGGAGGGGCTCCATGAGAGTGTTTCTCCAAAATAGATTCCTCGGTTTGGAAGGAATAAAAGTAGATCTATCGTGGTGAGTGTATCATGATGATAAAGTTTGAAGTTTTCATAAAAATTCCCTCTGCTTTCGTCGGCAACAGCCATGAAACTCTCTTTTTGATTTTGAGGATCAAAGGTTTGCTCGGATGAGGATTTGGCATGCACCGAGGCAAAGCGATTAAAAAAAGAGAAAAGCACATACACCCTTGCATTTTTGCTGATTATTACGGTTCAGAACGATCTTTTTAGTGGTGTAATTATAACAAGATTTAAATGTTACAAGGTAAATGACGTAGTAAGAGGGAAAAGATAGGTGAGGGAAAATCTCCCTCCATAGAGAAAGAGGAAATTATTTTCCGGCAGCTACGCTGTCTTTAAGACTTTTACCTGGTTTAAATTTAGGAACCATTTTATCAGCTGTGCTGTAAGTTTTGGTTGTTCCAGGAACTTTACCGCTTTTTCCTTTTTGAAGAGAAGATGCGAAACTTCCGAATCCTACCAATGAAACTTCTTCTTTCGCAACAAGAGCTGCAGTTACCGCTTCTGTGAACGCTTTAATAGCTGTTTCAGCTTCAACTTTTGTTTTGTAACCGCCGCTTTTTTGAACCAATTCTACGAATTGTGCTTTATTCATTTAGTGCCCTTGATTTAGATATGCGAATAACACTCGAACCTCCCATACATAGGAGTATGCGAGGGGTAAGTGTTTTAGCCGCGAATACTTTAATATCTCTTAGCTTAAATTTTTCTTCTTTTTTGCATTTTATTGAATAGTTTTGTGATTTTGTGGTTTTTTAGGCCGTTTTTTATCCAGTTCCGTGGGTTTGGGGTAAATAGGAGCGGTGAGGGAAGCTTTTTGGCATCGATACGGATCGAGAAATTTTTACTCCACATGGACCATTTTTGCATTAAATTTTGCGAAGAAGAGATCGATAAAAAAACCTCTTCCAACCCGATGCGTTCTTGCTCGCTCAAACTGCTCATGATTTATCCCCCAGTTTATTAATTTTTCGTACCACTCGGATGATTTCGTCATCATCGAGCATCCCTAGCATCTCCAGTACCGCCTTGGCAGCTTGGGGTTTTGCATTTCCCAGCCTCCAGTCCTGATACGTCCGCATGGAAATTCCTAACGCAGTAGCCATCTCTTTTTGGGAAATCTTCTTACCGTTGCGCCCAGCCTCTACCGCGTTGTGAAGAAGATTAAAAAGATCACTCATTTCCATTACTCCATTGTAGTATTCTTTTCTTAAAATAAACATTAAAACGTATAAAATATAATTAAAATATTATATAAGATACATTTATATGAGTAAAATACTATATATAACGAATAAAGCATAAACTATACCAAGTGTAATAAATATAAAAACGTATTTTATATACGTAAAACCGTATAAAAAATAACTTTATTTTAGTGCTGTAGGTTAAAAGAAAATCGAAAAGGAGTATGCTTGAAGATTAACAGGGTAATTGGGGGATGATTTTACGTATGTGGGGGAGATAAAGGTGAAACGAGAGAGGGCCGGGTTAACCCTCAGGAGAGAAAATCGGTGTAATCGTATTTGGAGAGGTCGACATAAAATTCTCCCTCTTTTTGAATGATCCGTATGTCGCTTCCGAATGCGAGCTCAAAACGGCGTTTCACCGCTTTTCTCTCTTCAGAACCCATTCCGATGAATTTAAGGTAGCGTTTGAGTTCAATAACACCGTTTGGGAGTGTGGGGGTAAGGGGCGCGGTTGCGGTGATATCCACATCATGAACAGCGTTTCCTTGCGAAAGGAGAAGTTTGGTGTTGATCACTTCCAGGAGATTTTTAAGTTGTTCATCTTTAGCGGTATAGATCTCTTCGATCCGCTCGCGTTCGGCGATCAGCATTTGCTCTTTGTCGTTGACCAGTCGATCGACTTTGGCTTCAAGCTCTTTTATTTTGAGCTTGAGTTGTTGATTCTCTTTTTGGTAGAGGGTAATAATCATCCCTACGGTTGTTTTCTGCGGAGTGGAGGCGGGGGGTGATGAGGGCTTGATGTTTTGGGCTATTTCTTGCCGCTTCTCCTCATCTAAAGAACTTCTGGGGACAATGATGTAGGTTAGCCCCCCTTCGATAATATAGTTGAGCCGCTTCGTCCGGATTTTATTCTGGATCATCTCTTTTGACATTTTGAATGTTTTGGCATATTCATCAATCGTAAAACGCACACATCCTCCTTCTGGGGAATTCATTGGTGTTATCTTACCAAAAAAATCATTGTCCCTGATTACCGTTTTTTTGTGGGGGAAGGCTCGTTGGGCTGAGGAGGAGGGATAATTCCCCCTTTTCGCATCCAGATCAGATAGCCGTTACGGGTAATATTGTGTTTGTCTTGAAAGGTATGGAGCGAACTGTGACGAAACTCACATTTTTCCAAGAGGTTGCGAAAATCGTTGTATCGGTCTAAAAACTCCTGTAATACCTCATAGGCACGATCCGAAATAATGACCGTACTGATGATGAGATTTTTGATTTCGATGTAGCGTGCACATTCATTCAGTCCATCACCGACAAAATTCTCATGTCCTAAAATATCCTCAAAACGGTGTACTTTACCGGTATGGACAGCAACACGAATCCCTTTGAAATAAGGGTATTCTTTGGCAATGAAATCCGAAAAATGGATGAAAGAGAGCCCTAGGATAGGACCGAATCCCTTTAGAGTCGGATGCAGTATGCAGTAAAATCCGTCTCCGGTCGGTATGATCCCCTGCAGCATCTTCTCCATCGGAATACCGGAAGTTTTGACCATTTTTTGGATCATTTTTTTGTAGGTAAGAGAGAGATAGGAGATGATTTCGAGTTGTTCGTCCATAGAGAGGCGGGAGAAGTCAATGATATCGATCAGGACAATATCGGTATCGATCGCTTTTTGGCTCATGCGCATCCATCTTCTTTTAAATAATCTCATTGTAGTCTAAATTTGCTGAGATTGCTTAAATCTTGGCCGATAGAGTTTCAAGAATGTTTTGAAAATGTGTTAACATTTCTGAAAATATAGATTAGGGCCTCTTTATGCAAAAACGAACCAAAATTTTAGCCACTGTCGGTCCTGCTTCCGATACGGTAGAAATGCTCAAAGCCTTAATTAATGCAGGTGTGAATGTCTTTCGACTGAATTTTTCGCATGGCACCCATGAGTACCATTCACACGTTTTAGCCAATATACGGACTGCGATGCGAGAAACCGGTTTGATTGTCGGAATATTGCAGGATATCAGCGGGCCGAAAATCCGTATCGGAAAGCTCAAAGAAGAGTTTTATCTGGAGAGCGGCGATCGGCTCGATTTCTATTATGAGACGATAGAAGGGGAAAAGGTAGCCGATCGCCATTATCGACTCTCGATCAACCAAAGTGATGTGTTACGGATGTTGAAGATTGGTGACGCGATTTATTTGTACGATGGCAATATTCGTGCCCGTATTGTTGCTTTGAGCGTCGGGTATGTCCAAGCAGTCATTGAAAACAAAGGGAAACTCTCTTCGAATAAAGGGGTTAATTTTCCCAATACCCGTTTGGGAATCGATATTCTGACCGAAAAAGACAAAGCCGATATGGCGTGGGGTGTGGCAAACGGAGTCGATTTTATGGCGATCTCATTTGTCCAAAACGCTCAGGATATGATTAATGCACGTAATGTAGTCCGCTCCTGCGGCGGAGAGGTTCAGCTTTTTGCGAAGATTGAGAAATTTGATGCGGTTGAAAATATTGATGAAATTTTACGTTATTCGGATGGATTGATGGTGGCGCGCGGTGATTTGGGAATTGAAGTTCCCTATTACCGTGTTCCGACGATTCAGAAAATGTTGATTGAAAAGGCGAATGAACACTCCAAGCCTGTGATTACGGCAACGCAAATGTTGCTTTCCATGACCGAAAAAGAGTCCGCGACCCGTGCAGAAATCAGTGACGTTGCCAATGCCGTATTGGATGGAACGGATGCCGTCATGCTCTCAGAAGAGAGTGCGATTGGGCAAAACCCCGTATTGGTAGTGGAAACGATGGTCAATACGATTCAGGCGATTGAGGAGATTTATCCGTTCGGCAAGTTTGATTTCGGCTATGATGACTCGATGGACGTGGTCAACGAATCCGCGGTACGTTTGGGTGATTCGCTGAGGGCGGAAGGGATCATTGCCATGACAACCTCAGGGCAATCGGCGAAAAAACTCTCCCGTTACCGTCCGAAAATGACGATTTATGCGGCAACACATGAAGAGAGGGTCGCACGTCTTCTGACAATGGTGTGGGGCGTTGTCCCGGCATACCTTACCAAAAAAGGGCGGTTGGAAGAGATGCTGAGCGATATTATTCACAGCGGACTTTCCCGTAATATTATTGATAAAAACAATACCTACGTCTTTACGGCAGGATACCCGATCGGAACACCGGGGACGACGAATGTCATTCGTATTTTGCGTGAAAACGAGCTCACTTTTTTCGGAGAGACCAAACCTCTTACGACGAAGAGTAAAAAAAATGAAGAGAACCTTGTCCCCACTTTGTTTTAATTGTGGACTGAAAATTGCTTTTTAAATCGCGAGGGGCCTAAACGTTTGTTTCGTCGCATCTGTTGCCCCTCGAAACCTCTCTCCTTTACGCTACAATTACTTTCATGAAAACCGATACCGTATTTACTAAACCCATCTCCAAACAGTTTGAATTTGACGCAGAAGTAGCGGCAGTATTCGATGATATGCTTCTTCGCTCTGTTCCGTTCTACAAAGAGTCGCAAGCGCTCACCCGTCGATTTGCACTGAATGCACTCTCCCAAGGAGGGATCGTCTATGATCTCGGATGTTCAACGGCGTCGTTGTTACTGGAGATCGAGCGCTCTATTGAAAAAGAGGGTAATGTCCGTCTGATCGGCATCGACAATTCCCCTGCCATGATCGAACATGCCCGTAAAAAAATCGAAGCGTACGGTTCTCGTATCGAACTTTATGAGGGGGATATCCTCCGATTTGCGTATGAAAAAGCGCAAGTGATCATCAGCAATTACACGTTGCAATTTATCCGTCCGATGGTACGGGACACGTTGGTCCGGACGATAGCGGAGTCCTTGGATGAGGGCGGTGTTTTTATTTTTAGCGAAAAAGTGGTGAGCGAAGATCCGAAGCTTAATAAAGAACTGATCGATTGTTATTATGATTTGAAAAAAGTGCAAGGGTACAGCGAATATGAGATTGTCCAAAAACGTGAAGCCCTTGAAAACGTCCTCATCCCTTATACGATGAATGAGAATATTCAAATGGCCAAAAACAGCGGGTTTAAAACGTGCGAAGTGCTTTTCCGGTGGGCAAATTTTGCAACGTTTATTGCGATAAGATAGCGTTTGATAGACTTCTGCCTCAAAAGAGAGACCTTTTTCTTAGCGGACGCTTCCTACCGTAGGGTTCTGAATCGGCACAATGGCCTCTTTTACATCTTTATAATCAACTAGGTTTTTATCGCATTCTTTGTGATAATACCCCTGCGCATCGTAATACTCTTCACAACCGTTGTAATAGTGCATACTGATACCCCGCTCATTAAAGCATCCTGTAAAAATAATCGGAAGTAAAATCAATAGATAACGTCTCTTCATACGGATATTGTATCTCATCTGGGTTTAAAGCCATCCTTGCTTTTACAAAACTCACGTAAAAAACATTCGCTTTCACATTTGGGGTTTTTAGCCGTGCAGATGTAGCGTCCGAATAAAACAAGCCCTTGATGGAGTTGATGTAGATTGGTTTTGAATTTTTTGACCAATGTTGCTTCGGTAGCAGTAGCGCTCAGATCATCGCTTAATCCCAAACGGTGGCTTACCCGGAAAACGTGGGTGTCGACTGCCATAAGATTGGCTTGTGTGTACTCTATGAGGACAACGTGCGCTGTCTTTTGTCCTACACCGGCTAATGTTACCAGCTCCTTTTCATCTAAGGGGACCTCTCCTCCGTAGACATCGACGACCCTTTTTGCCATGGCGATGAGATTGATCGCTTTATTATTAAAAAAAGAGCAGCTTTGGATTAGGCGCTTTACCTCTTCGATATCGGCGTCGGCGAGATCCTGGGGGGTAGGATAGGCTTTAAACAAAGCAGGGGTGATGAGATTAACCCGTTTATCGGTACATTGGGCTGAAAGGGCTACTGCGATCACCAATTCATAGGCATTGGTGTAAGTGAGCTCCGTGACTGCATCGGAATATCGTTCTAAAAAAGCCGTTTTAATTGCTTCGAGCTCTTTTTTAGTCGCTTTTTTCATCTGCTCTATCCGTTTTTTTAGGGCGTATTGTATCACGACCCGAAAAAAAAGATCAGTGTGAGATTTTTGTGTTACAATAACCGATTTCCATACAAAAATGAATTAGGGGGAGAATTTTGGGATTATTACGGATGATTCAAAAACTTTTTACTAACGATAATCAGCGATTTGCCCAAGACGGGGAGCAAACGATAAATAAAGAGCTTTTTTACAAAGTCTTGGACACCGATAACGACCCGTTGCTTTTTTTTACGAAAGAGAGCGGATGGATCGGGGCAAATAAAGCTTTTTTTAATTTGGTACCACTCCAAAACATTGAGCAATTACGGACCAACCATGAGAGTATCCGCGAGCTTTTTGATCATGAAGACGAAGAAGTGTTTACGGAATTTGACAAAAGCTGGTTGGATTACATACGAACCCATTGCCCCAAAGGGTATGGGGTAGGGATTGTCGATCCATCGGGAAAAATGCATACGATGGTGGCTACCTCCACTCTGGTGCAAGAAGGGGGGACTGATCTCTATCTCCTTCGACTTGAAGATCAGAGTAATCTTGTGGACTTAAAAGCTGAAGTGGTTAAAGTCGAGCAGCTCAAAAGTAAGTTTTTGGCCAATATCGGGCATGAATTTCGCACCCCTATGAATGGTATTTTGGGTTTCGTTGAACTCCTTTCCAAAACCTCACCCAATGATACCCAGCTTGAATATATCCATTCGGTACAAGGCTCGGCCCGTAATCTGATGTCAAATATCGAAAACCTCCTCGATTTGGCGCAAATGCAAAATGGCCGTTTGAGTATTAGCAAGAGTGAGTTTAATATTGTTGCCGAAATGGAAGAGTTGGCACTTGGAGCAGTCTCTATGGGTGGCGACAAAGGGGTCGGTATCTCGTTTTTCATCGACCCGAAACTGCCTACGTATGTGACCGGTGATGCACGTAAAATCAAACAAGTGATCAATAACCTTTTTAACAACGCACTTAAGTTTACTCATGTCGGAGGACGGATAACCGTTGAAGTAAAACTGCTTAAACGCAATACGACGGGAACCTGTAATATCGGTTTTACCGTCAAGGATACCGGTAAAGGGATCAGCAAATCAGAACTGAGCAACATTACACGTCCGTTCGTCTCGGGAGATCATGCCGACAACCGTCTTGGGGTAGGATTGAGCCTTTCACATGGGTTGATTTCCCTGATGGGGGGAGAGCTCAAAATCACCAGCGATGAAGGGAAAGGGTCGTCTTTCAGTTTTGCATTGACGTTGGAAGGATCATCAGACCATGCGATGCAGATGATTAATGCCCATAGCGTTAAAGTCGTATTGATTGATGAAAAACGGCTTGATGATGCAAATCATCTGACAAACTATTTACGAAGTTTTGGAGTCAGTGTCACGAAAACGCAAATGATCGATGAATCCATCTTCGCGAATACGGAAGTCGTCTATTTCATCGCATCACAGGAAAAAAGTGAATGGACGATGGAACTTTCACGGATGAAACGGGAATGTAAAACGGTTCTTCTCTTAGATGAGCATGAACGTCTTCAGGCGAAAATGCTTCATCTTATTGATATGCCACTCTCCAAACCGTTGCTGCCGACCTCATTGCTGGAACATTTGATTGGTGTATTTGACATTGTTCAAGAGGCTCCCGCAGCGCTTCCGCAGATTCAACGCGGGGTAAGTGCTCTGGTTGTTGAAGATAATCTCATCAATCAACGTTTGATTAAATTGCTGCTCAAAGAGTATGGCATTTCGGTGACTGCCGTTTCTAACGGAGACGAGGCGGTTGAGATGTGTCGTGAGAAGCTGTTTGACATTGTCTTTATGGATATTGATATGCCGATCAAAGACGGCATTTTAGCAACGCAAGAGATTAAAGCCGAAGAGGGGCCTGCTCGGGTAGGGCGCATGCCGATTATCGCGTTGACGGCATTGGCGATGGAAGGAGATCGGGAATATATTTTAGGGCGTGGGCTGGATGATTATCTCTCTAAGCCGCTTACACGTGAAAAACTTGAATATGTCCTTCACAAATACTTACAGGTAAAAGTATAGGGAGTCAATTTGTTTTACACCAAAAACTTTGAAAACGATTATTCTGATCTCATAGGATTGCTCAGTGCATGTGCTCGTTTACACAGTGATCCGATGATTTATACGGATCTATCCGGGAAACTGGTTGGCTGTAATGAAGCTTTGATGGATCTTTTAGCCCTCAAAGAATTCGAAGAGATTGCTCCACTGCAGGATTGGTTCGCTCCTCATGGGGTAGAGCTCTCCTATCTCCTTTCCCAATCGGGAGATTATCGAGGAAAAATTGACACGGCGGGGAGCGGTTATGATGTTTCAGTAAAATCAGAGGTGATTTTACTCGATCATCACCCCATTATCGGAGTGGTTTTTCGAGATATATCGATCATTGAGCGTGCGCGTGCCGCAGAGCGCTATTTCGAGCAGTTTAAAAAGAAATTTTTGACCACGATCTCTCATGAGTTTCGTACCCCTATGAACGCTATCATCGGATTTACCGACCTGCTTACCAATTCCCCCTTAAGTTCTTGGCAGCAAGAATATGTACAGTTAACGAGCCGAAGCGCTCAAGCAATGATGCGTAACATTGAAAATCTTCTCGAAATGATGGAAGTTGAAAGTGGAAGTGTTCATACCAACCTTGCATTGTTCAATCCTCTCGAAGTGTATGAGAACTTTTCACAGCAGTTTTGTGATCTTGCCCTTTCAAAAAGTCTTGGATTAATGTTTTTGATCGATCCGCATTTGCCAAAATCGATGATCGGTGATCAGGATAAGATTCTCAGCATCATGCGCAATCTCGTTCAAAATGCTATTAAGTTTACCGGCGAAGGGGGACGTGTTCTTGTTGAGATTCTCATCGTCAAAGAAGAGGGACACTTTATCGAGGTCGAATATGCGGTGAGTGATACGGGATGCGGTATTGAACAAGAGAAGATTAAAACGCTTCTCCGTCCGTTCGCATCCGCATGGGAGAATCAACGTCGCGGTAAAGACGGTCTGGGCATTGGTCTTAGCCTCAGTCATAAATACGTCGATATGATGGATTCGCATCTGATGCTCGCTTCGGAACAAGGGAAAGGGTCACGCTTCTCGTTTCGCGTGACCCATCAGCTCAACGAAGAGGGGACGTTCGACTTTATTCCGGGAACCCGTGCAAGCATTTATACCGAAGGTCATCAGCCCTCTATCTCAGGGGCATTGCTGTTGAAATACCTTGAAATGTTCGATGTGCAGGCTCAGGTGGTTCATGATTTGATCAACACGGCTCTGCAGCAGAGCGATGTCCTCTTTTTGGATATATCGCATATTTCCAAAGCTCAGGTTGATGCTATTAAATCAACCTATCCGAATCTGGGGATTGTCCCGATTATGAAACTGGATTATGGGGAGAAAGCGGACGGTCTGATTGATTCCGTTTCCTCCATCGTGACCTTGCCGATACTCCCCAGCTCTTTACATAAAACATTGGCCGTTATCTGGCATACGATGCCCAAAGAGTATATTTCACGCAGTCCTGAAGCTCAAAGTGTTCCGAGAGCTGAAAATATTAAAATTTTGGTTGCCGAAGATAATCCGATCAATCTTAAACTCCTTGAGACGATTTTGCTTCAAGAACATTTCCGTGTCGTTGCGGTTGATAACGGACAAAAAGCGGTGGATGCCTATCTTAAAGAGCATTTTGATTTGGTGTTGATGGATATCGATATGCCGGTTATGGATGGATTGATGGCAAATCGCCTGATTAAAGAGATTGACAAGCGAGATGGACGAGGCTTCGTTCCGGTCATCGCATTGACAGCACATGCGTTGAGCGGGGACCGTGAACGGATTGTAGGGGCAGGTTTGGATGCCCATTTGGCTAAACCGATTGATAAACATTTCCTTTTACAGACGATGGATCGCTATTTAAAAATTGCCCAACAAAAGCGTCAGAGCAGTATCGTTTAATATTGATTATTTTTTGCATACTATACTTGCAAATGTATTATAATGCCGAAATCAAATCCCCTCAGGTCTGAGGGAAAAAACAAGGATAGCAATGAAGCGATATTATGCCGCTTGGATTTTGGGTTTATTGTTGAGCGCACAGAGTGCATCAGCGGTTGTTTTAGCGACGGTGAATGGGGATGAAATTACCTCAGAAGAAGTGAATAAAGTATTGATGGAAGGGACTCAGGGACGTTTCGACTCTCTCCCTGCCGATAAGCAAAATGAATTACGCCAACGGATTATCGAGGGGATGATTGCCCAAGAACTCGTTTATGACGATGCAAAACGGACCGGTGTTTTGGATTCCAAAGAATATAAGCAAGAGCTTGAAGCATTGGTGAGCCGTTTAAAAGTTCAGCTTGCCGCAAAAGTATGGGAACAAGAACAATTTGAAGCGATCAAAGTGGATGCCAAAGAGGTAAAAGCCTATTTTGATGCAAACCCTGATGAATTCATTGATAAAGAAAAAATCCGTGCCCGTCATATCCTAGTAAAATCCGAAGCTGAAGCGCAAGCGATTATCAAAAGTATGAAAGCGCTTAGCGGCGACAAACTCAAAAATGAGTTTATCGCTCAAGCTAAATCAAAATCAACGGGACCGAGTGCGGCTAAGGGAGGCGATTTAGGTTATTTTCCACGAGGGCAAATGGTACCTTCGTTTAACGATGCTGCATTTGCGATGAAAGAGGGGACAATGTCCTCTACTCCGGTTCAGAGCCAATTCGGATATCACGTCATTTATATCGAAGATAAAAAAGCGGCTAAAAAACTTGGATTTGATGAGGTTAAAAACTTTATTGAGCAGCGTTTGAAAATGGATAAGTTTAAAGCGACGATGGAAAAGAAAATGGCAACACTCCGCGAAAAAGCGAAAATTACTTACACGAAATAATTACCTCTTTTTTTCTTTCTTCTAAAATTCCGGGTCAGGCCCGGAAGAATCATCTTTTAGTTTCTATCGATTGCGTTTAAATCTTCAAATGCTACTTTTACACGATTGACCAATGTCTTTTGTCCGTCACGAAGCCATTTACGCGGATCATAGTATTTTTTATTCGGGTTATCTTCCCCCTCTGGGTTTCCGATTTGTCCTTGGAGATAATCTTTATACTTCTCGTAATAATCTTTCACCCCTTCCCAGGTTGCCCATTGGGTATCGGTATCAATGTTCATTTTGACAACGCCGTAGCTGATCGCTTCACGGATCTCTTCAAGGGTTGAGCCTGAGCCGCCGTGGAAGACAAAGTTGACGGGTTTAGCAGAAGCGGTTTGGAATTTTTCTTGGATGTATTTTTGGGAGTTGTCTAAAATGATAGGGGTAAGGACGACATTCCCCGGTTTGTAGACTCCATGAACGTTTCCGAATGATGCTGCAATCGTAAAGCGGCTGCTCACGGCGCTTAACTTTTCGTATGCGTAGGCAACCTCTTCGGGCTGGGTGTAGAGAAGGGCGTTATCGATGTTTGTGTTATCGACACCGTCTTCTTCTCCTCCGGTAACCCCGAGTTCGATCTCCAGTGTCATTCCGATTTTATCCATACGTTTCATATACTCAACGCAGGTTGCAACGTTCTCTTCGAGAGATTCTTCGGAGAGATCGAGCATGTGAGAGCTAAAAAGCGGTTTGCCGTGTGTTTGGTAATGAGCCTCTCCGGCATCGAGAAGGGCGTCAATCCATGGCAATAAATGGCGTGCCGCATGGTCAGTATGGAGAATAACGGGGATCCCGTACGCTTCCGCCATCATATGGGTGTGGATCGCTCCGCTGATGGCACCGGCAATGGCCGCTTTTTCATTTTCGTTACTGAGCCCTTTGCCGGCATAATAGCTGGCTCCGCCATTGGAAAACTGGATAATAACGGGAGAACTCACCAGTTTTGCCGCTTCTAAAACTGCATTGATGGAATCGGTTCCCACAACATTGACTGCCGGAAGTGCATACCCTTCTTCTTTCGCAATTTCAAAAAGTTTTTGAATATCATCACCAAAAAGTACACCCGGCTTCATCACTTCTAAAATACGTTTGGACATTCTTTACCCCACAGTTAAAATTGACGATATTATATCCTTAGAGCAATAATGATAGAATTAAAAAAAAGGGGAGTGTATCCGAGGTGCGTTTTGTTTTTTTTCTTTTGCTTGGATATGGGATAGTGTTTGCCGCATCCTCCTCACCGCTCTTATTCGAGCCGCTTGCCGAGCCGCTCCAAAAAAGTACGGCTTCTATTGAAAAACTGAGTCAAGCCCCGGTCATGGAATCCAATAGAAAGATATTGCGAAATTTTTTGAGTGGTGTTGATACGACTTTGAGTGTGGGCAAAGAGCTTGGCGCTGCAAAAGAGGTCGATAAAGAGCTTTTGGAAGCCTATCTGAAAGAATTGAGGGAGTTGTCACGAACGAAAGAGGCGATTGATATCCTCTATCGCAAATCGTTAAATGCCGCAATGGTAGAGTCGGATAAAAAAAGTTTCGAAGCGTTGATCTCGGCACCTCTAGATCCGCTCTATCATCCCCGAATCCGTTCTGAAGTGATCGCGTTTTACCGAAAAAACTATCCCAATCATTCTATGAAGAGTATCGAAGCTCTCTGTGAGGAGCAGGCTTTGGAGCAAAAAAGCATCCAAATCGCTATTGAACAAGAGCAGGCATATGAAGAACATTTACGTATTTTAAAGCGTTCGGAAGTCTCCGGTGTTAAAAAAACTGCACAAATCGGTTCACGAAACAGTGTCATTTTAAGTTCCGAATCCAACGGGGCGGGGGGATATGAGTTTGAAGTAGAAAATCTAAATCCCTATAGAGTGACATTGAGTATCGATTTCGAGTCACTTAACAATCTTACACCTTCTGCCAGACTTCCTTTGTTTATCGAAGTCCCCGGAAGAAGTAAAAAAAAGGTGTTAGAACTCTCTCGCCTCTCATCCGCAGCGGGAGTTGATTATCGCTCCTCGTATGGATGGGTTAGAGGTTCTGCTTTTGCGGTCCATCAAGATGATTATCTCTATAAACTTCCCTTTTATAAAGGGAGTAACGTCAATGTTTCCCAAGGCTACCATGGGGATACTTCGCACAAAGGGCTCTCGGCGTATGCGGTCGATTTTCCGGTTCCGGTAGGAACACCGATTTATGCAGCGCGCGAGGGGACAGTTGTAGGAGCGGACGGGAGCAGTAATTATGGCGGTGCGAGTCCTGAGTATCGTAAATATGCCAATTACGTAATTATTGAGCACAGTGATGGGACAATGGGAAATTATTACCATTTAAAGCAAGGAGGAGCTGTTGCAAAAATCGGACAAAAGGTTGCAAAAGGCGATCTTATCGGTTATTCGGGGAATACGGGATACAGTAGCGGGCCCCATCTGCATTTTAGTGTCAGTAAAGTCGATCCGATTTCGATGCGCCGGCCGATGAATTTGCCTATTAAAATGCAAACGCTTCAAGGAATTGTACTTTCGCCGCGTAAAGGTGATCGATATACGGTACAATAATTCCACAGATTTTAACAAGGGTTTTAATATGTTCAATACGGTCAAATCTAAAATAATTTTTTCGACGTTGCTTTTCAGCTTCATGGGGTTAGGGGCGATTTATTGGTATTTAACGACCACTTTTCATGATTTTTCGAATGACACAGCCAAGCGCTCTCTTACGATGCTCAGTCAATCGATTTTCCAAACACTGACCGGAAGTATGTTGGCCGGAGATCCGGCTGTAGTAGCCGAAGCCATCGAGAAGGCCCAAAAAATCGAAGGGATTGAAGGGCTGAAAGTGGAAAAATCCCAAGCCGTAATTGATCTGCTTGCGCCGGATGCCAAATTTACCGATGATCCGTTAATCCGTGAAATTTTTAAGAATCAACAGCCGCAAGTGATTGAAAATGCAAATGGCATTCACACAATTCGCCTACTTCAGCCTCTGATCGCAGAAGATCGATGTATCGCGTGTCATACCAATGTTCAAACCGGGGATGTTTTAGGGGTGATGGATCTGGTGATCTCGTTGGAAAAAAATGATGCCGAAATTAGTAAAACCGAAACGATCTTGTTAATTGCTTTGAGTATTGTTGTCATAGTCTTTGTTTCCGTATTGAATATTTTCTTTGGCAGAGAAGTTTTGAACCCTCTTGAAGGGCTTCGCAATCGTATCCGAGCCTTGGTAAGCGGAGATAAAGATTTAACCAAACGTCTTGAAGTGACCAAAAAAGATGAGTTTTCCGAAGCAGCGTTAGCCGTGAATAATTTTGTCTCGATGGTGCAAGAGACGGTTAATGAAGTCAAAGATCTAGGACGTCAGAACTCGATGATTGCGACGACGATTACCGATGCAACCCGAACGATCTCTGAGGGGGTTGAGCAGGAACGACTCATTGTTGAATCGACAACACAAAAAAGCCATTCTATCAAAGCGATATTATCGGAAGCCATTACAATATCGGAACAAACACAACGAAATGTTGCGAATGCCAATGGAGAATTGGTAACAGCAAAAGATGCACTCTCCCGGTTGGTAGGAGAAGTGGAAGGGTATATCGAAATAGAGCATGAAATGTCGTCGCAGCTGGTTTCTCTTCGCAATGATGCAGATCAAGTTAAAAATGTATTGGGCGTGATTAAAGACATCGCCGATCAAACGAACCTTTTGGCCCTCAATGCAGCGATTGAAGCAGCTCGTGCCGGTGAACATGGACGCGGATTTGCGGTTGTTGCCGATGAGGTACGAAAGTTGGCTGAGCGAACCCAAAAAAGTTTGAGTGAAATCGAAATTAGCGTCGGTACGATTGTTCAAGCGATTAACGATGTCAGCGACAAGATGGGAGAGAATGCCAAAAACATGAACGAACTGACACTGATTTCCAATGAAGTTGAAGAGAAAATTTCAGCAACTTCTTTGGAAATGGAGCGCTCCGTGAGCGTGGCTGAACGTTCCTATAACGACTCAGTCGAGGTTGTCGGCCATATTGAATGGATCATTGAAAAAATTTCACAGATTAATGTCGTATCTGAAGCGAATCGAAAAAGTGTAGAGCACATTCAGAACGATTCCAAACAGTTGGTGCAGGTGGCACAATCCCTTTCCGCCCGTATTAATGAATTCAAGAGCTAAAGACGGTCAGCCAAAGTGCGTTTTTCGAGGTTGATCGTACCCGGTGAAGGGTATGTTTTGGAATTAAGCAATAATCTCCGGACCGAAGGGTTACGGTAAGGGTATTAATTTCAAGTTCGGCTTCTCCGTTTAAAAGGATTACCCACTCATCTTGCGCTTGATCGTAAATTTCTCCGGGTGTTTTCAGCCAGGATCGGATCGATTCGATTTTGAGCGAATCGTTTTGAAAAAGGGTTGTGAAAATTTCTCCGTTTTCAGTCGGCTCGTTTTGGTGATACAGATTGTTAATATGGATCAAGAAGCACTCCTAAGTTAACGCATGATATGATTACGTCATTATAAACCAAGAGTAGAGAATTCATGAAAAACATCGTTCTAATCGGTTTTATGGGTGTCGGAAAAGGTTCAATCGCACGTGAGATCGTCAAACAATCGGATTTGGTTGCGCTGGACACGGACGATATTATCGAGAGCATGGAAAACCGTCGCATCAAAAAAATCTTTGCCGAAGAGGGAGAAGAGTACTTTCGCGCATTGGAGCGTAAAGTCGCTCAATGGCTTCAAAAAGAGGTCAAAGGAACATTGATCTCGACGGGGGGCGGTTTTTTTAAAGTACCGAATCTTTCCAAAATCGGAACGGTGGTCTATCTTTCTGCACCGTTCGATACCATTTACAACCGGATTTTGGCGCATCCTGATGCCAAAAAAAAGCTGCGTAAGCGCCCATTGTTTCAGGACATCGAAAAAGCCCGGAACCTTTATGAAGAACGTTCCGGACTCTATAAAAAAGCGGCGGATATTATTATTGATGTGAGCGGTAAAGAGATCAGTGATATCGCCAAAGAGATCCTCAAAAAGGTAAAATAAGCATGGTAAAAATCGTTTTTATAGCGCTGCTTTCAGCACTTTCTTTATTAGGCGCGGATGTTAAGTGGGAGAAAGAACTTTCGGTCGCGGTTGAACGAGCTGTGAAGGAGCAAAAACCGCTCATGGTTCTCGTAACGAAAAACGGATGCAGATGGTGCGATGTTTTAAAGGAAAAAACCCTTAAAGAGCCCAAAATTGTCGGGATATTAAATCGCGACTTTGTTGCCTATGAAGGTGTGGTAGACGCAGGAACGGTTCCCCAATCGTTGATGACACGGGGGACGCCCGCAACGTGGTTTATCAAAGGCAAATCACCGATGTTTGAGCCGATTATGGGTGCGGTTGAGAGTGATGATTTTTTAAAAGCGCTTGATATTGTCAAACAAGAGTATAAAAAAAGCGCGACGCAAAAGTAAAAAAGGATAGTTTATGACCCTTATTCATACCAATGAACCCAATTTCGATACCGTTTTCAGTGAACTTTTAGGGCGCGGAAAGATGGATATGGAACACGTATCTTCGATTGTCAAGGGACTGATTGATGAGATCCGTTCGGAAGATGATACGGCACTGATGCGCCATATTGCCAAATTCGATCGATGGAATCCCTCAAGCGGAGCCGATTTGCGCATTGATGCGGGGGACATGAAAAGAGCGTATGAGGCGTTGGACCCGGCCCTTAAAGCCTCGTTGCATCTAGCCTATGATCGAATCCGGGTTTACCACGAAAAACAGCTTCCTAAAAGTTGGTTTGATACCGAAGCGAACGGAACGATTTTAGGACAAAAAGTGACTCCGGTCGATCGCGCGGGGCTTTATATCCCCGGGGGAAAAGCAGCGTATCCGAGTTCACTGCTGATGAACGTTATCCCGGCACAAGTGGCAGGAGTTGAACAGATTGTTGTCACCACGCCGACTCCTGATAATGAGCCAAATGAACTTCTTTTAGCGGCATGCCATTTATGCGGTGTTTCCGAAGTGTTTAAAGTAGGCGGTGCAAGTGCAATCGCTGCAATGGCGTACGGCACAGCAACGATTCCTAAAGTGGACGTCATTACCGGACCGGGGAATATTTTCGTCGCTACGGCGAAAAAAATGGTCTTTGGGGAGGTAAATATCGATATGATCGCAGGTCCGAGTGAGATCGGAGTGTTGGCAGACGATTCGGCCAATCCGGTTCATATCGCCATCGATTTACTCTCTCAGGCCGAACATGATGAGATGGCAAGCTCGATATTGATCACCCCGTCACAAAAATTCGCGGATACATGTGCAGTCGAGATCGAAAATTGGCTGAAAAAACTTCCCCGCGAAGAGATTGCCCGTAAATCGATTGAGGAGCGTGCGGCAATCATTGTCACTGAAACGATGGAAGAAGCGGTACGTCTGATGAACGAGATTGCCCCTGAACATCTCGAAGTGGCAACAGACAATCCTTTTGCCCTTCTCCCCTCCATTAAACATGCGGGAGCAATATTTTTGGGGCATTATACCCCTGAAGCGATCGGCGATTATGTGGCAGGACCGAATCATACTCTGCCGACCGGAGGGACAGCAAAGTTTTACTCACCCTTGGGTGTAGAAAACTTTATGAAAAAATCCTCTATCATCTCATTTTCCCGTCAAGCGATCAATGAAATCGGTGAAGCATGTGCCCTTATCGCCCACACGGAAGGGCTGGGTGCACATGAAGCATCGGTCCGCTGCCGACTCGATTAATGTAATGCACTGCAGGAATAAAGTCCCTACAGTGGCAGGGACAAATGTCCCTTGCAACCCCCTAAAGCTACCCGTATCTTTCGGATACGAGAGAAGTTAATAAACTCTTCAATTTTATTTTTATTTCCCTCTGCGGGAAAGATTTCCAAATGGTTACATATCAAAAAGTTATAGCAAAATTGAGTTGCCTTTTAGTTTTAGTTAAACCTTATTTGGCTACTATCAACCCAGCAGAAATGCCGTCAAATGCCTGTAATCACGGCAACAAATTAAGATTATTCATGTTGCTTATGACATGAATGGCGCTCACGTGAATTAGGAATAAGGAGAGTATATGCAATTAGGTTTCTTGGTAGACCTTCGCCTTTGTATGGGGTGTAAGGGCTGTGAGATCGCCTGTAAAGTGGAGAATGAAGTTCCGCTTAGTACATGGCGTCTACGTGTCAAATATGTTGATGTAGGAACATTCCCGGAGACTAAGCGGACATTTACGCCGCTTCGTTGTAACCATTGTGCGAATGCACCGTGTGAACGTATTTGTCCGGTAAGTGCATTGCACTATCTTGAGAACGGTATCGTCAACATTGATAAAGAGCGTTGTATCGGATGTGCAGGTTGTGTGATGGCATGTCCTTACGGAGCTATTTATATCGATCCGCAAACGCAAACTGCGGACAAATGTACTTATTGTGCACACCGTATTGCAAGTGCGATGATGCCATCGTGTGTTGTTGCCTGTCCGGTAGAAGCGAATATTTTTGGGGATTTGGATGATCCGATGTCTAACATCAGCAAATACATCCAATCGCACCAAGGTAATGTCCAAGTACGTAAACCGGAAAAAGGGACAGATCCGCACCACTATTATGTCGGCGGCGGTAATGTAACTTTGAATCCGTTGGCATCGTTCCGCGGTGAAGGTCATAACCTATTCAATAATCTTACTCATCTTCCAGTAGGAGGGCACCACTAATGGCACACGAAATGATTGCAGCAACGAATGCGATTGTAACACTTGACGTGGCTCTTCCGAGCATCGTTTGGGGTTGGATTATCACGATGAATATGTGGGCAAAAAGTATCGGTACCGGGATCATTTTCCTCGGATTTTATTTGCTAAAAAAACATCCGGAGCAAACCGGATTTATCCGTTTTCCGGTAGTAGCGGTTTCGATCGTCTTTATCCATATTTTCTTATTCTTTACGGTCATCGATTTGCACCAAATGTTCCGTTTCTGGCACATTTTCTTTTATCCTCATTTGACATCGGCGATTACAATCGGTGCATGGATGGCAACCGCTTTCGTAGGCTTATTGCTAGGGATGGCGTATTTCATCTATATGAAAAAAGATGAAGCAATGTATGACAAGTTACTTGGCTGGACAGTCGTTCTTGCGGTTCCTGTTACCTTGTATACGGCAGGACTTATGGCGCAGTCAACGGCACGTGAATTGTGGCAAATGCCGACAGAATCGGCACAAATGATTTTGGCGGCCTTGTTGGCAGGTTCGGCAACAATGATTCTACTCGGCGGAAACAAATTTTCTGATGCCGTTAAAAAAGATTTAGCGGTTGTTCTAGGGCTTGCGGCAGCAGCGGCATTTATCCTATATATGGCAGAAATCATTTTTGGACCGATGAAAGCGGAAGAGGTTGCAGCGGTTCTCCATTATATCAAAGGGGGCGAATACACAATCATGTTCTGGATCGGTCAGGTGATGGCATTTATCGTACCGATGATCCTTGTATGCTTGAGTATTAAAAATCAGTCGTACTATTTACTGAAAATTGCTGCAGTGTCAGCATTGATCGGTTTGTGGGTGAGCAAACACGTTTGGCTCGTTATTCCACAATTGTTACCAATGAGCTAAAGAGGATTAATTATGATGTATTTAGAAAGTAGAAGAACATTTTTAAAAGGGACCGCGCTTACAGTAGCAGGTGCCGCTATAGCAAAGGGTGTATTTACCGTAGATGCGGCAGCTGAATCGGTAAAAGAGAGCAAATTTACCAATACACCGGATACGTTGTCATTCTACCCACCGCAGGATCAATGGAATAGTTTCCAAGAATTGAGCGGCGTTGACTGGAAACGAGGCGGTATTGACCGTCATGGCGTGAAAAGTGAAGAAAATCCGGATGGTATCGAAGCTGTTGACTATATGATTATTCCGACAGCATGTTCAAACTGTGAAGCGTCATGCGGTTTGACGGCTTGGATTGACAAAAAAACTTTCACCGTTAAAAAATACATGGGAAATCCCCTTCATCCGGGATCACGCGGACGCAACTGTGCAAAAGGGTATGCCGTTCAATCGCAAATGTACGATCCTGACCGCATTCCGTTCCCATTGAAACGTGCTCCGGGTTCTAAACGCGGAGAAGGTAAATGGATCCGTACGACATGGGATGAAGCGATGTCTACCATCGGTAAAAAGATGGCCGATACGATCCGCAAGGGAGATCTACTCTCTAAAAAATCGGTTATGTATCATGTCGGACGTCCGAATGAAAACGGTTTTGTACCTCAAGTATGGGAGACATTGGGGCTTGACTCATACAATTCTCATACTAATATCTGTTCGTCAAACGGGCGTACTCCGACGATTTGGACAGCTAACGATGACCGTACCAGTCCAGACTGGGCAAATGCGAAACTGATTTTCTTGAACTCTTCCCACGCTGCGGATGCAGGTCACTACTTTCAACAATCGGCGAGTTTTATCGCGGATGCCCGTAAAAAAGGTGCGAAGATGGTTGTTATGGATCCTCGTATGTCGAACTCTGCGGGGATGTCTGATCTTTGGATCGCAGCATGGCCGGGAACCGAAGCGGCGATTTATCTTTACCTAGCAAATCGTATTCTCAATGAAAATATGGTGGATAAAAAATTCGTCAAAAAATGGTTCAACTGGGAAACTTTGATGAACGATTCAGAACATCTGAATTTTATGGTTGAAAAAGGGCAAATTAGCAAGCTTCCTGCCGGAAGAGATTTTGAGAGCTATCTTGAGCTTCTTAAAGATATGTATTCACCGTATACCCTTGATTATACGGTAAAAGAGACCCATGTTCCAGCGTATAAACTTGAAAAATTGTATGAAATGTTCATTTGGGCAGGGGATGCAATTTCTACGTATATCTGGCGTGCAACGGCTGCAGGTAACCGTGGTGGTTGGATGTCAGGACGTGCGGCGTATTTCGCAATCGGTCTTCGCGGTGCTATCGGAACGGAAGGGGGGACATTCTTCCATCACTGGCACGTAATTTCAGTCTCCGGGAAGGGTGGAAGTGCTACGGTAGGTCAGGGAGTTTCAGGTGCGGATGTGCCGAAAGTACAAGCGTGGAACGAGCTTACATGGCCTCCAGAATGGCCATTGTCAACGTATGAACTTTCTTACCTTCTTCCACATCTCCTTACGGATAAAGAGTGGCAGAAAAAATGGAATGATCGTGGATTAACTATTCCTAGTAAATTGGCGGTTTATATCCCTCGTATGTATAATCCGGTATGGATCAATCCAGATGGATTCCGTTGGATTGAAGTGTTGAAAAACGAAGAGATCATGGAGCTTACTATGAACCTCTCTCCTGTATGGTCTGAGAGTAACTGGTATATGGACTATGTTCTCCCTGTCGGACTTGCGGGTGAGCGTCACGACCAACACTCTGAAGCGACGATGCCGGCTCGCTGGACAAGCTTTCGTCAACCGGTATTGCGTGTAGCCTTGGAAAAATCGGGCTGGAAAGCGAAAAATCCTGCCCGTGCAACCCTCGAAGCACACATTAAAGCAGGTCTCGGTGAAGTATGGGAAGAGAATGAATTTTGGTTCCAATTGTGTACCGATTTTATCGATCCTGACGGAAGTCTCGGAATCAAAAAAATGTGGGAGTCTAAACGCCATCCGGGCAAACCGGTTACCATTGCAGAATGGTATGATGCGGCATTTGGGGACAATTTACCGAAACTCAAAGAGACGGCAACCAATGATCCGCGCTATATGAACGAAGAGTTCCCGGTTTATTCCTACCTTCGTGATTATGGTGTGTGGATGGAAGAGGATAAAATTTTCAACGCACAAGAGCGTGAACTCAAATTTGAAGATGGCGAAGTTATTTCACACGGGCATAAATTTGCTGCAGGAACGATGAGTGTTGGTGCAGGTGGTGTGATTTCAGCTCAAGATCATCATGGAAAAGAGAAAAAAATCGGAATCGAGATCGATGGTAAAAAAATGGAAGGGTTTGCAACCTTGACCAAAAAGCTAGAATTCTTTACCCAGTGGGCAGTAGACTGGAAGTGGAGAGAATACGCTATGCCGTTCTATCCTCGTAATGATAAAGAGAAAGCGGAGATGGTCCACATCGTATCGCATGTCAATCACATGTATATGAAAGAGGAGAATTCGTTTGCGTTGAACACTGTTTTCCGTTTGCCGTATAATATTCATACCCGTTCAGCAAACTCGAAACATTTGATGGAGATTAGTCAAAACCATGATCCGATCTGGATTTCGACAAAAGATGCACAAAAACTTGGATTCAAGCGGGGAGATGCGATCCGCGTGAAAATCGTGGATACCGTTTCAGGGCTGGAGAGCGGCCATTTCGTCGCGATGGCCGTACCGACTGAGGGTGTTCTTCCTGGAACTCTGGCGTGTTCACACCATGGCGGACGATGGAAACTAACCAATGCTGTTACGATTCCAAACGGCGTAAGTGATGGTAAAGTAGCAGTAGGTGCTGCACCGCGTGATTTGGGCAACAAAGAATTCCTAAAAGAATCTCCGGTAAATGTCGGTAAAGCGGGTGCCCAGACGATCATTGATGATTATGAGGGGACAACGGGTCTTAACAGCTTCGGGGTTCCGGTTGCTGAGATTCAAATGGACGGAAAAGTAGGAAAACTCAAATACGTTGAGGGGATCAAACCTTTCCATACAGAGCGTTTCGGTGAGTATAACCGTGACTCAGGTAACGTGTGGTGGGATGGACTCTCAGGTTCATGGCAAAATGCCGTTGCGGCTCCTCATCCGGACCCGGTTTCAGGTATGCACTGCTGGCACCATAAAGTTCTTCTCGAACCGGCGCAAGCTGGCGATAAAATCGGTGATATTTTCGTAAATTATGACAATAACCTGAAAGTCTATCAAGCATGGAGAGATCAATTGTCTCGTGGATTGGATGCAAATTCAACCCTTCGACGTCCTCGCCATATCAAACGTCCATGGGTTAATCTCGATCCATCGGTGTACGATGTAAGTATCAAGTCGTAAGACTTGATACCCTCTTATAACTTACCCTCCTTATGCGCTTTTCAGCCGTATAAGCTACAATCACGCTACTTTATTAAAGGTCATTTGAATGGATGAAATTATCGCACGCAGTAATTTATATGCGTTGTTATCACGAATATTACTTCAAGAGTTGGACGTTGAGCGTTTAGAGATACTCCGAAGTGACGAAACCGTTTTAGAGTTTATGCCACACTGGAGAGACTGGGAACCACGTAAAGGGACTGAAGCACAAAAGCTTTTGGAAGAGTATTTGAATCCTGATTTTACCAATCTCTCACTGCTGCATCTGGTACCGTATGAGACCTTTTACACACGCCCTGATCAGATGATTGAGACCGGTGGTGCTAATCCGGTTACCGATATTTACAGTGCGTATGATTTTTTAGTCGATTATGAAGTGGCTCGTGTCGTATCATCCGATCATATCGGTATTGAGATGGAGTTTATGCACCATTTGTGTGAAGCACAGCTTAAAGCATTCGAAGAATCCGATCATGAAGCGGTGCAAGAGTTGATTCGAGTTCAGCATGATTTTTTAAATTCCCATTTATTAAAATGGGCACCGATGTATCTGATCAATATGAAATATGAGTCACGTACCCCACTTTATTACGATGCGGCAGAGATGGCATTGGAATTTATCCTCTCCGATAACGAAACATTGAGTGCTTTGGTAGCAGCGTGAGTCTTTTACAGCTATCACCGGCACGATGTGTCCGGGCACTGAGTGTCAATTCAATTTGTTCTCACTGCGCGGAGATTTGCCCGACACAGGCTATTACTTTATCGGGACGACTTCCCTCTATCAATCAGTCGCTTTGTGTCGGGTGTGCGGGGTGTATGGCGGTATGTCCTACTGAGGCCCTTGGGCTGGATGATTTCAATCCTACCGAATTTTTCTTTTCCTTTGCATCGGAAGAGGGAAATTTAGTCACATGTCAAAATAATGTCCCGTGTATTGCAGCCTTATCCTCTGAACATATGGTTTCATTATGCAGTCTTAAAAAAGGGCTCGTTCTGGATACGGGTCATTGTGCTGGATGTGAAATTGGAAGTAAGGTTCTTGAATCGATTCAGGAGAGGGTAGAAAGTGCCAATTACTTGCTTGAAGCGATAGATTCCACTGATTTTATCGAGTGTCAAGAGATCGCGTATGTATCGGATGAAATGGATGAGCCGAAAGATCGGAGAGATTTTTTCAAGACCTTTCATCTGAAAGGGATTGTAAAGGCGCAAAGGGATTTTGAAAAAGAGGTTCAAAGCACGACGGATGAATTTGTCGAAGCACTGATTGACAGCTCGCATACCCAAGAACTTAGGGCGAAAAAAATCACGGATCGACGAAAACTCTTTTTCACGGCATTAAAACGTTTGGAAAAACCATCTCAATATCATGTTGTCGATGCTACGATGATAGGGTTTACCTCACAAAAGATTATGGATGAAACCAAATGCACCGCTTGTCAAATGTGTTATCGCGTCTGCCCGACAGCGGCATTGACTTCGGATATGCGTAATTCTAAAATTGATTTTGATCCCTTCTTATGCGTCAAATGTCATTTATGTCATGATGTGTGTGAAAGTGATGCTCTTACATTATCGAGTTCGTATAATCTAAAAGAGTGGTTTGAACCGAAAATACAAAATCTGGTCACCTTTTCGGTACGCCGATGCGATGAGTGTGATACGCTATTTAGTTCGGTAGCAGGTGAGCGGATATGCCGCCGCTGTCAATTGGAAGAGGAAGAAGCTTTGGAATTGTGGGGATTAAATAAATGATGAACAATGATAATACCATTACGGTGGCTACAAAACTTTACGGCTATATTGCAGAAAATGCGCATAGTAGCCGTTTTGCGGTTACACTCAATAAACTCTTTAAAGAGAATGGGATTGATGCAATGATGATCCCGATGAATATTCGCCTCGATGATGTTGCCTTTACGATATCCCAAATGCGCAGCTCCAAGCTAAGCGGTGCGATAATTGGGAGTGAATACCAAGAAGAGGCTCTCTCTTTGGTAGATGAAACTTCCGAAATGGCACAAAGAGATGGCTATTGCGATTGCATTATGATACGTGAGGGAAAATTGATCGGAGATTTGATTATGACGAGAGCATTAGAACGCTATGCTGATCGAGACGATTTTGTGGATGATGTAGCGATGCGCGCACAGTGTCACTATTTTTACGATTTAACTACAGGAGAATAAAATGAAAGCAAACGATTTTAGTGATTTAAAGGCTGAATTTGATGCATTTGTACGGGAAAAATGCGATAGCGGAACGTGTGAATCCGGAAATGAAGAAAACGATCCGGATAATGAACCTGTTCCGAGTTTTGTAGATGAATTGGCGGATAAACTGCTAGCACCGTTTCATAGCGGTGTCTATTTTTCACGCCTGGATATCAAGCGGGTAGCCGAAGCGATCGATGAATCGATTCCGATTAAAGAGCGTAAAAAAATGATCAAAGCCCTTTTCCGTCACACGACCGAAAAAGAGTATTTGCGTCGTGCTTTTGATGAATTTAACCGCCATTTCGGGGGACGAATACTTATTTATCAAGAGCTCTCCGAGGCATTTCCCGCTTCAAAAGTATTATTTGACGAAAATATAGATAAAATAAAAAAGACACAAAAAATGTTAGATCAGATCGTTAATGATTTTGAAGAGATTGAACCGACAGATGAACCGATGATGGTTTAACGGTATCTCAATACGAAGGGCTAATATGAGTTTTAAACTCCGTGCACAACTGATTATTGCCCTGATTGTTATTGCCGTATCCTCCACATTTACTTTTTTTCATATTTCAAATGAGAGACGTTATGCATCTGAACGTTCTGCTCGCTCTTCTGAAAATGTGAAAATGGCATTCGACTCGATGGTGAGAGATACCGAACATTTTTACACCTTTCGAGCGTATGCCAATATACGTTCAGAAGGGGTTCTCGAAGCGATCAAAAAACGGGATACCCAAACCCTTTACCGCTTAACGCTTCCCCGATATAACACGTTACATGAAGAAAATCCCTCATTTACCATTATGCAGTTTCATGCATCTGACGGTCGTTCAATTTTACGTATGCACCGTAAAGAGCAGTTTGGAGACGATATCGCTATGCGTCGTCCAATGCTTCGAGCCGTTCACTCGACCCATAAAATACTCAGCGGATTCGAAGGGGGGATCGGAGGGATAGCCTTTCGTATTATCATGCCTGTTTTCGACAAAGATGCGTACGTGGGTGCTTTAGAATTTGGTATAGATACGCCGTTTTTTGTAGATAAGATCAAACAAATTACCGGATCGGAAAGTATTTTACTCATTCATGAAAACGTATTGGGTGCAGCCGATAGATCACAATATGCAGAAGGGATAGGTGGATATCGTTACACCTCCATAACTGAGGCTCAAAAGGGTTATATACGAGCTTTTATTGACAAAAATCCGATGATGGAATCCAAAAATATTCGTATTGATAAGAAAGATTACGAAATCAACCCTCTTTTCTTACATGATTCGGAAGGGAAAAAGGTTGGAGCGATCATTTGTATTAATGATGTGACGGGAGGATATCAAAACAGTGTCGAAGCAGTGGTAGGTAGTATTATTTTGACGGCGATTTTAGTTCTAGTGTTTTGGGGCCTTTTCGAGTATGCTTTCGGTTCATTGATAGGAAAACTAAATTTGCAAGAACGTTATATTAAAACCATTTTAAATTCCCAGAAAAATATTGTTGTAGTAACCGACGGCAAAAAAATTATTTATGCAAATCTCGCTTTTTTTGATTATTTCGGATACGCAACACTGGATAACTTTCTCTCTGAACATTCATGTATTTGTGATTTTTTCGAATCGGGCGAATCCAATGAGTATTTACAAGCGAACATGGACGGAATGCTGTGGACGGAGTATTTGTTACGCTATAGTGCTCAGGAACACAAAGTAAAAATGAGTGTAGCGGGAAAAATGTCCATTTTTACGGTCCATTCCCAAAAGATGACTTATGACGGTCAAATTCGTCATGTGGTTGTTTTCACGGACATTACCAAACTCAATGAACTGGCGACACAAGATGTGCTGACCCAAGTTGCAAACCGGTTTCAATTTGATAAAGTATTAGACCATTCCATTACTCTATCTCAACGTTATGGACGTGCTCTATCGATGATGTTAATTGACATTGATCATTTTAAAGAGGTAAATGACACGTATGGGCATTTGGTTGGTGATGAGGTCTTGAAAAAACTAGCGCACATTTTAACAAAAGGGATTCGTAAAAGCGATGTCGTAGCCCGTTGGGGCGGGGAAGAGTTTGTCATTTTACTCCCCGACAGTGAATTGTCAGCGGCGGTGAAGTTGGCAGAAGCCCTTCGACTTAAAATTTCTGAAAGTGATTTTAAACCCATAACCCAGGTGACATGTTCAATCGGTGTAGTTCAATGGAATCAGGGGGAGAGTTCGGATCATTTCTTGAAGCGTGTCGATGAAAAACTCTATTTAGCCAAAGAGAGCGGACGAAACTGTGTTATTTATTAAGAAATCCCGATTTTACGGCGATGAATGGGAAAAATTCGACCTCATGAGGGCTTATTTCATTTTTTTCACCGTTAAAAATACTATTTGACATAAAAATGGATAAAATAAGAGAAACACAAAGAATATTGGATCCGGTTATCTAAGATTTGGAAAATGAGAATTCATGAGTTTCAAAAGACGTATACAATTATCGATAACATTACTCATACTTGCAGTTTCGACGATTTTAACAATGTATTTTCTCTACCATCAAGAGAAAATAGCCCAAGAGAAAGCTTTTGATTCGTCTCAAAATATTAAGAGTGTATACGATTCTATCCGAAAGGATTTAGAAAATTTTTATATTTATCGAGCTTACGCCAATCTCCGTTCTCCAGGCGTGAAGGAAGCGATGATTGCACGTGATCCACAGAAACTTTATGACCTTTCTTTTAGCCGGTACAGTACCCTTCGGGAAGAAAATCCCCATCTAATCGTTATGCAGTTTCATGCACCGGATGGAAAATCCATACTTAGAATGCATCGAAAAGAGATATTCGGTGATGATATTGCTTCACGCCGTCCACTGCTAAAAAGGACCCATAGAACCCAAACCGTCCATACGGGATTTGAAGGGGGAATCGAAGGTATTGCATATCGTATTGTGGTACCTCTAACGGATAAAAATACGTATATCGGCGCACTTGAATTTGGCCTTGACCCTGATGCAATTATCAGCAAACTGATCCAGACGACGAAAATGGAAACGCTTTTCATGATTCATGAAAGTCGTATGGCCGCGGCTAATAATGAAAAATATCAAACCCAATACAGCGGATACCGCTTTTCCCATTTAAGTCCCTCTCAAAAACCCTTAATTGAAGAGTTTGTAAAAGAGAATCCAGCATTAAATCAGCGCATTATTCATTATAATGGGAAAGATTACGATGTGATCCCTATCAATCTGGTTGGTAATGACGGAAAACCGATTGGGCTATTTTTGTGTTTCAATGATATTTCAAGAGGGTATATCGAGATAACTGAGATTATTTTGGAGAGTTTGATAGTGACGTTTTTGATCATTCTAATATTGTTAGGGATTATTGAATATGTGTTTAAACGTATGACAAAAAAAATGGTCTATCAGGAGGCGTATACGTCTACTATTTTGAATTCTCAAAAAAATATGATTGTCGTCATGGATAATGGAAAAATTATTTATGCAAACAATGCTTTTTTTGATTATTTCCATTACCGATCCCTCGATGAATTTCGTAAAAATCACGAATGTATATGTGACTTATTTGAAACATCGGAAACGGAAACTTATCTCCAGCCTAAGATGGAAGGGCTGAGATGGACCGAATACATTTTAGCCTACAAAGAGCGGGAACACAGGGCGAAAATGACCGTTAACGGCAAAACATCCACTTTTATTATCGATGTGCAGATGATGGAATACGAAGATGCCCTTCGCTATGTTGTCGTATTTAATGACATTACAAATCTTAATAATTTAGCAACATTGGATCGACTGACTCAAATATCCAATCGCTTTGAATTTGACAAAATTTTGGGACATTCGATAGAGGTTGCTCGGCGATATCAAAGGTCGTTTTCTATTCTTTTGCTTGATATTGACCATTTTAAATCGGTCAATGATACGTTTGGCCATTTGGTAGGGGATGACGTTCTAAAAGTCTTCAGTGATCTGCTGCGGAAGCAAATTCGTCAAAGTGATGTTGTGGCCCGGTGGGGTGGTGAGGAATTCATCATCCTTCTTCCGGATACCCCTTTGCCCTCTGCCATTAAAATGGCAGAGGCATTACGGCAACGTATTGAAATCAATTCTTTTGAAACGGTTGGTAACTTAACCTGCTCAATCGGTGTTGCGGAATTCAACGGTATTGAAGAAGCGGATGATTTATTGCATCGCGCTGATGAGAAACTCTATCGAGCAAAACACAGCGGACGTAATCGGGTGATGGCTTAAAAACTTGATACTTTCATGACAATTTGCCAGATAATCGCCGAACTGATACCGGCGGCAAATCCGGCAACGATGTCATCACCCATTACACCCAGTCCCCCTTTGGCTTCCCGATCGATGCGACCGATAATCGAGGGCTTTTTTATATCATAAAGTCTAAAAAAGAGAAAGCTCAGAGCTATTTGTACCGCAATTCCATTTTCCCATTGGAGTAGGGTCACCATATCAAATCCGATACCCGGAGCGATCGAGAGGGCAAACCACAAACCAACGAGTTCATCAATAACAATTCTTTGATCATCATGGTTATGTGAGGCGGCTTCATAAGCGTTGATACTCTTAATGGCAATCAGGGTGATGAGTAATGCCGCTAAAAAGAGAGTTTGGGGACCTAGATATACAAGAATAGCAACTCCTAACGGTAAAGAGGCAAGGGTTCCCATGGTCCCGGGTGCTTTAGGAGAGAGTCCGCTGTAGCCGACGGTGAGAAAAAACCAATTCATTTTTTTCCTTTTATTCAAGTGCAGGTTGATTGCAGATCAAGTTAATGAAGTAGTCTGATAGAGGCGCATCAACTCGACATAAAAATCTTTTTCGGTATGCTCTTCCAATAGACCGTTAACGGGCATAATATCATAATAGAGCTTGGCCAGATTTTTAAATCGGTTGGGATAAAGGGATTCAACGATCATTGCGGATATCTCTTTACGGACCAATACAGCAGGAGGCAATAGCCCTTGGCGCATCAACTCGAGAATGGATTCGGAATGATAGGAGATATGGTGATGATGGCCGTGTGGACAGGTTTGGACGCTGACGAGAGTTTTGCATTGATTGCAGTAGACGTATTCACTCGCAATACCTACCTCGATATCAATGCCGATCAGTCGATCAAGAATCGATTTATTGGCATTATGATCGTAATACATACCGATTCCGGCATGATTTTGTCCGATCATGAGACGATTGCATCCGTAATTTTTAGCGACAATCGCATCCAAAATGACCTCATTGCTACCGGCAAAAATGTAACTGCTCTCCAATGGTACAATGACGACACGATTATGTGGAAGATAGTTATCGACAAAGAAATTCAGTGTCTCAAGACGAAGGTCATATTTTAAATCAGCATTATTATACGGCTTAAGGAGAAAAATGACAATCAGATCGGTACGTTCTAAACTTTGACGGATAAGACGCTCATGGGCACGATGAAGGGGGTTGGCTGCCATGAACAAAGCCGTCGTGTGTTGTGCCCCGATTTGTTCTTTGGCTTGATTGATCATTTTCTGAATCGATTGTACAGTAGAAAGATCTATGGTGTAGTCTCCGCAAATGGCGTATTTTCCGAGCCGTTTGTGTGTCGCGCTGACTCCGGGATGGGAGAGATCTTCGGTACCATAAATTTGACGCAACCGTTCACGCGGATCGATAGGGTACACTTCATCAACACAAAGTTCTCCGATTACCACACCATCACAAATAAGGGTAAGGATTTCACCTTTGTACGCGGTAGTCAGGATGGTTTCGTTGACGTTTCCGCTGGGGGAGAGGATAAGGGGAAAAGGGAATGTTTTACCGAGAAACATTCCGCTGGTAAGGACCTCTTTGCTCTGTTGTTCATTCATCAGTGCCGTTACGGGGCTGAGCATTCCCGCTTTGAGGAGAGTAAGGGCGGATACCGCCTCTTGGTCAATATAGAGAGCTCTATTTTTTCTTGACGATGCCATATTTCTTTCTCTTTTCCCATAAACTTTTGCGTGAAATACCGAGTTTTTTTGAGAGTTCCGTATCCGGAAATCGATTTTGGAAGTGGATCATTATGTATTTGACATATTCTTCAATAGGTAAAATCTCCCCTTGATCAAAAAGATGGCTTTCACTTTCGATTTCGATCAGTTTAAACGGAGGATTGTCGATCGGATCCGTACTTGCTACGATACACTTTTTTGTGGCAATCAGTTCATAAAAGGCTTTATGCTCATTTTTTTTGAGATTTTGAAAATCGGTGATAAAAAGGATGGAGTCATCACCAAAGGCTGCAATATCACTAAAGGCTTTAGCCGATGAAAGTGAGATGAATTGGAGCGGTTTATCGTGATGAGCTGCGTATCGAAAGGCAAAGGCATCGGCATATTTTTGATACCCGCTGCAAATAAAGAGGGGAAGCTCGATTTTGTCCAAATCTTCATCCACATTGATCGAATTAAAGGTATGGGAAAGATAGCGTTCATACGTTTGATTCTGACGGCGAAGACGCTCATGATTTTGGAAATGTTGGATTTTGCGAATCAGCTCTTCAATCATAAACGGTTTGAGGATATAGTCTTTGGCTCCGGCAGCGAGAGGTTTGGATACGGTATCGTTACTAACATAGCTGACCATCAAAATAACGACGGCATTTTTATACGCTTCAATCACCGGATAAATATCTTGTCCGCTGATATTTGTCGAAAGGAGGATGACATCGTAAGGGATCCCTCGCAGTCCCTCTTTGGTGGAGCTGGAGATATCGCAGTTGTGACTTAGGTCGCTCAGTTTAGATGCGATACTTTGCGCCAAGTAAATTTCATTTTCGATAATGAGTATGTTCATCCATGTTTCCAATCAAAATAGTGTACTGATGCGGTTGCACTTACGGCAACTCCTTCACGGCGGCCAATAAATCCAAGATGCTCGGTCGTAGTTGCTTTGACATTGACACGAGCGGCAGGGATATGCAGGTAAGAGGCAAGAGTAAGCCGCATGTTGTCTTTATAAGGAGCAATTTTCGGCGTTTGAGCAATAATAGTAATATCGGCGTGCACAATGACAAATCCGAAATGGTGGAGTTTTTCAACACATTTCGCCAAAAGGTATTTTGAGTCGATGTTTTTATAGGTATTGTCAGTATCGGGGAAGAGCATTCCTATATCTCCCAAACACGCGGCACCGAGCAATGCGTCAATGAGGGCATGGATGGCAACATCTCCATCGCTATGAGCCCTAAAACCGAAAGGACTCTCAATTTCTACTCCGCCAAGCACCATCGGCTTCCCCTCTTCGAAGGGGTGTACATCAAACCCATTCCCGGTGAAAGTGAGAGGGGAAGGAGATGCGAGACACTCGAGTGCGGCAGTATCCCCGGCGTGGGTTATTTTAGCGGCACGAGTGTCCCCCAGGATAAAATAACGTGTTCCTCCGGATGCGACGACGGCACTGCTTTCATCGGTATATTCGGTATCGGTTTCTAATGCGCGGCGTAACACCTCGGTACGGGAAAGCTGTGGAGTTTGAATCCGTTTGACCCGTTCGCGTTCAATGGTTTCATCCCCATACACAACGGTATCGTGAACGTCAAGGGCAGGGACAATGGTATCGGCGAGCTCTTTATGAGCAATGAGACGAGAAATGAGGTCGGGATCGATGCAGGCACGGGCAATGTCGGTTACCATGACGTAAGGGGTTTTTACTGCTTTGAGGGCATTTTTCAGGGATTGTTGACGGGTCTCGCCGCCCGCAACGACGGTAAAGTCACACAAAGGGGTCATAAAGGGGATTTCATCTTGATGAGCGGACAAAATAACATCGGCATCCGGCAGAGACTCTTTGATACGGTTTGTAACATAAAGCCATAAAGGATCATGCCCAATACGGAGCCATTGTTTTTTGACGGGTACTTTAAAACGGGTTGAGTTACCTGCGGCAAGCAAAACAAGGGTCAAATCAGACAAAATGTATCCTATTTTGAAAACTGTTACGAAATTATACACTTAAAAAGCTTTTTTTTATCTTGTTTTCGATAAATTATAGAATATATCAAGAGGGTTGAACGATTCTTTTCCTAAATCCTCTTGAAATTTTTCATCTACATTGAAACAGATACGACCCTTTTAGGGGGTCTTATTTATAAGTCCAATACGCTTTTGCAAATTATCAAGGAGTTTAGTATGAGAACCGCATGGGTCGCCAACAGACAAAACGACACCGTTCGCACTCAGATGTATTATGCCAAGCAAGGCATTATTACGGAAGAGATGGCGTATGTCGCCAAAGTAGAGGAACTCGATCCTGAACTGGTTCGTTCCGAGGTGGCACGGGGACGTCTCATTATCCCTGCCAATATCAACCACAAAAATCTAGAGCCGATGGCGATAGGGATTGCCGCACGCTGCAAAATCAATGCGAATATCGGCTCATCTGCCATTGCGTCTGACGTACAAGGGGAGATTGAAAAGATCCAAGTCTCTCAGCATTATAAAGCGGACACGGCAATGGACCTCTCGACAGGTGGAGATTTGGATGAGATTCGACGAGCCGTTATCGCCAACTCGAAAATCCCGATCGGTACTGTTCCCATCTATCAGATTTTGCACGATGTGAACAACAAAATCGAAGATTTGAGTATCGAGGTAATGCTCGAAGTACTAGAACGCCAAGCACAGCAGGGGGTGAGCTATTTTACGATCCATGCGGGATTTTTACTCGAAACCATGCCAAAAGTGGCAAAACGTAAAATGGGAATCGTCAGCCGCGGCGGATCATTAATGGCGGCATGGATGATGCACTACCATCGAGAGAATCCGTTTTACACGGCGTATGATGAGATCCTTGATATTTGTGCCCGTTACGATGTTTCTCTTTCACTCGGGGATTCACTTCGTCCGGGATGTTTGGCCGATGCTTCAGATGAGGCGCAACTCGGTGAGCTCAAAGTGCTTGGTGAATTGACACTCCGTGCATGGGAGAAAAACGTTCAGGTGATGATCGAAGGGCCGGGACATGTTCCTCTCAATCAAATTGAACGTAACATGAAAATTCAGCGTGAATATTGCCATGAGGCGCCTTTTTACATTCTCGGGCCGCTCGTTACCGATATTGCGGCAGGATATGATCATATCAGCTCGGCGATCGGTGCGGCTGTCGGCGGATGGCATGGTGCGTCAATGCTCTGTTATGTTACCCCAAAAGAGCATTTGGGCCTTCCGAATGCCGAAGACGTCCGTGCGGGCATTATCGCCTATAAAATCGCAGCACATGCTGCTGACATTGCTCGCGGACGTAAAGGTGCCCGGGATATCGATGATGCAATGAGCGATGCACGGTATGCGTTTGATTGGAACCGTCAGTTCGAGCTTGCACTTGATCCAGAGCGGGCGCGTGAATATCATGATGAGACCTTGCCTCAGGATGTATTCAAAGACGCGGAATTTTGTTCGATGTGCGGACCAAAATTTTGTTCGTATAAAATCACTCAGCAGATTATGGATAATCCAGAATCGTTGGCGTGGATTGCCGAAGCCTCTAGTTAATTTGAATGCTACTGGAGCAAAGCCCCTGTAGCTACGCTTGCCGCTAAGGCACATGTAGCGAAGCGGAAAGCTTAGCCATGGGCGAGCAAACGCTTGCCTCTTGCGAGGCAGAAAATGAAATCACAAAGGAGATAAATAATATGACAGAAGAAATTGTAAAATCAGCGTTATCAAAAGTTACGTATCCGGGATTCACGAAAGATATCGTGACCTTCGGATTTATTAAAGAAATTAAGATTGATGGTAAAAATGTTCACGTGACGGTGGATATTACTTCCAGTGCTCCTGAGGTAGCGCATCAGATCACGACTGAAGCGACCGATGAGTTGAAACTTGCGGGTGCGGCAGAGGTGATTATCAATGTGCAAGCCCCGAAAATGCCGCGTGAAAGTTCATCAAAAGGGAAAAATATTGCCCCTCAGGTGAAAAATTTTATTATGGTGAGTTCAGGTAAAGGGGGAGTCGGTAAATCGACGACTTCCGTTAATCTCGCGGTTGCGCTTGCAATGCAAGGGAAAAAAGTGGGTCTTTTGGATGCAGACATCTATGGTCCGAATATTCCACGTATGCTTGGTGTTGATGGAATCAAACCTGAAGTGGTTGGAAATAAAGTTCTTCCGATTAAGGCTTACGGCATTGAAATGATGTCGATGGGTTCATTGATGGAAGAGGGGCAATCGCTTATCTGGCGTGGTGCGATGATCATGAAAGCAATCGAACAGTTCTTACGCGACATTATGTGGTCGGATCTCGATTGTTTGGTTATCGATATGCCTCCGGGTACAGGGGACGCACAACTTACCTTGGCGCAAAGTGTTCCGGTAACGGTCGGTGTAACGGTTACAACACCACAAATGGTCTCGTTGGATGACTCACGCCGAAGTCTCGACATGTTCAAAAAACTTCATATCCCGATTGCGGGTGTTGTTGAAAATATGAGCGGCTTTATCGCTCCGGATACGGGTGTCGAGTATGATATTTTCGGAAAAGGGACATCCAAAGCGATGGCGGATCAGTTCGATACCTGCATTCTCGCTGAGATTCCTATTGAACCTTCTATCCGTACCGGTGGAGATGAAGGCAAGCCGGTGACCTATTATGCGCCGACCTCTGAAACAGCAAAGCGTTATATGAAGGCAGCAGAAGATTTATGGGCAACCATCGAGAAAATCAATGCGGATGGCGGGGTTGATAACCAAGCGATTCAACCAAATACACCTCCAGGTGTATCTGCATGTTCAACGGCGGCTGCACCAAAGCAGGAAGCTGCTGGTGGAAGCTGTGGTACGGGCTGCGGCTGTCATTAAATCGAATTCCTCTTTTCCCCTATTACGGGGGAAAATTCTTTCTTCTTCAATTTTCACCTTTTGTATCTTTAGAACGGTAAGCATTACATAGAATCGTAGATCAGTTTAAGTAATTTTTAGTGCATGAGTAGAATTATCTTTTGAATCGAAAAAATGGATTGGGCTATATGGCTTAAAGAAGAGGATGGATTACAAAGGGGTAAAAGATCCCTTTTGTATCCTTGCATGAGAGTACGATTTAGATTAATATTAAAACTGATCTCCGCTTGTAAACATACGTTCTTCGAATTCGATGACACGATTTCGTCCGGTATGTTTTCCTTCATACAATGCAAGATCGGCAAATTTGATCACTTTCCAGATGGAATCGGCTTGTGTTGGGAAATGGGATATACCGATACTAAGTGTTTTTTGGACGGTGTCACTCCCAAATTGAAACTTTTTCTCAGTGAAACATTTACGTATTTTTTCAGCAACTTGGACAGCCCCTTCCGGTGTTGTATTGTATAAAAGAACCAAGAACTCTTCTCCTCCGTAACGGATTGCAAGATCAGCTTTACGGATATTTGCTTGGAGTATTTCGGCTAGAGATTTGATCACGACATCCCCTGCATCATGTCCATACGTGTCATTCACCATTTTGAAATAGTCGATATCGATCATTAGGATCGCGTAGGTAATATTTGAACGTAGGGCTTGTTCTGAACTTTTATCAATAAACTCTTCTAAAAATCGGCGGTTGTACAGACGTGTTGCGCCGTCTCGAAGTGAAGAGTCTCGAAGTTTATCCATAAGGGTTCGGCTTTCAATAACCGCTTTAGCCGCTTCAAAATAATTTTTGATACTTGATATAGAAAGGTTCATTCTTTCGATTGATTCACTGCTTTTTGCTGAGAAAGAGAGAATAAGGGCTAAATCATCATTAATGTTAAATGGGATACACGAATATTCTTTGTCATCGGCACAATTAGAACAAATATTAGGAAAATCGGTTGAATAAACATCACTTGCCGTTCGGTAAGCGCGACATTCCATAGCATTGCTGTCGGCTATCGGAAGACAAAAACTTTTGTGATCGGTGATATGAATCAGTTTACGTTCTTTAGAAATCTTATCAACTTCATAAAGGGCAAAATGATCAAATCCGAATTTTTCTTTTATGACATACACAAAACGTTCATAAATGGCATCTTTCGTATAATCGAGTTCAATCGTTTTTTTGAATTTATAGACATCTGAGAGTTCTTGAATAATGAGTCCTGCATTGCTAAGTGGATCGCTGCATGAAATATTAGAACGGGAAGCAAAGGTATTTAGATTGTGTTTGATCCCTCCGAATGTATCTTCCATTTTTTGAAATAGGGTGTTCATCTGCTCGGCAACTTCACTTCCGGCATCGGTGAGGGTTGTTTTAAAACGGAAGGTAAAATCACCGGTGCGGGCCCGTTTGATACCTTGCTGAAGATTTTCAAAAAGTTTCATATAAGGTTTAAAATAGTGATTGGTGACCCAAAGCGCTACGATTAAAAAGAGGACATTGATTCCAAAGATTTTAGCAATGGTCATGGCACCCGTTTGGCGGATATCATTGATATTGAATTCCATACTGATGGCACCTAAAACATCCCCTTCCTTTGCATTATGACAGCTTAGACAATTCGGGCTGCCATAGGCTGAAGCGATGTAAGGGATTGTGACGCGCAGTATGGCATTGTCGGAGGTTTCCCGAATTTCTCGAACGATAACCCCCTCTTTCAGAACCTTTTCGTCAATGGCATCTCGGGGATGTTCATTTTGCAGCCCTTCTCCATGTTGGGAAATGACATTGTTGGAGCGAACAATCCATAAGGATTGGACGTCTTTGATATTAGCAATATTAGAGAGAAAAAATTCCCGCTTATCCATTATCCCATTAACCATATGAGCCGTTAAGCCATCCCGTACAATTTCGGCAGTCATTTTTGATTTTTCAATCGCGTTGTTGTAACCGTATTCTCTGAAGTTCAGAGCGACGTTTGTGATGGTGGCAATAGCAAGCCCGATTAACATCAAAGCGACAATAAACAATATTTTCCGGTTGGTATTCATATTTTTTACCTAATAAAGATATTTTTTGGAAGTAATGACAATAGCTAAATAATTTTTAAATATAGATGAATGTTGAGTAAAGTGATACGGCTTACTCGACCGTAACACTTTTGGCGAGATTGCGGGGCATATCGACGTCGTTACCTAAACGGATCGCAATTTCCATGGATAAGAGTTGCAGAACTACCATCATTTCAAAAAATTCGAGCATGTAGTCTTCCGCATGTTTTGTACGGATATGATCGTCTGCTTTGTCGAAATCGAGCGGACTGATGGAACAAATCGTTGAGTCGCGTGCACTGAGCTCTTCAATATTGCTTTTGGTTTTGTCATAAAGCTTGTGCTGTGGGAGGAGGGCAATGGTAAAGAGCTCCGGGTCAGCGAGGGCAATCGGACCATGCTTCATCTCCCCGCTTGGATATCCTTCCGCATGAAGATAGGTGATCTCTTTGAGTTTCAAAGCCCCTTCAAGCGCAAGAGGGAAAAATACATCGCGTCCGATAAAAAAGAAGCCGTGTCCATGGAGATAGCGCTTACTGAGGCGGCGCAATTGTTCATGCAGTGCATTCTCCACGCTAACACTTGTGGGAAGGGTACGGAGCAAGCCGATTTGGCGTTGGATTTCAGACGTTTCAAGTGTCTTTCGTTCCCCTCCAAGATAGAGGCTGAGCATCCACAGCACACATACTTGCGTTGCAAATGCCTTGGTCGATGCTACCCCTTTTTCGATGCCGGCACGGGTGAGAATCGAAGCATCGGCCAAACGTACCATTGAAGAGTTATCGACGTTACAAATAACCATGGTTTTTAAACCGAATTTTTTGGCCATTTTGAGGCTTTCGAGCGTATCGGCCGTCTCACCGCTTTGGCTGATAACGACAAAAAGGGTATCAGGCGTTAAAAAGGGTTCACGATAACGAAATTCACTGGCGATTTCGACAGAAGTTTTTATTTTTGCGTGACGTTCGAAGAGATAACTGGCAACCAATGCGGCATGGTAGCTGGTACCGCAGGCACAGAGTTTGATTTCGTTGATCCCCTCAAACAGGGTGCTCTCTAATTCTTCAAAATAGATGCTCTCATCACGCAACCGCCCCAATAACGTATCGGCTAAAACCGTGGTTTGCTCATAAATCTCTTTTTCCATAAAAAAGCGATACCCCTCTTTTTGAGCAGAGAGTTTATTTTCGGAGAGGGGTGTAAAGCGAAGGGTTACAGGATTGTTATGTTCATCAAATAAAGCCACTGTATCGGCGGATGCATAACCGTAATGTCCGTCTTCGAGATAGATTACTTCGTGACATTTACCGATCAATGCAGCGTCCGACGAGCCGAAAAGAGTTTCTCCCTCATGATTGCGGCCGACGATCATCGGAGAACCGTGTTTAGCGAAGAAAATAGTCCCTTCCGCATCGGCATTGACGAGCAAGATAGCGTATGCCCCGTGGAGTTGTGCTAAGGTTTGTTGAAATGCTTCAAAGGCAGATGCTGCGGTTTTGAGTTGATGTTCGAAAAGATGAACGATTACTTCGGTATCGGTTTGGCTTAAAAACTGTATCCCATGGCCATTCAGCATACTCTTGAGCTCTTGATAGTTTTCGATAATACCGTTATGTACGACGTAAGAGTTTTGCCCTAAATGGGGATGGGCATTAAGTTCCGTAGGTTTGCCGTGTGTTGCCCAGCGGGTGTGCCCGATACCGACGGAAAAACCGGTACTTTCAAAATTTTGGGCTTTTTCTTCGAGGTTGACGAGTTTTCCAACCGCTTTAAAAAGGGAAAAATTCCCTTCTTGTAATACGGCGATTCCCGCAGAGTCGTAACCGCGATATTCGAGTTCACGGAGCCCGTCGATCAAAATTTGTTTAACCGGTTTAACCCCAATATATCCAACAATACCGCACATAATTACACCTCTACTAATTTACTGATTATTTCGCGCGCATTATCGCACATTCTATTTTGTTTTTCGATTAAGAAGTGGTCACGCGCCATATTTTTATTGGTATGAATTTTTGCCGTTGCGATATTGATTTGTGCTTCATCGAAACATTGTACAAAGTAGGCTAAAAGACCCCGCTGGTTTGTTGTATTGAGATTAAGCTGTGCGTAGTGAATGGAGTGGTCGCAATCGAGGGTGATTTCACTGGGTTTGATGATCGGTTTAGGAAGAGTGAGCTTTTTGGACATATCAAAGGCCTCTTCGACAATGATTTCGATTTGTTCCATGGTCCCCTCTCGAGGGCGTTGTAAGAACTCAATTTTAAAGTATTTTATCCCATCAAAGAGGGTGAAAATATCCATGGATGCGACGTCCAAATAACTGAGTTTACCCAAAAGGTATCCCAAGTTGAGAGGGATTTTCCGGAAAATATGGATGATCAGACCTCCCTCAATGTTTAGCTGATAGGTGAAGGTTTGGCACTCAAATGCTTCTTTGGAGAGATTGATAATCTCACTCGGAGTATGTTTGAAAAAGAAGAGATTTGATTCGATGGAGAGGATCTTTTTCTGCTCACTTTTATGGAGCTGGGTAAAATCAGGATCATGAATAAGCCGTTTTTCTTTATTTTCGCGTTTAATGGCATCGGTAATACGATCGTTTTGGGATGCGATTTCGAGGGATGCGTCGTAAAGTTCATGGAGCAGGTTAGCGCCGAAACTCGTATAGGTTCCTGGTCCCACTCCGTTTATATCGGCATAGGTCAGAATGTAAAGCAAGGTCAGATTTTCAGGTGTTTTTACTTTGGCCATAAACTGATAAAGGGTCTTTTCATGATAGAGATTTTCACGATACGCGACATTGCTCATAAGGACATGATACCGTACCAGCAGAGCTCCCCGCTCAAACTGCTGAGCCGGAAGTTTGAGATTCTTGAGAAAGGGGACAATGAGTTTCGATCCTACTTCACTGTGATCTTGTTTACGCCCTTTACCGGTGTCATGAAGGAGAATAACGGCTTTCAGGAGGAGTTTGTCCGCAGTGCTGAGGGATTTATAGAGTGCTTCGACATAGGGGTCTTTGATGGATTCGAGCGCTTCGATGCATTTGACGGAGTGTAAATCGACAGGATAGTGATGATAGCCGTCAAACTGCGGCAGATGAAGGACTTTTTTAAAGGCTCCGATCAGATGATGCAAAATTCCTGCATCATAAAAAAGTTTTACAATGACATAAAGATGGTTACGTTCAAACAGTTTACGGATCAGGGTATAGGTTTTAGTGCGCATCGGATGTTTAATGGAGGTATAGGTGAAATGGAATAGAACGCTCGAATCGAATACCCACTCACGGTCTTCTAGCCCTACGAGCAATTCCAAGAGGGTATCAATCGATGGAGTAGCGATATTATAAGAAGCATACAAAGTCCCTTCTGCCGTATAAAACCCTTTTTGGATTCTCCCTTTGCGCAGTGCCGAAATTTGTGCAGGATTATTTAGAAAAATGCGTGACATCTTCTTAACATACAGCTGCGTGAAGTTGTTAATTCGCCATTGCGCTTCCAGCAGACGGCTGACGAGTTTACGTTCATCGGTGAATCCCAACATTTGAGCAATCCGAGGCATGTAATCCAATACGAGTTGATCTTGCTGTTTTCCGCTGAGCAGATGCAGTGCACTTCGAACACGAAAAAGGAGTTCAAGCGCCATCCGATATTCACGATAGTGATCATCACTGAACAGTTTACCGCTCAGCTCTTTGAGACTATTGACCCCATAAATGGTTTTTGCAATCCAATAAAGCAGTTGCGAATCACGTAATCCACCCACCCCTTCTTTAATTTGGGGCTGCATTGAAAATGGGAATTTACGGCGGCGAATGTCAGCTTCGTCGATTTTAGCCATAATAAATGCTTTGGGATTATCGTGCCGAATAGCCGTCAGACGGTTTTGGGTGGTACTCCATGTGAACGGTGAACCGATGATAAGCCGTGACTCCATCATCGCTGTTTTAATCGTAATATCTTCATGCGATGCACTCAGCAAATCATTGACTTCATGGACGCGATGGCCGAGTTTTAATCCTGCATCCCATGCCAGATAGAGAAACTTTTCGATAATGGCGGCGGTGTTATATCCCTCATTTTTTTCATAAACGATCATGAGATCGATGTCACTGTGGACACACAGCTGTTCGCGCCCATAGCTTCCTAACGCAATAAAAGCGATGGGAATGGAACTGCGCATCGGAAGATAGTTTCCAAACAGCCTCCGAAGTACCGTTTTGTACATCAATGAAATGATGGAATCAAGGGTTTTTGTGTGGATAACGAGGAAGTCTTTCCCCTGATTGCGTTCGAAAAGTTCCGGAAGCGAATTTTTATAATCGGAAATGTAGGCTTTGAAAAGTTTTGAAATTTCAAAATCACTGGCATTTTTTCCGATGAGGTCTTCAATTTGTTCGGTGATATTCATAATGAACTACTTTTTATTTTATTGTAGCGCATAATCATTTTTTTTGGAGAAAAGAGAGCGGTTAAAAAAGAGGCAAACTAAGAAACATAGTTGAGTAATTCAAGGGAGGGAAATAGAGTTTGTTGACACAAAGATGATACAATCCTTACAAAGATAAGGAAAAATAGAAAATGGAAAATGTAAATATTTATCAGAAAGTTTTAGAGATTCATGATCATGTGATGGGATTGTTGCGTTCGATGAAGCTTCCCCCGTATCCTTCGCAATACAAAAAGTTTTTTGACCAACTTTTTTTGGAAACGGCCGACGAGCAGCTTCGTAAAGATCAGGAAAATGTAGATCAAAAAGTACTTAGCGATTCCAAAGATGATGTCACCAAATATCTCGATATGGTCGAACACTCTGTGGTCTCTTTTATCGAGTCTCATTCGGGCATTGCATCGGTTGCAGAAGTACAGCGTCAGTGCATTGATAATGCCCCTTCGGATTCGATAGAACAATTTGTTACTTTTATTGAAGAATTGAGTACCCTTAATCAAACAATGTCTGATGAACTGGATAAAGCGCAATTAAAAATCAATACGCTTACGGAAGAGCTGCAAGAGGCCCGTTCGGCTCTCACAACCGATCCGTTGACTAAAGTAGGAAACCGTCAAGGGTTTAGCGAGGATATTGAATCCGTAATCGAAGCGGGCGTGAGTAAAAAGCTCTCTTTGGTGTTGATGATGATCGATGTGGATAATTTTAAATTTCTCAACGACGAATACGGTTACGTAGCGGGGGATAAAGTACTCTATTTTATTGCACAGACAATAAAAGGGATGATCCGAACCGGTGACAAAGTTTACCGCTATGGAGGAGAAGAGTTTGCCGTTATCCTTAATCGCTGTGATGTGACGCAAGGCCAGGCCATTGCCGATAAAATTCGCTCAAAAATTGAGCAAAGCCATCTTCTGTATACCGGCAAAAATGTTCATGTCACTATCAGTGTGGGAGTTACGATTCATCAACAGGGGGATACCTTGGAAACTCTTGTAGAACGTGCGGACAAGGCACTTTATTGTGCGAAAAAATCGAATAAAAACTGTGCGGTGTTATTTGATTGGTAAGTCTAAAAAATAGGATACAGTTTAAAGATGAGCGTTTTTTCTTTTGCTATAATGCGCCAAAAATAAGTAATAAAGATTTAAATATGGATTTGATAGCAAAAGTAAAACGGCAGGAACGTCTTAGCTTCGAAGAAGCAGTCGCTCTTTATGATTTAGATCTTTTTACCTTGGGTGAACTTGCTGATGAACGGCGTAAGGTGCTTCATGATAAACGAACCTATTTTAACATCAACCGCCATATCAATCCTACCAATATCTGTAAAGACGTTTGTAAATTTTGCGCCTACAGTGCCAGCCGCAAAAATCCTAATCCTTATACGATGAGCCATGAGGAGATCGTAGCGATTGCGGATGATATCGTTTCACGCGGTATTTCGGAAGTTCATATCGTCTCAGCCCATAATCCTGACACAGGGTTGGAATGGTATTTGGAAGTTTTTCGTAAAATTAAGGAGCGTCATCCGACTCTTCATATCAAAGCCCTCACGGCAGCAGAAGTTCACTTTTTGGCCGAAGAGTACGGCAAAAGTTACGATGAGATTCTCGATTTGATGATTGCCAACGGTGTCGATTCGATGCCCGGAGGCGGTGCCGAGATTTTTGACGAGAAAGTACGCGATTATATTTGCAAAGGGAAAGTCAACTCACAACAGTGGATAGAGATTCACCGTAAATGGCATGAACGAGGGATGAAATCCAATGTGACGATGCTTTTCGGGCACGTCGAAGAACGTCATCACCGGATCGATCATATGATCCGTATTCGCGATTTACAGGATATTACAGGGGGTTTCAACTGTTTTATCCCATTGGTCTATCAGAGTGAAAATAACTTTTTGAACGTTAAAGAGTTTATTACGGCACACGAGATTCTTAAAACCATGGCGATCAGCCGCATAGTGCTCGATAATGTTCCGAATCTTAAAGCGTATTGGGTCACTTCGACGGTGAATTTGGCGCTTGTCGCTCAGGAATTCGGAGCAAACGATCTTGACGGCACGATTGAAAAAGAGTCGATCAACTCTGCTGCCGGAGCCAAAAGTGCACATGGTGTTAACTTGCAAGAGTTTGTTGCATTAATTAAGAACAGTGGATTTGAGCCGATTGAGCGTGATAGCTTGTATAATACACTCAAAGCATGGTAAGGGAAAAGCAATGATTTTAATGATTGATAATTACGACAGTTTTACCTATAACATTGTGCAGTATTGTCTTGAATTGGGTGCCGATTTGAAAATCATCCGTAATGATGAAATGAGTGTTGAAGAGATCGAAGCGCTTCATCCTGAGAAAATTATTATCTCTCCGGGACCTGCAACACCCGATGATGCGGGAGTGACATTGGATGTCATCCGCCATTTTGCCGATAAAGTTCCTATTTTAGGTATTTGTTTGGGACACCAAAGTATTGCGCAGGTTTTTGGAGGTAATGTCGTGCGGGCGAAGCGTATGATGCACGGTAAAACATCTAAGATGGTTCGACAGGGGGAAACACCGATTTTCCATAAACTCCCCGAAATGTTTACCGCTACCCGTTATCACTCCTTGATCGTAGAACAAGAAAACCTCCCTGCGTCGATTATCCCTACGGCGTACAGTGAAGATGATCATGAGATTATGGCGTTGGAAATTAAAGACAAACCGATTTACGGTGTTCAGTTTCATCCCGAATCGATCATGAGCGAGTTTGGACACGAGATACTGAATAATTTTCTAAAATTATGAGAGAAAGAGCCTTTTTTGCTGCATTATTAGGGATTAATTTTTTAATCCTCATTTTACAGGTAAAAGGGCTCTCTATTGGGTATCATGAAGCCCAGATTTTATATGGGGAGATATCACCGCTTCAACTGTTGATCACATCGTCATTGCACATTTTCGGACAAAACGATTATGCGCTTAGAATTCCGATGATTCTTCTACATCTGGTCTCCGTACTTTTACTTTACAGTATTTCAAAGCATTATGTTTCAAGAGCAAGCGATCGATTATGGATTGTTTTGATCTATGTACTGCTTCCGGGCGTAACCAGCGCAGCATTGGTAGTGGATAATGCGGGCTTGATTATCGCCTCTCTTTTTCTTTTCGGGTATCTGCATGTGCATTATGGACGATATGCTTTGGGACTTCTTCCCTTACTTATTGTGATTGATCCGGCATTTGCCTATCTTTTTTTGGCAATTCTTTTTTATGGAATCTATCGTAAAGAGTATTTTTACATGGGTTTTGGAGTCGTATCTTTAGTGATCTCATTAAGCTTATACGGTATTCATGTTGGCGGATTGCCTGAAAGTCGTTTTTTAGATACCTTGGGCGTTTATGCCGCTATTTTTTCTCCGATTGTTTTTATCTACATTTTTTATGTTCTTTATCGGCGCATGATTGCCAAAGAGTTAGATTTGATTTGGATGATTGCTATGAGCGCGTTTATCATCTCTTTATTGTTGTCGTTTCGTCAAAAAGTTGAAGTACAAACGTTTGCTCCGTTTTTACTCTTGGCTTTGCCTCTTGCAGCACAGACCTTTTTACATACTTATCGGATCCGATTACGTGAATTTCGCGGACGGTATCGAGTTCTCTTTTATACTGCATTTGTCCTTTTAATCCTTAACGTCCTTGCCGTTTTCTTTAATCAATGGTTTTACCGTTTTATGAAGGATCCGACACACCATTTCTCCTATCCGATGCATATTGTAAAGGAACTCTCCAGTGTATTGCATCACAACAATATTGAATGTATCGATGCCGGCAATGAGAAGCTTCAATTACGGCTTCGTTTTTACGGTATCAATCACTGTGAGAATTACCGTTTAGAGAAAGAGATAAGTCCAGAAAGTAAAAAAGTTACAATTAGTTACATAAATACTCCCATATATGAGACATATGTTACTAAAGTAAACAAATAAGAATCTTCTTTTACGTAAAACTTCTCAGAAGCTATTCAAACTCCCTATAAATGATATAATTTCTGTTAAATAGATTTTTCGAAGGAGTTGCAATGGCTCAAAGAGCGATTCGTGAATACGACGGTAAAGCAATTTTCTCTAAACATTGGGAAAAATACTTCAGTGGTTTTCATTACGGTTTTAAATCAGTACTGGTAACTAATGGCGATGAATTGCGCTCAAAAGCGCAAGAACACGGTTTTGAATGGTTGAAACAAGAAGCATTGGTTGCAAAACCGGATATGCTATTCGGTAAACGTGGTAAAAATGATCTTGTATTGTTTAAGACAAACAAACCGGGTGATGTTACACTTGAAGAAGCTGCTAAATGGATTGACGAAAAAATCTCTCACGAAACGACGCTTCTTTCAGGGCAACATGGGACATTAACCCACTTTATCATTGAGCCGTTTACTCCGCACTCTCAAGATCAAGAGTACTATATTTCTGCTACGACTGTTGGAGAAGACGATGTTCTGTATCTATCAGCTGAGGGTGGTATGGAAGTTGAAGAAGGATGGGAAGAGAAAGTTAATGAAGTAACGATTCCTATCACTATGGATGATGCGAATATTGCTCATCTGATTCGAGCTAATGTTCCTGCGGGAATCCCGAACGAGAACAAAGAACGTTTTATCGCATTTGCAGAGCAATTCTACAAATTTTACCGAGATCAAAACTTCGCATACCTGGAAATCAATCCGATCGTTATGATCGGTAACGATATGCACATTCTTGACCTTGTTGCCCGTCTTGATGACACGGCAGGTTTTATGATGGGTGATGCTTGGTGCGGAGCTGAATTCCCGACAGCATTCGGTATGGAAGACCAATCTCCTGAAGAAAAAGCAATTGCGGAAGCAGACTCAAAATCGGGTGCTTCATTGAAACTCACTATCCTTAACCCAATGGGACGCATCTGGACGATGGTTGCGGGCGGTGGTGCATCGGTTGTGTATGCTGATACTATTGCCGATTTGTCTGGAAACGTTTCTGATCTTGCTAACTATGGCGAGTATTCAGGGGGGCCGACAACCGGTGAAACTAAATTCTATGCAGATACAGTTTTGGATTTGATGACACGTCACAAAGATCCAAAAGGGCGTGATAAAATCCTTATCATTGGCGGTGCGATTGCAAACTTCACGGACGTTGCGAAAACGTTTACCGGTATTATCCAGTCGTTTGAAACCTATGCGGATCGTATGAAAGAGCACAATACACGCATTTATGTACGCCGTGGCGGACCGAACTATGAAAAAGGTCTAAAAGATATTAAAGAAGCGGCAGACCGTTTAGGTCTCTATATCGAAGTTTATGGGCCAGAAACACACGTTACGGATATCGTACGTATGGCTTTAGAGAAATAAGGAGAGAATGATGGGTGCTTTATTTACCAAAGATACACAAGCAATTTTTTGGAACAACAACGCGAGCGCTATCCAACGTATGTTGGATTATGATTATGTCATCAATCGCACGAAACCTTCAGTTGCGGCAATCGTTGCTCCAACATCAGGTAACAAATTCGAGAAATTTTTCTATGGTCCCGATGAGATCATGGTTCCGGTTTTCCGTAACACTACTGAAGCGGCAGCGGCATTTCCTAATGCCGATGTTCTTTTGAATTTTGGATCTTTCCGCACAGCCTATGACGTTACCATGGAAGCGATTGCGATCAAAGGACAATTCAAAACCGTTATGGTTACCGCTGAGGGTATCCCTGAGCGTTTAGCACGTAAAATGAATCAAGCGGCTCGTGATGCAGGTGTTGTTGTTATCGGACCTGCAACGGTCGGTGGTATTGCTCCGGGTGCGTTTAAAATTGCTAACGTCGGCGGAACAATCGAGAACATCATTAACTCAAAATTGCACCGTGCCGGTTCATGTGGACTTGTAACCCGTTCAGGTGGTTTGTTTAATGAACTTTCCAATATCATCAGCATCAATGCTGACGGTATCGCTGAGGGTGTTGCGATCGGGGGAGACCGCTTTGTAGGATCAGTATTTATCGATAACCTTCTTCGTATGGAGAGCAACCCTGAAGTAAAATATATGGTTCTTCTCGGTGAAGTAGGGGGGACTGAAGAGTATAAAGTAATCGAAGCGGTCAAATCGGGCAAGATCAAAAAACCGATCATTGCATGGTGTATCGGTACGATTGCAAAACACTTTAGCTCAGGTGTTCAATTCGGTCATGCAGGTGCTTCGGCAAATGCGGATGCGGAAACGGCAGCGGCAAAAAATGAAGCGATGGCAGCAGCGGGTATCTACGTTCCTGCAAGTTTCAATGATCTTCCGCACACCATTGCGGAAGTTTACGGAAAACTTCGTGCAGAGGGTACAATCGGTGAAATCGTCGAGCCGGAATTACGTGCCGTACCGAAAGTACGCCGTAAAAAAGAGTTCATTTGTACTATCTCTGATGACCGTGGTGATGAGGCTACATACGCTGGCTATCCGATCAGTTCAGTGGCAACTCCTGAAACCGGCTTTGGCATCGGTGATGTTATTTCACTTCTTTGGTTCAAAAAACGTTATCCGAAATGGGCAACCGATTATCTTGAGACGGTAATCAAAACGGTTGCCGATCATGGTCCGGCCGTTTCAGGCGCGCACAATGCCAAAGTTACGGCTCGTGCAGGAAAAGATGTTATCAGCTCACTCGTTACAGGACTTTTAACCATCGGACCACGTTTTGGTGGAGCGATTGATGATGCAGCAAAATATTTCAAATACGCAAACGACCGTGGCATGTCCCCGGCTGAATTCATCGATTACATGAAAAAAGAGGGTAAAACCATCTCCGGTATCGGTCACCGTATCAAATCGGTGCGTAACCCGGATCTTCGTGTATCAGGATTGAAAAAATATGCGGCAGAGCACTTCCCAAGCACACCTTTACTTGATTTTGCTCTTGAAGTTGAGAAATTGACAACGTCGAAAAAAGATAACCTTATCTTGAACGTTGACGGTACTATCGGTATCTTGATGGTCGATATGTGGCGTGCTCTAGGTTACAGCGAAGATGAAATTGATGGTTTCATTGATGCAGGTGCTTTAAATGCCTTCTTCGTTGTCGGTCGCTCTATCGGATTTATCGGGCACATCTTGGACGAAAAACGTCTTGGTATGCCGATGTATCGCCATCCAACAGACGATATCCTTTACAACGTCGAACTCGCAGACGAAATTTAATCTTTTCATCTATTCCATTCCCGTATATACGGGAATGCCCTTCTTCTTTTCTTTTTCCTTCTTTTCTTTATTCTTTTGTTATAATGATCACCTGACCAATTTTGCTATTAGGTATTTATTCAATGAAACGTTTTGCTTTTACAATGCTTGAATTTGTGTTCGTCATTATAGTAATAGGGATATTAGCCGTATTGGCGATACCGAATTTTAACCGTAATCCTTTGCAAGAAGCAGCGGAGCAGGTAGCTAAGCATATTCGGTATACACAGCATCTAGCGATGGTAGATGATAAGTTTGATCCGTCGGATGACGAATGGTGGCAAAATCGGTGGCAAATTCATTTTGAAGATGCGGCTGGTGGAGAAAAAATTTATGTTATTTACAATAATCTTGATGGTGACACCAATGAAGATGATAATGAAACTGCGCGTGACCCGTTATCTGGAAAATTGATGAGAGGCGTTGATATCGATACAGTATCTAATCCAGGAAAATATACAGGTGAGCTTATGATTTCAAAAACATATGGAATTACAAACGTTTCATTTAGCAACGATTGCCATCCTTCATCTGCAACATCAAGTCGATTGGGATTTGATCATTTAGGGAGACCCTATTACCATACGGCAAATAGTGCACCTTATGATGACTTGTTAACTAATGATTGCGTTATTACTCTTACCCATCCTGATGGAACAGCGACAATTACAGTCGAACCGGAAACGGGATATGTGTCTGTAAGCTATTAATTATAGAAGAAATGTGAACTTTTTTCACTTTCTTTAAATTTCTTTCGAAAACCTCTTGACAACTTAGATTATTTCCCCTATAATTCCCGTCCACAAACGATGAGACGCTTCGAAAGAAGGGTTAAGTTTGAGTTTGAGATCAT
>Ga0208863_1000225_pt1 | contig 70200 bp, 60 predicted proteins | sample RifOxyD3_FD_184040 | JGI IMG/M metagenome (GOLD analysis project Ga0208863, IMG submission 184040) | Soil microbial communities from Rifle, Colorado - Rifle Oxygen_injection D3 (SPAdes) | ecosystem: Environmental > Terrestrial > Deep subsurface > Rock core/Sediment | place: Rifle, Colorado... | reverse complement strand
CACGCCGCCAGCGTTCAATCTGAGCCAGGATCAAACTCTCCAGTTTAATATCTGAACAGGTTCCGTAAAACCCACTCTTCTTTAACAGAGATTCTGATCTCTTTACTGCAATAAAAACTCCCGAAGCTTAAAGCTCCGGTTTCTTGGGGCCCATCTTCTACTTTGCTCACTATTCAGTTTTCAATGATCGCTGCGCCCCGGAAACCGAGGCCGCCCAATTCTGGACGAAAAAAAGAAGATAACCGAAACACCGGAGCCCGTCAAGATGTTTTCTGACGTTTTTCTAAGGCGCTCGTCATGGTGCCTGGTTATCGTTCGGGGGCCAAAATAGCCGAAGCCCCCCCCCTTGTCAACAGCAATATTGCGGAAATCTCAAAAAACACAACCCATAGGAAACAAAGCCTCCATAACTCCTTGATTTCCTGCTTCGTCACAAAATATCTTTCCCTGCCCGAGCCGGAATAACCTCACAACCCACCTGTCCGACCAGTGATTTGCCTCACAATACTTGCCGCCATGCATGCGGCACCAAAGCCGTTATCAATATTAACAACCGCCAGCCCCGGAGCGCAACTGTTGAGCATACCCAGAAGCGCAGCAATGCCTCCCAGGCCTGTCCCGTACCCGACACTGGTGGGCACCGCGATAATAGGCTTATCCACCAGGCCAGCAATCACACTGGGAAGAGCCCCCTCCATCCCAGCGATAACGATCAACATGCTTGCCTTGTCGAGAAGGTCTCGACGCGAAAGCAGCCGATGAATTCCGGCCACTCCGACATCGTACAATCTTTCGACCTCATTCCCCAAGCAACGCAAGGTCACAAAGGCTTCCTCCGCTACCGGGATATCAGAAGTTCCGGCGGTGAGCACCAAAACCAACCCTGCCCCATAATCGGCACCCTGCCGTTTTTCTTCCATCGGCGCGGTCAACATTCGGGCTGCCTCGTGATAGACAAGCCCGGGGATTACCAAACAGACCTCCTCCCCCTTTTCCCGACTAACTCGGGTGGCCATTACCGTTGGAGAAAACTGGAGCAGTTTTTTTAGAATATCGGCAATCTGGCCAGCCGTCTTATTCTCACCATAAACCACTTCCGGCACTCCGGTCCGCAGGCGCCGATGATGATCAAGATGAGCGCACAATAGCATCTCCGCCGGAAAATTCTTTAACTCCGCCAAGGCCTCGGCAACAGTGCAAGCGCAGCGACTCACCTTATCAAGAAGCTCCTGCATCTTTTTTTCATCCATCATGCTGACCCGATATCATATATAGTAAGAAACATCCGCCCTCCATATCTTTACTCCGCTCTTGCCGGAGGATACAGCATCCAGTAAAGTAACGCACTCCGAGACAGTTCCAGTTTATTTCTTTACAACTTAATCTTTGCCTCAGGGAACCAGATGTCAGCAAAAAGCCAAGCACATCCACCATCCAGATCGTGGCTGCGAATCACCATCACCGCCAGCGAGACCATCTCCGACCCCATTGCCGATTTTATCTGCGAACAGACCGGCGGAGTAGAGCAGATCCCAGTCGCCTCCGCCAATGCCGCCCAGGAACAGATTGTCGGCTACCTGGAAAATGGCCCCCTCGTCCAAGAAAAGCTGGGAAAAATTACAGAATACCTCGCGGAGCTCGCCTGCCTCACCCCAGAAGAGGGGAAAACACGACTCGAAACAGAAATCATTGCCGATGAAGACTGGAACAAGACGTGGAAAGCGGGCTTCAAGCCTCTACCGATCACACCCCACCTGGTTATCAAACCTACCTGGGAATCATACCAGCCCAATCCTGGCGAAAAAGTTATCGAGATGGATCCGGGAATGGCCTTTGGCACAGGCCATCACGCCAGCACCAAGCTGGCCCTTGACTTCATCGAGGCCCTTTTTTATGGCCTCAAAACCCCTCCCGCAAGCGTTCTTGATGTAGGCACCGGCACTGGCATCTTGGCCATGGCTGCCGCCCTTTTCGGGGCCCAGGAGGTGCTGGCCATCGACAATGACCCGGAAGCCGTGGCGGTGGCGGAGGAGAATATTCTGCGCAATGGTCTGACTCCAACCATTAAAACAAATGGCATCGCCCTGGAAGACATCCCCCGCCAATTCGATCTGGTAATCGCCAACATCATCCATGATACGCTCATTGATCTTGCCGCCAGCCTTGCCAATCGTCTGGCCCTAAATGGCAAACTCATCCTGGCAGGAATTCTGACCGGGCCCCAGACCGATAGTATCCGCTCCGCCTATAACGCCCTTGGCCTGAAACATCAGGAGACCAGGAGTGAAGGAGAATGGAGCGCTCTTCTTTTCAACCGGCCATAACCATCCATGAGCCTCCGCCGTTTTTTCATAAACCCGGCAGATATCACGGGAGAAACCGCGCAGCTGACAGGCCCGGAGGCCCACCATCTCCGGACCGTCCTCAGGCTTAGCCCCGGTGATCCCCTTACTTTTTTTGACGGAACCGGCGCCAGATATCAAGCCCGCATTGAACGCATTCTCAAGGACCGGGTTACCGCAACCATCATCGAACATACCTTTGACCCCCAACCAAAGGTCCGTCTTCACCTGGGGCAAGCCCTGCTCAAGGGCCAGAGAATGGACCTCGTTCTGCAAAAGGCCACAGAGCTGGGGGTTGAGGCAATCTGGCTGTTCCGTTCGGAGCATGTAATCCACAAAACCCCTAAAGAGGCGCAGATGGAGCGCTGGCAGCGCATCATCCTTGAGGCCTGCAAACAATGCGACCGGGCCAGGATACCGGAACTCCATGCCCCCCGGGAACTGAGCGAACTCTTGGCCCATCCACCTCCTTGCGACCTAAGGCTGATCTTTTGGGAACATGAAGCCCGGCAAAGGCTTGCTGAAGTGCTTGCCGGCCCAAAAAAGGCTTGCCAATCCGCATTTTTTCTTCTCGGCCCGGAGGGAGGTTTCAGCGAAACAGAAGTTGCCTGTGCCAAACAGGAAGGCTTTGCCCCAGTTTCCCTGGGGTCGCGCATCCTGCGCGCCGAAACGGCAACCATTGCGGCAACGGCCATTTTGCAGTTCGCCCTCGGCAATCTCGATCCGCCCCCCCCGAAAAATCAGGAGAAAGCCCCTTGCGCGCCGTAGTGCAAAGAGTAAGCCAGGCCTCTGTTTGCGTGGAGGGACAGATCTGCGGCGCCATCGGACCGGGGCTTCTCGTCCTTCTCGGCGTCGGCAAAGAAGATTCTGCCCTGGACGCCGTGCTTCTGGCCGACAAGATTGCCAATCTCCGCATCTTCGATGACGAGCAAGGGCTGATGAATCTTTCCCTGCTTGAGGTACAAGGAGAGATGCTGGTGGTTTCCCAGTTCACCCTGTTCGGCGACTGCCGCAAGGGAAGACGTCCCTCCTATTCTACGGCCGCACCACCTGAAGAAGCAGCCCTGCTCTACGAACAGTTCATCGGCGAAATCCGCGCCAGACAGATCACTGTGGCAACCGGCAAATTCCAGACCATGATGGACGTAAGCCTGGTGAATAACGGCCCGGTAACCCTGCTGCTTGACACGAAAAAATAATTCCGGCCAGGGGCACGAACACAGAATTTCGCATATCTATCCGAGAAAGCCCCACTGTATACGGACATCAATTTTGATTTTTCCGTCAGGGTTCCGGCAAATGAGGATTTCGGAGTTATTCATCATTCATCCTTCTGAAAATCGACTTACGCCACCATGCCCTGGCCGTTCATCAGCATGGTCAGAAGAGAAAATACGGGCAGTGTCCCTAGTTTTCCCCTCGTTTTTCCTCGTTTTTCGATCAGGGGAAAATTCACAATCTCCAAACTGATCACAGCTCTTAAACCATTACGGCCAGAAGGCTACCGATGCGCTTTTCGCCACAGGGCGAGCAGACGCATCCGCAACTCCCCATCACCAATGGCGCCAATCATGCGCTCAAAACCCTTCTGCTCCTCCGGATCAATGGGCGGTGGCGGGACGGCCGGCGGCGGGCTCTCCGCCACCACCTTTTCCTCGCCGAGGGCGGCGTCTATCTGGAAACGGATATCACTTATTTTCTCACTCCCCCCCACGTTGGCATTGATGTGCTCGAGCAAGGCCTGCTTTTGCAGGTGCAGTTGCTGCATCCAGACCGAGTCGGAAACCGCAATCCAGAGCACCGTGCCTCGAATCACCTGCGGCGCGGTCCGCTCCGCGATCTCCGGGCCGACAACCTGCGGCCAGTTGCGAAAGACGCCGTGCAGAGCCAAACGCTTGTCCCATTGCCTCTTCTTGAAAAGCTCGGAAAACAGGGCATCCAGCCGGATTATTTTTTCGGGAGCAGCCATGGTATTTGTGCCTGATTAAAGGGGATTTAGTCCCTGGATTGTAAACAACCCTTGCCGCATTGCAAAGAAATCATTATATACTGCTCACCATTTCCAGTCATTTCCTGACTATTTTATTATTGAACCGCATAACACAAGGACTTTCTCCATGGGCTTTCGCTGTGGCATCGTCGGCCTGCCCAATGTCGGCAAATCGACCATCTTCAATGCCCTTACCTCGGCGGGCATCGAGTCGGCAAATTATCCGTTCTGCACCATCGAACCAAACGTAGGCATGGTGCCGGTTCCTGACGCCAGACTAGACATCCTGGCCGAAATGGCTAAAACCAAGGTCAAGGTTCATGCCCAAATGGAGTTCGTCGATATCGCCGGCCTGGTTAGCGGAGCCAGCAAGGGCGAAGGGCTGGGCAACCAGTTTCTGGGCCACATCCGCCAGGTGGACGCCATCGCCCATGTAGTCCGCTGCTTTATAGATGAAAATATCGTGCATGTGGACGGTAGCATCGACCCCCTGCGCGACCGGGAGGTGATCAACACCGAGCTGATTCTCTGCGATCTGGATACCGTGAGCCGGCGGATGAGCAAAACCGCCTCCCAGGCTAAATCCGGGGATGCGGTATACAAGGCCCAGCTGATTATTCTGGAGGAGTTGTACGCCCTGCTCAATAACGGCCAGCCCGCCAGAGTCGCTAAACTCGACGATACTGGGCAGAAGCTGATGAAAGAACTCTGCCTGCTCACCGCCAAGCCCGTGCTTTATGTCGCCAATGTCAAAGAAGAAGAGATCAACACCGGCAACCCCTGGGTGGAGGCGCTCCGCAAGGTAGCGGCGGAAGAAAACGCCTCCGTGGTCATGATCTCCGGGGCGATTGAAGAGGAGCTGAGCGCCCTGAGTGTGGCCGAACGGCAGGATTTCCTGGCCGATCTCGGCCTAGCGGAACCGGGCCTGAACCGGCTGATCAAGGCCGGCTATGAGTTGCTGGGGCTGATCAACTATTTCACCGTGGGCGAAAAGGAAACCCGGGCCTGGACCATCAAACGCGGCACCAAGGCCCCACAGGCCGCCGCGGTTATCCACACCGACTTCGAACGCGGCTTTATCCGAGCCGAGGTCATCTCCTACGCGGATTTCGTGGCCTGCGGCGGCGAGGCCAAGGCCAGGGAAAAAGGTTTGCTGCGCTTGGAAGGCAAAGAATATGTGGTGCAGGACGGCGACTGCATGAACTTCCGCTTCAATGTTTAAAGGCGAGTACTGAGGACAGGACGAAGAGGACAACAGCGATGATCAAAACCAATGCGGCACAACTGGTCTGTCAGTCGGTGATCGGAGAGATCACCTCGCCCCAGGGCGGGATCAACCCCTACCGAATCAACCCGGACGGCCATGCGGACGTGTACCCCGGCGTGGGCGGCATCACCTACAACCTGCGGATCGGGGATCTGGCCGGAGAGAAATTCGGCGACCATGTGGAGCCGGCGGTTTCCATCAGCAACTTCACCCAGCTTCATGGGCAGCCCGGCCCCAACCGGGCCTTGAACCAGTTTTCCTGCGTGGGCAACCTCGCCAAGGTGGTTTCCGGCGACGCCAAGGGCGAGACCGGCCGGGTGACCGGCAAGCATGGCGGCATCGAGCATGTGCTGGTGGATTTTACCCCGGAGGTGCTGGAACGCCTTACCATCGGCGACAGGCTCCAGATCAAGGCCTTCGGTTGCGGCCTTAATCTCCCGGATTTCCCGGGAATCAAGGTGCTTAACCTGGACCCGGCCCTGCTTGCCGCCATCCCCTTAAAGAAACTCAGCCAAGGGAGGCTGGAGGTTCCGGTGACCCATACCGTGCCCGCCAAGATCATGGGCTCCGGAATCGGTGCCTCCCACAGCCACAGCGGCGACTATGACATCCAGCTCTTCGACCAGAGTGTTGTCAAGGAATACGGCCTCAATGACCTGCGACTGGGCGATTTCGTCGCCATCCTGGACGCGGATGCCACCTATGGCCGGATCTACAAGACCGGCGGCGTGGTGATCGGTATCGTCGTCCACGCCAGTTGCGTCCTGGCCGGGCACGGCCCCGGGGTGATGATCGCCATGACCTCGAAGGAGGGATTGCTGGTGCCAAAGATCAGCGCCAAGGCAAACCTGACCGCCTATTTTGCCAAGATGAAATAAGGTCACAGGCCCGTAACACAGAACAACGAAATAAGAATCTGTTTTGGGTTTCGTGGATTTCGTGGCTAAAAAAATACAAAAGGATACTCCATGAACGACCGGGAACAACTCAAACAACTGCTGCTGAGCAAATCATACCGGCACGGGAAGAGGTTCAAGCTCTCATCGGGACTTGAGTCGGATTTCTACATCGACGGCAAACAGACCACCCTGTCCGCGGAAGGCGCCTACCTCTGCGGCAAGCTGATCTTTGCGATCATCCGGAACAACCCGGACAAGATCGAGGCGGTGGGCGGCATGACTCTTGGCGCCGACCCGCTGGTCACGGCGGTTTCGGTGGTGAGCCATCTGGAGCAGGCCCCCATCCCCGCCTTCATCGTCAGGAAGGAATCCAAGGGCCACGGCACCGGACAGTACATCGAGGGCTTAAGCAACATGCCACCGGGTTGCACCGTTGCCCTGCTGGAAGATGTGGTCACCACGGGCGGCACCCTGCTCACCGTAATCGAGCGGGTAGAGGCGGCGGGCTTCAAGGTGGGGCTGGTGGTAACCGTGGTGGACCGGCAGGAAGGCGGGGCCGAGGCGCTGGCCGAGAAAGGCTACCCCCTGGAAGCTATCTTCACCCGGCATACCCTGTTGCAGTAAGAGACAAAAGGACAACGAGATGCAGTGCAAGAAATGCCAGGGCAGGCTGGAAGTCGCCCGGTCCTGCCGCCGGGTCCGCCTGCGGTGCCAGAAATGCGGCCATGAATACCAGATCCACGAGGTGGCCGATCAGCTGGACGCGGAAACCGAAGAGATCCTCTCCCGCTGGACCTGCATCATCTACGACTGAAAAATAGCTGTCAGCCATCAGCTATCTGCTTTCAGCTTCCTGCCTTTCCTAACCCCACTCCAGCCGCAACACATTATCCAGGGCGTCAACCTTGGCCACCCGCAAGGAAACGACATCCCCGGGCGCCTTGCCGCTCACGGCCTGACTCGGCGGCATATCGGCATCCAAAAGGCAGTCAAGCAGGGTCAGATTGATCCGCTTGGGCCCCTTGTTGACCAGCAGAGCCTCAACCCTGCTCCCGACCTTTTGCTCCAGGTACTTTAGCAGCCAGTAGCGATGCCGGCGGCGGCGCACCTGATTAACCCTGGCCAGCACTGTATTGATATCCCCGGCAATCCCCGCGAGTTCATCGGCGGCAAACATCGCCCCCCGGCCGGAGAGCAACTGCTTGATCTGATGCTGCATGACCAGATCGAGAAACCTCCGGATGGGGGAAGTAACCGTGGTGTACTGCATGACCCCGACCCCGCTGTGCGGTTTGGGGTAGACCAGAAGCTCGCCGGGCTTCAGCATTTTGCGCTGACGAAAAATAGAGAACAGATCCTTCTCGCCGCCGGCGATCAACCGCTGATGGGGCTCATCCTGAGCCCGGAACAAGCCGGGGGCCTGACGGTCCGCCACAAACTGGGCGAAGAGGGTATTGGCCAGAACCATGAACTCCGCCACCAGGCTGCGGGAGATGGTGTCCACCGGCGACAGGGCCACCGCCACCCTCCCTTCCGGATCGACGCTGATATTCACATCCGGCACCGGCAACAGCAGCGCCCCTTTTTCTATGCGCCGCTGCTTGAGCTGTTCGCTGAGCCGGGCCAGGGCCTGCAATTCCCAGTCGCCGCTCGCCACCAGCCTTTCCGCCTCCGGATAACTCAACTGCCGCTTCACCTCGACCAGACTAGAGACAAGATCAAACTCCAGCACCTCACCCTTGGAGCTGAGCAGCACCATGACGCTCAGGGCCGCCCGCGCCTTGCCGGCGACCAGGCTGCACACTCCCTCGGAGAGCGCTTTCGGCAGCATGGGGATCTGGGTCTCGGGAAAATAGAGCGAGGTCATCCGCCGGGCCGCCTCTGCATAAATCGGCGTCCCCGGCGCGACATAATGGGCCACATCGGAGATATGAATGCCCACCAGAAAATCTTCCCCCCTCCGTTCCACGTGCAGGGCATCGTCATAATCGCGGGTTGATTCCCCGTCGATGGTGAGCAGGGGCAACGCCCGGAAATCCCGCCGGTTTCTGCCGATCAGTTCCTCGGCCACGGGTTCTGCCGCCTGGGCTGCCGCTTTGCTGATTTCCTCGGCAAAGGCCACCGGGATTTGACAGCGCAGCATGGTCACATTCTCATGGGGTTGCCAGACCCCGGCCTTGATCAGGAGATGGTAAACATCGTGCGGACCGGTGAGTCCTGCTTTTTTAAGCAGCTCGCGGGCCAACTCACTCTCTACGGCCTCACTGCCGAAGACATAGTAATCGCCCAGCAGGCTCAGGCAACGGTCGCATTCCGGCCATTCCGTCGCGGAAGCACCTTCCCAGAGACGCCTGAGCCCCATGGCCCCGTTGCTCATCAGGGCCTCCTGTTCTTTTTCCCTTTCCTGCTTCAACCGCAAGCCGGCAACCGCCTCCGGGCTGTGGGCCAGGACCAACCCTTCCTTGTATTTGAAATAGAGGCGATCCACAAAAATGGAACGGAGAAAGGCGGCGACATGATTATCCGTGGCATCTTCCCCAAAGGCCAGCTCGGCAAGGAACTTCGGCGTAAAACTTGCCCCTTCCTCCTCGCTGGCCAGTTGCCAGATTTCCGCCAGATCAATCTGGGGCAGCATGGCCTGCCGGGCCTGGTCCGCCTCCTTGAGCAGACGAAGTTGCTCATCCCGGCCGAGCGTGAGAGAATGTCGCTTCGCGGATTGGTGCAACAGGCGGGAAAGGGGAAGATTCACCTCCCTGCCGTGCTGGTTGATCAGATGCAGCCGCTTGCTGTCCTCATCAACAACCATGGCGCAGATAAATCTGCCCTGCTCCATGTATTCAATGATTGCACCCTGAAAAGCCATGTAAGGTCCTTTATGATGAAAGAAAACGCGCCGGAAACTCTATGCGATAATAATTGGCGGGAAAAAGCCTGGCTGCGCAGGATGGCTGAGGTCGAAAAAAAACCGCCCTGTTCACCAGTGCCGCAGATGCGCGTGTCTGTCAATCATCGGCGGTAGCGCCCGATAGTCGTCGGCAGAAGTGTCCGAAGAGGTAGGCGAAGTGTGCTATGGCCCACAAGCCGGCCGATGCCAAAGCAGATGTGGTGCTGCTGAACAGTGGCGAAAAGTTGGCCAATGTGTACCAGCTATTCGGGTGATTGTCATCTTTTTCCGTGGCTGCCGACAAGAGAGGGGATGCGGGAAATCAGGAATGCTGGTATGTAACACTTTAATTCACCGACTAAACCACACACGAGCGCAACGGCACCCATGAACAACTCGGAACAAGTCAAATCAGGCGTTGTCGCCCTCATCGGGCCGCCCAACGTGGGCAAATCCACCCTGCTCAACAGCCTGCTCGGTCAGAAGATCTCCATTGTCTCGCCCAAGCCCCAGACCACCCGCAACCGTATCCTGGGCATCGTCAACGGTCCGGACTACCAGATCGTCATGCTGGACACGCCGGGCATCCACAAGGCGAGAAGTCCCCTGAACCTGGAGATGGTGAAGATCGCCCTGGGCAGCCTGGCCGAGGTGGACGCCATTGTTTTCATGGTTGACGTCACCATGCCCCTGCCGAACACGGGCCATACCCTTACCAGCTGTCTTGAGGGGATCGACAAGCCGGTGCTCTTGCTGCTGAACAAAATGGACCTCATCGACAAAGAAAAGCTGCTGCCGATTATCGCCACCTACCAGGGGCTCTACCCGTTCGCGGCAATCCTGCCCCTGTCGGCCAAGGCCAACGACGGCACCGATCTGGTCATCCAGGAGCTTTGCCCCCTGCTGCCCACCGGACCGCGCCTCTACCCAGAGGATATTCCCACCGACTCCAGCGAACGGTTCATTGTCGCCGAGATCATCAGGGAGAAGATCTTTTTGCAGACCGGCCAGGAGATCCCTTATTCAACCGCGGTAACGATTGAGAGCTTCAAGGAAAACCCAAGCAAACAACTGGTCACCATCCACGCCACCATCTATGTGGAAAAGGATTCGCAAAAAGGCATCATCATCGGCAAAAACGGCAGTAAACTCAAACAGCTTGGCCAGGCCGCCCGAAGAGACATCGAGATCCTCCTTGACCAGCATGTCCTGCTCAAACTTTGGGTGAAGGTGCAAAAAGATTGGACCAGCGACCCCCGCTTCCTGAGGGAACTCGGCTTTTAAAAAAACGTAAGCGTTCACAGGGCACCGCATCTTGCGGCGATCGGTCCGGCTCACGTACGTAAAGTACGCGTCGCCGTCCCGCTTGCCGCTGTCAATCGTCGGCAGAAGTGCCGACAATCTGCAGCACCATGAGACCGCTTGTTTCAAGGTTGTATTTCCTTTTGGGGCTTACCCTGTAAGAGCTTACAAAAAACAGGGGGCCGATTCCTGAGAATCGGCCCCCCGTTAACAAGCTCTCTCTTTTTCTTGCAGATCAGACCAATATGTTAACCCCGCCTGATCGACGTTGCGCCTGAGTCGTTTCTCCCTGGGGCTCTCTTGGCGGCGGCTCCCGCCGCTCCGACTCGCGCACCGATTCCTCCGCACCACTCTGATCCGCAGCTTGTCCCGCCTGGGTTAGAGCCCTGGACGTCTCCAGAGCGACGGCGGAGATCCTGCTCACGACATCAGGGGAAGCCTGACTGGTCTGGCCTGATTCCGGCCGGTTTCTTTCCGCTTTTTTTGCTCCTTCTGCCCCGGCATAAGGAGAGAGAGGCCGCTCTGTCCTGACATTGGCTTGTCCTGAAGTGGCGCTGGAATCCAAAAGCATGTTCATCCTCCCTTCTGCGTAATCCGCTGACAAAACCGACATAACGGCGTTGACAAACTGCCACAGCGAATATTTACATAATACACATACCATAGTTTTCATTAAAAATGAAACAATCCATTCAGAGGAAATAATAGAGACCGGTTCCAGCGCACCTTCCCCGCTTTTCTCCAAGCAGCCTCTTGAATAACCCGTTAAAAAGATATATAAAATGTAACTACTCAGCTTGATGCCGGAATTAAACAAAAGCCTCGGAATGTAACTGCTCAGCAGTGCCGCAGATGCGAGAAAGAGGCCTGCGAAGTGTGCTGTTCGCACATGAGCAGGCCGATGACAAAGCAGATGTGGTGCTCCTGAGCAGTTACTATAAAATACAGCTTGAATTTGACCCATCCACAACGCGCAGCCCTTGCTCCGCGTTGTTCATTTTTTTGCAAGGAGAACACCATGACCGAGGTCCGCGTCCGCTTTCCCCCCAGCCCGACCGGCTATCTCCACATCGGCGGAGCCAGGACCGCCATCTACAACTGGCTGTTTGCCCGCAAGCACGGAGGCAAGCTGGTGCTGCGCATCGAGGACACGGACGCGGAACGCTCCACCCAGGAATCGATCCAGGGGATCCTCGACGGCCTGCAATGGCTCGGGGTCGATTGGGATGAGGGCCCCTATTTTCAGTCGGAATATGCCGCAGAGCATAGAGCCGCCGCCCAGAGGCTGCTGGAAAGCGGCCATGCCTACAAGTGCTTTTGCAGCAAGGAAGAGCTCGAAGCCAAGCGGGAAGCCGCAGCAGCCGCCAAAGGCGACTACCGCTACGATGGCGTCTGCCGCAGACTCAGTCCCGAAGAGATCCGGGAAAAAGAGGCATCAGGCCTCCCCTATGTCATCCGCTTCAAGGTGCCCATGGAGCCGGGCAAGGTCGGCTTTGACGATCAGGTCTATGGCCGGGTCGAACGCGCCTACGAGGACATCGAAGACTTTGTCATCGTCCGGTCCAACGGCATGCCGCTTTATCTGCTCTGCAATGTAGTGGACGATATCCGCGACCGCATCACCCACGTCATCCGCGGCCAGGACGGTCTGAGCAACACCCCGCGCCAGATCCTCCTCTACCGGGCCATGGGCGCGGAACTGCCCATCTTCGCCCACATGCCCCTGACCCTTGACCTGAACAAAGCCAAGATCTCCAAGCGCAGCCACGGCGAGATCGTCTCGGTCCAGTTTTATCGGGAACAGGGCTTCCTCCCCTGGGCTCTGGCAAATTTTCTTGTGCTGCTCGGCTGGTCCACCCCGGACGACCGCGAGATCTTCACCAAGGAGGAACTCATCGAGGCCTTCAGCTTTGCCGGCATTACCCGCTCCAACTCCATCTTCAACTACCGCAAGGACGACCCCAAATTCTTCACCGATCCTAAGGCGATCAACATAAATGCCCATTACCTGCGCACCCTGCCCATCGAGGAAATCGGCGCCCTGGTTAAGGTGGAGCTGCAAAAGGAGGGGCTGTGGGATGCGGCCTACGATAACGAAAAAAAGGAATGGTTTCTGAAAACCCTGGAGATGACCAGGGAACGATTTCACACCTTGAAGGATTTTGCCTCCCTGGGCCGGGCCTGGTTTGCCGATGACTTTGCCATGGACGAGACCGCCCTGGCTAAAAACGTGCTGAAACACCCGGGCCTCAAAGATTGGCTGCCCAAACTGGCCGACCGCTTCGAAGCCCTGCCGGAACTCAGCCACGATGAAACGGAGCGGGTCTGCCGGGAGTTCGCCGAAGAGCTCGAGGTAAAGGTGGGGGTGCTGGTAAACGGCGCTCGGGCAGTGATCACCGGCCAGGTCAAGGGGCCTAGCATGTTCGAGGTCTTTGCCCAGATCGGCAAGCAACGGGTGGTGAGCCGGTTACGTGATGCGGCAAAATATTTAGAATAAAAATCGCCACGGAAGAACACGAAAAATATAAAGTTTTAGTAAAAAGATTCAAATCTTACTTCCACTTTTGGTGGCGTGAAGGGGTTTTCTTGATTTTTAACAGAAGTTCAGTGTTTTTTTATTTTCATGTTCTTTCGTGGATTTAGTAGCCAAAAACTATACGGACAAAATATCATGACCAGCGACGAGACTCAATCACAGGACTTCATCCGCACCATCATCGCCGACGACCTTGCCGCCGGCAGGCACGAGCGGATCGTCACCCGTTTCCCCCCCGAACCCAACGGCTATCTCCATATCGGCCATGCCAAGTCCATCTGCCTCAACTTCGGCATTGCCCAGGAAAACTTACGTGCCCGCTGCCATCTTCGTTTCGATGATACCAATCCCACCAAGGAAGAGCAGGAGTATGTCGAATCCATCAAGGATAACGTCCGCTGGCTCGGCTTTGACTGGGGGGAACATCTCTACTTTGCCTCGGATTATTTCGAGCAGATCTACGCCTTTGCCGAACATCTGATCACCACCGGCAAGGCCTATGTCTGCGATCTTTCCGCCGAGGATACCCGGAGCTACCGGGGCACCCTCACCGAGCCGGGCAAAAACAGCCCGTACCGCGACCGACCGGTGGCGGAAAACCTCGATCTCTTTCGGCGCATGCGGGCCGGGGAATTCCCCGATGGCGCCAGGGTGCTACGAGCCAAGATCGACATGGCCTCCGGCAACATGAACCTGCGCGACCCGGTGCTCTACCGCATCCTGCACGCCAGCCACCATCGCACCGGCGACACCTGGTGCATCTATCCAATGTACGATTACACCCACCCCATTTCCGACGCCCTGGAGGGGATCACCCACTCGCTCTGCACCCTGGAATTTGCCGATCACCGGCCCCTTTACGACTGGACCCTGGATAATCTGCCGGCGCCCTGCCACCCGCGGCAGATCGAATTCGCCCGCTTGAATCTCAGCTACACCGTGGTCAGCAAGCGCAAGCTCCGGCAGCTGGTCAGCGAGGGATATGTTGCCGGCTGGGACGACCCCCGGATGCCGACCTTGTCCGGCATCCGCCGCCGCGGCTATACCCCGGCCGCGTTGCGCAGCTTCTGTGACAAGATCGGGGTGGCCAAGAAAGACAGCCTGGTGGATGTGGCCTTGCTGGAGCATTGCGTCCGTGACGATCTCAACGAAAGCGCAATCCGGGTCATGGGGGTGCTGGCGCCGCTCAAGGTGGTGATTACCAATTATCCCGCAGGCAGCACCGAAAACCTTCCGGCCCAGAATCACCCGCAGAAGCCGGAACTGGGCGAACGCCAGGTTCCCTTTGGCCAGGAAATATATATCGAGAGGGAAGATTTCATGGAGGAGCCGGCGAAAAAATTCTTCCGCCTGGCCCCAGGGCGAGAGGTGCGGTTGCGCTACGCCTATTTCATCAGGTGCGAGAAGGTGATCAAGGACGAAATCAGCGGCGAGATCCTCGAGTTGCACTGTACCTACGATCCGGCCACCCTGGGCGGCTCGGCTCCGGATGGCCGCAAGGTCAAGGGCACCATTCACTGGGTTTCCGCCGCCCACGGGGTGCCCGCAGAGGTGCGCCTCTACGACCGGCTCTTCACCGAAGAAAACCCGGACGCCGGCGAGGCGGATTTCAAAACCTTTGTCAATCCGCAATCCCTGGTGGTGCTCAAGGATTGCCTGGTGGAACCGGGGTTGGCCAAAGCCCGGCCCGGCAGCCATTACCAGTTTGAACGCCAGGGATATTTCTGTGTGGACAGCTTGGACTCCAGGGATGGCAGCCCGGTGTTTAACCGGACCGTAACCTTGCGAGACACCTGGGAGAAAGAGAGGCTTAAAGCTATCAGCTGAAAGCTGTCAGCTTACAGCTTTCCTTTCGCAAACTTCTCAAACAGCTCCACTTCATGCCGGCTGCCGATAACCAGCGGCACCCGCTGGTGCAGCGATTTGGGCTGAATATCCATGATGTTCACCCCTTCATCGGTAATGGCCCTGCCTCCGGCCTGTTCCACCAAAAAGGCCAGGGGTGCGGCCTCGTAGAGCAACCGCAGCTTGCCATGGGGCTTGGCCGGATTCCGGTTATCGCGCGGGTAAAGAAAAATCCCGCCGGCAATAAGATTGCGGTGGAAATCAGCCACCAGCGAGCCAATGTACCGGCCATTGTAAGGCCGTCCGCTTTCCCGGTCGTTTTCCTTCAGATAATCCACAAACCCCCGAACCTCGCTGTTCCAGAAGTTGTAATTCCCCTCATTGACACTGAAATATTTGCTCCGCTCCGGCATCCTGATATCCGGATGCGAGAGAAAAAACTCGCCCACGCTGGGATCAAGGGTGAAACCGTGCACCCCCTCCCCGGTGGTAAAAACCAGCATGGTGCTGGAGCCGTAGATGATATAACCGGCAGCCACCTGTTCCCTTCCCTTTTGCAGCAGATCTGCTTCATCCCCCTGGGGGGTATGATCGTTGGCGGAAATGCGCCGATGGATGGAAAAAATGGTGCCGATGCTGACATTGACGTCGATATTGGACGAGCCGTCCAGTGGATCAAAGGCCAGAGTGTATTTGCCCGCGCTCCCCTCGGCCACCGGAATGATATCCGCCTCCTCCTCCGAGGTCATCACGCAGATATAGCCGCAGCGGGCCATGCGGCGCTTGATGGCATTATTGGCCAGCTCATCGAGCTTCTGCACATGCTCGCCCTGAATATTAGTTTTCCCGGCCAGCCCCAGAACATCCGCCAAGCCGGCCATATTGACTTCGGCGTTAATTATTTTGGCAGCCACGATCAATTCGCTGAGCAAGCCGGAGAGATCGCCGGTGGCCTGGGGATGCAGGCGCTGGCTGTCCATGATGTGACGACTTACGGTAATACCAAAAGGTTTGCTCATTTCACTCCCCATAGAGGATCAGGCAAAAAGGTTCAACACGACGGCTGGATTGGCAGGGCGCAGACCCTACGGTTACTGGAATAGTACGGAAGAAACCCGTTTTGGTCAAACAAAAAGAGCCTGCCGGGAGGCAGACTCTTTTTGCCTTGCAAACATGAAGAGAGGCTCAGGCGAACATCTGACCGATCTTCGCCTTGAAGTCATCTTTGGAAAATGGCTTGGTGATGAACTCCGTCACCCCGGCCTGGCGGGCCAGTTCGGACTGGGTTTTCTCCGATTCGGTGGTCGCCATCAGCACAGGAATCTTAGCCCATTCCGGCTTTTTCCTTATATTGCGGGTCAGCTCGATGCCGTCCATGTTCGGCATGTTCATATCGGTGATGATCAGATCAAATTCGCTGTCTATCTGGAGGTACTCAAAGGCCTTTTTCCCGTCTTCCACGGTGACCATTTCCATGCCGAGCTCCGCGGCAACACCCTTGTAGAAAAAGAGCATGGCCTTGGAGTCATCCGCGGCAAGAATGCGCTTTTCCCTGGCTCCAGCTTGGCCGTGGCTCAACTGCTCGATATCCTTGGCGGCCTGCTCCCCGCCGATTCCGGCAAGTTCCGACCGGAAGGCGGCAACGGCTTCCGGATCGCCGGATTTCTGCACGGCACCAAGCAATGCCTCCCGCCGGCTGCCCTCTTTATACAGCGCGACAAAGAGCTGTCTGGCGTGGGAGGTAACGATGGCCGCAAGAAGCCGATCGCTCTGAAATCCCCCCTGGGCAATGGTTTCGCTCAGCACCTTGATCACTCCAGGGTTGCATTGGTGATCCAGAGCCGTCACCACGGCAATGAATACGAGATCGTCCTGCTCGGCCAAGCCGTCGGTCAGGCCGATTACGCTGCGCATGGACCTGATCCGTCCCAGCGCCTCATAAATGGCAAATTTCAGATTGGCGTCTGCAGCCTTTTCCAGATAGGAGAGCAGAATGTCAGCGCCACGTTTTTTCCCGATCATGCCGATGACGTTGGCCACCATGATCTTTTCGTCCTTATCGCCGGTATCCAGACATCTTTCCAGAGCCGACAAGATTCCTTCCTCCATTCCGGCAAGGGCGGAGATAACAACCCTGCGAAATGAGGGATTGGCATGGTGGACAAAGCCGACGAGAAAGCCGGCGGTTGTCTCATCGGGGAAATTGGCGATATTTTCCACGGCCAGAGCGGTGCGCAAATCGCACTCGACATCAACATTTTGCACCTCCCTGCTCTCAGTGACCATGGCCATCAAGGCATCACGAACCCTGAGGTCATGAATTCCGACCAGGGCGCGCATGGCCCAGGCAATCACGGAATAATCTTCATGGCTGAGGTAGGGCAACAGAATATCGGTCAACCCCTCATCCTTATAATTGGCCAGAGCCCGAATGATCTCGGCGATCAACTCGTTGGCGGGCACCGAGCCAAGGAGTTTTACCAGGGCGTCCTGGAGGGCAGCGGAGCCGCCGTCGGCAGCCCGCCGGACACAGAGGAGACGGACCGTCTCTGCTTCATGCGCCAAGCCGGCGATAATCTCTTGCTCTCGCCCGGCAAGCAGATCAAAAAGCGTGTGATAGACCATTTCATCAACCGCCTGATCGCCCAGCGGATTGGCATACAGATCCCACAGGCCCGGGATAGCGTCCACCATCCTGGATTCCTTGATCTCATCCAGACAGACGATCTGTTCGATCATGTCTTTTCGAGCAAAATCCTTTAAGAGATCCATGGTGCTCCTTCTTGCAGATTATCCGTAACCGTTCAGCAACACCACATCTTCGGACGATCGGCCCGGCTTACGTACACGAGGTACGCAGCGCCGGTCCGCTTGTCCAAATCTGCGGCACTGCTAAACGTTTACAGTCCGGTGGTTTTGGTACTTTGCGACCGCTCCGGTGAATGGTTACGATTATCCTTGCGCTTGTCCAGACCTTGACGGACCCAAGCCAATATCACTTCGATATTTGATATACTATTACACAGGCTGATATTTTAGAATCTTTTTTTAAGAGCAGGCCCGGAAAACCGAGAGAGTCCTTACGGTAACGGCGGGACGCTCTCGTCCAAGCGGTTACTTCCCGGCAATAGCGGGGGCAATCCGCTCAAGGGGCAGAATCTTCTCCACCCCGCCAAGGGCGATGGCCTCCTTGGGCATGCCGAAAACCACACAGGACGCCTCGTCCTGGGCGATGGTGTAAGCTCCGGCCTGCCGCATCTCCGACATCCCCCGCGCCCCATCGTCGCCCATGCCGGTCATGATGATGCCGATGGCGTTTTTTCCGGCATAGCGGGCGGTGGAACGGAAAAGCACATCCACGGAAGGCCGGTGCCGGCAGACCAGGGGGCCGTCCTTGATCTCCACGAAATACCTGGCGCCGCTGCGTTTCAGCATCATATGCCGGTTGCCTGGGGCGATCAGGGCCTGACCGCGCAACACGGTATCCCCGTCCTGCGCCTCCTTGACCCGGATGCGGCAGAGGCCGTTCAACCGCTCGGAAAAAGCGCGGGTAAACCCCTCCGGCATGTGCTGCACGATGACGATGCCGGAACAATCCCCAGGCAACGCTTCGAGGAATATCCGCAGGGCTTCGGTACCTCCGGTGGAGGCGCCCACCGCGATCACCTGTTCGGTGGTTTGCACCATGGCGGAAGACGAGGGCGGCGGCAACATGACATCGGCGGTGAGTTTTTTCTCCACATGATAGGGCTTGGCGGCAATACGCTTGACCATGACCCTGGCCGCAGCCTTGACCGAATCACAGATCCGGATTCTTGATTCCTCGATGAACTGCTTCGTCCCTAACTTGGGCTTCTGAATGATGTCGATGGCCCCATACTCCAAGGCCTTGAGCGTGGTCTCCGCCCCCTTTTCCGTAAGGGTCGAACACATAACCACCGGAATGGGGTGCTGGCTCATGAGCTTGTGGAGAAAGGTAATCCCGTCCATGCGGGGCATCTCCACATCAAGAATAATGACGTCCGGCACCTCTTTGGCGATAAAATCTGCAGCCATGTATGGATCACGAGCCGCGCCCATCACCTCGATCTGCGGGTCCGACGCCAGCGTGTCGGTCAAGGTTTGCCGCACCACGGCGGAATCATCGACGATCAGCACTCTGATTTTATTATGGAGCATTGATCTTCACCTTGCAACAAAGGAGCGGGGAATACGCCGCAATAAGACTTCCCCGGTATGAGAATAGAAAAACAGCTTGCAACCATGCACGCCACCCACTTTTTCCACGACCACGGAAACATTGTCCCTGGCCAGGGCCTCCCGGGCCGCCTTGATATTCAGGGAACCGATGCTCCGGGCCTCGGTTGCCGGGCCGAAATGGGCATCCAGGACATCCGCTCCGCCAAAGATCTTTGCCACCAATCCATCGCCGGGGCAAAACAGGCTGCCGTTGGTAAGGATATCGACCATGTAGCGCACCGAAGTCGCCACAAAACGAAAACTGTCCCCCGCGCCCAGATCCGTGCAAACCGGCATTACGCCATGGCACATGGCCCCGGTTTTCTGTTTCGCGCAATACAGGCATACCGAGACACAGGAGCCAAGGATGGTGGAGATAATGGTCGGCTCATGGGCGACAAAGAGCTCACCCGGATGCAGATTCACCACGGGAAGATCCGTAGCCATGATCTCCTTCATTTGCGGCATCGAAACACCGACGCAGCCACCCGTTCCATTTGGGCTCCTATACCTTCCAGGGTTTCCGAATGTCCGGTGAACAGATAGCCATTGGGAGAGAGCTGGCGATAAAATTTTTCAAACAGCGCACACTGGGTTTTCCGGTCAAAATAGATGATTACATTGCGACAGAAGATAATGTCCATCTGCTGATCAATGCCGAAATCCCGCTCCATGAAGTTAAGCCGCTGAAAGATCACCTTCCGCCGCAGTTCCGGGACAACCCGGTGAAATCCCGCGTGTGCCCCCCTTCCCTTCATCAGATACTTGTTGCGCAATATCGGAGAAACCGGGGCAACCACCTCGTTGGCGTAAACTGCCTCTTGCGCCTTGGCAAGCACCTTGGTGCAAACATCCGTGGCAAAAATGGAATAATCAAGGCCCGGATAGCGGGCAAAAAACTGATCCAGCACCATGGCCAGCGTGTAGGGTTCCTCCCCGCTGGAACAGCCCGCACTCCAAACCCAGAGCGTCTTGTGCTGAGAATTGGTCATCCGCTGCACAAAGTCAGGGAGCACCAGACTGGTCATTACATCAAAATGCTTTGATTCACGAAAAAAATCGGTCTTGTTGGTGCTGACCACGTCGATCATGTGGGTCAGCTCGGCGGCCTGGCCTCCAGGACTCAACACATAATCCAGATAGGCGGAGAAGGAATCCAGGTGGAGCTGCCGCAACCGCTTCTGCAACCGGGAAGAAAGCATGGTTTTCTTGATGGGAGTTAGCTTGATGCCGCAGGTTTCGTAAATGAAATCGCTGAATCGATCAAACTCCCGGTCGGACAAGGTCGGCGACTGGGCAGCCCCCACCGCTGTCCCCTGGGTTCCGTATGAAGTCATGGATACCTCAGTTCTCCGTCTTTTGCTTGTTACGCTTCCGCACCGGCGGCTTCTTCCGGCTTGGGCTCACCCAGATGGATCGAACCGGCGCTGTCTATTTCCCGCAAGGCTGCTTCACCCTCGCTGGCCAAAACCTTGTCGATATCGAGGATGATCAGGAATTTCTCCTCCGTCTGCCGGCCCATGCCCTTGATGAACTCGGTATTGAGGTTGGTGCCCATTTTCGGAACAGCTTCGATGTCCTGCGGGTTCAGATCAAGCACCATCTGCACGGAATCAGTCAGCACTCCCATCTCCACTTGGTTGCCGTCCACCTCCAGATCAACAATCATGATGCAGGTATTCTTGCTGTACTTGATGCTCCCCATTCCCAATTTCTGGCCAAGATCCATAACCGGCACCACATTGCCGCGCAGGTTGATGACCCCGCTCAGATACTCCGGCATTCTGGGTATCCTGGTCATGGTGGTGACATCGAGAACCTCCCTGACCTTGGAAATTTCTATGGCAAACCCCTCATCCCGCAGCATGAAGGTGAGATACTGCGTGGTCTGCAGCTGCACTGTTTCATTTTTCGCGCTCATGATTTCACTCTCCTGTGTTTTTTCTGCCGTATCCCGCCCAGGCCCGACAACAAACTCCGTCAGCCCACTATCATTTCAGTAACCAATCACGGGGTAAGCCCACAAAGGTCAAATAACCAAGGAACAAGCGGTCACAGGGTGCCGCAGGTTGCGGCAAGCGGGCTGGCGATGCGTACTTTTGTACGTGAGCTGGACCGATCGCCGCTGTCAATCGTCGGCAGAAGTGCCGACAACATGTGGTGCCCTGTGATCGCTTACCCATTTCAGTTCGAATAAGCGTCGTGTTCTTCCTGACGCGCGCATTGCATAACATTGGCCACATCGAGAATCAGGGCGACATGCCCATCGCCCAAAATTGTCGAGCCGGAAAGACCTATGGCATTGCGATAGATCCAGCCCAGTGATTTCAAAACCGTCTGGTTTTCGCCCACCACCCCGTCCAACACCAGTCCGAAGCGCTCCCCGTTGATCCTGCTGATTACCATCTGTTCCCGATCTGGTCTTTCTCCCGGGATGCCGAAAAAATCACGCAAACGCACATAGGGCACCAGTTGATCCCGGACCGGCAGCATCCGCCGCTCATGGAACCTGGCGATATCCTCCCTGGTCAGCTCCACGCATTCCTCCACCTGGGAAAGAGGCAGGACAAAATGCGTGTCTCCGGCCTGCACCAGCAGGCCGTCGATAATAGCCAGAGTCAGGGGCAGCATGATGGTGACCGTGGTCCCCTGCCCCTTGACGCTGTTGGTCACGGAAACGGAGCCTTTAAGGGCATCCACCGTACTTTTCACCACGTCCATGCCCACCCCGCGCCCGGAAACGCTGGTAACGGTCTTGGCCGTGGACAGACCCGGCGCAAAAATAGTATTCCAGATATCCTGTTCGGTAACCTCCATCTCCGCGCGGAACAGCCCTTTTTCCAGAGCCTTCTGCCTGATTCTCTCAGCATCGAGCCCCTTGCCGTCATCGGTGACGGTGATGATGACATTAGCCCCTGAATGCCCGGCTTTCAAGGAGATCGTCCCTTGCCGGGGTTTCCCGGCCCGCTCCCGATCCTCCGGCAATTCGATCCCGTGGTCGATACTGTTGCGGATGAGATGGACCATGGGGTCGCCCAGCTGATCGATGACATTCTTGTCCAGTTCGGTCTCGGCGCCCTCAGTGACCATGACCACTTCCTTGCCCAGTTCGGCGGAAAGATCCCGAACCAATCGCTTGAATTTGGCAAAGGTGGTGCCGATGGGCAACATCCGGATATTTAACACGCAATCCCGCAGTTCCCCGGTAAGACGCTCCACCTCCTCAACCGGTTCCACCAGATCGGAATCCTTATGGTGGGAGGCAACCTGGGTCAAACGGGCCTGGGTAACGACCAGCTCCCCCACCAGATTGACAAGCTGATCCAGTTTTTCCGAAGCCACCCGGATACTTTCCGCTCCCTTGGCCGCCGCGCCCTTGCACTTGCTCTCCCTTACCAGCTTCTGCTCGGCCAGCGCCGCGTCTATCTTGCTTCTTGAAACGAGCTGTTCGTTGACCAGCAGCTCCCCCAAGGGCTTCTGCTGCTCAAGGACATTATCGAGTTCCTCGACAGAGAGATCTCCCTTTCGCAAGAGGATCTCTCCTAATCTCGGGTGTTCCTCGCAATCATCCTGACCATCAACGGCCAGGGTCGTCACCTTCACCTCGCAGCTCGATTCGGCAAAGATCAGAACATCCTCGATCGCATTGAGACCCTTGTCCGTGGTGAGCAGTATTTCCCACAGCTCCCCGAACTCGAGGATCTCTCCGACGCCGGCCAGCTTCTCATGCCGAAAGACCGTGCATTCGCCAAGAATTTTCAGCTCGTCAAGCAGCTGCTCCATGGTGTTGCCGCCGACAAAAAACTCAGGGCTCGGCCGAATGTGGACCCGATAGTGGGTTTGCCTGTCCTCGGGGAGGCCTGTCTTCTCCACCTCCGGGGACGAAGACGCAGGGAGGGCAACAGCCACCTTGGCCGCAGCACCTTTGCCGCCGACCAGCCTCTGTAACGAGGCGACAATTTTCTCGCCCTCCGCCGGATCGACCTTGCCTCCGCAGGTGGCCGCGTCGAGCAAGGCCCGGATGTGATCCCGCGAAACCAGGGTCAGATCGATAAGCTCCTTGCTCACCGGCACCGTACCATCCCGCACCTTGTCCAGCACCGTTTCCACATGATGGGTAAACCCGGCAATATCATCAAAGCCGAACATCGCCCCGGAACCCTTGATGGTGTGCATGGCCCGAAAGACCCGGCTCACAATGGCGAGGTCGCCGGGATCTTTCTCCAGCTCCAGCAAGGAGGTTTCCAGCTCCTCCAGAAGCTCTCCTGCTTCCTCGCGAAAAACCTCTGCGTATTCCGTATCAGCCATGATTCACCTTTCCGGTCAACCGTATCTTAAAAGAAACAGGTCGTTAGTAGCGTTCAAAATCCTTCTGGTCATCCAGGGCAATGCTCGCCCCGTCAGCCCCCGAGGCAGAAGTCTGCTTGCCACCCCCAGGGTGGCCCAACTTACCCTTCCTTGCCAAAGGCAAAGCCAGATGCGTTCTCGCTACTCTCTGACCACCGGCAACAAAATTACCTGCCTGGCGCCTTTGCCCGCCGGTCTCCTCCAGCTTGAAAAAAGCGATGGTTTCCAGCATCTGGGAGGCTTGCGCGGTCAATTCCTCACTGGTGGAAGCCATTTCCTCGGCCGCCGCGCTGTTGGACTGAATGACCGAATCAAACTGCTCAATGGCCTTGGAATTCTCCTCGATCCCTCTGGCCTGCTCGTTGCTGGCCGCATCGATCTCCTGCACCAGTTCGGCGGTTCTCTGGATCTGGGGCAGGATCTCGTTGATCAGCCTGCCGGCATTAGTTGCCGTCTGGACGCTTGAGGAAGCGACCCCTTTTATCTCCTGGGCGGAAACCTGGCTGCGTTCGGCAAGCTTGCGCACCTCGGCGGCCACCACGGCAAAGCCCCTGCCGTGCTCACCGGCCCGGGCCGCTTCGATGGCGGCGTTCAAGGCCAACAGGTTGGTCTGCCGGGCAATCTCTTCGATCAGTTCGATCTTTTCGGCGATATGCTGCATGGCGGTAACGGTTTCCGCCACCGCCTTGCCGCCGGCCTCGGCGTCAGTCGCGGTCTTGGTGGCAATGGTTGAGGTCTGCCGGGCATTCTCGGCGGTCTGGGCCACGGTGCTGGCCAATTCTTCCATGGAGGAAGATATCTCCTCCACCGAGGCGGCCTGTTCACTGGCTCCCTGGGAAACCTGCTGGGAGCTGCCGCTCAGCTCATGGCTGCCGGCAGCCACCTGATCGGCGGCGGCACGTACATCCTGAATAACCTCCTTGAGTTTTTCCACCATATACCTCAGTTCTAAGGATAGTTGCCCCACCTCATCCTTTTGCTCTACTTCAACCTGCGCGGTCAAATCCCCTGCGGCTATCGCCCGGGCAAAAGCAACCCCTTTCAAGAGCGGAACATTAATCATTTTGGCCATGCCCAGGCCAAAAGTTATGGAGACAAAAAAACCTACGACAATACAGGAAATAAGCATAATCACAGCAGTATCCATAGTGCTTACAGCTTTTGCATGTTCTTCTTGGCTAATTTTGACGTTGAGATCGATAATTTCCCCAAGGGTTTTCTCTGATGCGCTGAAAGTCTTTCTCGCCTCACCAAGAGAAAGATTTATCGCTTCTGATTTTTTATTGGTTTTTATGAGATCAACCACTTGCTGCTGCATCTTTTCCCAATCCTGCCACTCGCTGACAAATCTTTTCCACAATACAGACTCTTCCGGGGTCTGAGGCAGAGGCTCATAAATCCTCCATCCCTCCTTTGCCCTTTCCACAGCCGCACTCAATCTCTTTAATTGATCTTCATTTTGCTCCGCATTCAACGGAAGCAGCAGGGTTCGTTCCGAACGTTGAATCGCGGTCTGGGCCTCATTCATTATTTCCAGCCCATAAATACTGGGCAAACGCACTACGGCTATCTCCTCCACATTCCTGTTGATCGCATACAGCTCAAATATGCCAATCCCACCCACCGCTACAGAAATCATGGCTAGCGCAAAATAACTTACCAATAACTTTTTTTTCATCTTCATATCAGCAAGCCATTGCATTTTCTGTCTCCTCTCAATCAAAAAATAAAATTAACGGAACATTTCTCGTACGATTTTTTTCAAATATCCTCCTGCCTGACATGTCTCCAGTATCGCACGAAATCATCTTCTTTCCTCAAGGTAAGCGCAAGCTTCACCTCCTTTGCCTTTAGCCTCGGATATTTTCCCCATTGCCGGGCTGGTCAAGACAGAGTCATGTACCACCGGCAAAGCCGGTGGCTTGAATTCCTGAACCGCTCAAAGCGGTTGAAAACCTGGGGCCACCTAAAGGTGGCTATTCAAACAAATTCAGTTGGTCCAGGCGTTGATCTTCATGCTCCTGCTTTTGGATATATTCTCGCACGGCATCTTCGTCTTTCCCAACCGTCGAGACATAATAGCCTCTGGCCCAAAAATGCTGACCTACAAAATTCTTCTTTCTTCCCTGGAAATTCCGGGCTATTTGAATAGCTCTTTTGCCTTTGATAAAACCAACGACCTGAGATACCGAATACTTGGGCGGAATAGAAAGCAGAATGTGAACATGGTCGGCCATAAGATGGCCTTCAAGAACCTTGCACTCCTTTTGCCTTGCCAGCTCCCGCAATATTTCTCCCAGGTGTTTTCTGAGATCTCCAAATATTGTCTTCTTCCGATACTTCGGTATCCATACGATGTGATACTTGCATTCCCACATGGTATGGCTTAGGCTTTGACTGTCGTACATGGGAAGTCTCCTTTTCTTGAACTTTGAGCGGTTCAGAATTGTGAGACTTCCTTTTATTCCCGGAACTGTCAAACTTTGCGAGTCCCCCGGCAGAGCCGGGGGTTTTTAGATAAAACCGCCCTTGCGGACGGGACAGGCCCTCAATACCGTTCAAAATCCTTCTGGTCATCCAGGGCAATACTCGCCCCGCCAGCCCCCGAGGCAGAAGTCTGCTTGCCGCCACTCCCCGGGTGGCCCAACTTCCCCTTCCTTGCCAAAGGCAAAGCCAGATGCGTTTTCGCTACTTTCTGACCACCGGCAACAAGATTACCTGCCTGACGCCTTTGCCCGCCGGTCTCATCCAGCTTGAAAAAAGCGATGGTTTCCAGCATCTGGGAGGCTTGCGCGGTCAATTCCTCACTGGTGGAAGCCATTTCCTCGGCCGCCGCGCTGTTGGACTGAATGACCGAATCAAACTGCTCAATAGCCTTGGAATTCTCCTCGATCCCTCTGGCCTGCTCGTTGCTGGCCGCATCGATCTCCTGCACCAGTTCGGCGGTTTTCTGGATCTGGGGCAGGATTTCGTTGATCAACCTGCCGGCATTGGTTGCCGTCTGGACGCTTGAGGAAGCGACCCCTTTTATCTCCTGGGCGGAAACCTGGCTGCGTTCGGCAAGCTTGCGCACCTCAGAAGCCACCACGGCAAAGCCCTTGCCGTGCTCGCCGGCCCGGGCCGCTTCGATGGCGGCGTTCAAGGCCAGCAGGTTGGTCTGCCGGGCAATCTCTTCGATCAGTTCGATCTTTTCGGCGATATGCTGCATGGCGGCAACGGTTTCCGCCACCGCCTTACCACCGGCCCCGGCATCAATGGCGGTCTTGCTGGCAATGGTCGAGGTCTGCCGGGCATTCTCGGCGGTCTGAGCCACGGTGCTGGCCAATTCTTCCATGGAGGAAGATATCTCCTCCACCGAGGCGGCCTGCTCACTGGCTCCCTGAGAAACCTGCTGGGAGCTGCTGCTCAACTCATGGCTACCGGCGGCCACCTGATCGGCAGCCCCCCGCACATCGGTGATGACCTCACGCAACCTCACGACCATGGACTTCAAGGAACGCATGAGTTCATCCTGATCAGACCGCTCCCGCACCTCTACATTGAGATTGCCATTGGCAAGTTCCCCTGCAAGCTGAGTGATATCTCCGGTAGCTTTGAGCAGAGCCTGCATGGAAACGGCAAGCTGGCCTACCTCGTCCTTGCCTGAGGCGGTGATTGTCACGTTCATATCGCCAAGCGCCATCTTCCTGGCAACCTCCATCATCTCATTAACCGGCTTCGAGATCAGCCGGGAGATGAACAGGCCGAGACCGATGGCAGTCAGAATGCCCACGGCGATGATGATGTAGATCAGTGTTAAGGCGCGATGGGCCAGGGCCTCGGTATCCTCGGCGGTTTTCTTGGAATCGGTCACGCTCATCTCAACAAAATTATGGATTGCCAATCTGGTCGCTTTGCGGAGCTTGGCGCCTTCCCCTGCTTGAAGCGAGGCTGCCTCGTCAAATTTTCCGGCTCGCAACAGCTCCTTTTCCTGCTCGATAAATTTTGTCCAGGCACTCCAATCGGTCACAAGCTGGTTGTACAGCTTTTCGTCCTCTGCGTCGATCGATGCTGCTTTGAGTTCCGGGAGGGATGCATCTGCATCAGCCATAGCCTCATCCACACTCTTCATATAGTCGACACCTTTTTGGTAGACCATGTACCCCAGATTAGCGGCGGAACGCTCGAACCCCCCTTCAACCTCGATCAACTTGGCAAGCGGTAACGTACGTTTCGCATACAGGAAATCGCAGGCATCATCGACAGCCTGTATCTTGAGAACGCCGAATATACCGATGACCGCAGCGATTGCTGCCACAACCAGAAAACTGCCGATCAGCTTCGTCCCGATCTTCATGTCCTGCAACATTTTATCGTCTCCTTGTTTTGATTAGACAAATTACGACAAACTCCTGGAGCCCAACTGCAAAAGCGGACGATACCCAAAAGAAAACACGAGGATCAAACAAAGACAGCGATCCAGGCACAACTCAAACCACCGGGCAGCAAATCAAAACATGGATAACTTGCTGAAATTATAATGTATCAGGAAGTTTATCTGTACGACTACGGAGCTAAAAAACCAAGGAGGACTTTACTCAACAGCCGATAGGGAAAAACACCTATGAACCATGCTATAAAAATTCAGCAGACAATGTCAAACACAAAAAATGCGGCATAATACTGAACAGACTACACGGACGGTGAGGAATAGCTGACGGAAAGGGCCAGACAGCGTTGGCCTTCTTCGCGCCTGCCATGCTTGAGACAGCCGTTCCCGTAAAGAATGGCCTTGCGGACCAGTTCTTCGCGGGCGAGACGAGACTGTTCCTGGGTGAGAGGAACGGAGGAAAGGAGCTTTTCCAGTGCCCGGATGCGGAAACGGTCCATGCCGGTTTGAAAATGGACGGAGACTTGATCGGGCCTGCCACCGTGCTTGATGGTCAGCGGCGAATCCACCAGGAGAAAAGGATGGTCAACACTGGCCCGAAGCCAGAGTTCGTAATCCTCGCAGCAGGGGAAGCTTTCGTCGAACAGGCCAATCCGGTCGAACAACTCCCGCCGGGCCATGACCGTGGACATACCCACCACGCACAGGGCAAGACTGCGGGCAAAGATGTCACCGCCTTCCTTGGCGTGCCGTTTTTTCTGGTTGAGATGGAGGCCGTTGCGAAACCAGGTCTCCTGGGTGTGGGAGATGAGCAGCTCCGGCTCTGCCTCCATGGCGGCCACCTGGAGAGCCAGCTTTTGCCGGGTGAACTGATCGTCGGAATCGAGAAAAGCGAGCAGGGGATGACGGGCCGCCCTGATCCCGGCATTCCGGGCCGCGGCCGGGCCCCGGTTTTCCTGGCGCAGGACGATGAGCGACTTGCCGTAGGAGGCGAGCAGCGCCGGGGTTTCGTCGGTGGAGCCGTCATCCACCACGATGAGTTCAAAATTGGGATAGGTTTGCGAGATGACCGAATCAATGGCCTGGGAAAGGAAACCGGCCCGGTTATAGGTGGGGATGATGACGGAAACCGGAGTGACTGAAAGAGACCTGCTCATGAAAAACCTGGGTAACCGTCAGGGCAGACGAGATGATTCCCTTGCCCGCAGTAGCAATGGCGAGAATTTCCCTGGTCAGGACGGACGAGCGGTTTACTTGTCCACGCCCCTGATTTTGGCAATGATCCGCTGAACAGTCACAAAATTTTCCCCTTCTTCCTCATTCACCAAATGAAAAAATTTGCAACCGGCACAGCCTTTGACCTTATTGGCAAATGTTCCCTGCACCTGCCCTCCGCAAAATGTTCCGGCAACCGCCCAACAGCATCTGCCTCCGTTTATCCCGTCATGCAGCCGATGGGTGATAAAGGAATAGGCAACGGGACATTCACCCAGCGCCGCGATGTTATCACCGCCAGGCTGCCGACCGCATTGCATAACTTCCCAACAGTTCTGTTTTGCCATGGCTATCTCCCTAGCATTGGTCAGAAAAAAATTGATTGAATCTCGATCAGTCTCCATTTTTTTGCTTCGCATTCCGGCCAGATAAAAAAAGCGAGTGGAGCTGTTAATCAAGATACAGAATTTCCCCGGAATATTCAACCACCTCGGCGCCGCTCTCAAGATGCCGGAGGATGAGGCCACCGTCCGGGGAAATCCCCAGCACCTCCGCCCGATACTGGGGTTCTCGCTGAACATCAAAGCCGAACCAGACCTTACGGCCTACGGAATCGCTCAACTGCCGCCAGGCACCAAGCAGCAGACTCTCCGACAGGTTGGCGCCGGAACCGTCATCTGCGGCTAGCCGCTGGGCCTCGTCATGGCAGAGCAACCCGAACGACCAGGAAAACTTGGCCAGCAGCCGGGCGGCAAAGTCGGCAAGCTCGGTATCGCGCCCAAGGATCTCCTTCATGGACACCGCCGTTGCGCCCAGTTCGGCAGGGAAGGCCAGATTGTTGACGTTGAGCCCCACCCCGATCAGCACATATTCCTCGGCAAAGAGGGAGCTGGTGAATGATTCACAAAGCACCCCGCAGATTTTCCGCCCTGCCACCTGCACGTCGTTGACCCATTTGATCCAAGCCTCGAGGCCGTAACTGCGGATCGCCTCGCAACAGGCCATGCCGGCCGCGAGGGGATAGAGGCGCATGCTCTCGGGCAGCAGGGTGTTGGCCATGACCAGGGTCAGCCAGAGACCGCCGACCGGAGCATGCCAGGAGCGCTGAAATCGGCCGCGGCCAGCGGTGAGTTCTTCGGCGAGGAAAACCATGCCGCTGGGACAGGAGTGGCCGCGGGTCTCAGCCTCGTTGATCCGCTGCCGGGCAAGGGGCATCAGCCGTTCGGCCTGGGGCAGGTGCTGGATGGTGCTGCCCACCGGCGCGCCATAACGATACACGGCCTCGACGACCTCGACCGGGTAATGGCGCAGACGGGCAGGAATCTCCTCGGCGGAGATGAGTTGCTGGACGGCTTGGAAGGAAAGAGGCTCAATCATTGGTTTTATTTAGCTAACATCAAAATACAGACTGAAACAGTAACCGTTCAGCAGTGCCGCAGATGCGCGAAAGAGGCCGGCGAAGTGTGCTGTTGCACACGAGCCGGTCGATGACAAAGCAGATGTGGTGCTGCTGGACGGTTACGAGGACGGTTACTCCCATTCAGCTTTCACGCGGGTGATAATCTTCTGAATCATGGGCAGCTTCTCCTCGGAACAGATGCCCAGCAAAGGCTCGCCTTGGGAGACGCTGACCCCAGGCTGGAAATACACGGAATGGATGATCCCCGGCTCCCCGGCATAGTAGACCGGAGTGTCGCGTTTCATCAAAGACATGGTGAGGATCTCGTCGCCGGGCTCGATGGCGACCGCGCTCTGGCCGTGCTTGTCGATCTTGGCCTGCAGGTCCAGGGAAAAAAAATACTTGGCCCGCTCTGGCGCGTTGAAAGGCTCCAGCACCTGACGGAGAATATTCTCGATAATCTCCCGTTTTTTCAGGGGATGCCGGATGGTGAGAATCTTCTCCCCCGCCTCGACAAACTGGCCTTCCAGATCGCTGCGGATAAAAGAAACAACCCCGTTGCTCGAGGAGAAGATCTTCTTATGGTTCCCCTCCCGCAGCAGTTCATAGAGCAGGGTGCCCCGAATATGATGCCACTCGCCGGACGGCCCTTCCACGGCGGCATCTTTCTTCACCCGGAAACGAACCTGGCCGGTATGGGCGGTTCGCACCTCCAGATAATCAAAGGGATCGGAACGATACTTGCCGATTATTGCGTCAAAATCTATTTCGTGATGTTCCATTTGCCTTTCACCTGTGTAACTATCCAGCTCAAGGCCGGACACAAACAAAAAAAACCCAAACTGTAACTATCCAGCAGTGCCGTAGCTGCTAGGCAGAAGCCGGCGAAGTGTGCTGGCGCCCATGAGCAGGCTGATATAGCTGAGTTGAGCAGCTTGTCTGCTCAAACGAAACTTATGCCCTCTGGGTGCAACAACGCAGATGCGGTGCTGCTGGATAGTTACTCACCTGTAGTACAGATTGCCGCCGCCCATGGTCAGCAGAGACTTGTGCAGGTTGCGCCTGAACTCGCGGCGGTCCCAGATGCCCTGGATATGGCCGCGCTGCAATGCGTTGCGAGCGTTATGGTAATCGGGCGGGATATCCTCGCCGGTGGTATCGCGGATAACCCGAGGCCCGGCAAAACCGACCCGGCTGGAGCGGATGGCGAACTGATACGGCGAACAGCCCAAGAAACTCGCCACCGGTCCGGCATAGGAATTGTTGTCGTAGACCACGATGTACAAGCCGCCGGAGTCGATATATTCCCGCACCGCCATGGTACACTTAGGCATCTGCACCACGCCCAGGGTCCCCTCGTGGATGCGGATGCCGCCGGTAGTATGTACATAGGCCAGCAGGGGCCGCCGTTTCAGCTTGGCCGCTTCACAGGCCCGAACGAATTTTTCGCCCTCGGCCGCCCCGACAGTGCCATTTCTGAAATCGCTGTACAGCATGGCCACCACCAGATCAACGCCCATTACCCTGGCGTCAAAGGTGATAATCCCGCTTTTGCGCCCGGTTTTGGCGATGGCTGCCTGCAGCCGCTTTTCAAAGCCGGGATAGCCCAGGGGGTTGCCCGCGCAGACCCCGGGGTTAAATTCTCGGATGGAATCAGGATCAAAGAGGTGTTTGAGATACCATTGGTATTCCAGAGGAAAATGGTGGCCGCAATTTTCGCACACCCCGCCGAATTCGCCATAGAGGTCGGGAACCCAGAGATCCTTGCACCCCTGTTTCTCGGCATTGGGGCAGGTCACCGTCCGGTCCTCGTTGGCCAGGGGGCTGGTATAAACATCACCAAATTCGATGGGATCTTCCCCGCCGCCACTGACGACGACAGGGGGCTTGCCAAGGCGAACCCCCTGTTTTTTCGAAATAAAATCATAGGCTGCGCTGATCGGAGAGGAAACCTGCTTGAGCAGCACAGAGCCTTCGCCGGACACATCCTGAAAAACCTTTTTCACCTGTTTCTGATGGCTCTTCAACAGATCATAGCGGAAAGTATAATACAGTTTGGCGATATTCTTTACGGCTTTCCGGCAAAAGGCGGAACAAGACGAGCTCTCTTCGCTGTAGGCTTTGCAGGACATGGCCCGATATTTTTTCGAACGGTAACTGAGCAGTCTTTTGACTTCATCCTCGTTGAGATCCCAGGAAATCTCGATATGCGGTTCTTCAACGATCAACCCCTCCGCGTTCTTGATCGTCAATTCATAGGCGCGAAAAGCCCTGAGGCTCTTGGTTTTCAGCACGACCTCATCGGTGGCCCGGATGATTTCGCTCTTGAGCTGCCGAAAAAAGCCAAAATCGTCCCGCTTGGCGCCCAGGGGCGGCTCCTGGATGATCCGGTCAATGGTTTCAAGCTTGAGGTTTTCCGCCGCCGTGATGTGCAGATTCTCGGCGCAGGCCTCCACCAGCTCCTTGGGCATCTTCTCGCCCTCACGGATCTTGCCCTCGATGGCGGCCGCGCCTTCCGGGGAGATTACCGAGTAGTAGCCGTGGGAAAACATCAGCCGGGCATCGGCCAGGCCCACGGCCTCGGCCCCGCCGGAGCCACCTTCCGAGGTGACGGAAATCATCGGCACCCGCAGCTTGGCCATGGCGTAGAGATTCCGCGCGATCTGCTGACCGGCGCCGGGATAATCCTCCACCGGAAAGGACCCGGGGGTGAAGATATAGAAATGAATGGGAATGCCTTCGGTTTCGGCCACTTTCATGTAGCGCAGGGCCTTTTCATTGCCCCAGGGCTTGCTGCAGCCGCCGTTGCGGTACTCCTCACCATGCCCCTTCTCGTGACCGATGACCATGACCTGCTGCATCACCGACTTGTTTTTCACCCGCCGCATGATGCTCGCCCTGGCCGCGACCATGGAGGGATCGATGCTGACCTCCTCGGCTCCGCCGAGTTCGGTGTAATCCTCGTAGACGTTCTCCAGAATGTCTTTGAGAGAAAACCGGTGGGGATTGCGGACAATGCGCACCCGGTCCATGGAGGTCAGGGTCTCTTCACAGCGGGCCTCCAGAAAAGAGAGGGCATCCTCCAGCGCCCTGATCTCCCCGGAAAGCTGCTCTTCCGTGTACTCATAGAACCTGTCCCGCAGGACGACAAATTTTTCGCGCATGCTGGAGAGATTGCCCCACTCAATGCCATCCTTGATTTGACTCAGGTAGCTGGTGCGTTCTTCTGCCTTTAGCAACCGTTTTCGTAAATCTTCCATAGAGTGTTTACCTGTGGCTCATCAAAAGGTGAGCAGTCGGGCTATGTTTTCCTGAAGATAGGGGAGATTGGTCATGATCTGGCCGCCTGCGGCATTGCTGCCTGCGATGTCCACCTCCGCCAGAAATTTCCGCCCCCTTTCCTTGGCTTCCGCCATGGTGTCGCCCCAGACCAGGGCCAGGGCCAGGTTGGGGTCGTACTCGCTGGGGATCGCGTAGGTTCGGTCGGTGGGCACATGGCTGTAAACCGCGGACCAGTCGTACCGAGGGTAGGAGAACTTGGAGATTGTCCCGATCCAGGGAGCAAAACCGCGGGCGGTGTCTTCGGCAACGATGCGAAACTCGATACTCGCGCCCTTGGAGGCGATATCATTCTGGCTGTACCCCATCTTGTCGCCTAACGCCAGGCGGATCTGCTCGCGGATGAGGTTGGGATGTTTGTTGTTTATGTAGCTGACCCGGGCGGATACATCGTTTTCCACCTGGATTCGGGTGTTGACCTCAAGGAGATAGGGCTGGCCATCCCGGGTGACGATCCACTCCCAGGTGCCGACGTTATCGTAGCGGACGTGGGCAGCAAGCCTGAGCGAGTACTCGACCACCTTGTCCAGTACCTCCTGGCCGTCAAAATCGTAAGTGAAACAGGAGTTGTCAAAGCCGGGCGCGGCCTCCAGCCGCTTCTGGCGGCCGGTACTCTGGATAGTGCAGTTCCGGGTTCCGAAATGGACCCGCTCGCCATGTCGGCTGCAGACCAGCTGCACCTCGAGATGGTTGAAGTCGCGGATCCGCTGTTCGATAAGCACCCCGCCATCGCCGAACTGCCGCTTGGCATAGCTCTGAACCTGGCGGTAGACGCGGCGAAACTGCTCGATCTGGTAAACCTCTTCGATCCCCATGCCGCCGCCGCCGGCAGCGGCCTTGACCAGGATGGAGGGATTCTTGACCTTTTGGCTGTCCTGGGTTTCCAGAAGATGGCGGGCGATGTCCTCGGCCTCCATCTCATTATAGATGGGGCCGTCGGTGCCCGGAATAGTGGGGATACCCAGCCGGTTGGCAACCCGCTTGGTGTTGATCTTGTCGCCAAGATCCTTGACCACCTCCCATTTCGGGCCGATGAAGGTCAGGGGCCGATTACGGATCGTGACCCTCCTGGCAAAACGGAAGTCCTCGGAAAAAAAGCCATAGCCGGGATGGATAGCAGTGCAATTGGTATGATCGGCCACGGAAAGAATGTCGTTGGGATCGGTATAGGCCGATACCCGCCAGGCCCGGCGGATATTGCTCTGGCTGTCCAGGTTGCGACGCACGTGTTCGGATTCCTCATCCGCCGCGGTATAGATCACGGTATAATCAAGGCCCAGATCTTTACAGGCCTCCATGATCCGCAGGGCGATCTCGCCCCGGTTTGCAATCAAAACCTTGTCTTTCAAGCGAATCCTCGATATCGGTTGCGGGGGACAGGCTGCACCGTTCATCATATCCCGGAAAACAAAAAGAAAAAGAGAACGATCACCCTGCCGTTTCCATCGTTTCCATTTTTTTAGTTTTTACTAATTTTCAAGACAAATGAAAAGGATGAATTCCGATGGTTTCTTAACAAGAGAGGGGAAGCACCGGCAAGGCTGCTGGGCCTTGTTGCGACTGCCTCAATACCCCCCGGAGAAAAAGCCCTCTATCTCGTGAAGCGCATTCTGTTGAAACAGCATGGTGTCTATGGTATAGTGGGCCTGTTTTTGCACCCAGAGGGTATAAGTTTCGTTTAAGCAGACAAGCTGCTCAACTCAACTTTAAATTCTCCGCCAAAAAAGGCCTGCCTTCCCTGACGTAAAGTGTGGCTCTTATACCGATTTTAAAGATAAACGTCAATTTTTTTTCTTGACACCCTTGGCTATTTCCTTTAGCCAAAGATGTTGCGATCGATTCTCTAACTCTTTACCAACCAGGCGATACAGCCTTGGCTCACCATCAACGGCATGCCGGACATGACCGTTGTCATACCCAAATAGGACTCTTACCCTCGCATGGACACCTCTGCCCCGGACCCCGACGAATCACCCTTCAAGCGCATCCTCAATTTTTTCGGCATCAACCGCTCCCCCGACACCACCGAAGACATTGAACAAGAAATCCAGGAACTTCTCGATGACGGTGAGGAACAGGGGCTGATCACCCGCGAAGAAGGGGAGATGATCACCAGCATCCTGGAATTCAGGGATACCCTGGTCCGCGAGATCATGACCCCCCGAAGCGACATGGTCAGCGCCGAGGCAAAGGTGTCGGCCGCCGAGCTTATCCAGCTGATCACCGACGAGGGGTATACCCGTATTCCCATCTACCGGGATTCCCCGGACAATATCATCGGCATCCTCCATGCCAAGGACCTGCTGCCCTTCTGCCTCAGCGCCTCCACCATGCCCGCCGCCTCGGAGCTGGTCAAGCCGGCTTTTTTCGTACTCGACACCCGCAAGATCGTCAATCTGCTCAAGGATTTCCAGAGCCATAAAGGCCATCTGGCCGTGGTCACCGATGAGTTCGGCAGCGTCCGCGGCCTGGTGACCCTGGAAGACGTGCTGGAGGAAATCGTCGGCGAGATCCACGATGAATACGACAAGGCGGAAAAACGCTGGAAGGTGGTGAATAAGCACCTCCTTCTCACCGATGCCAAGGTCAACCTCGAGGAGGTGGAGGAATTTTTCGGCATTACCCTGCCGGAAGGCCCCTATGAATCGGTGGGCGGTCTGCTCATCCACCAGATGGACCGGGTGCCGCCGGTGGGCGCCACCATGCTCATCAACTCCCTGGTCTTTGAGGTGATTTCCGCTGACCGGCGGCGCATCCACACCGTAAAAATCCAGAACAAACCCGACTGATGCCGCACTTGTGCCCACGCTCCGAACGCAGATGCCATTTCGGCAGAGCCTGCCTGCTGGCGTTGCTGGCCAGTGCCCTGCTGTTTCTGGCCTCTCCCGGGTTATTTGCCCTGCCCCAGCTTGCCTGGCTGGCCATGGTGCCCCTTTTCTGGAGCCTCAGCAACCAGCCGCCGCGCAGAGCCGCCCTGCTCGGCCTCATCTGCGGCCTGGCCTATTATCTGCCTCTTTTGTACTGGATCGTCATTGTCCTGGCCACCTATGGCCAGGTGCCTTTGCCCATCGCGGTGCTGGCCCTGTTTTTTCTGGCCCTGTACATGAGCTGCTATCTGGCGGGATTCGCCTTTCTCTGCGCCAAAACAAGCCGCCACCTCTCTCTGCTCGTTTTCGCCCCGGCCTGCTGGGTGGCGCTAGATTTGCTTCGTGGCTTGCTGTTCACCGGCTTTCCCTGGCTTGACCTGGCCTACACCCAATATAATCTGCCCCAGCTCATCCAGATTGCCGACCTGACCGGCCACCATGGCCTCACCTTCCTCATGGTTCTAGCCAATGGACTGATCTTTATTCTTAGCACTTCTCTTGTCCACCGCAAGCCGGCAAGTTCCCCTGTCATCATCATCGCGGCAACGCTCCTGCTGCTGGCAGCCTCGGGCTACAGCATCCGGCGGATGCAGACCCTGCCGACAACCCTTGACCAGGCGGAAAAGATGGAGGTGGCTGCGGTCCAGGGCAACATCCCCCAGGATCAGAAATGGCAACCTGCCTTTCAGCGTGGGACTATTGACACCTATCTCCGCCTGAGCAATGAGCTTTACCTGAACAAAAAACCGCAGCTGATTATCTGGCCGGAAACAGCCCTGCCATTTTACCCCTACGAGCACCCTCTTTTCCTCCGGCTACACAGCGAACTTATCCTGCCACGCCAGACATATCTGCTTACCGGAGTACCCCACCGGGAAAAGGCCTCGGGAGCAGAGCCCCTAACTTATACCAACAGTGCCTTCCTGCTCTCCCCCAACGGACAGGTCACCGGCCGCTACGACAAGCAGCACCTTGTCCCCTTTGGCGAATATATCCCCTTCCGCCACATCCTGGGTTTTGCCTCGCCGCTGGTGGAAACCCTGGGAGAATTCACCCCCGGCCAGATCACCCCCCCCTTGTCTTGCGAAAACAGCCGGGTCGGGGTATTGATCTGCTTTGAAAGCATCTTTCCGGAGATCTCCCGCCGGCAAGCGGAGGATGGGGCAAATCTGCTGGTCACCATCACCAACGATGCCTGGTTCGGCAGATCGAGCGCTCCTTGGCAGCATCTGGCCATGGGGGTGTTCCGGGCGGTGGAGACCAGAAAAACCCTGGTGCGGGCGGCCAACACCGGCATCAGCGCCTTCATCGACCCCATGGGGTGCATCCAGGGAGCGTCCCCTCTTTTTGCCGAGTATGCCCGCAGTCAGCCGGTCGCCCTGCTGGACGGCTTGACCTGTTATGTCCGTTGGGGGTATCTTTTTCCATGGGGTTGCCTCATCCTGACCCTGGCGGGGATAGGGCTGAGTTACGCAAAGAAAAAAACAACGTATAAACATAAATTAACTAATAGCTAATTCACGAAACCACAACCTTCATCATCAGGAGAACAACCATGTCTGCGGAACTCAAACAGAAGATTCAGGATCTCAAGGGGCGCCTCATCTCCCTGAAGGAGCATCTTTGAGGTAGATCACAAAAAAGAGCGATTGCAGGAGCTGGAGCAGCTCACTCTGGCCCCGGCTTTCTGGGATAACCAGGAAACCGCCCAGAAGGTGCAGCGGGAGCAGGGGGCCATCCAGAATATTGTGGAAAGTTGGAACACCTCCCAGGCGGAGCTGGACGAGGTGGAACTCCTGCTCGAACTGGGCATGAGCGAAGGCGACGAGGAGACCCTCAAGGAGGTTGATCAGGCCCTGGACTTGCTGCTTGAGCGGATCGAGACCGTGGAGCTTGAGTGCATGTTCACCGGCGAACACGACGCCAGCAACGCCATGATCACCATCCATGCCGGCGCGGGCGGCACCGAGGCCCAGGACTGGGTGAGCATCCTCCTGCGCATGTATCTGCGCTGGGCCGAGGCCAAGAAATTTCCCACCGAGATCCTAGACCTGCAACCGGGCGACGAGGCCGGGGTCAAGGGGGTGACCATCATGGTTACCGGCCATAACGCCTATGGCTTGCTTCGTTCGGAGATGGGCATCCACCGGCTGGTGCGCATCTCCCCCTTTGACGCCAGCGGCCGGCGGCACACCTCCTTTGCCTCGGTCTTCATCTTCCCTGAGCTGGACGACGACATCCAGGTGGACATCAACGACAAGGATCTGCGCATCGACACCTACCGGGCCAGCGGCGCGGGCGGCCAGCACGTCAACAAGACCAGCTCGGCCATCCGCATCACCCATCTGCCCACCGGCATCGTGGTCCAGTGCCAGAACGAACGGAGCCAGCACCGCAACAAGGACACGGCCATGAAGATGCTCAAGTCCCGGTTGTACGACAAGGAGCGTGCTGAACAAAAAGAACAGCACCAGGATATCGCCGGCGAGAAAAAGGAGATCGCCTGGGGCAGCCAGATCCGCTCCTATGTGATGCAGCCGTATCGGATGATCAAGGATCACCGCACCAATTTTGAGGTGGGCAATGTGGACAGCACCATGGACGGCAACCTTGATCCGTTCATCAAGGCTTATCTATTGTGGCAAAGATAGAGGCGGGCCAGTGCGCAAAATGCGGAGCCTGCACCGTGGTCTGTCCGGTCTTTCAGGTTACGGGCCGGGAATCGCTTTCAGCCCGCGGCAGACTGCATCTGCTGGAACGACTTGATCCGGCCTTAGCCTCGGCCGCCTATGCGGAGATTCTTTCCCAATGCCTGCTCTGCGGGGCCTGCCGCTCCGTGTGCTCTCGGGGGCTCGACCCGCCCGACCTCTTTCTTGCCGGCCGAAAACGGCTGGTTAGAAGAACGGGGCGCCAAGCCTTGCTCCGGGCCATCACCAGAAAGGCTTTGGGCAATCCGGCGCTGCTGGCGACAATCGCCAGCCTCGGTCGGCCCCTGCTGGACCGGCTGCCGGCCGACAGCGGCCTGCGGCTGCGCCTTGGCTTGCCGGCGGAGGGGTGGCATCTCTCCCCTGCCCTCCCTGAAACCCCGGAGGAGAACGCCGCCCAGCCGCCCAGCGCTCCGGCGCTGGCCTTTTTCCCCGGTTGTTACGCTACCCATCTACACCGGGAAATCAGCGACGCGACAAAAAAAATAGCCGCCAGGTTCACCGGCACTCGCCCACTCAAGCCAGAAGAGCAAGGCTGTTGCGGCCTTGCCGCGGAAAACGCGGGTGACTCCGCCACCGCCAAGCGCCTGGCCCGGCGGAATATCAGTGCCTTTGCCGGAAACTCCCTGCCCATCCTGACCTCCTGCGCCTCCTGCTACAGCCAGTTGCGCCGCTATCCGGAGCTGCTGGCGGACAATCCGGAATGGCAAGCAAAAGCCAAGGCCTTTGCCGATCGGCTCATTGAATTTTCTAACTTTGTGGCGCAGGCCATGGCGGCTGAGCCGGCATTCTCCATGCCCCCTTTGCCCACCCCCCGCACCGTGGTCTATCACGACCCCTGCCATCTGCGCTTTGCGGCAAACCCCATCACCGCCGCCCCCAGAGAGATTCTCCGCTCCATCCCCGGCCTGCACCTGACCGAACTTGCCAACGGTTCGCAATGCTGCGGCCAGGGTGGCCTGTTTCATCTGGCCCAGCCGGAGCTGGCGGAAAAAATCAGAAGTCGCCTGCTGGACCAGCTGGCACAGGCGGAGCCGGATCTGGTGACCACCACCTGCTCCGGCTGCCTCATCCATATCCAGCAAGGATTGGGCCATAATCCGGGGCACCCCGAGGTTCAGCATCTGGCCCTTCTCCTCGCCGGATTTCTGTAAGAAAATTTCCAGACTGATTTTTTTTGCCTGTCTCCTGCTGATCCTTGCGTAATTTTCCTGGGCATTATAATGTATTCCCCGGACAGCTTCCAATTCCCGAGAGATTACCGGAAATATGCCGGCAGCTTTACTTTCCCTAGCGAACATGGAGAAACAAACAATGACTGTGACAACACTACGCCTTTTTGCCTTATTTTCCCTGCTTTTTGCGGCCATGATTGTGGCTGCACCCTGCCAGGCCGGAGTTGACTGGGAGATCAGCAACACCTTGAAAACCCCTGCCGCCCCCCTGGACATTGCCGCCTCGCTGGACGGCAAATGGACCTTTGTTCTGGCCGAAGGCGGCAAGCTTCTGGTCTATTCCGAAAAGGGCGTGCTGGAGGAGACCATTGCAGTTGATCCGGCCATGGACAGCATCGCCTCCTCCGGCCTGCAGGCGGCCAACCTCCCCGACCGGGTTTATCTGAGCAGCGGTAAAAACAAGAGTGTCCAGACCGTCACCCTGGATTTTTCCGTGCCGATTAACATTCAGGGCGCCCCCTTCCTCGGACCGGACAACGCTCCTGTAGTCGTGGTCGTGTTCAGCGATTTTGAATGCCCCTATTGCGGCACGGTTGGCGCCCTGTTTGAAGAGGCATTGGCCAAGCATCCCAAGGAAGTCAAGGTCGTTTTCAAACATTTCCCCCTGACCATGCACAAACAGGCCCAGCCCGCCGCCCTTGCCTCTCTGGCAGCCCACCGGCAGGGCAAGTTCTGGGCATACCATGATCTGCTGTTTGAAAACCAGAAGTCTCTTTCCGAAGCAAAATATACGGAACTGGCCAAAAAGCTTGGTCTTGATCTGGACAAATTCAGCAAGGATTACAAGACCCAACTCAACCAGCAGACCCTGCAGCGCGACATGGTGGACGGACAGATGGCCGGGGTTCGGGGTACCCCGGCCATTTTCGTCAACGGCCGCCGCCTGAAGGAACGAAACAGCAAGGACCTTCAGCAGTTGATCAATCAGGAACTGGGCAAACGCGGCAAGGGCGGAGTCCACCGTTGAGCAAACGCGACCTCGCCCTGGCCGACAACCTCACCGCCCTGTTGGTCTACGGCGACCTGAACAAGAACCTTGCCGTCATCGAGGAGGGCGCCGGGGTCACTATCCAGGTGCGGGGCAGCCAGCTCACCGTCAACGGGCCGAAACACGGGGTGGAGCTGGCGGTCTCGGCCATCAATAAACTTGAGGAGCTGATCCGCGCGGGCTACCCGGTATACCCTTCGGATGTCGCCTATGCCCTGCGGATTCTCCAAGCCTCGCCCAAGGCGAACCTCAAGGAAATCTTTCTCGACAAGGTTTACATCACCGCCGAGCAGAAGGTGGTCTCCCCCAAGAGCCTTAATCAGAAGCTATATATCGACAGCATCCGGACCCACGACATCGTCTTCGGCATCGGCCCGGCTGGCACCGGCAAAACCTATCTGGCCGTGGCCATGGCGGTTTCCGCCTTTGTCAGCAAGCAGGTCAGCTCCATCATCCTGGCCCGGCCCGCGGTGGAGGCCGGAGAGCGGCTGGGCTTTCTTCCCGGCGACATGGCCCAGAAGGTCAACCCCTATCTGCGCCCCCTGCACGATGCCTTAAACGATATGCTTGGCCGGGGCAAGGTTGCGGATCTGATCGAGGAAGGGTCGATCGAGATCGCCCCCCTGGCCTTCATGCGCGGCCGCACCCTGAGCAACGCCTTTGTCATTCTCGACGAGGCCCAGAACACCACGCACGAACAGATGAAGATGTTCCTGACCCGGCTGGGGTTCAACTCCCAGGCGGTGATTACCGGAGACATCACCCAGATCGACCTGCCGGACCGCAGGCACTCCGGCCTTATTGAAGCCGCCAGAATCTTACAGGATATCAAGGGAATCGCCTTCAACCAGTTCTCCGAAGTGGATGTGGTCCGCCACCACTTGGTGCAAAAAATCATCCGAGCCTACGCCGACAAGGAAACCCTGCCGCCGCCCCGCCGGACAACCGCCGGAAAACACTGAGACAATCCCATGCCCGTACTCCTTACCAGCCAGACACCCACGCCCCCGGCTATCAGCCTGACCCAGCTCCGGCAACGGGCCGAACAGCTGCTCTCCCTCTGTGGCTTCGCGCGAAGCGAACTTAGCATCCTGTTGCTTGACGATCCCGGCATGGCACAGCTCAACGAACAGTACCGCCATAAAAAGGGGCCGACCAACGTCCTGGCCTTTGCCATGCAAGAGGGAGGAGGGGAACATCTGCCAGAGGGGCTGCTCGGCGATGTGATCATCTCGCTCGACACCGCGGCCCGGGAAGCGGCGGCCGACGGGGTGACCCTGCACCAGCGGCTGACCATCCTCCTGATCCACGGCCTCCTGCACCTGCTGGGCTTTGACCACGAGCGCTCCCGCCAGGAGGCGCAAGCCATGGCAGCGCGGGAAAAACAACTTTTAAGCCAATTGTTAACCGAAGAAAGGAGAGGGAAAATGGTCAGTCTCGCCATCAATGTCGATCATGTAGCCACCCTGCGTCAGGCCAGGGGCATTACCGAGCCGGACCCGGTTCTCGCCGCGTCCATCTGCGAACTGGCCGGCGCCCAAGGAATCGTGGTTCATCTCCGGGAAGACCGGCGGCATATCCAGGACCGGGACGTGCGCCTCCTCAGGCAGACGGTGAAAAGCAAACTCAACCTGGAGATGGGGGCCGCCGAGGAGATCATCTGCATAGCCCTCGAAATCAAGCCGGACATGATCACCCTGGTTCCGGAAAAACGCAAGGAGCTGACCACCGAAGGCGGGCTCAACGTGGCGGGACAGAAGAAAAAATTGCAGGAGGTCATCGCCCGGATGAGCAAAGCAGGGATTCCGGTGAGCCTGTTCATCGACCCGGACTCCCGGCAGATCAAGGCGGCCCGCGAGGTGGGGGCGACCTTTGTCGAGATCCACACCGGCCGCTACTGCGATGCCATTACGGAGCAGGCGCGGGACCAGGAATTCACCCTCATCGCCACGGCGGCGGAAGAGGCCTATGAACTGGGGCTGCGGGTCAATGCCGGGCACGGCCTCAACTACCTGAACACCCGACGGGTGGCAGCCCTTGGCACCATCGAGGAGCTGAGTATCGGCCACGCGGTGATGGCCAGGGCCATCTATGTCGGCCTCGCCCAGGCGGTGCGGGAGATGCTGGCCCTGCTGCCTGCCGGATAACGGGAAATCACAGGTAACTGATCACCGGGGAAGCCCCAAAAGGGAATACAGCCCCGAAACAAACGGTCACAGGGTGCTGCAGGTTGCGGCATGCGTACTTCCAGTACGCGAGCCGGTCCGATCGTCGCTGTCAATCGTCGGCAGAAGTGCCGACAAAATGCGGTGCCCTGCGATCGCTTACAATCACAGGAACCTGCATGGGAATAGTCGCCGACATCGTCATCATCGTGGTGGCCGCCCTGATAGGGGCGCTTATCGCCCAACGGCTCAAGCAGCCGCTGATCCTGGGCTACATCCTCGCCGGGGTCGTGGTGGGGCCGTACACCGGGGGGATCACCGTCGGCGACATCCATCAAATCGAGTTGCTGGCCGAAATCGGCGTGGCCCTGCTGCTCTTTGCCCTCGGCCTGGAATTTTCCTTAAGCGAACTCAAACCGGTCCGCAACATCGCCCTGTTCGGCACCCCGGTTCAGATCGTGCTCAGCATCTCCTTTGGTTTCGGCCTGGGCAGATATTTCGGTTACCCCCCGGCCCAGGCCCTCTGGTTCGGCGCCCTGATTTCCCTGTCCAGCACCATGGTGACCCTCAAAACCCTGACCGGCAGAGGGCTGATGGGAACCCTCTCCAGCCGGGTGATGATCGGCATCCTCATCGTCCAGGATCTGGCGGTGATCCCGATGATGATCATCCTGCCGCAGCTGGGCAATCCCGAGGCGGGGTTGCCCCTGCTGGCCATAGCGGTGGGCAAGTCCATTATCTTCCTCGCGGTGATGCTCTATCTGGGCACCAGAATCCTCCCCTGGCTGCTGGCCACGGTGGCCCAGTGGAACTCCAGAGAACTCTTCATCCTCTCCACCACGGCCATCGGCTTAGGCATCGGCTACGCCACCCATCTCTTCGGCCTCTCCTTCGCCTTCGGCGCCTTTGTCGCCGGCATGGTGCTCAGCGAGTCCGATTACGGCCACCAGGCGTTGAGCGATATCATTCCCCTGCGGGACATCTTCGGGCTGCTGTTTTTTACCTCGGTGGGCATGCTCCTCGATCCGGCCTTCCTCTTTGCCCACTGGGACCAGATTCTTTTCCTGCTCCTGGCCATCGGTCTGGCCAAGGGTTTAATCTTCTTTTTTCTGGCCCACCTCTTCGGCTACGGCAACGTCATCCCCCTGGCGGTGGGATTCGGCCTTTTCCAGGTGGGCGAGTTCTCCTTTGTCCTGGCCAGGGTCGGCCTTGAGGCGCAAGCCATTGACCAGAACCTCTATTCCCTGATTCTGGCCGTTTCGGTGCTCAGCATGGTGGCCACCCCCCTGGCCTCGGCCCTGACAACTCCCCTGTATGCCTTGAAAAGGCGGTTCTCCCGCCCCGAGCCATTGCAGACCGAAAACCTCCCCAGTCACGACCTCACGGACCACGTGGTCATCGCCGGCGGCGGCAGGGTCGGGCAACATATTGCCCGGATCCTCAACGAACTATCCGTGCCCTGTGTCCTTGTCGAATTGAACCATCAACGGATGCTGGAATGCAAAGCTGCCAATTTCCCGGTAATCTTCGGCGACATGAGCCAGCCCACGACAATCGATGCCGCGCATGTGGCCACGGCCAGGCTTCTCCTGATTACCACTCCCTCAGTGGTGGTCAGCCAGGCCATCGTCCGGCTGGCCCACCGCTTGAACCCGGACCTGCATATCGTGGCCAGGGCCGAGGGGGTGGCGCAGACCAGGCAATTGTATGAAAACGGGGTCTATATGGTGGTGCTGCCGGAGATGGAAGCCGGGCTTGAGATCGCGAGACAGGCCTTGCTGCATCTGGATATTCCCGTACCGGTCATCCAGCAATACACCGATGAGATCCGGCAGAAGATGTACACGCCAATGTATTCTCAGCAGAACTACCAGCTTCTTACCAGACTGAACACCATCAAAAACCTGCTGGAAATTTCCTGGGTGGAGATCACCCCCACAAGCCCCCTGATCGGCGTAAGTATCAAGGAGGCAGCGGTCCGCACCAAAACAGGCGCTTCGCTGGTGGGAGTGATGCACAAAAAAGAATTTCACTCCAACCCAAAAGCGGAGTACTGTTTTACAGAGGGGGATCTAATCGCGGTGGTTGGGAACAAGCAGGAGCGGCTCGCCTTCAAAAAGATGGCGGATAGCCTGGCAAAAAAGTTGCCGTCAAATAGCAGCATGGAGGAAAAAATATGAAGAGAAACCGCGGTCTGTTTGTCTTAATTCTGTTGGCGCTTTTGCTTCTTCTCCCCCTTAGCGGCGCCCATGCCGAAGAAACCATTAATCTTTCCCGGGGGCAAACCGTGTATGTGCCCGCCTATTCCCATATCTACGTGGGCAACCGCGAGCGGCCCTTCCTGCTGACCGTTACCCTGAGCATCAGGAACATCGATGCCAAACACCCCATCACCATAACCGCTGCGGACTATTACGACACCAAGGGGAAGCGAATCAGAAAATATCTGGAGCGTCAGGTCCTCCTCACCCCTTGGGAATCGATCCGCTTTGTGGTGCCGCAGAAAGACAAGAGTGGCGGCTCCGGCGCCAACTTCGTGGTTGAATGGAAATCAGACAAGGCGGTCAACCCGGTGCTGGTCGAGACCATCATGATCGGCGCGGAATCGCAGCAAGGAATCTCCTTTACCTCCCGCGGCCAGGCGATCAGTACCACCAATTAGCCCCATCCGCCGGAGAAAGCAAGTTCAGGCAGGCATGGCGTAAGCTCGCACAGGGTAAGCCCCAAAAGGAAATACAACCCCGAAACAAGCGGTCTCAGGGTGCTGCAGATTGCGGCAAGCGGGACGGCGACGCGTACTTTACGTACGCGAGACGGCCCGATCGCCGCAAGATGCGGTGCCCTGTGAGCGCTTACGGCATGGCCGCCAGCTCGTCAGCAGTCATTTTCCGTACCAAAATCTGGTGGCTTGCCTTGTCGAAATAAATAACCGATCGCTCTTCCTCAATGGTTATAGACCGAACCAGATTGCCTATCTTAACCACCACCCCAGGGAAGAGGTTGCCATAGACATACACCTGCTCGTTTACCATCTGCTCAAATTCCAGATCCAGCGCCTTGTCTTCTTCGATCAGGGCGTCAACCTTTTCCATGGCCTTGGGCATGAAGATCTTGCACTTGGCCAGCAGAGTGCTTTTGTCCTCGGGCAATTTCCCCGCCAGCTCCTTCTTGATCTTCTCAAGGGCGCTGATATTCTTGATCACCTCGTTCAGCCGGTCTGACCAGAGGTTGAGATTCTCGTCAACTTCCTTTTTCTTGATCTGAAGGGAAGGAACCAACCCGACACAAACCTCGGTGATCACCTCGGCGTCACACCCCAGCTCCTTGACATGCACGGAGCCCGCGGCGATAATCTTACCGCCGATGATCGTTCCTTTTCCCTGGGTGGCGATCAGATCCTTGCCTACACTGGCGTTCGCCTGCAAGAGTACGTCCGTGACCCGGAGACAGTTTGCCGTTTCCACTTTGGGACCACTCTCCACGAATTCAACAATGATGTCGCCTTTAGCCCGCAGACGCGAATCCTCACCGACCACTCCGCCCATCACAGTAATGGTGCCTCCGGCCATGACGGAAGAATTGCTGACCCCCTGTCCGATCTTGATATCACCCCGGCATTTAACGCTGAATCCGGGAAGAACCTCGCCGCTGATCACCAGTTTGGCGCCACCGAAGACGATGTTTCCCACCTTCATATCCACATCGCCGTTAATAGAATGTTCGTCTAAAACCGTGGGCTTGCCTTCTGCCATGACAAATTTGCCGTCAAGCGCGGCAAAAATCTTCGTCTCGTCAGGCGAAGGAGTGACCCCTTTGCCATACTTAAGCTTGCTGTCTTTTCCCGGTTTAGCAGGGATGCCTATCCCGAAGACATCCTGGCCGGCCTTGCCCAGAGTCGGCGCGATTTTTTCCAGCAACAGCTGGTCCTTGGCGACATTGACGATACTGCCGAGCTCTCGATAATCGACCCGATCATTATCCGGATTGCTTCGCTGATGGCCGGGGATGGCTACTTTAACATGCATCTTCACCCTGGCGTTCTCCCCAGGCACCGGAGGCTCTCCCTTGGCCACAATAAATGAGCCGTCTGCCCTCGGTTGGGGGGAAGGCAACACCCCGGAGACAATCCCGTTCTCGGCAAGTTCCTTCTGGAGCATCCCTTGGTCCAGCCCCACTCCCGCCATGGCGCTTTTGGGGGTGACCACGGCCTGGAGGCGGTCCTTGGCAACCGTCATGACAAAAGTGCCGTTCTGGATCTCAAGCCCGCCCTTAAAAAGTTTTTCACTTGCCATTGCGCGCACCACCCACGAAAGAAAAAAAACCGAACTTAAAGCTCCTGTCCCTTATCCTATCGGCCAGCAGGGAAAAAATCTTCAACTGCGCGGCCAGGTTGCCAACGGTACCAAATAATCACAGCGTAACCGTTCACCGGGGCGGTCACCAAAGCACCAATAACAGCCGGAATGTAACTGTTCAGCAGTGCCGCAGATTTGGACAAGCGGATCGGCGCTGCGTACCTCGTGTACGTAAGCCGGGCCGATCGTCCGAAGATGTGGTGCTGCTGAACGGTTACGATCACAGCTCCTTTTCAAGTGCCGTAATATGCTCATGCTCACCAAGCACGACCAGGATGTCTCCTTGGAGAATAAGGGTTTCCGGCTTGGGGTTGAACTGCATCTCCCCCTGTTCCCTCTTGATGGCGACGACGATAAGGTCGTATTTCTTGCGAAGTCCGGAATCCATCAGCCTGTTGCCGACAAAAGATGAATGCGCGGAAACTCGCATCTCCTCAAGGCGCAAACCCAGATTCCCGCTGGGCACGGTGAGATCGAGGAAATCTACCACCGTAGGCCGCACGACGAGCTGGGCCATGCGGCAGGCTCCGATGAAATATGGAGAAATCACCTTGTCGGCACCGGCCCGCAGCAACTTGATCTCCGAGCCATCCGCCCCGCTGGAACGGGCCATGATGAAAAGATCAGCCTTAAGCCCCCTGGCCGAAAGAATGATGTAGACGTTTTCCGCATCGGAGGAAACCACGGCGATCAGCCCCTTGGCCTCCTTGATCCCGGCTTTAAGCAGCATCTCGTCACTGGAAGCGTCGCCGGCCAGGGCCAGATAACCGAGGTCATCGATCTTCTGCACCTCCTGGGGATCACTTTCCACGATGACAAAAGGGAGTTTGTTTTCTTCGAAATTCTTGCAGATCACCTTGCCGATCCGACCAAAGCCGCAGACAATATAATGGCCTTTCAAGGCCGCCACCCGCTTTTCCATGTTGTTCCTCCCCCTGATTTTCCGCAAGCCCACTTCCACCATGGACTCCGTAACCTCGCCCACCAGATAGAGGACAAAGCCGACCCCGACCAGGATAAGACAGATGGTAAACCCCCTGCCCGCCGAGCTCAGGGGGATGATCTCCCCATAGCCCACCGTGGTGATGGTGATCACCGACATGTACAGGCTGTCGATAAAAGAGCCGTGTTCGATCAGCATGTAGCCGCCCGTGCCGATGCAGAGAATCACGACCAGCATGAAAACGGCGAAAAAGATTTTTTGCATGCATCCCTCGAAGATTATCCCGCCCCGGCAGACCTGAAAGCTCCACCATCTGCAACAATATTATTATCCCGGCTATTATGCTGTATTTTTTTAATGGTATCAACGAGTAAGAAAAGCCATCATGCAGGGGCCATCTTTTTCCTCCCCTGACCTGCAGCCCTTTCGTTTCCACAATCAAGTTTATCCGCCCAACCTCCGATAAGATAAGTAAATGACAAAGGATGCCGCGACCAACCATTCCCAAGGGGGGATAAAGCCATGACCCAGCAAAAAGCCATACGGATTCTGATGCAAAGCCCTTTTTATTTCAAGCTGGAACTGGTCGCCCGCAAACTGCTGATCAAGGAATTCTGTGCATTGCATAACGCAAGCTGAACCGAGCCAAGCCCAGGTTTTTTTTGCTCGGCAAGGCTTCTTGCCATCCCTTGCCCGCCTTCACCCTCCGCCAGCGTGAGAACCGCGCTCCGCCACGCCCATCGTCCGCCTCGGGAAAATATTTTTTCTGGCCTCAAGCAATATTTCGGTATATAATCCTTAGTTGTTTCTTCCTTGCGTGCATTTATGAGCCGTTCAGAAATAATATGGCCTTTTATGTTGCTTTACTTTACGGCTCCTTATGCGATCTGGCTGCCTAAAACGGCCATGTTATTTTTTGACAATGGCTTAGACGGACTCGCAACAATCCCAAAAGCACACAGTTCCGCAACAAGACTCATTCATGTCCGTGGAGCGGGGCGCATCCGGCGTTCCCGCCAACATACCCTGTATTGATAAAGGAGAATAATCATGGCGGTAAATATTCTGGCTTTCGGGCCAAATGGCAGCGGCAAGGGCACCCAGGGCGCCATTGTCAAGGACAAGTACAACATCGACCATATTGAATCAGGCGCCATCTTCCGCGAACACATCAAGGGCGGCACCGAGCTGGGCATGAAGGCCAAGGCCTTTATCGAGCGCGGCGATCTGGTTCCCGACGAGATCACCATTCCCATGGTTCTCGAGACCCTGAAGAAATCCAAGGCCAAGGGCTGGCTGCTGGACGGCTTTCCCCGTTCCCTGGCCCAGGCCGAGGCGCTGGACAAGGCGCTGAAAGAGGCGGACATGCCGCTGAGCTATGTGGTGGAGATCCTGCTCGACCGCCAGATCGCCAAGGAGCGCATCATGGGCCGCCGCCTCTGCGCCAACGACAACAACCACCCCAACCACATCGCCTTCGAAGCCATCAAACCGGTGGAAAAAGATGGCAAGCTGGTCTGCCGGGTGTGCGGCGGCGACTTGAGCGCCCGGGCCGACGACCAGGACGAAGAGGCGATCAACAAGCGGCACGACATTTACTACGATGACAAAACCGGCACCATGGCCGCAGTCAACTATTTCAAGAAGGCAGGCGGCGCCAAGGTGATCTCCGTGGACGGTTCAATCTCCATCAAGGCGGTTACCGAGTCGATCCTGAACCAGTTGGCTTAAACAACAGACCAGCCTGTTCCAGGCTTTATCTGCAAAAAATGGGGTGGGGACGCATGTCCCTCACCTCATTTTTTTGTAACCACTCACGGGGGAGTACTCCGGAAGTAAAATAACCACGGAATAAGCGGACACAGGGTGCCGCAGGTTGCGGCAAGCGGGACGGCGATGCGTACTTTTGTACGTAAGCCGGACCGATCGCCGCAAGATGTGGTGCCCTGTGTCCGCTTACATTTTTTTCACTCTTCACGCCGCAACCACCCCCTGCCCCAAGCCCCTTCCCTCAAGCATGCAGCCGTCGAAACCGCTCCAGAGAATCGATATCCGTCTGCACTACCAGGGTGTCGCCCTCCAGCAACCCCACCGACCGCTGCGGGTTATAAAGGGGAGAGGGATTGTCCTTGCGGATGATGGCCATGACCAGCAACGGCCCGAAATCGTCAAAATTGATCGCGCTCAACGGCTCACCGAGCAGATTCGAGCCCTCGCTCAGGGTAACATCTGCGATGCGGACCGGACATTTTTTATCCCGCAGCATGAGATCAAGATACCTGACCACCTGGGGCCGCAGCATCTGGGAAGCGATGCGCAGCCCGCCGATGGCGTTTGGCATCACCACCTCGGCCCCGATCAGCTCGAGCTTGCCGGCGAATTCGGCATCCTTGCAGCTCGAAATGATGCGCAGCGTGGGATTGAGCTGGCGGCAGGTCACCACCACGCAGAGGTTGTCCTTGTCATCGCCCAGGGTGGAGATCACGCCCATGGCCGTGGCCACCATCGCTTCCTCCAGATCCCCGGCATGGGTCGCATCCCCCAGCACCGCCGGGAAATCGCCCAATTGCACCTGCAGCCTCCGAATCCGCTGCTCATCCGGATCGATGACCACGAAGGAAGTATTGGTCCGCTGCAGCTCCTCCATGATGGAACAACCGATGCGCCCCACCCCGCAGACAATGATATGGCCGGAAAGCTTACGAATCTGCTGCGCCATCTTTTTTCTCCAGAACACATTGGTGAGTTCGCCCTCGACCAGGAAGGCGGTAAGGGTGGAAACAAAATAGGCGGCAAGCCCCAGGCCGCTCAAGAGGATGAAGATCGTAAACAGCCTGGCCCCGGCCACGTTTGCCAGATCAAGGATTTCCCCGAAGCCCACGGTGGTAAGGGTGATGACCGTCATATAAAAACAATCGCCCAACGACCAGAGCGGGCTTCCATGCTCCAGATATCCCAACAGGTAATAGCCCCAGGTGCCGATGGCGGTCACCACCAGGAGAAAAAAACCGGCCAGGACGCTTTTGTTCTTCAAGGTATGCGGCATTGCCATAACCCTCCCCGGCCCAGACGATGTAAGCGATCACAGGGCACCACATCTTGCGGCGATCGGTCCGGCTCACGGACAAAAGTACGCATCGCCGTCCCGCTTGCCGCAATCTGCGGCCCCCTGTGACCGCTTGTTCCGTGGTTATTTGACCTTTATTGGTTTGACCCGTTATCGGTTACCAGACGGTGGCTACGCGTCATGGCTGCCCTTGCCAAGCCGGCTCCAAGCCTGGGCATACAGACCATTGAGCCGGTATTCCATCTCCAGGCGGAATCGTTCGATCTCTTCCGCCCCGGCTTTTTCCGGCACGATCATGGGTTCGCCGTACCAAAGATCAAGCTGAGCAAATGGCTTGGGCAACACGGTGCGATCCCAGCTGCGAAAGGCCCAGTAGCGGTCCGCCGCCACCGCCATGGGCAGGATGGGCGCCCCGCTTTTCCCGGCAAGGAGGATGGCCCCGGCCTGCATGATCCGGGGCGGTCCCTGGGAGCCGTCGGCAACGATGGCCGCATTATAGCCCTGGCGCAGCAGGCCGATCAACCCCTTGAGCGCGGCAAGCCCGCCCCGGTTACGGGAACCGCGCAGGGGAACGACCCCTTGCCGGGCAAGAATCCTGGCCACGAACTCACCGTCCTGGCTGGCGCTGACCATGGCGGTCCAGCCCAGCCCCCCCCGGCTGCGGAGCAATTCCACGGCGGTAAACACGCTGTAATGCCAGAACACCGCGACAAAGGGTTTTGCCTGCGCCTCGCATTGCCCCAGATGTTCAGCCCCATGCACCCGAACCCGGCAAGTGGCGAAAAGCACCCGGCTCACCCCGGCATAGAGCCAAGGCGCAACGGCCAGCAATATCTTATATAAAAAACCGTTTTTCACAGCCATGCAAGTTCCATTTCCTTCAATTTCTTGAGCTGATCGCGCAGGGCGGCCGCATCCTCAAAGGCGAGTTCCCTGGCCGCGGCCAGCATCTCTTTTTCCAGCGCCTTCATCTCCCGGCGCAGTTCCGCCAGGGTTGCGTACTGCTGCCCGGGCTCGCCGGTTTCCACCCCTACGGTAACATAATCCTTTTCATACACCGTATCCATCAGATCCTTGATCCGCGACTGCACACTCTCCGGGGTAATGGAATGAGCCTCGTTGTAAGCCGCCTGAATGGCCCGCCGCCGCTTGGTTTCCTCAATGGTCTGGCGCATGGAGTCGGTAAGCCGATCCCCGTAGAGGATCACCATCCCCTTGATATTGCGGGCCGCCCGGCCGCAAGTCTGGATAAGCGAGCGAGCGCTGCGGAGAAACCCCTCCTTGTCGGCGTCCAGCACCGCCACCAGCGAGACCTCCGGGATATCCAGCCCTTCGCGGAGAAGATTGATCCCCACCAGCACCTGATACTCCCCGAGGCGCAGATCGCGGATCAATTCCATGCGCTCCATGGTTTTGATGTCGGAATGGAGATAACGCACCCGCACCCCGAGCTTGGCGTAATAGTCGGTAAGATCCTCGGCCATCCGCTTGGTCAGGGTGGTGATCAGCACCCGCTCTCCCCGCTCCTCCCGGAGCCGGACCTCTTCCAGCAGATCATCCACCTGATTGGTGGCCGGCCGGACTTGAATCTCCGGATCCAGCAGCCCGGTTGGCCGGATCACCTGCTCCACCACCCGGCCCTCGGCCTTCTCCAGCTCAAAATCGCCGGGGGTCGCGGAAACATAGACCGCCTGGGGTATCCGGGCCGCGAACTCATCAAACATCAGAGGCCGGTTATCAAGGGCGGATGGCAAGCGGAAGCCGAACTCGGTCAGGGTCTCCTTACGGGAGCGATCCCCCCGGTACATGCCCCGCACCTGGGGGATGGTCACATGAGATTCGTCGGCAAAGAGGATAAAATCAGAGGGGAAATAGTCCAGCAGGGTGGGTGGCGGCTGCCCAGGCGCCAGGCCGGTGAAATGGCGGCTGTAATTCTCGATGCCGTGGCAGTAGCCCAGCTCCTGGAGCATCTCCAAGTCAAACATGGTGCGCTGCTCCAGGCGCTGCGCCTCAAGAAGCCGGTTATGGACCTGAAAAAAGGTGAGCCGCTCTCGCAACTCCTCCTTGATGGTGGCCGTGGCCCGCTGCAGCCGATCCCTGGAGGTAACAAAATGGCTGCCCGGGAAAACAGTCAACTCGGCAAAACGCTCCAGCACCTTGCCGCGCAAAGGATCGATGATGCTCACCGCCTCGATGGTATCGCCGAAAAACTCCACCCGAACGGCGCGGTCCTCCTCGTAGGCCGGGAAGATCTCCAGCACATCGCCCCGCACCCGGAAGGTGCCGCGATGGAAGGAGAGGTCGTTGCGCTCGTAAAGCATGTGCACCAACCGCCGTCGCATCTCCTCCAGGGAATACTCCTCCCCTTCCTTGAGGAAAAGATGCATGCTCTTGTATTCCTCCGGCGAGCCCAGGCCGTAGATGCAGGAAACCGAGGCGACGATAATTACATCCCGCCGGGTCAAGAGCGCTCGGGTCGCGGAGTGGCGCATCTTGTCGATGGCCTCGTTGATGGCGGAGTCCTTTTCGATATAGGTGTCAGACGAGGGGATATACGCCTCGGGCTGGTAATAGTCGTAATAGCTGACGAAATATTCCACCGCATTTGAGGGAAACAGCTCCTTGAACTCCGAGTAGAGCTGGGCGGCCAGGGTCTTATTGGGAGCCATGACCAAGGCCGGGCGGCCGGTTTTGGCGATGACCTGGGCCATGGTGAAGGTCTTGCCCGAGCCGGTGACCCCTAGCAGCACCTGATGCGGCAGCCCTTCCGCCAGGCCGCGGCACAGGAGCGCGATGGCGGCCGGCTGGTCTCCGGCGGGGGTAAAGGTGGTTTCAAGCTGAAAGGACATGAAAAATCTCCGGGGTCAGTAACAATGGACAGGCAATGGGTATCATATTCAAGATGAGGCATAAATACAATCCTGACTAATCAGAACCAGGCAATGCATCGCTTGCAAACAAGACCTGCCCAACAAATTTTATGCTTGCCATCAAAAATCCCCTCGATATATAACTCACAGAGGAAACGGGAAATATCCCGATCTTTTTGGGAGAAGCTGTTCAGGGAGGTCATAAAACCCGTAAATTTCTCCAACTCTACGGCCGACAGGAGTCAGCCTGGCCGCAAGGCGCGGGGGTAACTTTTTTTCATCCGGGCAGATACAAAAAAACGGTGGCATGGTATGTTGAACTATATCGGGCTCATCCCAATCTGATCGGCAAGGAAATTTACAATCAGGGGGATCGCTCGTTCCCGCCGATTGCGGTTATATCCGGGCCAAGATCCGCTCCGACGCCGAAGGGGCGGTCGTGGGCAGTCAGCCTTTCAGATTCCGGCAGCTCGGCGGGCGTTGACCGGCCACGGTACGGTGCCTTGCGGGCAGGCTTTAGGGGGTGAGAATGAAACCGACAGACAACGAAAAGCCGGTGGAGCTGTTTGGCGAAATCCTCGACATTGTCCACAACGCAGTCATCCTGGTTGACCCGGACGGGCAGATATTTTTCGCCAACAGCAGGACGGCCGAGATGTTCAGAACCGACCGGGAGGCACTCAACCATATCGAGTTCTCCGAACTGTTCATGCCGGAAGACCGGCAGATCATGCTGCCCAACATTCTTCTTTTGACCAGGCGCCGGCAGGAGTTCGAGACCGAGATCATGCTGCATTGCCTGGACGGAGGCTCTTTCCTCGGTATTCTCTACTGTTCGGTTTTCCGATGGGAAAACGAGGAATGCATCGCGGTGACCATCCACGACAGTTCCAGAATGAAAGCCATTGAACGAACCCTCAAACACACCGAGCGGGTGGCGTTTCTGGGCAATATGCTCGACGAGATAAGCCATCAGATCCGCAACCCAATTCAGGTGATCGGTGGACTGGCCAGACGGATGAAGGGGAAGGTCGGGATCAACGAGCGGTACATGGAGACCATCATCCACGAGTCCGGCCGCCTGGAAAAATTGCTGGACACCATGAACTCCTTCATCCGGATGCCGAGGCCGAAAACCGGAAAGGTTTCCGTCTCCGATCTGGTCCAGTTCGTCAGACCGAGGCTTATCGGAATCGGCGAACAGTATGGAGTGGAGATCCGCTTCGCGCATGACGAGTCGATCCTCTCCAAGGTGATTCTGGCTGATCTGTATGCCATTACCGAGGCGATCGAGGCGGTGGTGGTCAACGCCTGCGAATCGTATGAGCACAAAAAGACCAACTGTCGCGAGGTCGAGTTTGTGGCCTTCGATTCCGGGCGGGCCGAATGGCCGTGCGCCGTGCGGATAAACGACCACGGCTGCGGGATCAAGGCGGAGAACCTGCCACAAGTCACCACCCATTTCTTCACCAACAAGACCGGGCGGATCGGCATGGGGCTAACCTTTGCCCTGCGTATCGTGGAAGAGCAGGATGGGTTACTTGAGATTTCCTCCGTAGAAACGCAGGGGACGACGGTGACTTTTCTGCTGAGAAAAGAAAGAAGAAGGGCTCTGCGCACAGAGAGACTCCAGGAATAACAAGCAATCACGGGGCAGGACTCAACCCAGGGAAGGAGGGAAGTAACTTATATACAACGAAGAAGAACTACAGAGGCTGTGCGCGGGGAACAGGTTAGTCCCTTCGCATTTACTGGGACGAACGGATACTGCCGAGAAGTCTGGCACGGAACAAAAAAACAAAACCGCCCACGAACAGGATTGACAAGCAACCCTCTTCAGTCGTATATACTGCTTCTATTCATGGTATAAATTCCAGCACTTCCCCCCACAGGCGTATTCAAAAAAATGGGCTCATCCCCAAACATCCCGCCTCAGACGAGACAAGACGCCGTCCCGCTTGCCGTAACCTGCGGCACCCTGTGGTCGCTTTTAGCTGAGTTGAGCAGCTTGTCGGATTTTATGCCCTTTAGGGTACAAAACGAAACTTATACCCGAAGGGTGATTCCGTGGCTTTCCCTGTTTTGTGGCCCACCCCGTGATCGATTACGTTTTCCCCAAGCCCGAAAACCGAGCGTTCGCGGAAATGTCCCACGCCTGAGAGAGCCATATGACCAGGGCTAATATCCTCATTGCCATAGCGATCGCGGTTATTTCCAGCTCCATCTGGGCCTTTGTCAACCAGCCGGGGCAGGAACCCCGCTGGCCCAACCGGATTCAGGGCTTTTCCTTTTCGCCGTTCCGTGCCTGGCAGAGCGCCATTGACCACGTCCTGCCCAGCGAGGAAGAGATCGACACGGATCTGGCCTTGCTGGCCCAAAAAACCCATGCGGTTAGAACTTATACCATGGAAGGCTCCTTGGCGGAGATACCCCGCCTGGCCCGCAAGCATGGCCTCAACGTGACCTTGGGCGCCTGGCTGAACAGCGATCTGGAAAGAAACGAGGTGGAGATCGAAACCGCCATCCGGGTTGCCCAGGAAAACCGCAAAAATGTGATTCGGATTATCGTCGGCAACGAAGCGCTTCTCCGGGGCGACCTGACCCCTGAGGAACTCATAGCCTATATTGACCGGGTACGAGCGGTTGTCGGAGTTCCGGTAAGTACGGCCGAGCCGTGGCATATCTGGATTAAATATCCGAAACTCGGCGAACATGTGGACTTCGTCGCCACCCACATGCTGCCGTACTGGGAAGGCGTGGAGATGGCCAGCGCCATTGATTACATTGTCCAGCACATGAACATGCTGAAACAGAAATTCCCGGACAAACAGGTGATCATCGGCGAGGTAGGCTGGCCCAGCAACGGCAGAACCCGCCAATTGGCGGTGGCCTCCCCAGCCAACGAAGCCATCTTTCTCCGCCGTTTTCTGGCCAAGGCCGAACAGGAAAAATACACCTATTATGTCATGGAGGCCTTTGACCAGCCCTGGAAACAAGGAAGTGAGGGCTCGGTGGGCGCATACTGGGGCGTATACGATGTCAACCGCCAGGCCAAATTCCCTTTTACCGCGCCCATTGTCCGGATTCCGGAATGGCGGATGCTGGCCGGAATCTCGGCAATAATCGCCATCATAACCTTCGCCTTTCTCCTGACCGACAGCAAAACCCTGCGTACCCGGGGCCGCAGCTTTCTTGCCACCATTGCCTTCGGTGCTGCCACCGGTGCGGTGTGGATCGTTTACACCTACACCAGACAGTATCTCAACCCGACCACCATCTTCATCGGCATTCTCATGATCATCGGCATGATCGGTGTGGTGGTGGTTCTCCTGGCCGAGGCCCATGAATGGGCGGAGGCAACCTGGCTCTCCCAATGGCGCCGCCCCTTTACCCCGCAGCACCTGGAGGATGACCAACTGCCCATGGTTTCTGTTCAGGTGCCGGCCTACAACGAGCCGCCCGAGATGCTGATCGAGACCCTCAATGCCCTGGCCAAGCTGGATTACCCCCGCTACGAGGTCCTGATCATCGACAACAACACCAAGGATCCCGCGGTCTGGCAACCGGTGGAAGCACACTGCCGGAAACTCGGGCCTAAGTTCCGCTTCTTTCATGTGGAGCCGCTGTCAGGGTTCAAGGCCGGGGCGTTGAACTTCGCCATGGGGAAAACCGCGCCGGAGGCCGAGATTATCGCGGTCATCGACAGCGATTATGTGGTAACTCCGGACTGGCTCAAGGACATGGCCCCCCAGTTTGCCAAGCCCTCCCTGGCCATCGCCCAGGCGCCCCAGGATTACCGGGACGACGGGGAGAGCCTGTTCAAGGCCATGTGCTACGCGGAATACAAGGGCTTTTTCTATATCGGCATGTTGACCCGCAATGAACGCAACGCCATCATCCAGCACGGCACCATGACCATGGTCCGCAAATCCGTACTGCAAGAGGTTGGGGGCTGGGCGGAATGGTGCATCACCGAGGATGCTGAACTGGGGTTGAAAATCTTTGATCGCGGCTATGAAGCTACTTATGTTCCCAAGACCTATGGCCGCGGGTTGATGCCGGATACCTTTCTCGATTTCAAGAAACAGCGCTTCCGCTGGGCCTACGGGGCGGTGCAGATCCTGCGCCGACATGCCGGCTCCCTGCTTTTCGGCAATGATACCGCCCTCACCAGGGGACAGCGCTATCATTTCGTCGCCGGCTGGATCCCCTGGCTGGCGGACAGCCTGAACATGTTCTTCACCCTGGCCGCCCTGGGCTGGACCACCGGCATGGTATATTTTCCGCTCAAGATTGATCCGCCCCTGGTGATTTTGTCGATCATGCCGCTCGCCCTCTTTGTTTTCAAAATGGGCAAAATGATCTACCTTTACCGGACCAGGGTCGGGGCTACGGCCGGGCAAACCCTGGCCTCGGCGCTGGCGGGCCTTTCCTTGTCCCACACCATTTCCCAGGCGATCATTCTTGGTTTTTTCACCAATGACAAACCATTTTTCCGAACTCCGAAACGGACCAAACGCCATGCCCTGCTGCAGGCCCTGCAATCAGCCCGGGAAGAAGGGTTAATCATGCTTTCCCTCTGGCTCGCGGCCATCTGCGTCGTGGTGGTGCAAGGCTCGGAGACGGCGGACCTGATGGTCTGGATCATGGTCCTGCTGGTTCAGTCAATCCCCTATCTGGCCACGGTGATCATGGCCATGGTGAGCGGCTTTGCAAAGACCGAGGAAAAGCTCATCAGCAGTATCACCGCGCCCCTTACTTCCTTGCCTGAACCAGGGAACCATGCCTGAGGCAGTCGGGATCTGATTCTGACCATGGTTAATCGCAAAAAAACCGCAGTCGGTTCTGGTGCCGCAAAAAAACAAGGCCGAGAGGCTGGATCGCCAGGACTGTTTCGCAACCTTCGGCGCCGCCTCTTCCACCTTTGTCTCTTGCTGATTGCGGGAAGCATGGCCATCACTATTATCTTCCGCTGGGTGCCGGTGCCCTGCAGTTCCCTGATGATCCAGAAACGGGTTGCCGCTTTCTGGCAGCAAGACAAGGACTTTCGCTTCCGTCACCGCTGGGTCGTCCTGAAAAAAATCTCCCCTTACGCGTCGTTGGCGATAATCGCCTCCGAAGATCAAAAATTTCCAGATCACCTGGGCTTTGATTTTGAGGCAATCGAAAAGGCCTGGGAGCACAACCAGCGCAAAAAAAAGGTACACGGGGCCAGCACCATCTCCCAGCAACTTGCCAAAAACCTCTTTCTCTGGCCGCAAAGGAGCTTTATTCGCAAAGGTCTGGAGGTTTATTTCACCATGCTGCTGGAGGGTCTCTGGCCCAAACACCGCATCCTCGAGGTTTATCTCAATGTGGCGGAGTTCGGCCCCGGCATCTTCGGGGTCGAGGCCGCCAGCCGGGCCTACTTCCACAAACCGGCCGCCAGACTGACCAGCGGCGAGGCCGCCCTGCTAGCGGCAACTCTGCCCAGCCCCCTGCGTTTCAATCCCGCCAAGCCCTCCGGCTACCTCCGCCAACGCGCCGGCCAAATCCAGCAACAAATGCGCCAGCTCGGCGGCCCGGCCCTGCTCAGATCGCTCTGACTTCTGACCGCTCTGCCGGCCACGCCGGTAAACCTTGAAAATAGGCCACAGATAAAGAACAATTAGCTTTTTCTATTTGGGTATTTACACTCAGCCGGGTATAAGTTTCGTATGAGCAGACAAGGTGCTCAACTCAGCTTCATCACCGTCTGCTATCATGTGGCGCAGAACCAAGCGCATGCTTAGACCCTACCCGCGTAAAACTCCAGCAGGGAAAGGCCATCAAGACATGCAGCGCCAGATTGCCAATCAGCGTTCATTTTATGAGATACACCCATGACCGTGCCTGCCGTCGATAAACCGCTGATCCTGCTGGTTGACGACATCCCGGCCAACCTCCATGTCCTGGCGACAGCCCTCAAGGGAGATTACCGGATCAAGACCGCCCCTTACCAGATAGACGGACGTCCCCTCTACAGCAGCCCCAGTGCAGGGATAAGCCTCTCCCCCCAGGATGGCGACACCCCCGCAACCCTGTTGCAGCTGGCCGACAGCGCCATGTACCAGGCCAAACAGGCCGGGCGTGGCCGGTATCTCTTTCATGAAAATCTTTAAAACCATGAGAGAGCACCTCATGAAAACTTCGCCAGGCCGAGAAAAAACTCTTCTGCTTTTCGCGGCCTTGACGGCGCTGACATTCCTGAACCCCGGCCAGGCCTGCGCGCAAACAGTGCAAATCGATGCCAAGCTGCTCCAGCAACTCCAAGAAACCGTCTGGCAGCAGCAGGAGCAACTAAAAAATCAGGCGCTAACACTCAGCGCCCTGCAAAAACAAATCAACGATCTGAAGCAGGCCACCGGCGACATGCAAACCCAGGCGGCCCAAGCCGTGTCCACAGCACGACAGGCCATGGATGCCGGAGGAAAGGCCGGTTTGACGACAATGATCACGACAAGCGGAAAGCCCCTGAAAATCAGCCTTTCCGGCCAGGTCAACCGCGCCGTCAATCAGATAAACGATGGCGCCGTCAACAAAGCATATTTTGTAGATCATGCCACCAGCGGCACTCGGCTCAACTTTGAGGCCGCGGCCAAGATGGATGAAGATTTAACCCTGGGATCACGCATTGAGGTCGCCATCGCCCCTGAAAATTCAGCACAGGTTTCCCAGAGCAATCAAACGCCGGGAGATTTTTTCAATCAGCGTTGGGCCGAGGTGTCGCTGACCAGCAGGAACTACGGTAAGTTGTCTATAGGCAAAGGAGACACGGCTTCCAACACCACGGCGGAAGCCGATCTCTCCGGCACCCTTGCCGTGCAGAATTCCAGCGTGGCTGATATCGTCAACGGTATGCTGTTCCGCGAACGGGCCGGCGACCATGCCCTGACCGGCATCAAGGTTTCCACAGCGTTTTCCAATCTCGACGGCCTGAGCCGCGAGTCGCGAATCCGCTATGACACCCCCCAGTTCCATGGCTTCAGCCTGGCTGCCTCCGGGGTCAGCAATCAACGTGCGGATACCGCCATCTTCTGGGACGGGAAAGGATACGGTTTCAACGCCGCAGCAAGAGCGGCGGTTGCCAATCCCAATATCGCCCAAGCCGGCAACCGTTATGGCGGCTCTTTTTCGATCCTGCACGAAAACACCGGCCTTAACTTCACCATGGCCGCCGGCTTACAGGAGCGCGATCACCAGAACAATGACACCAACCTCTACGGCAAGCTCGGCTGGCTCAGCAAACTCAACCGTTTCGGGAGCACGGCTTTCATCGTGGATTACACCCGGGCCAGGAACACTCCTGCCGCCCATGATACCGGATATGCGACCGGAGTGGGGGTAAACCAGTTTTTCGACAAATACGATACCGAGCTTTATTTACAGTACCGGCTTTTCTCGCTGGAGAGAAATTCCGGCCCGGAGGTTGAAGACCTGAAAGTTGGCACCTTCGGCGCCAGGGTCAGATTCTGATTTTCAGCAATCTTCCAGGAGAGGTTTGCATGCCTTCAGCTATCTTCAGACGTCAATGGCTGTTTCTGACTGCGGCCTTGCTGATTTTGAGCTTCACCATCGGCTGGAATCTTTATGCCGAATACCGCCTCACCGAAATCCAGGAACGGGCACAGCTTGTCACCCAAAGCAAAGTCATCGATAAAAACCTTGAACATCAGCTAACCGCGACCAATCATGCCCTTGATTCGATTCGCCGCGACCTGCCAGCCATGAAAGCGGAAAAAGGTGAGATGACAAGCAGTAAGCACCGCCTTGAAGTCATGCGAGGCGCCATGCCCACCACCAGAGCGATAACCATCTTCGCCGCAGATGGCACCCTGCTCGCCAGAAGCCCGGACCAATTCGTCGGCCAGAACTTCGGCGACCGGGAGTATTTTAAGCTGGCTCGTCAAGGAGGCAATCCGCAAAGACTTTACATCGCCCAGCCATTTCTGGCCAAAACCGGAGAGTATGTATTAAATGTCTCAAAAATCTTACTCGATGACAACGGCGCCTTCGCCGGAGTCATCCTGGCCAGCCTTGGCCCGGAGTATTTCGATACCCTGCTGAGATCGGTGCTTTACGATCAGGACATGCAGGCAACCCTGATTCATGGCGGCGGCAAAATCATCTCCACCGTTCCCGGCCAGGAAACAGTTGCCGGCAATGGACCGGCTTTGGCGCTTGAGCTTGGCGCCTTTTTCTCCAAGCACACGAAGAGCGGACAAGCGACCAGTGTGTCTAACGATAGCCTCGGCCCATTTTCCGGCAAGGGGCGCCTCACGGTCCTGCATACGATCAGGCCGGCAGCAGTGCCCATGGACAAGCCTCTGGTGATCGGCATCAGCCGGGAAATTCCGGCCCTTTTCTCACCCTGGCGAGAGACGTTTTTCGTCCACGGCGGCTTGTTTTTAATTCTTGCCCTGGCGACCACCCTGGGGCTGTCCTTCTATCAGAAAAAGCAAAAGGAGGATGCTCTCCTGCTGGTTGTTCAGGAAGGCAAGCGCCGTCATGCGGAGGAAGCCTTGCGGGAGAGCGAAGAAAACCTGGCGATAACCCTGGACTCCATCGGCGACGCGGTCATCGCCACCGGCCAGGACGGACGGGTAACCCGCATGAATCCCACAGCTGAACGCCTTACCGGTTGGTCTCTGAGCGAAGCCCGCGATCGCCACCTTGCCGAGGTGTTTCGCATCTTTAACGCCGTTACTCGCAAAACGATCCCGGATCCGGTGGCCTTGGTGCTGGCGAATGGCGAGGTGGTAGGGCTTGCCAACCACACCGTCCTGCAGGCCAGAAACGGACAGGAATACCAGATTACCGACAGTGCAGCCCCTCTCCGCAATGCCGCCGGAGAAATCCTGGGGGTGGTTCTGGTGTTCAGCGATATCACCGAAAAATACCTGGCCGAAGAAGAAAAGCAAAAACTCGAAGCACAATTACGGCAAGCCCAGAAAATGGAGGCCATAGGCACTTTGGCCGGCGGCATTGCCCATGATTTTAACAACATCCTCTCCATCATCTTTGGCTATAACGACTTAGCCATGCAGGAAAACAACCCGGAAAAACGCTTGCGCCATCTTGAAGAGCTGCAAAAAGGCGCGGAAAGAGCCAAGGAACTGGTGCAACAGATCCTGGCCTTCAGCCGCAAGGCGGAAGAGCAGAAACGGCCCTTGCAGGCCTCTCTGATCATTAAGGAAGCCATCAAGATGCTGCGAGCCTCCATCCCTGCTACGATCGAAATAAGACAGAGCATCGCTGCCCCCGGCCTGGTTCTGGCCGATCCCACCCAGATCCACCAGATCATCATGAATCTTTGCACCAACGCCTATTACGCCATGCGCGATACCGGCGGTATCCTTGCCGTGGCCCTCAACGAAGTGACAATTGGTCCTGAAGATTACGGCTATGCGGATTTAGCCCCCGGTAAATACCTGAAACTCGAGGTAAGCGATACCGGTAGCGGTATTGATCCGAAGATAAAAGAAAAGATATTCGAGCCTTACTTCACGACCAAGGAAACCGGAGAAGGCACCGGCCTGGGGCTTGCCGTAGTGCATGGCATCGTGAAAAATCACCATGGTCATGTCTCGGTGTACAGCGAGCCGGGTAAGGGCACGAGCTTTCATGTCTATCTTCCGCTTACCGAACAACCAGCCATTCCCTTGCCGGACAAAAAACCACCGGCGGAGCTAAAGGGGCAAGGAGAGCAGATTCTCTTTGTTGACGATGAAAAACAACTCCGTGCCTTCATCCAGGACATTTTGTCGAATAACGGTTATCAGGTGACAACCTCTGCTGACGGCATGCAGGCATGGGAGGTCTTCCAGAAATACCCGGACAAGTTTGCTTTGGTGATTACCGATATGACCATGCCGGCCATGAACGGAGCCGATCTGGCACAAAAAATCATGGCCCTTCGCCCGCGGACCCCGGTCATTCTCTGCACCGGACAAAGTGATCTCATAAACGGAGAAAAGGCCATGGCCATGGGGATTTGTGATTATCTCAACAAGCCGATTCCCATTGACACCCTGCTCGGGGCGACAAGAAAGGCTCTGGATGCCCGGCGCATCCCAAAGCTGAGCGCTGCCCCTTAACCGATGGACCTCTCGCTAACATAAGATTGGTGGAGTAGGAAGCTGACTTGCCGATCCCGGCCAGGACTTTCGGTGATGCCTCGCCGCTCGCGGCTACTGCGTGTCAGCCAGCCATTGTCGTTCATCAGCCTCCCCTCATCAAACCGTGCGGGCGGTTTTCCCGCACACGGGATGGTTGGGGTCAGGGAAAAGAGGGCATAAAAAGTCGAAGCCGCGCCCTTACTGGCCCCGCAGTGATCAACTCAGGCCTTTACTGAGGCGAACAAAAGCTTTTTCATCCCTGCACCGGCGGCAATGGGATGGCGCTAAGCTGATCCAGACTCAGCACCACCTCTTTCCTGCTAAAGGGGCAACGGAAGGCGAGCCGGTAGGCGAAAAGCTCCATGCCGGTAAGGTTCTTGTTCCCGACCCCGTACCTCGGATCGCCGAGAACGGGATGACCGAGCAGGGAAAAATGGCGGCGGATCTGATGCAGACGCCCGGTTTTGAGGGTTACTTCGACCACCGAGGTATCCGTGGCCGGATCATAACCGGTGAGGAGATAGCTGGTGCTGGCGGGTTTGCCGTCCAGAGGCAGCTCGATCACCCCCTGTTCCGGGCTGGGACGACCGAGCACGGTTATCCGGTACTGCTTGTCGATACCGTTTTCCTGCAACAATTGGGAAAGCCTGGCTGCTGCCGCCTTGGTGTGGGCCAGGATCATCAGGCCGGCCGCCTCCCGGTCGAGCCGGTGCACGGGCAGAACCGGCCGCTTCAGCCGGAAATTGACCTCGACCTGACGGACCAGCGAACAGTGGTCGCCGTAATCAGTTCCCTGGGCCAGCAGACCGGCGGGTTTCAGCCAGATGCTGTAATGGCTGGCATCGTGCAGACATTGAGCCGTGGGCGGTTTCACCGCGAGAAGCCGCGGGGCGTAAAACAGATCCAGAACATCGCCTGGTCCCGGCTGCGCGGTTGCCTTCCGCAGCCGTTTCCGCCCGCCCCTTTTGCCCGTCAGCCAGACCGCCCCCTTGCACATGGCGTCTTTCACCCGACTCTTGGCGAGCCCGGCCCGGACCGCGATCAAGTCGCAGACCGTGCCCGCATCTTCGGGGCCAACGGTGAGCCGCAAGGTAAAAGCCTCCTGAAGATCCGGGGCCGCCAACCTGTTATCGGAAATGTTCATAGCCTTGATAGCTGATCTCCCGGCCTTGGCCCGCCTCTTCAAGAAAAACGCCTCTGCCCTCGACTAAACGCCCAACCGGATAAAGTTCGCAGCCGAGTTCTTTGCTGACCATGGCGACCAACCCCGCCAGTTGCTGCTCGCCGGCGGTGAACAGCAACTGGTAATCCTCCCCCCCGGCCAGCGCCCAGTCAAGGGGCGACTGCCCGCAGGTTTCCGCCGCCCGGCACAGCAAAGGGGAAAGGGGAATCTTTTCCGCCGTCACCACCGCCCCTACCCCGCTCTCCGCACAGATATGGGCGAGATCGGTGGCCAGGCCGTCGGAAAGGTCCTGCATCGCATGGACCAGCCCGCTGGTGGCCAGTACTCGACCTAAAGCCACCTGGGGAACCGGATCCAGATGCGCAGAGACCAAGGGGTGCCAAACGGCCTCTTGAGCCAGCCCCATCCGGCACAGGGCCAGACCAGCCGCGGCCTCGCCCAGGAAACCGCTGACCAGAACCACATCGCCCGGCCGCGCAGTCTTTCGGGTAAGCAGTTCCGCCTCGGCCATCTCCCCCAACACCGTGACGGAGAGTACAATCTCATGCCCGCTCTGCACCGTATCGCCACCGATCAGGACAACGCCATGCTCGGAAAGCACCGCCAGAAAACCGGCCAGGAACGCCTCCCGCCACCGACTCTCGCAGGCCGGAGTAAGGGCCAGAGAAAGCAGGGCGAAACGGGGCAGACCGCCCATAGCCGCGATATCGCTGATATTGACCGAAGCCGCCTTCCGACCCAACGCAACGGGAGGATGCCAGGCCAAATCAAAATGAACCCCTTCCACCATAGTATCGGTAGTGACCAGACTGACCAGGTTAAGGGCCGTTTTGTATACCGCGCAGTCATCACCGATCCCGACCACAAGATCACGGCAATTCCCCGCCGTCCTGCGGATGCGGGCGATAATCTCTCTTTCCCCTTCTGGCCTTGTCATGCCTGTCCTTTAATGATCTAAAATCCGTAACCTGCCGGGGTGCATTCTCAAAAACTATCCAGCGCAAAGCCGGAAATGACTCTAACCACCAAACCGTAACTATTCAGCAGTGCCCCAGGTTGCGGTAAGCGGGACGGCGAAGCGTACACCGAGTACGTGAGCCGGCCCGATCGCCGCAAGATGGGGTGCTGCTGGATAGTTACATTTTCAGTCAAGTTTGCCTGAAAATATCCCGATAGGTAAAGCAAAGAGCAAGGAGGAACCGATCATGCAAATAATCTGCTGCGCCTGTCAAAAAACAAAAAGCCCCAATGGTTGGACAAAACAGACCGCCGGATCCGGAGGGCAGATTTCACATGGCTATTGCCCTCAGTGCTACAAGCAGATGCTGAAGAGAATTGACAACTTCTCTATCCTGAACGGCTACCGCAAAAGCGCCTGAACCGCCCAGCCTATTTGATTACCTTGAGAAAAGACTTCTTCTTTTGCTCTAAGGTGATCCGGTCGGCCTCTTTCTTAGGCCTTGCCGTCCCGCCCCCGCCAAAATCAATGGCCTTGACAAACCGCGGCTCGCCGCCCATGGTGAATATCTCCTGGCCGGTGAACTGCGGCGTCCGCAGTGTCCAGACGATCTGTTGCGGGGGGATGGTCAACAACTGCATGCTCACCTGCCACCACTCATCTTTTCTAGTATAATCCTTCTCGATCCCGGCAACCAGGGCATAGACGATCTGTTCGGCCACGATCAGGACGATATCCCCGACCTGGGTAGTCTCCTTGAAGTTAACCATCGTTTTCAAGTCAGTTACAATTTTTTCTATCATGGTATTAATCTCAACAAAAGGAAACAGCGGCACGGACCAACCACAGGGACGCAGGATACTCAATCGCGGAGATTCTTTCAACGCAAGCGGTCACATGGCACCACATGTTGTCGGCACTTCTGCCGACGATTGACAGCGGTGCTCGGTCCGGCTCACGGAAAAAGTACGCATCTCCGTTCAGTTATCGTCTTATGCCTATCTTGCCATTTAAATGGGATGTTTTTTTTGTTATAATGACTTAATCGAGCAAGATGCTTTCTGCCGAAAAAGCATTAAAACGCATTTCCACTTTGCCCGGAACTTTTTATCCGGGGACTTGTCTTTATCTCATACAGAAAAATTGGCCCTGGCCTTTGGGGCAAGCGGATCACGATGCCATACCAAGAAGCACCCGAACTTGTCCGCGCCTTCCGCCAGGGGAGCCAGCAAGCCTTTAATCGACTGGTGATGCTCTACCAGAGAAAGATATATAATCTGGCTCTCGGCTACGTAAAGCAGGAAGATGAAGCCAAGGATCTCAGCCAGGACATCTTCGTCACCGTATTCCAGCAGATAGACAAGCTGAAAGACGAAGACAAATTCGGGGCCTGGCTCTACCAGCTGGCCTTGAACCATTGCCGGAACCGCTATCAGAAACTGCGCCGAAGGGGATTTTTCAGCAACCTGCCCCTTGATGACCCGGAAACCGGCCTGCATTTAAGCTCTGGGGCCACCCCGGAAAAGGATTATGAGCGGCAAAACACCTCGCGGTTGGTCCGGGAGGCCATTGCCTCTTTGGCGCCGGCGGAAAAAGAGGTCATTCTTCTCCGCGACCTGCAGGAACTGTCCTACGAAGAAATCAGTGAAATCCTTGAGCTGCCCATGGGCACGGTCAAGTCCAAGTTAAACCGGGCCCGCCTGGCCTTGAAAAACCGCCTGAAACATTACCTGTAAACGGTCCGTCCATGCAATGCACTGAAGTTCTGCCGCTGTTCACCGATTTCGCGGATAACACCCTTAGCCGCGAAGAAATGCACGCCTTGACCGACCATCTTTTCGGCTGCCCGACCTGCGCTCTGGAATGGCGGGAATTCAAGCAGACCATCGGTCTGGTGCACAATCTCGATACACAAGCACCTCCGGTCGATCTGCTGCCGGGCATCCTGGCCAAACTGGGAAAAAAGGGAGTTCTTGCCCGGGCCTGGGATCTTGTCGAAGCCCTGAATTTTTCCCTGTCAATCCCCGCCGCTTCTGCCATCTTCGCCATCGCCATGCTGGGAGGTTTTCTGCTGAAAATCTCTCCCATGGAACAGCCCTCCATCTTCCAGACGCACTCTCCCCGGATCGACACCGCCTTGCGGCAAGGGGAGATTCTCCCGACCAAGCGCCCAGCCATTGCCCTCAACGCCATGTTTGCCGTATCCCATAATGAAGGGCGTTGGGACGAGAACCTGGAGCCGCTTACCCGGACAGCCCTGGCTACCAATCCGGCCCAGGATAATAATGCCCGCCGCCTGTTGTCCCCGGATATTCATGTGCTCATCGAAAATATCGACCACGAAAGCCTGGTCGCGCTCTGCCGGGAAATGTCGCGGCGGGACTGGCGGCTTCACCGGATAACCACCAGCCTGTTTCTTGTCCATTTTCCCCAGGCTGACCTCGAGGTTTTCCATGAAATCATTGGACGTCACCGTTTCGCCTTGATGCCTGCCGCGGCTGCCGAGGCACGATTCGGCGGCGACAAGAAGGTGCTGACCGCGGCTATCCGCTTTCAATAAAAAAATGTCCCCGCTTTTTTGATGAACAAAGCCAGCGCAGACCAGGCTTGACATCCGGGCAAAGAGTTAACACAGTGAATACTCCACCGGCTAAAGCCGGTGGCTTCGGATAACAGCTAAAGCTGGCGGGGTCGGCTACGCCGACTTCTCCGCATCACCTTCAACCTTGAAATTATCGTCGGAGGCCGCATCTTG